>Ga0182015_10003696_pt1 | contig 16939 bp, 13 predicted proteins | sample 712P3MmetaG_FD_120478 | JGI IMG/M metagenome (GOLD analysis project Ga0182015, IMG submission 120478) | Permafrost microbial communities from Stordalen Mire, Sweden - 712P3M metaG | ecosystem: Environmental > Terrestrial > Soil > Wetlands > Permafrost | place: Sweden: Stordalen | collected... | reverse complement strand
TTCGGACTGGCCGGGAAAATCGATGCAAAGTCGCTTCGGGCTGAGCTGTCGCCCGGCAAGAGTCCGGATGGTGTTAGCCAATGGTGAGACCGGTGTCGCCGAGTTTTTCCGCAGCCTGCTAGGACAAACTCCACAACTTCGATGAGTAAGTGCGGAGACGTTGCTTCTGCTCTGTCACCCGCGGCCAGCGACCGGGCACGCGCGCAAAGGATTTTTAGCTTTTCTTCCGGGCTAGGAATGAGTCTCCGCTTCAGAGCGGAATAGGACGCGTCCAGGCGACGGTGAAGCTCGGCCCAGCCAAGCTCGCCCTTATGCTCCACGCCGGGCGCAATAGCGGTCGACAATTCCGGTGTTGTGTCTTCTACACGCATAGAACTACCGTCTGCTCCGTTCGAGTTTTGCGACCTGTTGCGGAACTCGAATATGTGATCGTCCAGTCTGGGTCGCTGCCGTTCCTGGACCAGGTGGAGCGATCATCTCTCTCAGCCTGCCGGCAGAAAGGCCCTCGGACTCCGGCACAATGTCTTCTGGCTCGTACCGCGCCAAGAGCGATAGAGCATTCGCGAAGTGCTTCTCGGATTCCTTCAGTCTTCTCTGCTTCAACGCCAGACTGCCCAGAGCAAAATGACCCAGCATGAATTCCGGTTCCGCGTACACGGTTTGCTTGAACGCTAGGAGTGCTTCTGGCAGGGAACCTTGTTCCTGCAGGATCGTGGCCCGCAGATAGTGGGCCCGAGCAGCCATCTTGTCGGCCGCAATTGCCTGGTCACACAAGACAAGCGCTGCCGTCAGTTTTCCTTGGTTGGCGTAAGCACGCGCCAGCAGAAGCAGGGCGGACGCGTGATTCCCGTCGTCGGACAAGAGAGCACGGATTACCCGTTCCACTTCCTCATAAAGCCCCTGTTCATAAAGCGCCAAGGCTTGCCCATAGGAGCCTGCCGGTAGTGCTGTGTTTTGCGAAAGGGCTTCGCCACGTGAATCATCCTGGCTCGTGTGCAAGGATAGGGTTCGTGTTGGCTCAAGGGCTTCCACGATTCGCTCAGGCGGCTGAACGCTTAACCTGCTCGCGGCATACACAGGCAGAGCAAGCGTCGTTGGTAAGCGCGTGGCTGACTTCCTATACCAGGTGACGTCGCCAAAACTCACAGTTGCGAACTCGGAGAACAGTTCACGGGAGGTTTCTGCGGGGCTCACGATCAACCATCCATCCGTGGCCAAAGAGCGGTGGAGTTGCCGGACTACTTTCTTCATTCCTTCAGGAGTCAAGTACATGAGGACATTCCGGCAGAAAATCACGTCGAGGCCGTTTGGACAGGTTGAAACGAACGGATAGGCGTCATCCATCAAGTTGAGCTGAGCGAAGTTCACCATCCTCTTGATAGCCGGGGCAATGGCCCAACGGTCTTCCCCGACCTGCTCAAAATATTCGCTCCGAACCCCCGCCGGAACTCCGCGGAAAGACCACTCCCCATAGATTCCCTCGGATGCTTTTTGCAGCGATTTGGAATTCAAGTCGGTCGCCAAAATCTCTACGTTCCACTTCTTCAGGCCCGCCATCAACTTGCTGAGCATGATCGCGACGGAATACGGCTCTTCACCTGTGGCGCAACCTGCGCTCCAGACTCTGATTGCCCTTCCCAGACCTGCACCTTCCCGAATCAATTCCGGCACGATGTCTCTTTCAAACACTTCGAGACTCCGCTTCTCCCGGAAAAAATAGGTCTCGCCGACCGTTAAGCGACTGGCCAACACCCCCAGCTGCCTCTGAGTCAAGGCGGGTGACGACAGTTCCTGAACGTAGCGGTCTAAGTCGTGCTGGCAGCCGCATTCCTGGGCGGCACCGCACACCCCGCGCTGAAGATCGAGCCAACGCTCTTTCGGAAAGTGCAGTCCGAGATGGCGGGCGACCACGTCGCCGAGCTGCAAAAGCTGCGCGTCTGAGATCTCTTTCGTCATTCTCTTCCCGCCGCTTGGGCCCGGAGTTCGTCCAGTTGCTTCTCTTCCTTCTTCGACAGAAAGTGCTCAAGATTATGAATGAATAAAATACCGTCGAGTCGAGTGATGCCTTCCACGTATTGAGCGCCAGGTACGATCTTCTCGGCTTCCGTAACTGCCTCTGCCGTCCGTTCCAAAACGCCGGTGACAGAGTTCACAACCAGCGCAACCCTCCGTGTAGCCGTGTCCGCCACGATGAGTTGGTCGCTCAAACTAGTTTCGGGCTCTGGTAAGCCGAATCGCTTTCGCATACTCATGACGGGAATGATGTTTCCCTGAAAGTCGATCACTCCGAGCACAATCTCTGGCGCTTTCGGCAAAGGAGTGACTTCCACCATGCGCACGACTCGCTGGACAGTTGCCAAGGGGAGGGCATACTGCTGGTCACCGAGGATGAAGGCTACCAGTTGATTTAACATGGCGGGTCTGTCGCGCGCTCCCTTCCATCACTCCTGCCTAACCACGATCTGCGGACCGTACAATGTCGGTTGCGTATTGGGTCTCATAAGGTCGAAGGAAAAAGGCAGACGAATTCTTAGCAGTGAATACAGTCCTCTCTCCTTGCCGCTAGTCATAATTTAATCTGCAATGCGTTCACGATTCCACGCACAAACGGTCAAAAGGATGACCGCCATCGAGCCCCTGGTTGCCAGCAAGTTTGCTGAGTTGCAAGAAACCATTGACCTACGGAGAACCAAAGGGTTCGGACCGGCCGAGCAGGTGGTCGTCACAGATAAGGGCAAGAACGCAATGGATTCCATCCGGAAGTTGGTCGGCGAGATGCGGGAAGAAGAGACCGAGTTATTGGCCAGGCGGTCTGGGGAAGAAAAAGACCGTGCACACCGGACCGAGATGACCATCATTCTAGGGAGCCTGTGGGCATTCGTACTACTGAGTCTGGTCGGCGTGTTGCTGACGCGGAATATCGCGGTACCGCTCGGCCAACTTTCGGCTGCGGCACAGAAGATCGCCTCCGGGGACTTGTCGGGCGGGGTGATTTCCAATGGCCGGCGAGATGAGGTCGGGGTTTTGGCCGCGACCTTCACGGAGATGACGGCGTCGCTGGGACAAATGGCGCGAGTGGCCGAACAAATCTCCGATGGTGATCTAACGGTTGACGTGAAACCAAAATCGGACAAGGACGTCCTAGGAAGGGCCTTTGCGGTCATGGTGGAGAAACTCCGGCGAATCATCGGAGAAATGCAGGAATCGATAGGTATTCTCTCCTCCTCCGCGCAGCAGATTGTCGCCACCACTACGCAGGTGGCCTCCGCAGCCACCGAGACCGCAACCGCCGTCGCTGAAACGACGACTACCGTCGAAGAAGTAAAGCAAACGGCGCAGCTCTCAACCCAGAAAGCGAAGTTTGTGTCGGAGAGTGCTCAAAGGGCAACACAAGTCTCCGAGAGCGGAAAGAAATCGGCTGCGGACTCGATCGAAGCGATGAAACAAATCCGCGAGCAGATGGAATCCATCGCCGAGAGCATCGTGCGCTTAAGCGAACAGGGCCAGGCCATCGGAGAAATCATGCTCACCGTCAAGGATCTTGCCGAACAGTCGAACCTGCTGGCGGTGAACGCTTCGATAGAGGCTGCCAAGGCAGGGGAGCAAGGCAAAGGCTTCGGCGTGGTGGCGCAAGAAGTGCGAAATCTGGCAGAGCAATCGAAACAGGCGACAATTCAAGTCCGAGGCATTCTAAGCGATATTCAAAAAGCCACCAACGCTGCCGTGATGGTGACCGAGCAAGCCAGCAAAGCGGTGGAAGCTGGAGTAAAACAATCCGTCCAGGCAGGAGAGTCGGTGCAGAAACTCGGAGACAGCGTTGCGGAAGCGGCCCAGGCAGCCACCCAGATTGCCGCTTCGAGCCAGCAACAGATGGTCGGCATGGACCAGGTGGTCCAAGCGATGGAGAACATCAAGACGGCGAGCACGCAAAACGTAGCTAGCACCAAACAGACAGAGACGGCGGCAAGGAATATTGGAGAACTAGGGCGAAAACTGGAGGAGCTTGTGGCCCTCTATAAGGTTAAGGTGAAAGATCGGAGTATGGCAGCCACTGCTTCCTGAGAGTAGAAATGGGATCTAGAGACAAAGAGCTTCTCAAAAGGCTTCTCGCGACCTTTAGGGTCGAGGCAGAGGAACACGTCACCGCCATTTCTTCAGGCTTAGTCGAACTGGAGAAAGCGTCCTCGCTTGAACAACGAATGGAGAAAGTCGAGAGTGTGTTCCGGGAAGCGCACAGCCTGAAGGGCGCGGCGCGCGCCGTCAATCTGGTCAAAATCGAAGGTACTTGCCAGTCCCTGGAGAGTTTATTTGCGCAACTGAAGGCCCAAGAAATAGCACTCTCCCCAGAACTCTTTGATCAGCTTCATCAAGTGGTGGACACCTTGGGCGCGCTGCTTTCGGCCGAGACTGCAACCACGCGAGTCGATGGACCCCATCCACTTCAGCGGTCGGGAACACCCGATATCCCTACCATTACCGTAGTCTCCCAGGCGAGGCCACCAGCATTGCAGTCTGCGGAAAGTGCGAGTACCCGTCCATCGACCATTCGCCAATCCGAGAACGCTCCAGAGCCGGGACACTTCGCGGATCAGAAGCAGGGATTGTCCGAGACTCTGAGAGTTCCGGCAGCCAAGCTCGACGCACTTCTTCGCCAATCTGAAGAATTGATTCCGGCCAAGGCCACAGCGGCCCAACGGGTAACGGAGTTGCGTGAAATCAGTCAAGCACTGGTTTCGTGGGAAACGGAATGGAGGAAGATACGGCCTCACGCGCGTGCCTTGCCATCTTTGGTTGGTGGGGAACATCGGTCCAATGGACGCAACCCGTCGTCAAAAGGACACGCGGCTAACCGGTCCCGGATTATGAAGATCACGGCCTTTCTCGACCGGAATGAGAGCGCCTTAAACTCAGTCAAGCAGAAGGTCGCGGCCCTGACTAAACATCTCGAATACGACCGGCGGGCGCTCGATCGAAGAGTGGACGATCTTGTGGAAGATATGAAACGCGTGTCGATGCTTCCCTTTGCCGCGCTGCTCGAATTCTTGCCCAAACTTGTGCGCGACCTTAGCCGAGACTGCGGCAAGGAGGCGGAGTTGACGATTGTTGGAGGCGAAATCGAAATCGACCGGCGAATCCTGGAGGAAATGAAAGATCCGTTGGTTCATCTGGTAAGAAACTGCATCGACCATGGTATCGAAATTCCAAAACAGCGGAAAGAGAGAGGGAAACCAACGCGGGCAACCATCCACATCGCCATCTTTCCCAAGAGCGCCGACAAGGTTGAGATCGTCGTTTCGGACGACGGTGCAGGCATCGACGTCCAGAAGGTACGAGCAGCGTCTCTAAAGCTGGGTCTTGTCTCTGAAGAAGATGCAAAGAAAATGGATGACCGGCAAACCGCGACGCTCATCTTCAAGTCGGGGCTCTCCACCAGCCCAATGATCACCGAGGTCTCAGGCCGCGGTTTGGGACTGGCCATTGTGAGGGAGAAGGTCGAAAGGGTTGGCGGGGCCGTGTCGGTGGAAACCAGCCCGGGAAGCGGCACGACGTTTCGACTCATTCTGCCACTTACTCTCGCCAGATTCCGAGGCGTCCTGGTTCGGGTGGGGGAGAGGTTGTTTGTGCTTCCAACTCGTTATGTACAAAGAGTTCTTCGGGTGAGCCGCGACGAAATTAAGAGCGCGGAAAACCGGGAGACCATTCAGATCAACGGCCGCGCCGCTTCGGCGGTTCGCTTGAGTGACGTCTTGGAAATTACTCAGACAAGCACAGACATCGATCCGAAACGCAAGGTACTGGTGCTTGTTCTTGCTTGGGCGGGTGAGCAAATTGGATTTTTTGTCGACGAGATTCTCGATGAACAAGAAGTCTTGGTGAAAAGCTTGGGGAAGCAGCTTCTGCGTGTGCGCAATATTGCTGGCGCTACGGTCCTTGGAACCGGCAAGGTGTTGCCTGTACTAAACATCGCGGACTTGATGCATTCCGCAGTCAAAATGGCACCCATTAGTGCCGCCCATGAGACCGAGGAAGCTCCTAAGTCCATCCTGGTGGCGGAAGACTCGATCACCTCACGGACACTGCTGAAGAACATCCTTGAATTCGCCGGATACAAGGTAAAAACAGCGATCGACGGCGCTGAGGCTTTGACAGTGCTCGCGACCGAAACCTTTGACTTAGTGGTATCGGATGTCGAGATGCCCAGGATGAGTGGCATTGATCTGACAGCGAGGATCAGGGCCGATAAAAGGCTTGCCCAGTTGCCCGTCGTGCTGGTCACGGGGCTGGACTCTCGCGAGGACCGGGAGCGCGGGGTTGACGTCGGGGCCAATGCGTACATCGTGAAGAGCAGTTTTGATCAAGGCAACCTGCTGGAAGTTGTTCGTAGGTTGATCTAAATGGTCGGGGGCGAGGAATGATTCGAGTACTGGTCGTCGAGGATTCACCAACAGTGCGGGAATTTCTGCTTCAGACTCTTTGCTCTGATCCTGCAATCGAAGTTGTTGCGACAGCGAAGACGGGAGAGGAAGCGCTCGAAGCGGTGGAACGCTTCAGACCCGACATCATCACGATGGATATCCATATGCCAAGGATGAACGGCTTCGATGCAACCCGTCGGATCATGGAAACCCATCCCACGCCGATTGTCATCGTGAGTGGCGCGGCTGACGCTACGGATACGGCCAAGGCCTTTCGGGCGATAGAGTCTGGCGCACTCGCTGTGTTATCGAAGCCTGCGGGCGTGGGTCATCCGGCCCATCGACAGAGCACCGCAGAGTTAGTCCGCACCGTGAAGTTGATGTCGGAAGTGAAGGTTGTGAGGCGGTGGCCGCGCTATCGAGCGGCAGCAATCGATCCGGAGACCTCACTCTGCAAGGAAATCCGGCTCCAGACAACTCAATCGCAACCTAGGATCGTAGCCATCGGAGCCTCAACTGGTGGGCCGCCTGTACTCCGAGCCATTCTGGCGGCGTTGCCTAAGAACTTTCCTGTTCCAGTTTTGATTGTGCAGCACATTGCGGCAGGTTTTACCCAAGGTCTTGTGGAGTGGTTAGCTCAATCGTCAAGTCTGCCAGTTCACATACCCACGCACGGCCAATCCGTTCTTCCGGGAAATGTGTACGTGGCTCCGGACAGGTTGCACATGGCGGTGGGAGCAGATGGCCGGATACAACTCAGATCAGACGAGCACGAGAACGGACTCCGGCCATCTGTCGCTTGTCTGTTTCGTTCCGTCGCGAAAGCGTATGGCCCGAGTGCAGTCGGCGTGCTGCTCACGGGAATGGGGAAAGACGGCGCGTGGGAGCTGAAGTTGATGAAGGAACAGGGGGCGGTCACCATCGCCCAAGACCGGGAGACATCCGTGGTGCATGGAATGCCAGGCGAGGCAATAAGACTAGGCGGGGTAACCTATGTTCTCCCACCGGAAAAGATTCGCTTAGCGTTGGCGAACCTTGCCACCAAAACTGTGGAAACCAACGAACCTGCAACGACAAACAGGCAAGAGGGCGACTTAGAGATCAACGGTGTTTTTTCCGAACACGATCTTTCTGGAAGCTAAGGGAGTCAGGGGATCTATGGGCCAGAGCAAGGAAAATCTCAACGGAACCGAGATACTTATCGCGGAAGACAGCCAAACCCAGGCCGAGCAGCTGACTCATTACTTAAGCACTCGTGGCTATACCGTAACCGTCGCCAAAGATGGCAAGCAAGCGCTCGCCGCAGCACTCCGCAGCAAGCCCGCGATGATCATCACGGATGTGGTGATGCCGGAGATGGACGGCTATACATTGTGCAAGGAGATCAAGTCTTTGCCAGCCCTCAGCGATGTTCCAGTCGTCCTACTCACGTCACTTTCTCGACCGCAGGACATTGTCAAGGGCTTGGAATGCAGTGCGGACAGTTTCATCCGGAAGCCGTATAGCGACAAATACCTGCTTTCGCGGGTCGAGTATATCTTAACGAACGTGGAGCTGCGCAGGACTGAACGATTGCAGGTGGGAGTGCAACTCCAGTTTGGTGGCCAATCGCACTTCATCACCGCAGAAAAACAGCAGATTTTGGATTTGCTGATCTCGACCTACGAAGGCGCTGTCCAGGTTAATGAAGAACTCGAGATCAAACAACAGGAACTCCAGCAAGCCAAAGAGACCTTGGAGGTAAGGGTAGCCGAGCGCACAGCTGAGCTGGGGCAAGCCAACGAGCAGTTGCAGGTTGAATTGGTCGAGCGCAAACGGGCTGAAGAACAGATTAAGCAACTGAATGAAGACCTGGAGCGTCGCGTGGCTGAGCGTACTGCACAGCTTGCAGCGGCAAATGATGAACTGGAAGCCTTCTCCTACTCAGTTTCGCACGACCTCCGAGCGCCTCTACGCCATATCAATGGATTTGCCGGCACGCTGATGGAGGAACATAGCGCTCAATTGCAACCCGAGGCTCAACACCAACTGCATCGCATTCAGGAAGGCACCCAGAAAATGGCCCGGATGATCGACGATCTACTTAATTTGGCCCGGCTGGATCGTCGTAGCATGAATCTGCAGATGACGTCATTAAATTCACTGGTTGAGAACGTTCTCCACGACCTCGAATCCGAAACCGCCGGCCGGAAAATTGAGTGGCGTGTAGGGTCACTACCTTCTGTCAATTGCGATCCCGGACTGATCCAGCAGGTGTTCGTGAACCTTCTGTCCAATGCCGTTAAATATACGTGCCGCCGTGAGCGGGCCGTCATTGAGATTGACCAGTCAACAGTCGAGGGCCAACTCGTGCTTTTCGTCCGGGACAACGGCGCCGGATTCAACCCGAAATACTCAGAGAAGCTTTTTGTAGCGTTTCAGCGTCTTCACGCTGACCAAGAGTTTGAGGGCACTGGTGTGGGACTCGCCACGGTGCGGCGCATCCTCCGAAAGCACGGTGGACGGATCTGGGCCGAAGCGGAGACCAACAAGGGAGCGACGTTTTACTTCAGCCTGGGCGAATCTGTTGGCATGAGTGGTGCAGTCAACCGACACTCATCCGGGAAATGATCAGACGATTCAACCGGGCGGCGGGGACTTGCCCAACCTCTTTTCAGCCCGTGCGCTTGCCAGGAACCCTACTTCAGGGAAATGCTGCATTGCTCGGTTCGCTTGGCTAGCCTCAAGGTTCTCGGCGGATGGTCGGCTAACCTTCCTTAATCAGGGATCTGTTTTGATAATCTGCTTGCGCCGCGACAGTCGATAGCGTCCACACATTTATTTGTCTTTGACCTCGCTGGGGCATTTGTGTTCCGCGAACTGTTTACGAAGGCTCTCTTGCGCGTCTGCTGTTCGCTTGAGTGACGCTAGTGGAACCTTGAATTCCCGACCGCACAGTGAGCACGCGCCCACGGCGGGTACGGGACCGATCCACTTGCTAACACGAAGATTACGAATCGCCACGTTATAGTGTGCCACAGGATCGTGATGGATTTACAGAGGAGCAGAAAGCCCACAACCCTTGTTAGTTTCCTGGCACCCTAAAGCATGGCCAAAACCCGAAAGGATGATGACGATGACTAGCCAGAGTTCTGGGAAGTGCGCTCACCTGCCATGCGTTTGTGTACCACCAGCCGGAGAGAAATATTGCAGTCAGCTTTGCAAAGAGGCTGGTTCGAGCGAGACCGAGATTGCTTGCGATTGTGGTCATCCCGCCTGTACAAAGTGACTCAATCGACTAGGCTGCTTTCCTCGTTTGCACTTTGATAGTTTCAAACCTGCGTTGAAGCTGTCCACCCTGCCCGCTCCAAGAAAATATTCCCATTTTCCTCAATGGTTTACAGCCGATCCTCGAATCTGAGGATTGACAGGGCAGTTCCCTGGGTCTAGTGTACTGCTTCTATGGGGCGAATAAAAGACGAATACGGAATCTCTACGACTCTGCTCCGTGCCCAGATCGAAGAAAGAATTCCAGCCGCTTTCTCGACCTACAAGCGGCCAGAACACGGGAGCATTCCTACGGGCATTGCCTCGATTGATGTCCTCGTGCAGGGTGTTCCATTACACGCCCTGACTGAAATCTGCGGCGCAGGCAAAACGTCAGTGCTCGTTTCTCTGTTGGCTCGTGCCTCACAAGAGCATCACTGCGCCCTAGTTGATGCCAGTGACGCATTTGATCCCGTAGGCGCAGAGGCGGCCGGGACGGATTTGTCACGCCTGCTTTGGGTACGGTGTGGGAAGACGAAACAAAAGTTACGCCCGCTTGAGCAAGCCTTCAATGTCACAGACATGCTTTTGCAAAGCAGCGGCGGCTTCGGGCTGATAGTCGTTGATCTCAGTGACATTGCAGAGAAGGCGGGAATCCGCACTCAGTGCGCCCACTCTTGGCCGATCGATGGCGAAAATCCGCTTGAGGAGACCGGCCAGATCAGTGCCAAACGGAGGAACCGGGATTGGCCAGTTGCCTGTGATGAATGCCATTGACTTGGGCAGGTATTTTTTGCTGTACTTGAACTGTTAACCACGGTGAAGGAGTTCACCGCCAACCGCTGTCCCAATTCTTAAGCCGGAACAGCTGATGACTCCTGACAAGCGGATTGTTCTTGTCGCGGAGTCATGGTACCGGCAACGATCCGCAGAACTAGTGGAGGTGGCGCTTTATGGAGAACGTGTGGGTAATGGCCGCTGTTTGGGTCGGCCTGGCCTTAATCGCTACGCTGGTTGCCATCTGGTTCCGGATCTCCACAGCCCTGAGTGAAATTGTTGTCGGCACTGTCGCCCAATTGGTGATCGGTGCACTTTTCGTACACGTTGAACTTGGTGGGAAGACAAGCTGGATCAGCTTTCTCGCCGGTACCGGTGCCATCGTTCTTACGTTTCTCGCCGGAGCCGAACTCGATCCTCAGATCTTCCGGACGAAATGGAAAGAGGCGACGGTTATTGGACTGGTGGGTTTCTTTGGACCATTTCTTGGGTGCACGGCAATTGCCCACTACGTCTTGCATTGGGAGGGCCGCGCCAGTTGGCTGGCGGGCGTCGCCCTTTCGACCACTTCTGTGGCGGTCGTCTATGCGGTGATGTTGGAACTTGGGTTCAACGTTACCGATTTTGGGAAGGCGGTGCTGGCCGCCTGCTTCGTTAACGACCTGGGAACAGTGATTGCTCTGGGGCTGATCTTCTCGCCATTTACCCTGAAGACTTTGATCTTTATCAGCGTCAGTGTGGTGGTCTTCGCTATCCTTCCCTTTCTCACACCTCGATTTTTCAGGAAGTACGGAGGACGTGTTTCCGAACTGGAGGCCAAGTACATACTCTTCCTGCTGTTCGCAATGGGGGGATTGGCGGTCTGGTCCGGTAGCGAAGCAGTCTTGCCAGCCTACATTATCGGCATGGTGCTGGCTGGAACAGTGGGAAAGGACCACAGTCTCATAAGGCGTCTGCGCACCCTGACGTTCGGATTGCTCACGCCGTTTTACTTCATTCGGGCGGGATCGTTTGTGTCCGTGGCTGCATTAATTGCGGCCCCGCTCGTATTCACGGTGTTGTTTTTTGCCAAGATGCTGTCGAAAGTAATTCCTCTGTACCCCACGGTGAAGGCCTTTGACTATCAGAAGGAAGAAGGGCTGTACTTCACGCTGATGATGTCGACCGGCCTGACTTTTGGAACAATTTCTGCGCTCTTCGGACTGAATCACGGTGTCATAACCCAGGCGCAGTATTCATACTTGGTCGCCACGGTGATCGGGAGTGCCGTGATACCCACTATGATTGCCAACGCTTGGTTCATGCCGAGGCACTTGCTAGCCACTGAGGCAAAGGAAAAGTCGGCGTTACCTCAACCTGTAAGCGAAAACGCAAGCTAGGAGGGAGCATGACGGGAAAACGCCAGAACGCGTATTTTCGGAAGCTGCTGGTGGGCTATGACGGATCTCCGCAGTCGGAAAAAGCAGTGGATGTGGCCTTCTCGTTGGCAGAGTGTCTGGATGCGACGGTACTGATCTTTGCGGTTGCGCGGCCCCCTGAACCCGCAATTTCGGTTGAATTGGAAGCGGTGCTGGACAATGCGAAGGAACACTTTGAAGAGGGATTTAAGAAGATCATGGAAAGGGCACGCGGGCGCGACCTCAAGGTGAAGACCGACATGGCGGTGGGACATCCGGCAGAACAAATCATCCACCGGGCGGAGGCGGACGGCATTGACCTCATCATTTTGGGCCGACGCGGGCGCTCCATGATCTCAAGGATGATGTTAGGTTCGGTCTCCGAGCGAGCCTTGAGATATGCGCATTGTCCAGTGATGGTAGTTCACTAGCTTGGGTGAGGGATACGTAGCCGCCCGCGAACCTGGCGCATCTGCGCGAGATCACATGATGCCGGAATTTATCTTTGACCGTGAAGAAGAAAGACAGGCCATCAGGCAGCGCCTCGCCAAGAATCGTCCCTTCCTTATTCACGGACCCGCGGATGTCGGCAAGACTCTCCTGCTGTGCAGCTTGCTGCCGGAATTCCCGTCAGTCCTTTACTGTGAAGATTCCGCTACCACACACATGGTGTTTCGCAGTCTGGCGCACAGCTTGCTACGCCTCCGCAGCCCACACGCGCGGGCCGCTTTCCGGAACGAGGAGGCCATCAAGACGAAGTCGGCGGTTTCCCTGAAAGGAATTGTGATGAATGCCCTAAATGAGGGGAAATACACGATTGTCCTGGACCACCTCGGACATCCTTCCCACTCCTTCGCGGCAGCGGTTCGCGAAATGATGAGGTGGGGATCGACGCCGGTAAGTGCCGTAGCGCGCTCATGTCACATGGAGGATACCGGCTTTCTTCAGCCTCTTTACTCAGACCGTTCCGAAAAATACGAAATCCGAAACTTTGAGAAGTCAGTGGCCGAGCAGTTCGCTCGCGAGGTGGTCGGGCGCACAAATCTTACGGCATCAAACATGAATGAGTTCCTCGACAAGATCCTGCAGTTCAGCGAGGGGAACCCAGGAGCAATTGTGGCGCTGGTGGAGACGGCGAAGCACCCCAAATATCGTTCGGACGAACACATCAAGATCAGCCCACTCTACATTGACTTTCGTATGAATTGGAAAGTTGCTGGATGATTAGCGATGAATGGGCCTCTGTTGGCAACTGGGCAGCTTGGTTCTTTGTAAGACGGAGTTCAGGCACTACAGGTGATGTGACGCGATGCCCGAAGAGTCGATAAATTCGCTCAACGCGAATCATGAGCGCCGTCTGAGCGTGACTTGTCGTTATATCGATAAGCTGCTCGCCGATATGGAGAGCATATTGAGTGTTTCCTCGTCCAAGCTCGCTTTCCCGCAGTACACTCCCGATCTCACTTCTGCCCAACGGCGCGTGGTCGAGGACTACATCAGCCGTATCCGGGCGCAGCTGATTCGGGTGCTGGATGGGCAAAACATCGAACGGCCGTCGGCTGATATTCCTGTGGGACGGTCGCTCCACTCGACGCTTACGTTCGTAGACATCGCGGTTGAGGAGTTGAAGCCCGAATACATGCGCGGCTACGGTGAAGTCCCACCCCAAGCCGCCGTCGAATTGAACGGAATCGCCGGCGAACTGCAAGGCCTGGTGAGACAACTGGATCATTATCTAATGCGTGGCGCAGGGGAGAACCTGCAGCTGCGGCTGGAGAAGTTGGAGCAAACGGGTGACGAGGTGCCACTTCTCCGGAAGCTGGAGATAATCATCACCGAACACGGACTGGTGGAATTTCGGTCCACGTTGTCGATGATTCTCGATCGGCTTGAGGACAATAGTTTCGAAATCGCCATGTTTGGTCGCGTCAGTTCCGGCAAGTCGTCATTGCTGAATGCAATCCTCGAAACCGACGTACTTCCGGTCGGAGTGACTCCCATTACTGCGGTTCCGACGCGGCTTGCCTATGCCGAATCGCCCTCGGTCAACGTCTGGTTTGCCAACCGCCCACCCGAGCGTTATGAAATTTCCCTCCTACCGGAATTCGTCGCCGAGCAGCTCAATCCAGGCAATGAGAAACACGTAACGAGAATCGTGGCCCAGCTTGGCTCACCTCGTCTTCGGGATGGCATCACTTTTGTGGATACGCCCGGACTTGGATCATTGGCCACTCGGGGAGCGGCTGAGACGCTTGCCTACCTGCCGCGCTGTGACCTGGGAGTGGTTCTGATTGATGCCGGATCCACACTGACACCTGACGATCTTCAGACCATTCAGATTCTCTATGATGCGGCGATTCCGGCGACGGTCTTGCTGAGTAAAGCGGATCTGCTCACCGCGCAAGAGCGGTTACGCGTGATCGAATATGTGAAGGAGCACATCAAGAAGGAACTGAACGTTGATCTAGCGATACATGCCGTCAGCGTCGTTCGTGAAAGCAAGGAGTTGCTCACCTGTTGGTTCGAGGATGACATTGCGCCTTTGTACAGCCAACGGCAAGCTCTGAAGATCCGCTCAATCCGCCGCAAACTCGGAGGGTTGCGGCAGTCGGTAGAGCTCGCGTTGCGTGGGCGGCTTCGCCGCAAAAACCAGATTCCGGTCAAGAAATTTGAACAACTGCGAGTGGTCGAAGCCGAACTGCGTCAAGCTAGCGGGCGACTTGAGGAAATGAAGAATACCGCGAGGCGCGTAACGGACGAGTTGGAGTATTCGAGTTCCCGAAAGATGCTTCAGATAGCCGGAGCTCATCTGGTTGAGTCGTGGTCCCTGCCAGGCACTGACGAAAAACCCGCATCCGAGGTTGTGAGCTACGCGGTAACGCGAACGGTTCAGGAACAAACAGAAGCTCTGCGCCGGCGCATGGATGTACTCGCTCATAAACTTTATGAAACTCTTCAGTCGGCTGCCAAAATCCTGGAGATATCGGATGTGCCGGCCGAGGATGAATTCGCCAGCGTGCTGCGAGAAATGCCAGCGTTCGATCTTGGCCAGCTTACGTTTCGCCTGCGACGGCGAACGCTGCTTACATTGCTCGGGAGAAAAATGTCTGAATCGTTTGTGACCAAAAGGCTGGCCGGGCTGATGGGCGTGCAGCTGGCAAGATCTTTGTCCGTATACCGCACATTGCTTTATGACTGGTCGGAGAGGACGCTGGGAAAGGTCCAGCGCCGATTCGATGCCTATGCGAACAGCTATCGTGCTCAGGTGGAAAGTTTGCTGGGAAATCAGGAAATGCAGACCGGGAAGGACGAAGACAGCATTCGCCGCGACTTGGAATCGTTAGAAAGTAGACTAGGGGAAAAAACCTTGGCTTCGTGACGTGCTGGTATTGTTGTGAAAGGAACAGAGCGACTTGCTGAAATACGTGATGGTTGGCATCGGAGGCTGCCTGGGGTCGATTCTGCGCTTCTGGCTGGGCAGTTATATCGGCAGCAAAATGGGCACTCGTTTTCCATACGGAACGCTCGTGATTAACATCACGGGTTCGTTTCTGATTGGCTTGGTCTTTGCTTTGTTAACTGTGAGAACTCATTGGAGTCCCAGCTGGAGATACTTGATCCCGATTGGCTTCATCGGAGGCTACACGACATTTTCCAGCTTCGAGTACGAGACGCTGCGGACGATCCAGGATGGGCAGATCGGACTGGGGGCGCTCTACGTGGCGACGAGCGTGATTGTCGGGTTCGTTGCGGTGTGGGGAGGCGTGATAGCAGGGAGGGCAATCTCGTGAAAGCTGTAGCTGCTACACAGACGAGCGTAAGTCAGGCGCTGACCAAAGGCGCGTGTCCTATCTGTGGGATCTTGAAGGATTTCCAGTGGACGCTGGCTGCCGTCGTGCGACCGCAAGCCGATTTGCGATTGTGCAATTTTCATACCTGGGCGCTTGCTCGTTCCAGGGGCGGCTCGCTTGAACGCTCCACGCCCGGGGAGAGTGTTTCGAGTGTGTTTCTGGAGATGCTAAAAGGTTCTCCCGCGGGGAAAGTGAGCAGCCATGATTGTGCGCTGTGCCACCGCGTCCGAGAAGAAGAAGTGACCCGGGTGCATGAACTGGCGCAGCAATTCCAGCGCGCTATGTTCGTCCAATGGATGAAGACGCAGGGAAGTCTTTGCCTGGACCACGCTGGGAAACTGAGGGAATTTGTCCCTCTGCGGCTTCAAACGCTCATTGACGAAGTCGTGGAACGGAATCGCGCGGAGCTTTGCGAGGAACTGGAGGCCTTTCATGAGCAACTCAAGCAAGGAGTGCATGCCGGCGGCGGATTGCTGGGCCGCGTAGCGGAATTTCTGGTAGGTCAGAGGGGACTCTAATTTCAGGAGGACAACATGCTCACAGCGGGACCTGGTAAGAAGGTCGGCATTTACGTGGCTGAGGACCAGCAGTACCACGGGAGCGCCGCCTATGCCGCTATTCTGGATTTTCTCTTCTTCCATGGCGTGTCCGGCGCGACAGTGACGCGTGGTATCGCCGGATTTGGGGCGGATCATCACCTTCACACGACGAGTCTCGTGGACCTGGCAGTCCGCCTACCTGTCAAGATCGAGTTTGTCGAAACTGCGGAAAAGGTGGTCGAGCTGTTACCCAAACTGCAGGCGATGGCAGGTACCGGACTGATTGAGATGCACGACACCACCATCGTCAAGCCTGCCGAAAGGAAACAGAAGCACACTGAGCCCGAGAGGCCTGCCTTACGACGTGAGGGCAAAGCCAAGATGATGCGGATCTACATCGGCGAGAACGACAAGTGGAATGGCAAGCCGCTGCATGAGGCCATCGTCAACGGCTTGCGATCAAACGATATTGCCGGGGTCACCGTTTATCGGGGAATCCTGGGTTATGGCGCCAATCGGCGAATTCACAAAGATGCTGCGCTGAGTCTTTCTCACGATCGCCCCATCCTGCTGTCAGTGGTTGACACCGAGGACAAACTGAAGGCGTTCATGCCCATTCTCGAACAAATGGTGCAGCAGGGCTTGGTCGTTCTGTCCGATGTAGACATCATCAAGTACGCGCATAACTATGAAAAAGCCGAGAGGCGGCAGGA
>Ga0182015_10003695_pt1 | contig 16941 bp, 13 predicted proteins | sample 712P3MmetaG_FD_120478 | JGI IMG/M metagenome (GOLD analysis project Ga0182015, IMG submission 120478) | Permafrost microbial communities from Stordalen Mire, Sweden - 712P3M metaG | ecosystem: Environmental > Terrestrial > Soil > Wetlands > Permafrost | place: Sweden: Stordalen | collected... | reverse complement strand
GTGCTGATGGTGCTGATGGTGCTGATGGTGCTGATGGTGCCTGAGGTGCCGGTGGTGTCGATGGTGCCTGATATGCGGATGGCGCTTGAGATGCGGGTGGCGCTTGAGATGCCGGGAGTGCCAGTGATGCCGGTGGCACCAATGATGCCGGTGGCGCCGGTGGCGCCAGTGATGCCGGTGGCGCCGGTGGTGCCGGTGGTGCTGTTGGTGCTGTTGGTGCTGATGGTGCCTGAGGTGCCGGTGGTGTCGATGGTGCCTGAAATGCGGGTGGCGCTTGAGATGCGAGTGGCGCCTGAGGTGCGGGTAGTGTCGGGGATGCCGGGGATGCCGGTGATGCCAGTGGCGCCGGTGGTGCCGGTGGTGCCTGATATGCGGGTGGCGCTTGAGATGCAGGTGGCGTCTGAGGTGCCGGTGGTGCCGGTTTGAAATGCGCCACAAGTTCAGCGATCACGGGACGTTGGCCGGGGTCGCGATTCAAGCATCGCCGTACCGTAACAAGGAATTCCGGCGCAAGATTTGCGGGCAGGGAGACGCTCTCCGGGCGCTCTCGGGACCATGCCGGCGGAGCCTGAGTGAGCGCCTCGACCAGCGTGATGCCGAGTCCCCAAATGTCGCCCGGGGTGGATACCCTGCCGTTCCTGGCCTCCGGAGGGTCGTACAACGAAGGCTTGGCTGTGCTTGCGGTGGGCTGGCCGGCGGGTCGGATCATGTCGCTCGCCAGCTTCAATTGATCATCGACGACCAGAAAGTTTGGCGGCTTGAGCCCGCCGTGCACCAACTTCCTGCCGTGGAGATACGCCAAGGCGCCAAGGGTTGCAGGCAAAAGTTCCCACACCTCGCCGGGAGTCAGGGCCCGGCCGGCAAGTATTTGCCCGAGATGCTGATCCGCATAATCCATCACGACGAAGAGAAAGTCGTGTCCCCCGAGTTGACAGCGGCCCGCGTCGAGAAGGCGGATCAAGTGAGGGTGCGACAGTGTGGCAACCGTCCGCCAGTGCTCGAGTTGCGCCTCCGTCAGCGCCGCGTTGGCCGGCATGATCTTGATCGCGGCTTGGGCAACGTTTCGCGCCTTGCATTCGGTGAGAAAGACCGCGCTGTGGTCCGATCGTCCCAGAAAGCGGCGCAACGGATACACTCCGTTGACAATCCGGCGCTCCCACTCCTTCGTCCAGTCTTCAGCCATCGTCATCAGAAGATATCACCACCGAGAGGTGAATAGAGAAGCATGCACACCACCACCACCTTCGACCTGCCCGGCTTTCGCGTGCTCAGATCTTTGGGGGTCGTGCGCGGCATCACCGTCCGCACGCGATCATTGCCTCTAAGCGTCATCGGCGGTGTGCGCACGCTCTTTGGCGGCCGCGCCGGCATTTTCTCCGATCTCTGCGAATCCGCCCGCGAAGAATCATTTCAGCTCATGGTGTCCCACGCACGAAAGCTCGGCGCCAACGCCGTGATCGCCATTCGCTATGACACCGGTCCCATGGTCGGAGCCGCCGAAGTTCTCTGTTATGGCACGGCCGTCGTGGTGGAGCCGCTTTAAATCTAAGCGAATTAGGCCGGTCAAGCGAAATAGGCCGGATGATCGATATCGGCGATGAGCCCAGGCTGTTCGGGCTTCCAGTCGAGCTTCGCGCGGGTGCGCGCGCTCGAGGTCGGAGCGTCTATGCCGGCGAACATCGCGAACCAGCCGAAGTGCTCGGCCGCCTCGTCGGTCGACTTCGAGACGACCGGAAGTTCTAAGCGGCGGCCGATCACCTCGGCGATCTCCTTGAACGGCACGCCCTCTTCGGCAACGGCATGGAAGTGGCCTGGCTCCGCGCCCCGCTCGAGCGCGAGCCGATAGACGCGGGCGGCGTCGAGCCGGTGCACCGCCGGCCAGCGGTTCCGCCCCTCGCCGATATAGGCGGACACACCCTTCTCGCGCGCGATCCTGATCAGGATTGGCACGAAGCCGTGATCGCCGTGCCCATGGACCGACGGGGCGAGCCGAACGGTCGATGCCCGTACGCCGCGGTTCACCAGCGCGGCCGTCGCCTCCTCGGATTTGCGGGGAAAGGGGGAAGCCTTGGGCGGCACATCCTCTTCGGTTGCCGTGCGGCCCGGGGCGAGGAGCGCCACTCCGGACGTCACGAGCAGGGGCCGGCCGGAGCCTTCGAGCACGGCGCCGAGGGCTTCGATGGCGCGCTCGTCCTCCGCGCAGTTCTCCGCGAATTTCGAGAAGTCGTCGTTGAAGGCGGTGTGGATCACGCCGTCCGATTGCGCGGCACCGCTCGTGAGGCTGTCCAAATCCGCGAGTGAGCCGCGATGAATCTCGGCGCCCGCTGCAGTGAGCGCCTCCGCCCCCTTGTCCGAGCGAGTCAGGCCGAGCACGCGATGGCCGGCGGCAATCAGATCCTTGACGACGGCCGAACCCACCCAGCCGGTCGATCCAGTGATAAATATACGCATTGCAAGTTCTCCGGTTTTTTCGCTGGAGACCAGTGTCTACCCCCGCATTATTCTGGTAAAGTAGTGACGTTATCGTAGTATAATTGGTAACAGGTAGACAGCACATCGGATCTGAGACCCTGCTCGGAAGCTATCTGAAGGACCGCCGCGCGAAGCTCGATCCGGCGGCGTTCGGCTTTCCGCCGAAGCGTCGGCGCACCCCTGGATTGCGCCGTGAGGAAGTGGCGCAGCGCGCGAATATCAGCCCGACTTGGTATACATGGCTCGAACAGGGACGCGGCGGCGCGCCCTCGGCGGACGTGCTCGATCGGATTGCGCGGGCCCTGATGCTGACGGATGTCGAGCGTGAGCATCTTTTCCTGCTCGGCCTCGGACGCCCGCCTGAGGTGCGCTATCGGAAGGACGAAGGCGTCACGCCACGCCTGCAACGCGTGCTCGATGTGCTGGAGCCGTGCCCCGCGCTCATCAGGACCGCCATCTGGAACGTGGTCGCCTGGAACCGGGCTGCGACCGTGATGCTGACCGACTATGGATCGCTGCCGCCGGAGAAGCGCAATATCCTGCGCTTCATTTTCCTGGATCCCAAGGTCCGCGCTGCCCAAGACGACTGGGACAGCGTGGCGCGATTCGTGGTGGGCGCGTTCCGGGTGGACGCGGCACGGGCGGGAGCGGCGGCGGAGGTGGAACCTCTGGTCGATGAACTCTGTCGGCTCAGCCCGGAGTTCAAGGCAATGTGGCGGGACAACGATGTCCGAAGCCACGGCGAGGCCGTCAAGCACATACGGCATCCGGTACTCGGCCCGATCGCCTTCGAATACTCGGCATTCGCAGTCGATGGCCGGCCGGATCTCAGCATGGTCGTCTACAATCCGGCGACGCCTGATGATGCCCAGAAAATCAGATCGTTGACCGGCGCGGCGCCGAGTCCGGGCACTCGGGCGCCCGGTCTGGTGGACGACTCCACGAGCCATTGACGTGCGACGCAATCGCCGTCGCCGGGAAGCTGGCGGCCATGAATACTGCCGCGTTCTTCCTCGTGCGACGCGAGCGCGCAAAACAAGAACAATTGCGGCGCCGGTAGAATTCGCCGGGTTGCTCATGTGGCCGCTGTTGCGATGTGCTCCACACGCGACGCATTATCGACGGCGGCTATTTTGATGATTCAGTCCGCAACCGTGCAGGAGATCATTCGCGCCATCCGATGCGCGCTGCAGGTCTTAGAAGTCCCTCGTTGGTCAACCAATTCGTGTGCCCATTAAATTATTGACGCGCTCCGCAGTTGGGCGTAGCGTCTGCACGAAATAATTTCTCGACGCGAGCATCGAGTGGGAGCGACCCGCGAATCGACGCACGACTGCCTGATTCAAAAAAACTCAGTAGGGCAAAAATGAAATTTCTTGGATTCACGACCTCCCGAGCGGGCGACCTGTGCGCGCCGGGCTGTTTCTGAAGTCAGAAGTCAGAAGAGGAGCTTCCGGCGCCATAGCCGATCGATAACTAAATAGTACCGTCGCGGATCTTGGATTCAAGGAGGGATCGTGTTTACAAGATTATGTAAAGCGTTGCTGGCAAGCGCCGCGCTTCTATTGATGGTGAAGGTCGCTGATGCGCAGTCTTTGCCGCTGTTGACCCATCACGTTCGCGAAGCCACTCAGAATGGCCAGGCCCCATCGGTCGGACGGCTGCCCGCGGCGCAGCGCATGCAGCTCGTCATTGTGCTGCCGCTCCGAAATCAGGCCGCGTTGAATGATTTCCTGAAGCAACTCTACGATCCGGGCAGCCCCTCTTACCGCCATTACCTCACGGTGGAAGAGTTCACCACGATGTTCGGTCCCAATGCGCAGGACTACGACGCTGTCTCGCGTTGGGCGAAGACCAACGGCTTCACCGTGGTCAACACTTCCCGCAATCGCTTGAACCTCGAGGTGACGGGGTCGGTGGCCATGATCGAGTCAGCCTTCCATGTCAACATGGGTCTGTACCGGCACTCCACCGAAAACCGCACCTTCTACGCTCCGGACCGGGAGCCCACCGTGGACTTGCCGGTGCAGCTATGGCACGTCGCCGGCCTGGACAACAATTCGATCCCGCGCCCGGCCCTTGTCCATCGAGCATTGGGAGCGACGCCGCTCGCCACCACCGGCTCCTGTCCTGCGCAGTCCTTCTGCGGAAGCGACATGCGGGCGGCCTACTACGGGGGCACGGCGCTCACCGGCAGCGGCCAGTCGCTCGGACTGCTGGAGTATTACGGCACCGATTTGGATGACCTGGCAACGTACTTCACGAATGCGGGACAGACCAACAACGTTCCCATCACGCTCCTTTCAACGGACGGCACCAGCACGAGTTGCATCTACCCGGACTGCGATGACACCGAGCAGACCATCGATATGACTCAGGCGATCGGCATGGCCCCGGGCCTCTCGAGCCTCGTGATGTACGTCGGTTCAACCGATTCGGCCATTTTCAATGCCATGGCCACGGCCATTCCGCTGAACGCGCAATTGAGTTCTTCATGGACGTGGTATCCCCCGGACCCCAGCACCGACGACCCGTATTTTCAGGAATTCGCGGCGCAGGGTCAGAATCTGTTCCAAGCGGCCGGCGACGGCGGAGCGTGGACTACATCCTCCGAGATTTACCCGGCAGAGGATGCGTATCTCACGTCGGTCGGCGGGACCGATCTGGAAACCAGCGGTGCAGCCGGGCCCTGGAGTTCGGAAACGGCCTGGGTTGACGGCGGCGGCGGCATTTCGCCGGACAAATTCGCGATTCCCTTCTGGCAGACGACCACCGCCAGTGGGTGCGCCGCGTGCTCGAACAGCTATCGCAATGGCCCGGACGTTTCGGCCAATGCGAATTTCACCTTTTACGTTTGCGCCGATCAAACCACCTGCACCACGAACTATTATGGCGGAACCAGTTTCGCGACGCCCATGTGGGCCGGCTACCTGGCTCTCGTCAATCAACAGGCGGTGGCCGACAGTCAGCCGACGCTCGGCTTCATCAATCCGGCCCTGTATGGCATTGGATTGAGCTCGGGCTATGACACCGATTTCCACGACATCACCAGCGGCAGCAATGGCTATGCGGCCACGACCGGCTACGATTTGGCGACCGGCTGGGGGAGCCCCAACGGAAGTGCCCTGGTCAGCGCGCTGATCAGCACAATTGGCACGCCCGGCTTCGGCCTGACCGCCTCGCCCGCGACGCTCGTCGTGATGCAGGGCGACTCGGCAACGTCCACGATTACCAGCACGGTGACCAACGGCTTCAGTTCGCGCATCACCCTGTCTGCGACGGGCCAACCCGCGGGCGTGACCGTGGGATTCAGTCCCACCTCGATTACCGGGGCGGGAACTTCATCGATGTCGATCACCGTAGGTGCAACTGCGGCCGCCGGCGCCTATAACATCAAGGTCGCCGGAACCTCCGGCGGCATCACCGAACTCGTGACGATCTCGTTGATCGTGACCAAGGCGACTGCCAACTACAGCATCAGCGCATCGCCCACCTCGATCAAGGTTGCCAGGGGGAGTTCCGGCACGTCCACGATTACCACCGCGGTTGTCGGCGGATTCGACTCGGCCATTGTCTTGTCGGCGACTGGCTACCCAGTTGGCGTGAACGTGGTCTTCAGTCCTAAAACCATACCCAAGCCGGGCTCGGGTGAGTCGACCATGAAGATTACGGTGGATGAGAAAGTCGCGCTCGGAGATCACACGATCACGATCAACGCCACGGGCGGTGGGGTGCCGCATACGACGCAGGTCACACTCGACGTACTCAAATAACCCAGGAGCGAACTCGGATGTACGATCCCGCTAAATTCACAAGGAGCACACAATGGTGAGAACGATAATTGGCTCGATCACGCTGGCGGCGGCACTGTTGCCTTTTGCCCAGCCGGCGGAAGCGCAGAACTACAAACAAACTCCAGCCAAGGCCACAATCCAAGATTATGGACCGTTTCGAAGCGACACCAGTAAAAGGAGCAACACAACACCGGGTCCCGGGCAGTGCGGCAATCCGGCTCACCACTGCTTGTTTTACGGCGGCGACATAAATGAAAGTCCCGTCGCCCCGCCGTTCATTCTCAACGGGTTGGCCAACGAGACGACGCTGTTTGCACCCGGAATCCCGTACGGCGCCGCGGTCTGGGTTCCGTTCACCGTGCCGGCGGGCGAAACTTGGATCGTGTCGGGACTGTTCACGAACAATCAGTCGTCATATGGAGTTCTCGACCAAGGAACCGAACCTTTGTCCGTGGCCGCCTGGTCGATCAATGAAGGCGTGTTTGCCGGCAATGCGGGAACCGTGGTCGCTTCCGGTACGTCCCTGGCGACCAGCACCCCGACGGGTCGCGGCGTTTTTGACCTGCAGGAATATACGGTTCAAGTAACGGGACTCAGCGTTACTCTGACCGCCGGCACGTACTGGATGAGTGTGGTGCCCGTCTGTTCGAATGCGGCCGACCCTTTCTGCGACGGCGTGTTTTTTCTATCTGACGTGGAATACATCAACACCAAGCCGACCAACGCCTTCGGTCCGCCCGAGCCTGTGGATGCCTCGTTCTTCGATGCCCCTTACTTTACCGAGAGCTTCGAACCCACCAATGGTCCCGTTGGCGCCTGCGCCGGGGACGGCTGTGATGCGTTTTCTGCCGGGGTGCTTGGAAAGGACTCGGATTAGGGATTTGCTGGACGACATTGACCGTCCGCTGAACGCGATTCGAGCGCTCAGAGTTTGCACGAGGGGAGGCTCGACGGTTGCGGCCGTCGAGCCTCAGTCGATGACGGCCGGCAGGGACACGAAACCGCGAAACCGCGCGCGCCGGCTGCGAACCGCCCCAGGCGCGAGGCGGGCTTGGGGAAAACGGCGCAGGAAACCCGCGATCGCCATTTGGCCCTCGAGCCGCGCGACAGACATTCCCGCGCAGGCATGACCGCCGGCGCCAAAGGCGAGGTGGGGGTTGGGATTGCGGACGAGTTTGAAAATGTCCGGGTCCTCGAAATCCGCGGGGTCCCGATTGGCGGCGCCGATGCACAGAGTCAGATAAGTGCCCGCCGCAAAAAGCCGGCCGCCCACGTCCACCGGCGATACGACCATCCGATTGCCCAGTTGATTCGGGCTCTCGAATCGCAGGCACTCCTCGACGGCCGCCCCGATCAGGAACGGTTCCTGCGCGAGCAGTTGACGCGAGCGGATATCCTTCAACAGGAGTCCCAGCCCGCTGCCGATGAGGTTGGTCGTCGTCTCGTGTCCCGCATTCAACAAGAAAATGCAATTGTGAACCAGTTCGAATTCGCTGAGATGCTCGCCTCCCGATTCATCACGAATCAGACGGCTCAATAGGTCATCGTCGCCGCGCATCCGGCGGCGCCGCTCGCTTACGAGCGCCCGGGTGAATTCCGAGAACTCGTCCACGCAGCGATTACCGTTCTCCAATCCTTGCGGCAGTACGGCCGGGTCGAGCGCGCCGAGGATGCCCAATGACCAGCGGCGCAGCGCGCTGCGCTCATCGCGAGGGACGCCCAACAAATTTCCAATGACCTCGACAGGGATTGCGGCGGCAAACTCGTCGATCAGATCAAATGCACCCCTCTTTTCGATCTCATCGCACAGGCGTTCGATGAGGGCACTGAGGCCCGGGGTCATTCCCTTGACGGCGGCGGGCGATAACGCGCCGACGATTTGGCGGCGCACGCGGGTGTGGTAGGGCGGGTCGTTGAACACAAGACTGGTGGTGTGATGCGCATAGAGCGCCGATTCCGGGCCGTACTTTGGCCCAAACACCGCCCTCTTGTCGGAACTGAAATGCGTGCGATCGCGATAGACGGCGGCCACATCGCCAAAGCGCGTCAAGAAATAACCGCCATCCGCGCAACGATGCACGGGCTCGTGCGCGCGCAGCGCTGCGTAGATGGGGTAGGGGTCGTCGAAAAACGAACTGGGCAATTTCTCTGGATCAAAGGTCGCGGCGAGAACTTGGCTTGGCGTGCGTGATTCGGATGGATCGGCATGACCACTCATCGTGGTTGCTACGCTACCACGACGCTGCACGGCGAATCCATCGGTTAACGCACCCGGCCGTCTGGAACGACCGGGTGCGTTTCTTGGCAGCATCCGCCGTTGATCACTTCGTCTGATTGGAAGCAAGCACCGGCATCGGGCGGCCCGTCTTCTTCGAGTAGTACGCCGCGAGCGCGAAATTATTGATGGAGTCGATGGCGCGGGTCTCGCTCTCGCTCACACACTTCTGCTCCGCCGACGCAACCTGCAAGAACACGCGATCTTCGCTCGGGACGCCGCATACCCCTTCGGCTGCGCTGTGGATGCGCTTGTACAGGGCGATGACTCCCTGCGGAGTGTCCAGATTCAGGTCGGCGAACTTGACGACGGCGGAGCGCGTCTCGGTGAACGGGCTCGCGGCGACGCTCTTGCCGGCGAGTGCGACGATCAAGGCGGTTCCGAAGAGGCGGGTGATGAGCTTTGCATTGATTTGGGTTTTCATGGCGATCTCCTTAGGCTGTAAGTGGTTCGATTCAAATTGCCTCGTGGCGGGAATGAAGATAGGACGCTTTCAATCCCTTTGTTATTGCCCAGATGGCCCACCCAAATGGCTCACCCGGATGGCCCATGCGTTCGAGTGCAAGCCATCGGCTTGCTACAATGCAGCCACCGCTCTCACAGACGCGGCCCGGCGCTACTCAAGTATTTCGCGTGATCCGCCACGAACGAGCGGGGAGATGCTCATGAAGGTATTGCTCGTGGACGACCACGTTCTCTTCCGGGAAGGGATCTCGATGATCCTGAAGAATGTGATGCAAGCGGTCGAAATCGTCGAAGCGGGAAACTGTCGCGAGGCTATGTCGCAGCTCGCGACTCAGCCGGGCATTGATCTCATTCTCATGGATATCGGGCTGCCGGACATGAGCGGCATCGAGGGGATCGGATTAATTCGCGAGAAATACCCGGATGTTCCCGTGGTGGCGTTGTCCTCGAGCGAAGACAAGGCCACCGTGCTGAGTGCGTTGGACAGGGGTGCGATGGGGTTCATCCCCAAGACGTCCAACTCCGCCATACTCACGAGCGCGTTGCGGCTCGTCATGGCGCATGGCATTTATCTTCCGCCCTCGGTGTTTCTCGGCGATCGTGCGGAGGAGCGGGCGCGCCCCGCACCTGCCGGCCTCACGCAGCAGACCACGCCCAAGGATCTGGGCTTGACCGCGCGGCAGGCCGAGGTTCTTCACCGCATACTTCAAGGTAAAGCGTCCAAGGTCATTTGCCGCGAGCTCGAACTTTCATCGAGCACCGTCAAGACGCACACCTCGGCGGTGCTGCGCGCACTCAATGTCACCACGCGCACGCAGGCGATCGTCGCGGCCGGCAGGCTAGGCCTTCGCTTCTGAGCAGGCCGAGCCGCCGGGCTTGTCGTCGTCCGGCCCCGGCGAGAGTTCGGAGAGGCCAAGGTTGAGCAGACGTTCGGACACCTCTTTAAGCCGCTCGGTTCCCGCGGGCTTTTGCAGCACGGCGAAGCTGAAGTCCAGGCGGATGGAACGCAACGAGCTCAAGTCGCCGGTGAGGATGATGGCGGGAATCAGACACTCGGCGCGGGACCGCAACGCCTCGACGGCTCGAACGCCGGTCCAAGAGTCGCTCAGCTGAAAGTCCGAGACGATCAGGTCGGGCGATCGCAGATGTTCCGTGAGAGCATCGAGCGCCTGCTCGACGGATTCGGCCGCCACCACCCGGCATCCCCATTGGCGGTAGATCGCCTCGGCGGCAAAGCGGCTGTCGGCGTCGTCGTCCAGGACGAGGACGAAGGCGCTCATCAGGCGCTCACTCACTGCATGAGCTTGTGAGGACAGCGCGCCGTGATCGCGCATCACGCCGGCGCAGGGGACGTCGATCTGAAAGCGCGAGCCGGCCGGCCCCGACTGCAATGAAAGCCGGTGCCCCAGCAGGTCCGCGCAGCGCTTGACGATGGAGAGGCCCAACCCTAAGCCCTTGCTGCGATCGCGGGACGAGCTGGCAATTTGAAAGAACTCGTCAAAGATCCGGTCTTGATACTCCGGGGGAATGCCGATTCCGGTGTCTTCGACGACAATGGCAAGGACATCGCCGGTGACCTCGCAATGAAGACTCACGCGGCCCGCGGCGGTGTAGCGGATGGCGTTGCTCACGAGGTTGCTGACGATTCGTTCGAGAAGGCCCTCATCCGACCGGACCAGGGCAGAGCTCGAATCGACCAGCATCGCGAGACCCTTCTGTTCGGCGATCGGCGCGAAACTGCGGTTTACCCGCTCGAGCACGCTCGCAATCGGGAATTCCTCCCAGTTGGGGGTTACGGCGCCGGCGTCGAGCTTCGAGATATCCAGAAGACTGTCGAAGAGGCCCTCCATCGCCTCGACCGACCCGTGTATTTTCGCGACGAGCTCGCGCACTTCCGGGTGGTGGATTTTCTCGCTCAGCAGGCCGACCAGAAGACTGACCGCGTGCATGGGTTGCCGCAGGTCGTGACTCGCAACCGCCAAGAACCTCGTCTTGGCCGCATTCGCACGCTCGGCATCATCCTTGCGGCGCTGTGCATCATCCAAGCTCTCGGACAGCGCCGAGTTGAGCCCGGTCAATTCATCCGCCTGGCGCTGAACCGTCTGCGTGGTTGCCTGCAGGGCGGCCGTACGGTCTGCGACCTTGGCCTCCAAATGCGAGCGCGATTCATCGAGCGCGCCGGCCATGCGGTTGAATTCATCGGCGACCTGCTCGATCTCATCGCCGGTGTTCACGGTGAGCCGCGTGGCCAGATCGCCGCGCGCAATCCGCGCGACGCCGTCGCGGAGCAGCGATAGAGGCCGGGCGAGCCGGTCGGCGATGATGAGGCCGGCGAGGAGGGAGCCGAGAATCGCAGCGAGCACCAACAGGCCGGTCGACCACAGCGCCGCGTATACCGGCGCAAAGGCTTCGCTGATGGGCTGCTCGACGACCACCCTCCAGGACAGGCGATCGATCCACTGCGAGGCCATCACCACGCGCTCGCCGGCAAAGTCGGTGCCTATGCTCAAATTCTCGTCCGATCCGGCAAGATCCTGAATGAGCTTGCTTTGTTTCAGGACCAAGGTCTCGTCCGGATGGGCGATCAATCGATTGCTTTTGTCGACGATAAAGCCCAAACCGCTCCTGCCGACCCGTATCGCGGCGATACTGTCATGAATGACCTTGAGATTGATCTCCGCCACGAGCGCCCCGGTGTTCTTTCCACGACTGGCGATGCCGATGTAAAAGTGCGGCTCGGAGCCGTCGGGAAAGAACACCTTGCCGTAGGCCACGCCGGCGGCCCGCGTCTCGGCAAACAGGCGCGCCTTGGGGTCGTCGGCCGGCGCTCCGTTGCAGTCGGTTCTCGTGTCGGGCTGCAGGCGGGATACGGACAGCCGCTCGCACCCGCTGCCGTCGAAGAATGCGAAGCCGATGATCGACGGTTCACGTCGCAGGATCCGGTAGCCGGCATCCTGCACGGCATCCGGATCGAGCGCCGTCCCGGGTTGGTCGACGTCGTCGATCCATTGCAGCGAGGCCAAGGTTTTGTCCAAGAAGGCTTGTATATGCCCGCTCGCGACGCGCCCCTCTGCATTGAGAAGGGTCGCAACACCGTGCCGCTGGGCATTGGCGATGATGACCATGTGCACGAGACCCACCAGGAACGACAGGCCGGCCATGCAAATCACGAGGATGCGGACGTATTTTCGAAACAGCAGCGATGTCTTCATCATTCGCGGATTCGATCCGCGCGCCGCAGCGTCGCGGCTTTGACGCCGAAGTCCAAGTAGTGAGGCGCGCTTAGGTTCATCACGAACTCGAACAGCGTCGGTTGGTCGACCGGAATGTCGCCCGCGGATTGTCCGCGCACTATCTTGCCCACGGATTTTGCCAGCTGTGGAATTGCATCGGTTCGCACGGGTCCGTAGGACATCAGTCCGCCTTCGGCCAGGAAGATGTCGCTCTCGTATATGGCCGGCAACCGGGCATCGTTCAATGCCTGGACCATGCTCTTGCGATTTTCCCAGAGCGGCGCGGAGGCGGGGGCGAGCACGGCATCCAAGCGCAGCGACTTCAGGCGCTCCGGGAATTTCGCAGCGAAGCCAGGCGGCGATACGTCGATCGGTATCAGGTCGACGTGTATGCGAGCCGCATCGCGCTGGGCATCCTCCACGCATGGCTTGTCGTCGGCCGAGGCGTCCACGGCGTCTAGCAAATAGCCGATCCGCTTTCGCGTGGGGAAGGTATCGGCCAGGATCTCCAGCATTTTCGCATCGATGCAACGGTAGGTGGTCACACCGGTCAGGTTATTGCCGGGGTGCGCGTAACTTTCAATCAGGTGGCTGGCGACCGGATCGGCGTGCGCGAGAAAGACAATCGGGATGCTCATGCTCTCGGCGCGGAGCCGCGCCTTCGCAAGGTTGGCGCAAGAAAGGTCGAGGCAGACGAGCACGGCCGGATGAAGTGAGGCCAGTTCATCAATCCTCCGGATGAGCTCGGCCTCGACAAACCCCGCTTCCCGCCTTACCAGTGTCAGGCGCGCGGCGAGTTCGGGGAGGTTGCTTCTGATCTGCTTTTCCAGCAAATCCACCTGCCCGGCGTCGATATGACCAGTGGCCAAGATGGCGATCAGACCCGTCGGTGGCCCTTGCCCGGCTAGGGGGCCGGCCGCCATCAGCGGCTGGGTCAGAAGACCGAATAGCAGCGCGAGGGATCCTCGCCGCGACAGCTGTCTGCGGACCATGAATCGATAGCCCCGTGCCGGTTGACTCAAAGGTCTACCCTATTTGCGGCGCATTGTAGGAACCTGCAGTAAACCTAACTGATTGCCCTGTCCGGGAGAGAATATAGCGAACGGGCTATGGCGGCGGGCATGAATTGTGATGAAATGGGGGCGCCGACCCATCAATAAGTACAAAGGAGGAACGGATGACCACCTTCAAACATGGCGGCTTATCCTTGCTCAAGGCGACTGCCCTTGCTGCGACGGTGATGCTCTGGGGATCTGTCGGGCACGCGGATAATGCGGGATCTCCAGCCACCGGCGCAGTGCATCACACGAGGCTGAACTGCCCACCCCAGAACCAAATGTTCATGTTTGATCCAGCGTCAGTCAATCGGTACGCGTTATTATTGTTCTTTGACAAAAGCGTTAACCTTGATGACGTGTTCAGCCTAACCAAACCGGGTGGTTACGGCTGCATTCACGATCCCGATACCGATACCGCTGCCGGTATCCACGGTAATGGCATCATCATTGTGCAAGGCAGCTGCCCAACCGATTGTACTTCCAAGTCCAAAGTGGCTGATACCACGATCAAGCTCGGAGATCCTTTGACCCAACTAACGCCAAAGTTCGGAACCTACAAGGAACACGACCCTGGCACGACGGCCCGGTGGGGCATTTTTTTTGCGGACCCCAAAGGGGGTGCCGAAGCCGCGAATTCCGACTCGGACACGACTTTTACGGTTTGGCAGATATTGGCCAAAGATTCCTGTCACGCGGGTAATATATTGAACTGGCTAAAGACCAATAACTCCGACGTTTTCTCGAAGCCCGGGTACCTGGGCCAGATCATGATCGGCTACATGCCAAGCGTGGCGACCTCGGGACCGCCGCACAACAAACATTGTGACCCGGTGATTTTGAATCCGCCTTCGCGCCATGGGACCCGGCCAGAGAACGGTGCAGCTCCCTCCAAAGCTACCGACAAGACTCCTTGACGATCGGGTGAAGTGAAAGAACAACGTGAGGTCACAATGCCAATAGCGGTGCTTCACAGGGGGCTGTGACCACGGGGCTTCGGATTCCAGGATTCAGGACCCACCGCTTCACCTCCAGCTTGGAGCGCGCAATCAAAAGCGAATCATCGACTTGCGGTCTTGCACCCCGCAAGATTTCGGCCACAGCGTCGGAGTTATCGCGCAATGCGCGCTCGTAGGGAGATAAGAGTGGGCGCATGTCGCAGCGCGGGGAATATATAAGAGTGGGAAGCGGTTTCGCCTCACGCGACTGACAATTCACAGCCGAGGTGCAACAAAGTGTAACAACGTGATAATAGGCTTGAGGGTAGGTCATGGAGGCGCTCGCCCGGTCCCCGGCTGAGTCTTTGCAAAGGAGGCATATCGTGTCCACCAACCAATTGTCATCGATCAACCACATCGTCGTTTTGATGCTCGAGAATCGTTCCTTCGACCACATGCTCGGGTTTCTGTACCAGGGCACCAACAACGTGTCCCCGGCTGGCCAGCCGTTCGAGGGTCTTGCGGGCACCGAATCCAATCTCGATTCGAACGGCAACGCCGTCACGGTGTACCCGATCGAGCCCACGGCCTCGAGCGCGTACTTCATGCCGGGCGCCGACCCGGGCGAGGGCTATACGGCGACCAATGAACAGCTTTTCGGCAGCAGCACCGCACCCACCCCAGCGGTCGCGACGAATGTGGGCTTCGTGACCGACTATGCGTCGACGCTTGCCTGGGAGTCCAAGGACCCCAGTTGGTCGGTGCTGCCGGGAACCGTGCCGTCGCAAATCATGGGAGTCTTCACGCCGTCGATGCTGCCGGTTCTGTCGGGTCTGGCTCGCGGCTATGCCGTCTGCGATCACTGGTTCAGTTCGGTACCGACTGAGACCATGCCGAACCGCGCCTTCGTGAACGCCGCGACGTCCCAGGGCCACATGAACGACAGCACCCATAGCTTCACCTGTCCCAGCATCTTCGGCCTGTTGACGCAGCATCAGCTCGGGTGGTCGATCTACGGATACACGCAGCAGCCCAAGACACGCCTCGACTTCTCCGACACCAGCAGCGCGCCGGACTCGCACTTTGGTCTTTTCACGGATTTCACGACTGCGGCGGCGGCCGGCACGCTGCCGCCGTACACGTTGCTGGAGCCGTCGTGGGAATCGACGGGGAACAGCCAGCATCCGAACTACGACGTTTCCTTGGGCGAGCATTTGATCCATGACGTCTATTACGCGCTGCGCAACGGCCCGGCGTGGAGCCAAACCCTACTGATCGTGACCTACGATGAGCACGGCGGCTGTTACGACCATGTGGCGCCGCCGGGCGGTGCGACGCCGCCGGATAGCACGGTCGGGGAATACGGCTTTGACTTCACGCGCTTCGGCGTGCGGGTGCCCACCGTGCTCGTTTCACCGCTGATCGTGCAGGGCACGGTGTTTCGTGTGGCGAACGGCGCGACGCCGCTAGATCACACCTCGATTCTAAAGACGGTGGAGGCGCGCTGGGGGCTGCCGCCCCTGACCGCGCGCGACGCGGCCGCCGTCGGCATCGGGGATGTCTTGACGCTCACTGCGCCGAGGACCGACGACCCGCTCGCCGGTGTCGTTGTGCCCACCTCGAAGGGCACCAATTCCTCTGCTGCGCTGCCCTCGCATCTCCAGCAGGTGTATGCGGAACAGCTTTCGCAGATTGCCACCCCGGACCGCGGGTTCGAGAGACGCACGGATTTGAAGTCTAACGAGGACTATCGGGCCTACATCGATGCGCGGCTTGCGTTGTGGAAGGCGTCGCGGGGAAGGCGACCGGCAACGTGATCTGGCCAACGGAACTTGGCACGGGCAATCAGTCGGAGCCCGTGGCCAAGCCACCCGATGGCATCGATCACCATTATGGCCCGTTGGCGATCGTCACGCCTTCCGCCGGCGCTGCCCCGGCCATAATTTTCTACGCGCGAAGGTGGCAGCAGCCTTATTAGCGCGGCCGGAGCCGCAAGCACGGTCCGATGTACACGGCGATCCGCTCCCGTCAGATCGGCGCAGCGGGTCGAATGCCGTCCTTGACATGGTCTCTCGTCCCGTGATGACGCGGCACAGGCCTTACCGTGGGCTTCGATCGAGCAGTAACCGCTGATTCAGCGGTTGCTGCGATTGCAGCTTGCAGAAGTTTGGCGACCGCATCTGAGATATCTCGCAGCGTCCCCTCCGCCACGCTCTCGAACGGCAGAAGGAGAGCCACCGTATCGCGTCGATGCCGGATCCGAAACAGCGCCTCTCCATTCGCGGCGCGAACCACGACGTCGTGATGCTTTGGCCGCAGCTTTCGCCCCTTGGCCGCGCCGTTGAGTAATTTTCGGTACACCTCGTTGGGCTTGAGGCGTTCGGGATTCACGACAATGGATCGCGCGGTGTCCACGAGCGCCTGTCTCGCAGCCCGATCGTCGAGTTTGGCGAGAATACCGCGGCCCCATTCCTCGCGTATCTCGGTGGGATTGCCGAACGCCTGGACGATGACGGCGGGCAGCTGCGCGAGTTTCAGGATCCGCGACACCTGTGAGGGGGAGACCTTCAACGCCCGTGCGATCTCGTCCTGGGACTTGAAATATCCGGAGCGCAGCCACCTTGCATAGCTCAACGCGCGCTCATAGGGAGAGATGTCCTTGCGCAGGCGGTTTTCGGTGTCCATGGCGATCAGCGCTTCCTTATCGGT
>Ga0182015_10003694_pt1 | contig 16946 bp, 14 predicted proteins | sample 712P3MmetaG_FD_120478 | JGI IMG/M metagenome (GOLD analysis project Ga0182015, IMG submission 120478) | Permafrost microbial communities from Stordalen Mire, Sweden - 712P3M metaG | ecosystem: Environmental > Terrestrial > Soil > Wetlands > Permafrost | place: Sweden: Stordalen | collected... | reverse complement strand
CGCCACCGGCGGCCAGCAGGGCAAAGCAGCGCTCCCGCTTTGCAGGAGAGACTCGCAGATCGCAACGGGCGGAGCGGTGAACGACCTTCCCCGCACCGGCAGGACGCTGGCGTGGCACGACCGCCAATGTGCCAGGGGGCTGTATCACTCAGCCGCGATCGTTCTGGTTGGAGCGATCCCTGCTCTACGGCTCGCGGACGGCCACGCAAGGACGAAACCTGCGTGAACTGGCAAACGGCGCAAACGTTGCCTGCTGGGGCTAGGTTGACCGTTCGAACACGACCTGGCGCAATCCCCAGACGATCCGGCCAACCGCACCGTCCTTCGCGACTTCGACGAGCTCACGGGCGAGGCCCGCGAGCTCCTCGGGACTCGCGACCAGTCTCGATACGAGTGGATCGTCCTTCCAGACGCTCAGGTTCAGGGAGAACATCTCAGCGGCCCGGTCCACCGGCACGGGCCACTCACGGACATCGCTCGCAATCCTTCGGGCCGCCGGCGCCGGGTCGAGCGCAGAGAGAAACGGCCCAGCGAACATTGCCGACCCGTGGGCGGTGACGAGCTCGGTGACGAGGTCGAGGTAATGCACGAGGACCGGCACGTCGGTCCGGATCCATTCCAGTTCGTCGAGGAGCAGCCGCCCGCCCGGAGCAAGTTCCCCGAGCCAGGCGAGTGCGAGCGCTTGCGGGTCGGGCAAGTGGGCGAGGACGAGCCGCCCATAGGCGAGATCGGGCCCGGCGCTCGCCCCGCTGGCGCCCCTGACCGGCCAGCCGGGCCGGCTGACGTCGTGGCGCAGGAAGTCGACGGCCGGCCCAGCGCTCGTTCTGGCGAGCTCGAGAAAGTGCTTGGAGTTGTCGAGGCCGACCGTGCGGCGAGCACCGGTGGCCTCGGAGAGCAGCTTCGTGGTGTGGCCTGGTCCGCACCCGAGGTCGACGGCCAGGGTCGGCCCAATTGAGAGGTCGGCCGTCGCGGCGGCGACGAACTCGCGCGACGGCGTGTCGAAGATCCGGGCCACCAGGGCGAGGCGGCTCGCGGCGGGATCGCCGTCGCGGAAGGCATAGGCGTTGGAGATCTCGAACGTCGGCTCGACGACGACCTCGGTGCGAAGCGAATTCGCGATGTAGCACTCGCGGTGCGCCACCTCGACGAGTTGCCGCAAGCGCGCCTCGCTCGTTCCGGGCTCCACGACGATCTGGGGTCGCAAGACGATGCGCTCGATGGCCATCGGGCGGCTCCGGTCCGCCATCTCCGCCTCGGCGGTGTCGACGTAGCCGAGCACGACGACCCTCGCCCGCGCCGCCACGGCCAGGAATGACAGCAGCTGACACGAGCTGGCCGCCCCCAGCAAGAGTTGTTCCGGATTGAGCAGCGTCGGGTCGCCGAGGAAGGCCGGATCCGAGCTCAGGTGGAGGACTCCCGTAGCGGGAGGGCACGCGAGATCGTGGGCGCGCGGGTACGCGTCGTAGCCCCCTGCCGTCGACCCGTCCCAGCGGCACGTTGCCCGATAGTGGTGGACGATCTGGTCACCGCTCGTCATGCCGGCCCCTCCGGCGACCGACGCTACCGGCGTTGAGCGCGGCGGGGCGACGGAAGCTGCCCGGCCGGCGATCCCACGAACAGCGCTTGGTGAGCGATCGGGTGCAGTTCGGTTGCAGGGTGGTCCGAGCGCTCAGCTTTGGCATTGGCATGTCGATAGTTGAGGCATGACTTGCGAGGGACTCCGGGAGACGATCGGTCGAGCCACTAGCTCGACATTGTCTCCCAGCTTCAAAGACGCGACAGGTCGCGCATACCAGCTGCCCGAGGCAGCGGTTCCTGCCTGCGTCTGAGAGCCTCGGGCGCTCGGCGACGGACCCACCACCGTCGCCGAGCCCCGAGCAGTAAGCGCTGAGCCGCCCCAACCCGCCGAGTAACGCCGGCGATTCTGCTCGCCCCTGCCCCGGCGAAGCGCGGTCAGACTTCAGCCGCTTCGTCGCCCGGTGCGGTCGGGCTCTGCCCCGTCGTCGGAGCCTCGTCGGCCTGCCGGGAGCGGACCGCCTCCTCCACCTGCTTGGCGAGGTCGCCGTCGACGTTGGACCAGTACTCGAAGGCCCTCAGCAGGACCGGTTCGCTCACGCCGTTGAGCAGGTGACCGCTGATGTTGCCGACGAGCCGGGAACGAGCGGCGTCGTCGAGCACATCGCGCACCAGTGTTCCGGCCTGCCCCCAGTCGTCGTCCTCGGCGTGGGGTAGGTAAGCCGAGCGCACCATCTCACCGCCGGCCGACCAGCCCGCCCCGTCGTCGTAAGTCGCGGTGTCCGCGGCGGGACCTCCGTGCGAGTTGGGCGCGTACACGGGGATGGCCGGGTCGTTCCAGCTGTACCGCATGGGACCGTCCTTGGAGTACGAGTGCACCGGTGCCTTCGGGGCGTTGACCGGCAGCTGCATGTAGTTGGGGCCGATCCGGTAGCGGTGGGTGTCCGGGTAGGAGAACAAGCGGCCGAGAAGCATCTTGTCCGGGCTGGCGTCGATGCCGGCCACGAGATTGGAAGGCTCGAACGCACTCTGCTCGATCTGGGCGAAGAAGTTCTCCGGGTTGCGGTTGAGCGTCATGGTGCCGACCTTGATGAGCGGGTAGTCCCCGTGCGGCCACACCTTGGTGAGGTCGAAGGGGTTGAACCGATAGTGCTCGGCATCGCCCGCCGCCATGATCTGGACGTACATCGTCCAGGAGGGGAAGTTCCCCTCCGCGATGGAGCCGAACAGGTCCTGACGATGATGGTCGGGGGAGCTGCCGGCGAGCACGTCGCCCTCGGCCTGAGTGAGGAACTCGTTGCCCTGGTCGGTCTTGAACGTGTACTTCACCCAGCACTTCTCGCCAGCGGCGTTGATCCATTGGTAGGTGTGCGAGCTGTATCCGTTCATGTGCCGCCAGGTCCGCGGGAGGCCTCGGTCGCCCATCAAGAAAGTGACCTGATGAGCGGACTCCGGCGAAAGGGTCCAGAAGTCCCACTGCATGTCGTTGCTGCGAAGCCCCGAATCCGGCAGCCGCTTCTGGCTGCGGATGAAATCCTGGAACTTCATCGGGTCCTTGATGAAGAACACCGGCGTGTTGTTGCCCACCATGTCGTAGTTGCCCTGCTCTGTGTAGAACTTCAGCGCGAACCCGCGAGGGTCACGCTGAGTGTCGGCTCCGCCCTGCTCGGGTGCGACCGAGGAGAAGCGTGCCAGGACCTCGGTCCTCTTTCCGGGTTGGAGGAAGTCCGCCTTGGTGTAGCCGCTCACGTTCTCTGTGACGACGAACTCCCCGAAAGCGCCGCCGCCCTTGGCGTGCACAACCCGTTCTGGCACCCGTTCTCGGTTGAACTGCGCCATCTTCTCGATGAGGTAGTGATCCTGGAGGAGGATGCCCCCACCTGCTCCCTGAGTGAGGGAGTGCTCGTCACTGGCGACGGGGACTCCGGCATTGGTCGTCGTGTGACCGCTGATCGGTGATGTCATGGAGCCAGTTTGCGCCACATCCCACCATAAGTCCAAACGCAAAAGTTAATCAGTGCGATAACCTGAGATGATGGAACGGCCGAGTATCCAGCAGCTGCAGTATCTCGTCTCGCTCGCCGAGCATCTCCACTTCGGCAACGCGGCTGAGACGTGCAACGTCAGCCAGCCCGGGCTCAGCTCTCAGATCCAGGAGCTGGAACGGAGGCTCGGCGCCCGGCTGTTTGAGCGGTCCTCCCGGCAGGTCTTCCTGACCGGAGCCGGGGCGCAAGCCGTCGAACGGGCCCGTGTCATCCTCCGCGACGTCGACGACCTCGTCGCGGGTTGCCGCAACGAGCGAGGTTCGCTGACCGGTCTGCTGCGGCTCGGTGTGATTCCGACGATCGCGCCGTATCTGCTGACGAAGATCCTGCCGGTGGTGAGGGCCGAGTTTCCTGGCCTGAGCGTCCATCTACGCGAGGAGCGCACGGACGCGCTGGTCTCGTCGCTGCACAGCGGTCGCCTCGATCTGCTGCTGTTGGCCCTGCCGCTCGAGGACAGTCGCGTCACCGAGGCGGAGCTCGGCCAGGACCCGTTCCTGCTCGCATTCTCCACCGCCAGCCCGCTTGCCGGGCCCGGCCCCGTGAACGCCGATGTACTTCTCGGCAACCAGGTCCTTCTCCTGGAGGACGGTCACTGCCTTCGCGGTCAGGCACTGGCGATCTGCCGGCTCGCAGGCGCTGCGACCGCCGACGACGTCCGGGCGACGAGCCTGCCGACGCTCGTCCAGATGGTCGCCGGCGGCCTCGGCGTCACGCTGTTGCCCAAGATGGCAGCGGCGGTGGAGGCGGGAGCGGGGAGCGGGATCGTGACGCGCCGATTTCGTGAGCCGGCACCGGCTCGTAGGATCGGCTTGGCCTGGCGGACGAGCAGCCCGCACGACGCTGCCTACCGCCAGCTCGCTGCGGCTGTTGAGCCTGCGTGTGGGCTGCAGGTTCCCGCGTCGGCTCGCGGTCAGTAGGATCGCAGTGAGCGAGGAGGGTGACGTGACGGAGCTGATCGAGATCCCGGCGTCGGAGAGCTTCGACGATCCAGCCAGCGAGCGGCTGTGCCGCAAGCAGCAATTAGCCGCATCGTTTCGGCTCTTCTCCCGGTTCGGGTTCGACGAAGGTGTCGCCGGTCACATCACCGCGCGGGACCCGGAGCGCCTCGACCACTTCTGGGTCAACCCCTTCGGCGTCCACTTCGGCCACATCCGGGTTTCCGACCTGATTCTCGTGAGCGAGAAGGGCGACATCGTCGAAGGTGACGGCTACTTGAACCGGGCCGCGTTCGCGATCCATTCCCAGGTGCACGCCGCCCGCCCCGATGTGGTCGCGGCCGCACACGCGCATTCGCTCTACGGCAAGGCGTGGGCGAGCCTCGGCCGGCTCCTCGAGCCCATCACCCAGGACGTGTGCGCCTTTTACGAAGATCACGGACTCTTCAACGACTACACCGGTGTCGTGCTGGACTCCGAGGAGGGCAAGCGGATCGCCCACTCGCTCGGCGGTTGCAAGGCGGTGATCCTTCGCAACCACGGGCTGCTGACCGTCGGGCATTCCGTCGCCGAGGCGACATGGTGGTTCATCACGATGGAGCGCTCCTGCCAGGCGCAGCTGCTCGCCTCCGCGGCGGGAACGCCGATCCACATCGATCACGAGATGGCCGAGCTCACCCGCGAGCAGGTCGGCTCACCTCTAGCAGGTCGGTTCTCCTTCCGACCGCTCCTTGCCCGAATCGTGCGCGAGCAGCCGGACCTGCTCGACTGAGCGTCGGGCGGCTACGAGCCTCCCGGCTCTTCGCCCGGGCGGCCGGGGGCAGCCGCCGCGGCCATTGCCGGGACTCTGCCGGGTCGCGGGGTCGCCCGCTCCAAAGCGTCCCAGCCGGTATCGCGGTCGTGCTCGGCCTGATCGGCCCGCCCGCCGCCGCGGAGGCCGAGCAGACGGTGCGCCCAGAGGAGATAGGCGACGACGGCGACGTTCAACAGGAGCGTGACGATCTTCAAGGTGCTGACCCGGACCGTCAGCTCGTAGATCTCCAGCGGCAGCAGCACCGTGACCTCGAACAGGGTCAGGTACTCCGCCCACCGCTTGGCTCGCCACAGGCCGACCGCTTCGAGGGCGTTGACGGCCGCGTAGGCGGCGATGGCGATGCCGTAGAGATAGAGCTTGCGGGTCGACAGCGAGAAGAGATGGTTGATATCGCGGAGGAAGCCGTTGTGGCTCGAGTCGAAGAAGGGCCCGCCGACGCCTGCCTGGAGCGAATTCAGGATGCGGGTGTAGTCGCCGCGCAGATCCCTCTGGTTGGCGGCGAACAGGATGATCGCAACCGCCAAAGTCGCCAGGACGAGGAAGTGGATCACGCGGTCGACGGCGATGAGGCGCAGCACGTAGCGGTCCCGCAGTGGCCTTCCCCGGATCGGCAACTCGATCTCGCCCCGCTCGGGCGGATAGCGGTGCGGCGCGGGGTCGGGCGGTACGAGCGGCAGCCACGAGTCGCAGCGCAGGCAGCGGTACCAGCGCAGCCCGTCCGCCTCGCGGACGAGGAGGTTGTCCTCCGGGCGGACTCCCGCGGCGTCGGTGCCGACGAGCTCGTGGCCGTGAAGGCCGCAACCGATGAGCTCCCAGCGCAGCTTCGGGCGAAAGCGGCGGGTCCGCTCGGTGCCCGGCAAACGCGCCAGCTGCGTCTCGATCGCCCCGTCGCGGGGAGAGTCCGGCGGCATCGTCGGCCCCGGGAGGTCGTCGGGTGGCACGCCCATCAGTCTCGCAGTTGTGGCAGCGGCCGCGACGCATTCGCGATTCCGGGCGGGCGGGTGCCAGGCGAGCGGCGCCGCGTATGCTCGACCTTGTGGTCGATCCCGCGACGGTCGTCGGCGAACGCCTCGAGCAGCTGCTGGCCGACCTCGACCCCCGCAGCAGCGATCCCGTCGAGTTCCGCGGTCGCCAATACGACCTCGGGCTGGCTTGGGTCCAGTTCCCCGTCGGCTCGGGTGGCCTCGGCGTCGCGGCCGACCTGCAGCGCGAGGTCAACCGGCGACTGACCAAGGCGGGAGCCACCCCGATCGAGGCGACGCTCTTCTTCGGGCTGGCGCTCGCCGGGCCAACCCTCGTCACCCACGGCTCGAACGAGCTCCGCCAGCGCCTGCTCCGGCCGGCGTTCACCGGGGAACACACGTGGTGCCAGCTGTTCTCCGAGCCCGGTGCCGGCTCCGATCTTGCGGGGCTCGCCAGCCGCGCCGAGCGGGACGGCGACGAATGGATCATTTCCGGTCAGAAAGTCTGGAACACCCTCGCGCACGTCGCCGACCGGGCGATGTTGGTCGCCCGCACCGACCCGTCCGCCCCCAAGCACAAGGGCCTCACCTATTTCGCCCTCGACATGCATGCGGCGGGAGTCGAGGTGCGCCCGCTGCGGCAGATGACCGGCGAGGCCGAGTTCAACGAGGTCTATCTGACCGAGGTTCGCGTTCGCGACCTCGACCGGATCGGCGACGTCGGCGACGGATGGCGGGTCGCCATGACGACCCTCATGAACGAGCGCACCAGCATCGGGGGAGGTTCGGGGCCGCCGACGAGGGGCTCGGGCGCGATCGCCGAGGCCCTGCGGATCTGGACCGCCGAAGCGGGATGTCGGACTGCGGTCGCCCGGGATCGCCTCATGAGGATGTGGATCGAGGCCGAGGTCCTCCGGCTCACGAACCTGCGGGCCGCGCAGTCGGCCCGGGTCGGCAACCCAGGGCCGGAGGGCTCGATCGCAAAGCTCATGTTCGCGGAGGTCAATCAGCGCATCTACGAGCTGTGCGTCGATCTGCTCGGCGCCAAGGCGCTCGCCGGCTACGACTACCCGGTCCGACGAACCGAGCACCTCGGGCTGATCGGCCCGCCCGGCTCGTCGCGGAAGATGTTCCTCCGCTCCCGCGCGAACTCGATCGAGGGCGGTACTTCCGAGATCCAGCGAAACATCCTCGGTGAGCGCGTGCTCGGCCTCCCCGGCGAGCCCCGCGTCGACAAGGATCTGCCGTGGTCGCAAGTGCCGAGAAGCTGACCGGTCCGCGGTGGCCGGCGGCTCGCCGGCCCGGCTGGAGACGCGAGCGCTGAGGTCGTAGCCTGGCGGCGGTGAGCCAATCTGTCATCGTGCCGGGCGCAGGATCGACCGGACCCGGGCGATCCTCGGCCGACCTCGCGATGCGCCGCCTGCTGCGCATTCCCGAAGGTCCGGCCTCCGTCGATGACGCCGCCGCGCATCGACTCTTCAGTGCCTCTATCCTCCTCTCGGCGTTGAGGTGCCTGCTCAGCTACATCGTGTTCCCGATCGTCACGCCGCTGCTCGGCGCAGCCGCCGGCGTCGGCCCAGCGATCGGGCTTCCGATCGGCATCGCCGCCCTGATCTTCGACGTGCGGGGAATCCGGCGCTTCTGGCTCGCGAACCATCGCTGGCGCTGGGCGATCACCGCCCTCTACGGGGTCGTGATGGTCCTTGTCACGGTGCTGGTGATCGGAGACATCGTCCACTTCGTCCGGTGAGGCGAACGCCCGCCTCGCCGGCCGCCGCTCGATAGCCTGTCGTCGTGCCGAGCCCACGTACGGTCGGCCATATCGTCGAGGTGGCGGGCCGCCGCGTCGAGATCTCGAATCCGGACAAGATCTTCTTCCCTGGCGTCGGCGCGACCAAGCTCGACGTCGTCGGCTACTACCTCGCCGTTGCCGAGCCGATACTCCGGGCGACCGGCGGCCGGCCCGCGATGCTGCAGCGATTCCCCGACGGGGCGCTCGGAAAGTCGTTCTTCCAGAAACGGGTGCCACCCGGTGCTCCGGAGTGGCTGCAGACCGTCGAGGTCTCGACGCCGAACGGAACGACCTCGAGGGCGCTCGTCATCGCCGACCTGGCGCACGTCGTCTGGGCGGTCAATCTCGGCTGCCTCGGCTTCCACCTCTGGCCGTTTCTCGTGGAGGATCCCGGTCATGCCGACGAGCTGCGGATCGATCTCGATCCTCAGCCCGGGGTCGTCTTCGACCAGGTTCGAGAAGCCGCAGCGTGCGTGAGGGCGCTCCTCGACGAGCTCGGCATCGCCGCCCACCCGAAGACGAGCGGCAATCGGGGTCTGCACGTGTACGCCCGGCTGGAGCCTCGATGGGACTCGATCGAGGTCCGCGCCGGCGCCGTGGCGCTCGCACGTGAGCTGGAGCGTCGCCGGCCTGATCTCGTCACGGCGAACTGGTGGAAGGAGGAGCGCGGCCAACGGGTGTTCGTGGACTTCAACCAGAACGCGCCGCACAAGACCGTCTTCGGGGCGTGGTCGGCGCGGTCGCGTACCGACGCCCAGGTCTCGACGCCGCTCGCCTGGGACGAGGTTGCCGGCGTCGATCCCGACGAGCTCACCATCGCGACCGTGCCTGATCGGCTGCGACGCCTCGGCGATGCGTGGGCGGAGATGCCCGACCATCCGCAATCCCTCGAGCCCTTGCTCGAAATGGCCGCGCGTGATCGGGCGGCGGGACTGAAGGACGCGCCCTGGCCGCCGCAGTACCCGAAGCAGCCGGACGAGCCCAGCCGGGTCGCACCGAGCCGGGCGAAGAAGGACTAGAGGGCCGACGAGCGTGGAGCCTGCGGTAGCGCTTCGTCGCATTGCCTACCTGCTCGAGCGCGACCGCGCCGAGACCCACAAAGTGCGCGCCTTTCGCCGTGCCGCGATCGCGGTCGACGAGGCCGGCCCCGACCGGCTCCAGCTGCTCGCGTCCTCGAAGCGGCTGAAGGACCTCCCGAACGTGGGAGACACGACGGCACTCGTGATCGCCGAGGCAGTTGCCGGCGGCGTGCCCGGCTATCTGGCTCAGCTCGAGGGCAGCGAGCCGGAATCGCTCACCGCTCCCGCCCAGCAGCTGCGCAAGGCGTTGCGGGGCGACTGCCACAGTCACTCGGACTGGTCCGACGGGGGCAGTCCCATCCCGGAGATGGCCGAGGCGGCTCGCGCCCTCGGCCACGACTACCTGGCTCTCACCGACCACAGCCCGAGGCTCACGGTGGCCCACGGGCTCAACGCCGAACGACTTCTCCGCCAGCTGGAGGTGGTCGAGGAGCTGAACGAGCAGATGGCGCCGTTTCGGATCCTGACGGGAATCGAGGTCGACATCCTCGAAGACGGGTCACTCGATCAGGACGAGGCGCTGCTCGCCCGGCTCGACGTGGTCGTCGCAAGCGTCCACTCGAAGCTCCGGATGGAGGCACCGCAGATGACGCGTCGCATGCTGGCCGCGGTGGAGAACCCGCACGCGGACATTCTCGGCCACTGCACGGGCCGGCTGCTCGCCGGCAAAGCGAGGCCGCCCTCGAGCTTCGATGCCGCGGCCGTGTTCGGCGCCTGCCTGAGGACGGGGACCGCGGTCGAGATCAACTCCCGCCCGGAGCGGCGCGACCCGCCCGAGGAGCTCTTGCAGCTCGCCGTCGAGCTCGGGTGCTGGGTCAGCATCGACACCGACGCCCACGCGCCCGGGCAGCTCGAGTGGCTCGGGTTGGGCTGCGAGCAGGCGTCGCGAGCCGGGGTGCCGGCGGCCTCCGTCGTGAACTCGTGGGACGCCGGCAGGCTCCTCGAGTGGACGGCGGGCCACGAGGCGGCCTGAGCGCCACCTCGTGGTCGGCAAGCCCGATCGGTAGGATCATCCGATGCAGTTGCCGGTCATGCCGCCCGTTTCGCCCATGTTGGCGAAGCTGTCCCGTCAGATGCCGGAGGGCGACGGCCTGCTGTATGAGCCCAAGTGGGACGGCTTCCGCTGCATCGTGTTCCGTGACGGGGGCGACGTGGAGCTCGGAAGCCGGAACGAGAAGCCGCTCACCCGGTATTTCCCCGAGCTCGTCGAGTCGCTGTTGGCGAATGTGCCCGAACGTTGCGTCATCGACGGCGAGATCGTGATCGCCGGCCCTTCGGGGCTCGACTTCGACGCGTTGCTGCAGCGGATCCACCCTGCGGACTCGCGTGTGAAGCTCCTCGCCTCGACGACGCCGTCGGCCTTCGTCGCCTTCGACCTGCTGGCGCTGGGTGACGACGATCTACGTGGGGAGCCGTTCGGCACTCGCCGGCCGGCGCTCGAGCGGGCGCTCGCGGACGCGAAGCCGCCGGTCTACCTGACCCCGGTCACCTCGGACACCGACGTCGCCCGGGACTGGTTCGAGCGGTTCGAAGGCGCCGGCCTCGACGGCGTCGTGGCCAAGCCGGTCGAGCTCACCTACCGGGAGGGCCAACGGGTCATGTTGAAGGTGAAGCATGAACGGACCGCAGACTGCGTGGTGGGCGGTTTCCGACAGCACAAGGACGGGGGCGGCGTCGGCTCGCTCCTCCTCGGCCTGTACGGCGAGGACGGGGCGCTCAACCATGTCGGGGTGGCGTCGGGCTTCGCGGTTGCGCGGCGCAAGAGCCTCGTGGACGACCTCGCCCCCTACCGGGTGGAGGATCTCGAGGGCCATCCCTGGCGGGCGATGATGAGCGACGCCGAGACCACGCGCAAGCCGGGCGCACCGAGCCGGTGGAACGCGAACAAGGACCTCTCCTGGCAGGCCGTGCGCCCCGATCTCGTCTGCGAGGTCGGCTACGACCATCTGCAGGGCGACCGGTTCCGCCACGCGACGTCGTTTCGTCGCTGGCGGCCGGATCGCCTACCCGCCTCCTGCACCTATGCCCAGCTCGAGACTGCCGTGCCCGAGGAGCTCGCCCGCGTCTTCGGCGCGGGCGGCCACACTTAAGCGCGTCTCGAGCCGGCGAGCGCCGCCATCCGCTCGGCGAGGGACGCATCGCGGAGGTGGCGGCACGTCTCAGCGAAGCGGGGTGTCGGGCCTTGCCAGCGCAGCTCGTCGACCCCACCCAACAGCTCGCGGTCGACCCGGAGGGTGGCGAGGAGCCGGAACAGGACCGCCTGCTCGCGCTCGGAGGCCAGCCGGGCGGCGAGCTTGGGGGCGCTGCGCACGGCGCGACGGACGTCCTCGTCCCAGTTCGCGACGTCGTCGGGAATGTCGTCGATGTGGCCGTAATGGGCGAGAACCGCCGAAGCGGACTGGCGGCCCCAGCCCGCCAGGCCGGGGAACCCGTCGGCGCTGTCACCGACAAGTGCCAGCCAGTCGGGTATCGACGCAGGGCCCACCCCGTACTTCGCCCAGACTCCCTCGTCGTCGGTGACCACCCCCGTTCGGCGATCGAGCTGCAGCACGCGTTTGCCCACCACGCACTGGGCGAGGTCCTTGTCGGGCGTGCAGATGAAGATCTGGTCGACCCGGGGATCCTCTCTTGCCACCGTCGCCGCCGATGCGAGGGCGTCGTCGGCCTCGAGCTCGGTCATCGGCCAAACTCGTACGCCGAGCGACTCGAGCGCCTCCTCGAGCAGGGGGAACTGGGACCTCAGCTCCGGCGGCACCTCGGCGCCGGTCTTGTAGCCGGCCCAGAGGTCGTTGCGAAACGACTCGATGACGTGATCGGTGGCGACCCCCACATGCGTGACACCCTGGGTGAGGAGCGATGCCACGGACCAGACGACGCCACGGGCAGCCGCCACCTCGGTTCCGTCGTCCGCCGCGCTCGACGGCCGGCCGAAGAACTGGCGGAAGAGCTCGTAGGTGCCATCGATCAGGTAGACCTGCACGGTGCCAGCCTGCCAGGTGCAAGCGGGCGGGGCACGACGTTACGCTCGCAGGACCGCTGAGAAAATGACAGGTCCTCCGATGCAGCATCGACACTTCACGAGCTCCGCCAATCCGGGTCCGCCCCGCGACCGTCAGCCGGCGCCGGTGCCGCCCCCTCCTCCGAGGGCGCGGTGGTGGCTGCTGCTGATCGGACTCGCCGCCACTGCTCTGCTCCTCTTTGGTCCGAGCATGAACAGCACGACAACCCACTCCTACAGCTACACGACGTTCCTCTCCCAAGTCGAGGCGAACAAGGTCACCACGGCGTCGATCGACCCGAACGGTGGCGTCACGGGCAAGTTGAAGAACGGTGACGACTACACGAGCCAGATCCCGCTCGCCCTTGACGACAGCAGTCTCGCCCCCACGCTGAAGTCCCACAATGTCGCGGTGACCGGCATCGGCCCCACGTCGAGCCTGCTCGTCGACCTGCTGTCGTTCCTTCCGCTGCTGGCGTTCATCGGGATCTTCGTCTGGCTGAGTCGGAGCACCCGCAGGCAGCTGGCGGGCGGGATCATGGGCTTCGGCGGGTCGAGGGCGAAGGTCTACGACGAGCAGCGGCCGGCCACGCGCTTCACCGACATCGCCGGCTACGAGAGCGCCAAGCGCGAGGTGAACGAGGTCGTCGACTTCCTGAAGCATCCCGAGCGGTACGAGCGCGCCGGCGCGATCGGTCCCCGAGGTGTCCTCATGGTCGGACCGCCCGGAAGCGGCAAGACGCTCATGGCGCGGGCCGTGGCGGGCGAGGCCGACGTCCCCTTCTTCGCCTTGACCGGCTCGAGCTTCGTCGAGATGTTCGTCGGCGTCGGGGCGTCCCGCGTCCGTGACCTGTTCAACGACGCCCGCAAGCGGGCACCCTCGATCATCTTCATCGACGAGATCGACGCGATCGGCCAGAAGCGGGGCGGTTCGATCGTCTCCAACGACGAGCGGGAGCAGACGCTCAACCAGCTCCTGGCGGAGATGGACGGTTTCGACCCGAAGACCGGCATCGTCGTGATGGCCGCCACCAACCGCCCGGAAGTGCTCGACCCGGCCTTGTTGCGGCCTGGTCGTTTCGACCGCGAGGTCGAGATCCCGCTGCCCAACCAAGCCGAGCGTGCCGCGATCTTGAAGGTGCACGCCCACGAGAAGCACCTCGGCCCCGACGTCGATCTCGAGGCGGTCTCGCGGGGAACGCCCGGTTTCTCGGGGGCCGATCTCGCCAATCTGATCAACGAGGCCGCGATCGTCGCCGTGCGGCACGAGCGCGACGTCATCAGCGCCCAGGACATCGACGAGGCGAGGGATCGCATCATCCTCGGCAGCCGTGACGGGACGAACGTCCTGCTGCCCGAGGAGAAGCACTCGGTGGCCGTTCACGAGGCGGGCCATGCGCTCGTCGCGCTGCTGTCACCGCATGCCGACCCGGTGTCGAAGATCACGATCCTGCCCGCCGGCCGCGCACTCGGCGTCACCGAACAGCTGCCGGTCGACGAGCGGCATCTGTACTCGGAGAGCTACCTGCGGGACTCCCTCGCGATCCGTCTCGGCGGCCGCGCCTCGGAGATCCTCTTGATCGGTGAGGCCTCGACCGGTGCGTCAAGCGACCTTGGCGGGGCTACCGACCTCGCCGTTCGGATGGTCCGGGACTGGGGACTCTCCCCTCGGCTCGGCCCGATCGGTTACGGATCGGAGGCACCGACCTACCTCGGTGGGGCGCAGTTGCAGTCGAGACCGTTTTCGGAAGGCACCCAGCTCGCGATCGACGAGGAGGTCAGCCGGTTGCTGGCCGAAGCCGAGGAGCGGGCACGCACCCTCCTCTCGGAGAACCGCGAAGCCCTCGATGCGGTGGTCGCCGTGCTGCTCGAGAAGGAGACGATCAGCGGCCAGGACCTGATCGACGTCGTGCGGCGATCCAAGGGTACCTCGCTGTCCGGCGTCACTGCCCAGCCGTCGCCCGGCACGCCCGATGGGGCAGCTCCGGGGGCCCGCGCCTAAGGGTTTGCTCCGGCTCGGGCTCGCGTCGGTCGCGGGCCCTGGCCAGGCATTGAGGGCGAGCTTCGAGATCGCCAGGGTGCGCGAGCGACTTGTCGTTGGCACGCTATGTCGCAAAGAGTGGTCAGAGAGCCACTCTGCGTGTTAACATGTACTTTGCATCGATCAAAATTTATTGACCAATCCCGTTGACCTGAGGAGTGAGGGTCATGCAAGCAGTCGAACATCCAGACAAGCGGACCGTTGTCTTGCCGGCCGGCGAGGAGGGCTTCACGCTCATCGAGCTCCTTGTCGTCCTGCTCATCATCGGTATTCTGCTCGCGATCGCGATTCCCACGTTCCTCTCGACGACCCAAAGCGCCAACAACACCGCGGCGCAGGCGAATCTGAAAGCAGCGCTCACGGGTTCGGACGTCTTCTACACCACGGTCGGTGCCCAGTCGTATGCGGGGCTCGACTACAACTCGGGGAGCACGTCAACGATCACTTCGATCGGGTCGGGCCTCACCTACGTCTCGGGCGCCGTGGCGGCGGACTCCTCGACCGGTCCGCAGATCGTCAGCCTCTACGTGCCGAGTGGCGGCAGCGCTGTCGTGCTGACCGCGCTTTCGCACGGCTCGTTGGACTGCTGGGGCCTGCTCGACATCAAGACGACCTTGGCGGCCCCGGGTGTCGACCACGAGACGGCCCCCGGAACGTACTTCTTCGTCGTGAAGAGCTCGAGCGTGTCGACGTGCATCGCCCAGAACGTCGCGCCGACCCTCGCCAACATCTCCACCACGGCATTCCCCCACGGCTGACCGACTGGCCCCGCTGACCGACTGGCCCCCGCTGACCGACTGGCCCGGCTGACCGGCTGGCCCAGCTGACCGACTGGCCCAGCTGACCGGCGTTGGTGACCGCGCGGCCCGACTCAGCATCAGCTGTCCGACCGACCCCGTTGGGTCAGAAGCAAGCGGAGATGTGAAGATGTCGCGATGAGCGACCGTGCTCACGCGCTGCCCACGAACGAGCTCTTCGAGCTCCAGCTCTCGCTCCCCGATGCCCGCATCGCGGCGCGAGCTGGGCGCCTCGTCGGCTTTCCCGACCGGCTGGCCCGGCTCGAGACGATGCTCCGGCTGATGGTCGACGCCGAAGGCGTCGAGGTGTGGAGCCGGCAGTTTCATCACCGCTCCCTGCCGTTGCTGGCGACGCTTCCGGATCGGTATCCGCTCGTCATCTTCCACGGCGACGTCGGAACGGGAAAGACCGAGACGGCCGAGGCGATCGCGAACGCCCTCGCAACGACCGGAAGACCCGGCACGTTGTTCAAGCTGAGCACCCGCGTCCGGGGAGACGGCTTCGTCGGCCAGATGACGGCCCTAATCAGCCAGGCCTTCGCCGCCGTCGCCAAAGAGGCCGGCAAGTCCCGAACCGCCTACCTCATCGTCGACGAGGGCGACTCGCTCACCTCGTCCCGGGCCACGGTCGAGATCCATCACGAGGACAAGGTCGCGGTGAACACGCTGATTCAGAAGCTCGACGGGTACCGGCGTTTTGGCGGCCGCGTGCTGGTGTTTCTCTGCACGAACCGCTACGACGTGCTCGATCCGGCCATCCTCCGCCGAAGCCTCGCCGAGGAACGGTTCGACCGTCCGACCGCCGCCGAGCGGCGCGCCCTGTTGGAGATGGACCTCGACGGTCTCGGCCTCGAACAGGAGGTCATCGACCGGCTCGTGGCGATCACCGGCGGCTCGGGGGGCCTCGGTTACACGTTCTCCGACCTTCGAACCCGCCTCCTGCCGGCCGCGGTGGCGGCCGCATTCCCCGATCGGGCCCTCACCGCCGACGATCTGATCGCGGCCGCGGGGCGGATCGCCCCGACCCCTTCCTTCGACTGACGAACGACGAGTGGATAGCGCCTGAGCACGCTCAGTGGGTGGTGTGGGTGAACCTCGACCCTCGCGATGCCCTGCTCTTTCCCCCCGGAGTGGTCACGGTCACGGTCACGGTTCCGGTGCCGCCCGTCGCGAGCGCCTGGATCTCGGTTCCCGACACGACGACGAAGATCGCGGTCCTCGGCCCGAACTTGAGCGAGCTGGCCCACAACAGGCCGGTGCCTCTGATCGTGACGATCGTTCCCCTCGGTCCCTTATTCGGCGAAACGGACCGGATGGTCGGCACCGGCTCGTAGCCGAGGTAGCGGGACAAACCGGTCCCGATCGGAGTCCCGAGTCCCGTCGCCATGTCGTAACCCCTCGTGGCCGGGTAGAGGCCACCGCCCGTCGTGGTGTAGTCGTCGTTGCCGACCGTCACGTCGTTGACGATCGGCTTGTGCTCGGCAGCGAGCTTGTAGAGCGCCGGGTTCACGAAGCCGAGCTTGTGCAAGCTGCCCTGCTGCACGTCGAGAAGTCCGATCACCGCGGCCCACAACGGGGCCGCGGCGCTCGTCCCGCCCACGCCTTCCCACTGGCCCTGCTCGAACACGATGTAACCGTGGGTCGGGTCAGCCGAGGCCGAGACATCGGGCACCTCCCGGCAGCGGCCGATCCTCAGGCCACACGGGGCCCCGGAGCTGTCCCGGTTGATGACGCCGGGACCCGATTGGTACTTCGGCATCAGGAAATCGAAGGAGATGCCACCACCGCCGGCACCTTCGGGGGTCAGGGCCCTTGGGTTGAGGTGCTGGTTCCACACCGACTCCGTTGGCTTCGGACCGATTCTGGTGAGATCGGTCCCGCCGACTCCGGTGACGAACGGCTGCGTGCCGGGGTCCCACGGATCGAGCAGGAGCGGGGAAACGATGAGCGCGCTGTCGCCGGCGTCGG
>Ga0182015_10003693_pt1 | contig 16949 bp, 18 predicted proteins | sample 712P3MmetaG_FD_120478 | JGI IMG/M metagenome (GOLD analysis project Ga0182015, IMG submission 120478) | Permafrost microbial communities from Stordalen Mire, Sweden - 712P3M metaG | ecosystem: Environmental > Terrestrial > Soil > Wetlands > Permafrost | place: Sweden: Stordalen | collected... | reverse complement strand
GTATGCAAATGGGACCAGGCCCACTTTGGGAAGTCGCCGTGAAGGTAAGGATGCCGCTAAGGCTGCAGAGCTTATTCGCGATGCGGAACGGGTCATTGCAATGAACGGACACTGTTTCATCAACCAAAAGCGACACTGGAAGAGCGGAGCGCGTTGGACGCTGCTCTTTACACTCTCAGCATCCTGAAACGATACTAGCGAGTGAATGAAGTCAAGCCAGATGATCCAATACACCGACATTGGGGCAGATTTCCAGAGGTCGAACACATCAGCTAACATGTTCGAGATGGAGAAGCCTCGCGCAGTTCCCACCAGATGAACCAAACCGGCCCGTTGATCGCTCCTCCATCTTCATTCAATCCTTCAGAAGCAGCCAAACGGCTCCTACCGTGGCTGGTTGCTGTCGCTAATGCCGCCTAATCGCTTGGCAGCTTCTTCTACTGACATCAGGTTCTCCAACGTTGATCCTCCCAACCAGAATAACGATGTGCCAATCTTGACAAACATAATCATGGCAGTACAAAATGCCATAATCAATACAATTAATTATGGCACAAGTAATTAACATCCCAATATCGTTTGAATTCCGGGCAATGAAGGTTAACTGGACACACACGACCGCCCGAATCATCGGGTGGTGGAAGCATGATGACGGGAGAATAGACACCGATAACCTTATTGCGGAAGTACCGGTGGACGGAAGCACAAAAACGTATCGATTTCCGCTTGGACACCTTCCGCCACAAGAATGGGAACGGGTCATAGAATTAGCTATCGACAGCGACGAGGATGAACACCTGGAACGAATTTGCTCAGCCTTTAGGCCACAGGTGTTTATACCCTCGAGTAGAGGCGACTACGTCCCACGTGGCGATTGGGGGAAAAACTCTCGCCCGGCAGATCCCTGGCAGATGCGAAATGACTTCCTACAAATTAGCGGCAATAACGAGAGTGTTCTTGACTTTCTGAACAAATGGGGCCACAGCAATTTGGTCAGATTGGTTGATCTCCTACGTTTGCAGAAGGCGGTGCGTGAAGCGCTGACGTCCTCACCAGAAAAGTGGTTCGCGAGTCCCCAGTCGTACCCTCCGGTCTGGCGCCACCGGCCAACATATCCATATTTCACGCTCCAGACCGTCGAATGTACTACGGCAATTTGCATGACAGTCACAATCGATCTATTGCGGCGAGTGAAATTCAAAATATGTGCGCGGCACGATTGCGGGCTACCGTACCCTGTCCAATCGAAGCACAAGAGAAAGTATTGCAGTCAATATTGCGGTCATTTGGAATCAATGCGCAGGAACCGGAAACAAAGGGCGAGTTGATTATCGAGTTGCAGAAAGCGAGAAGTGTTTATGTCGATTTTCAAGCGCGGTCGAATCTACTGGTACAAGTTCATGTGGAACGGGGAAATGTTCCGAGAGTCCACCCGCCAAACCAATCAGAACATCGCGCGAGACATGGAATCAGCGCACCGCACTTCCTTGGCCAAGGGGGAAGTCGGAATCCGCGAGAAAAAGGCTGCACCCAGGTTCGCGGATTTTTGCGAAAAGCGATTGGCACCGTGGCTGGAGTCAACGACCGCGCCGAAGACGTGGCGGGATTTCTACCGGGTGGGACTGCGTGCTATCGCCAACTATCGACCGCTGGCCACTCTCCCCGTTGACCAAATCAGCAATGAGCGGGCGGCGGAGTTTGCAGCTCATCGGCGCGCACAAGGCGCTCAGGTCAGCACAGTCAACAGTTCACTCCGGGTATTGCGCCGGTCTCTTCGGCTGGCGAGCGAATGGGGCCTGCTGGTGACCGCCCCTAAGATCAGGATGTTGCCTGGTGAACTTCACCGCGAGTTCGTACTTTCGCAGCAAGAGGAAGGATTATATCTGGCATCCGCACCGGAGCCGCTGGCCTCTGTTGCCAGCGTTCTCGCCGAAACTGGATTGCGCCCGGAGGAGTGCTACCGGCTTCGCTGGGAATCAATCACATGGGCAAACGGACGTAATGGCAGTCTGATCGTGACCCACGGGAAGACCACTGCGGCGCGACGTTCCCTCCCAATGACACCACGAGTCAGGAGTACCCTGCGGAGCCGTTGGGAGAGCGCCGGACAGCCTAAAGAAGGATGGATTTGGCCCGCCCTGAGCCGTAGTGGACATATCGAGCCGTCAAGCCTGAAGAAGCAGCACAGCAAAGCGCTGAAGCTTTCAGGCGTTCGCAAGTTCGTGCTCTACAGCCTCCGTCACACGTTCCTGACTCGGCTCGGGCAGAGTGGCTGTGATACTTGGACGCTGGCAAGAATCGCCGGGCATAGTTCCATCGCCATGTCCGCCAGGTATGTGCACCCTTCGGAAGATGCGGTGTTGGTAGCTGTCGAAAGGCTGGGTGGGCACAATTTTGGGCACAGACAAGAACAGCTTCAACTTGCGAGTAATGAGACTTCACCGCATCCAGTTGCAAAACAAGATGAAGAATGGTGGGCAGTGCAGGACTCGAACCTGCGACCTCCTGCTTGTAAGGCAGGCGCTCTAACCAACTGAGCTAACCGCCCTCGTGGAGATTCGCGAGGATGCGCGGAGACGTACTCGGAGTATACGTGAATCCGGAAATGGCGGGCAATGCCGCGTGGCTCGAGTTCGGACGCTGCGCGCGAGATCCCTCGCCCCGCTGGAGAAAACGCGGGTTCTTCGGGATGACTGATCACATCAATTGACCGATCAAAATAAGAACCTGGCAGCATCGACCGATTTCCGCTAGCCATAGGCAGAAACCTAATACGGACCAATAATGCCGGCGATTTGGCGCGCTGACGGTTGCTTGTTCAATGACTCGATGGTTCGTTCTGAACCTGAATCGGAGTCGATCATGATTATTTTTTTTATTCGGGCCGGATCGTAACGAACACGAAGTACCCCTCCATCCTCGTAACAATCGGCGCCCAAGGGAATTGTGGCGCCGCATTTATTGCAAACAATATTGGCGGTTCGGACCATGGTTGAAGTTTACATCGACGGCGGTTTTTAGGCTGGTAGACTGGCGGCTTGCGACATCTGATTATTAATGCCGATGATTTCGGCCTTACACCGGGGGTGAATCGCGCAATTCTCGAGGGACATCTTCACGGCGTCGTGAGTTCATCGACCCTCATGGCGAACGGAAAGGCATTTCACGACGCACTTATTCTTTCCCGTTCGGCGCCCGCTCTAAGCATTGGGTGCCATGTGGTTTTGACCGATGGGTCGCCAGTGCTTGAGGAGTCGAAAGTTTCAAGCCTCACGGAAGGGGGGGCGTTCCAGACCTCGTTGCGCAAATTTATGGCAAAGGCAATTATGGGCCGTCTTGATGACGACCAAATCGAGGGCGAAGTCATAGCGCAGATTTCAAAATTGCAGGCAGCGGGAATCGTTGTCTCGCATTTCGATACTCACAAGCACACTCATCTTCTTCCTCAAATCCTGCGGCCTATCCTGCGGGCTGCACAAGCCTGCGGACTACGCGCGGTTCGGAACCCTTTCGGTCCAATTCGTTTCGCCATGGTGGCTGCTCAACCGAAGTTATGGAAGCGATATGGGCAAATCAAGGCGCTCTGCGTTTTGGCACGAAAGTTTCGCTCCACCATTGAAAAAGCCGGACTCAGAACACCCGATGGAACTGTGGGAATCGTCGGTACGGGGATGCTCAACGAAGCCCTTTTTAAATCAATATTGCAGGATTTACCCGAGGGCACGTGGGAATTCGTCTGCCACCCCGGGTACAACGATGCTGATCTGCAACAGGTTCAGACCAGGCTCCGGGAATCGAGAGCCGAGGAATTGCGGGTCCTCACGTCGCCAATTGCTCGGGAAATATTGGCTGCAAATGGCATTAAGTTGATTTCTTATCGTGATTTTGTCGAAATGACGAGTTAGGTTGAATCCCAAGGTGCACGTCCTTTTGGTAACCATGGAAAGTAGATTGACAATTGCAGGATTGAACCATCGGGGTATGATTATGCAAGAAGCTCAACCCGAGCGTAACCAAAATTGAGCCGTTAAATCTATGGAAAACAGACCTGAATCCCGGTTGGAAGCCGATATACCCGTGCGAGTGTGGGGCATGGATGCCGATGCGCGCCCATTTTTCCAGAACGCCAGCGCAGGCAACATCAGCAGCGACGGCGCTTTGCTCTCGGGAATTAATCATCAGCTCAAGATCGGCGAGGTGATTGGAATTCAGTATGGCGAACGAAAGGCTCGTTTTCGGGTGGTCTGGGTAATTGATGCGGGCGCGGTACGCAAGATCGAGGTCGGCGTGCAGTTACTTCCCCAGCAACAGCTTCCGTGGAGAGAATTGACTCCGGAGCCGCCGGGGAAACGGGCGCCGCTAAACGGACCTAATAAGCGACGTTATGTGCGGCACAAAGTTCTTTTTCCTATTGAAATTGGATTTCCTGACGTTAGACGCGCCCACATGCAGACCAATGCCACCGATATCGGAGGCCGGGGTTGCTATGTCGAGACCTTGTTGCCGTTAACTCAGGGAACTGAAGTGATCATTATTTTCTGGATGGATTCGGAGAAAATCAAGACTCCTGGGATCGTGCGTGCCTGTGATCCGGGAGTTGGTATGGGCATTGAATTTACTGATTTAGATAATCAGGTGCAGGAGCGGTTGCAGCAGTTGCTGGAGAAGATGGACACGTCATTTGCCGCCGCGGTCGGAACCACGCAGGAGTCCATGACTCTTCCGGCAAGCTTCAAGCAAACTACCAAAAACTGAGGCGGCGCCAACAAAATCTGCGTGAGCTGAATCCTGAGCCGCCAGCATACATCGAATCTTCAGCAAGCCGGCGATCTTTCGGCACTTTAATCCGTCCTACCAGCTCATGAGAATTGGAATCACCTGTTATCCGACCTATGGCGGCAGTGGCGTGGTTGCGACCGAACTGGGCCTTGAATTGGCGCAACTGGGTCATGAAATACATTTTATTTCTTATGCTCAGCCGATTCGGCTAACTGGTCCACATCCCAACATTCACTATCATGAAGTAGAAGTTTCAAGTTATCCGCTATTCGATTACCCTCCCTATGATTTGGCGCTGGCGACGCGCATGGCGGAGGTGGCCGATTTTTACGAACTCGATTTGCTGCATGTGCACTACGCGATTCCACATTCGGTGAGCGCGATGCTGGCGCGGCAAATGCTTGCCGCCGGGACGAAGCACAAAAAACTTCCATTCGTAACCACATTGCACGGGACTGACATAACGCTGGTTGGTCTCGATCCGTCTTACCTTCCAATCACGCGCTACTCGATTGAGCAGAGCGATGGCGTAACCGCGATCTCGGAATATCTTCGCGAACGTACGTTGCGTGAATTCGAGATAAAGAATGAGATCAAAGTTATTTATAACTTTGTGAACTGCGATTTATATGTGCGCACGCCTGAGGCCGCACAGCAACGCGTGCAGTATGCTCCGAACGGCGAGCGGATTCTGGTGCATCTTTCCAATTTTCGTCCGGTGAAGCGGGTGCAGGATACGGTCGAAATATTCGATCGGGTGCGAAAGAAAATGCCCGCCAAGCTGCTGCTGATTGGGGATGGTCCTGATCGTTCCCGCGCGGAATGGCTGGCGGCACACAAAGGCATTCAGCAGGATGTGATTTTCCTGGGCAAGCAAGACCAGGTTTATGAAAAATTGCCGTTGGCCGATATTATGTTGCTGCCCAGCGAACTGGAATCCTTCGGATTGGCGGCGCTTGAGGCTATGGCATGCCAGGTGGTTCCAATTGCCACGAACGTCGGAGGCGTGCCGGAAGTGATCGAACATGGCAAGAGCGGATTTTTGGCCGACGTGGGAGACGTAGAGACGATGGCGAACTATGCAATCGATTTGTTGCAGGATGAGAGCCGCCTGCAAGCGATGGCTAAGGCTTGCCGGGGAGTGGCTCAATCCAGATTTTGTTCGAGCAAGATCATCCCGCAGTATGAAGAGTTCTACCGGCGGGTGCTGGAGCGTTCGGCGTAAAGCGCGGGAGTGGTTCCATCTTCATTGGGCAGCACGGGCAAACGCAGGCGCACCAGGGTTCCAGTGCCAGCGTGACTATCAATCGTCATTTTCGCGGCGTCTCCGTAAAGAACCTTTAATCTTTCGGCAACATTAGCTATTCCAATGCCGGTTCCTCCGAGGCCTGTCGGCTTTTCCAGCAAGATGGCCGAGCCCATGCCCACTCCGTCGTCTTCAACTTCGATTACGAGATGCTCATCGGCAAGGCGGCTGCGGAGGTAAATGTGTCCTCCGGAAATTTTCGAAGACAGACCGTGCTTGATGGAATTTTCCACGAGCGGTTGCAGCAACATACTCGGAATCATGACTTCCAGCGAGGAGGGATCGAGTTCCTTGATGACCTGCAATTTATTTCGCCCGAAGCGGACGACTTCGATGTCTAGATAATTGTCGATAAACTCCAACTCTTCACTTAAGGGAACAAACGCGTCTCCACTCTTGAGCAGGCGGCGAAGAATATTCGCCAGCTTGATGATTAGCTCGCGGGCCGTGTCGGGATCAAAACGCACCAGCGACGAAACCGAATTCAGGGTATTGAATAAAAAATGGGGATTGATCTGATTTTGCAGCGCCTCCATGCGCGCCTGTAACAATAGCCGCTCTTGCTCTTCCAGTTTTATCTGAATGCGAACGCTGTTCCAGATTTTCAGTTCGATACCGATGACGGTGATCGAGGTCGCATAAATAGCGAGTTCCACCCATGGATTTCGGCTTTCGAGGCTAAAAATTGACTGCGGTTCAAAATGAGCGATGGCGGTTTGCACTCCGCGCAATACGACGATAGTGCCAAAGAACATCACCTGCCAATCGAACATTCGGGGCGTCGGCAAATTGCGCCGAATCATGCGATAGATACTGAGATCTATAAATGGAGAAAACGACCAGATGTCTTCGCGATCGGGAGCGACTGTGCGCAACTGGCCGGCGATCAGCCCACACAACAAATTAAACGGCAGCGCGGCCCACTCGCCATGCAACACGGCGGGGACGGCCATGAGCCCTCCGCCGGCCATGCCTGTGAATCGGCCGCCGATGACGCCGAGCAGAATGGTGGTTTCGAATGACAAATCTCCGGCGAGAAAACTCTTCTGTAGAAATCGAATCCATACACCCATCGCCAGGGGGAAGCCTATCCAAATAATTAGGTAGATTCTCTGTTTGAGCGAATCCTGATCGCGAAAAAGGAGAGATTTAAATTCGACTGAACGCGCCAGGATGCTGGCCGCAGAGGCGGCAACGCCCAGTTTGATCAGCAAATTGATGAGTATGAGACGCGAGTCCATGCGCGAGCAGACGCTGAGCAGAATGTAGCATGAAAGGAGGCAGTGTCACTTGTTGAATGGACGGCCGGCGGCGCTGCACGTGGCATCCTTCGCCCGCTGGAGAAAAACGAGGCTCTTGCGGATGACATTCGGTTAACGGATCAATTGCGGGACGACCCACAAATTGCCTTAACGCAGGCGCATCAGCAGCATATTCGCTTTGCGAAACCACGGGCGCTCGCGGCGACGCAAATATCCCGGCATATTGTTTTTTTTCGCCAGGAGTTTTCTCACCCAGTCTTTGGCTTCGTCATTACGATTCTGGGCGGCGAGAAATAATGCGTAGTTGTAATAAGTTTCTGAAGAGGTCGAAATTTTCGTGGCTTCTTTAAACAGCGCCTCCGCTTTATCCGGCTGGGATGCATTTGCGTAAGCATGGGCCAGTAATCCCATTGCGCCGTGAAAATCGTATTCTGGATCTTCTTTGACTACCCGTTCAAGATCTGGGATGGCAGATGCAAAGTCATCCAATCTGACTTCTGCGATACCGCGACGATAAAAGGGATCGATGGAATCGGAACGGGACGAGAGAGCGTTATCGTAGGCTTGCCGGGCGCGGTCAAACTTTTCTTCGCTGAGGTGAAGCTCGCCAAGCTCTTCGTAATTTCCTGCGGAAGGATTGTCTCGAATGGCCGATTCCAACTCGCGAATGCGCCTGCGCCGGGGGAAGACTTTGAAAGATTGTCGCAGCAGTCCAGCGTCAGGAATGACTTCGACCACGATGTAGACGAGTGCACCTAACCAGCCGCCAATCAGGATAATAAAGAGCCAGAAAGTATCGGGACGGCGGCGGATGAAGTGGAGAATTGCCACCGCCTGAAGAATGATCCCCCACCTCGAAAAAGCAAAAAGGAGCAGCGATCCCATGCGCAGATGCGCACTATAACATGAGGCGCTGGGACACGGGGGGTGGACGCTCTACGCGCCTACTGCGGACACGGCCGCGGAGCGCGACAAGAATCTCTTTACATGAATGGGGAGAAGCCTAAAATCCGATGCTAGAATTGGTTGAGTGACGCCTCCGATACGCCTGCTGGCCGCCGATATTGACGGTACCCTGCTTAATTCTGAATTCCGAATTTCTGAAGCAGACCTTGCCGCACTTCGCTATGCTCACGGCGAGAGTGTAGAGATAATTCTCGTGACCGGGCGGCGTCACGCTTTCGCACGTCCTATCGCTGAATTGCTGGGATTCGATTTATGGATTATCAGCTCGAACGGCGCTGTGACCCGCTCTTTGCGGGGCGAAACATTTCATCGCGACATGCTTCCGGCCAAGACCTGTCTTGAACTCTGCGGTGCCATGAAAGACTTTCGCGGAAACACCGTCCTCACTTTCGACACGGAAAGCAAGGGCGCAATCGTGTTGGAACACATGCGCGAGCTGAATGTGAGCATCCAACGTTGGCTGGAGAAAAATCTTCAATTCATCGGCTTCGTAATTCCGCTCGAAGATTCGATTACCAGCGACCCCGTACAAGCCATGTTCTGCGGACCGATTGGTCGCATGCATCAGGCGCTTGCGATTTTGGCGTCGTGCGGACTCGATAACGCGATTACCGTTTCGCGAACGGAGTATCCGCTGCGCGACCTCTCCATCGTTGACGTACTAAATAATGGGTGCTCCAAAGGACACGCGCTCGAGCGCTGGGCCCGTTATCGCGGTATACCCCGCGCCGAGGTCATGGCCATTGGAGACAACTATAACGACGTGGAAATGCTTGCCTTTGCGGGACGCCCATTTATCATGGGTAATGCGTGTGAGGACCTGCGCAATCGAGGCTGGGAAACGACACTGCCCAATGACCAGAACGGAGTGGCGGCCGCTATCGAGCAGGTGCTCGGTGTGATAATCAAAGGTAGAGCAGAGGATGAATCCTCTCTGATTCGACCCCGATGAAAATGTGGAGTAAAGTTGCGGCGCTAGTTGGGATATCTATGGCTTATGCCTTAGCCTTCGGAACGGATATTGCCGTGCTGCAGAATGGGTTTTCGATCCGGCATGAACATCGCGAGGTTATTGGGTCGATAACCCGTTTATATACGGGAACCGACAATACAAATTATGTGGATGTCCCCACATTTCAGATCGAGCATTTCGAACAGGATATGACTCCGCCGGCACCGATCCGGAGTGCGACGGCACAGAATCCCACAACGCCCGCGATCGCATCGGCGAAACCGGCGATCATAGCCCCGGTAAAGCCGTCGATCAAAGCTCCGGGAATCGCTGAGGTTATCAATAGCGCCAGCGATCAGACCCAGATCGATCCTGACCTGATCAGCAGCGTGATTCATGCCGAAAGCGGATTCAATCCGCGGGCGCGGTCCCCAAAGGGCGCGCAAGGACTTATGCAACTCATGCCACAAACTGCGGCCAATCTGGGAGTGGCGAATGCTTTCGATCCCGTAGCAAACGTGGACGGAGGCACGCGATATCTGCGGCAACTTTTGGAACTATACAACTTTGATTTGGTGAAGGCGCTCGCCGCTTACAATGCGGGTCCTCTGCGGGTACAGCAATATCGTGGAATACCACCATATAATGAGACGCACGCATATGTGGCCCGCATTATTCGGGATTTCAATCGCAAGAAAGTCGCCGAACAGAAGGCCGCCGCGCTGGCGGCAAAAAGCAGGAAGGCTGCCAAGCCCCAGCCGGCGACAACCGTGACCGAGGTTACAGTCGAGCCTTCCCATTCGCAAGCAAACCGTTAATAGATTTCCGCAAATAAATGAAAGTCGAGACTTTATTCACTGGACTGCGCCGGAGCGGTTCGCGTAAATGAACAGCAAACGAGTTTTGTTTTATGGAGTAGTGGTAACGATACTGCTGCTCTTAGTCTATATTCAGTTTCGGACCTGGAGAAACTTCGATTGGGCGACTTTCTGGAGCCAAACCGGGCATGTGAACAAACTCAGAATTTTGCTTGGGATAGTCCTGATATATGTCGCCTATGCGCTGCGGGCTTTGCGCTGGAAAATTTTCCTGCGCCCGGTGCGTCATACCACAACAGCGGAATTATTGAATCCCACAGTCATTGGCTTTACCGGCCTGGCCCTGTTGGGGCGAGCTGGTGAACTGATACGGCCATTCCTGATAGGACGAAAAACGTGCCTGCCCTTTTCTTCGCAGATTGCGGTTTGGGCGGTGGAGCGGATCTTTGATATAGGCGCGTTCGCAATTTTGCTGCTTTCAGTCATCTTCCTGGCCGCCTCGCCCAGGCAACTGGCTTACTATGACCGTTTCCGGGATGGCGGAGTCGTCATCATTTTTCTGCTTGCGGCGCTGATTGGGGGCGCTTTGCTGCTGTTCTGGAAGGGCGAACTAATTGCCGCGTGGGTGGACCGCAGATTTTCGCACCTCGCGTCTAATCTGGGACACCATATTGCTCTCCGCATGCGAGAATTCCGGGCCGGCCTCGATACGATCCACAACTTCAGCTCGTTGCTTCAGTTGGTGGCAGTTTCGCTGGCGATGTGGGGGATTATTGCCGTAGCTTATTGGGAGGTTATGCAGTCGTATGGAGCCGGACCTTTGCATCGTACTTTGTCTGACGTGCCGCTTCTTATGGCGTCGAGCATGGTGGGATCGCTGATCCAACTCCCGGGCGTGGGCGGCGGATCGCAACTGGCTACGATTGGTACGCTGCAACACGTCTTTCTGGCTTCGCACGAATTGGCTGCGAGCTGCGGAATTCTTCTCTGGCTGGTAACATTCGTTTCCATCGTGCCGGCAGGTTTATTGATTGCTCAACGCGAAGGGCTTTCCCTGAGGAGGCTGTCGAGCGAGAGCCATTCCGAAGAAGAAAAAGAGATTACCGATTCGCAATAGTGAGGTAAAAATCCCGGCAAAAACGAAACGGTGCGGGCAGTAGTCTTGTATCTTGAGAGGACGATATGAAATTCATCGAAGTGACCAGTGTTGGCGGGCGCAAATTGCTGGTGAATGTGGATGAGATAAAGTCGGTGCAGCCGCTTGACCATACCACGCGTTTGAATTTCAGAAATATCAGCATCGAGAATTATCAGGAAGTAAAAGAATCGTATGACGACATTAAGAAAAGGATCGAAGAGTTGTCGAAGTAAGACACCAGAAGTTACTGCGGGCAGGTGCGCCGCGGCATGCGCACCTTGAACAGAGTTGAACCGCTTTTAAGCCTGTTACAATCAATCGAAATCCCTTTATAAGCCAGATGAAATGCCCTTTTTGCGGTTTCGCCAACGACAAAGTCGTGGATTCGCGCGAAAGTAAAGAAGCCGATTCTATTCGCCGGCGCCGCGAGTGTCTGAAGTGCGAAAAGCGATTCACGACTTACGAACGCATCGACGAAATTCCCTACATGGTGGTGAAAAAAGATGGACGGAGAGAGAAATTCGACCGCCAAAAAGTGCTGAATGGATTGCTGCGTGCCTGCGAGAAGCGCCCGGTGCCAATCGGAAAGTTGGAGCAGATCGTAAACGAGGCCGAAGGATTTGTGATCGAATCCGCGGAGCGCGAGCGCAAGACGAGCGAGGTCGGCGAGCTGATCATGAACCGGCTGCGCCGCTATGACAAAGTGGCCTATGTGAGATTCGCGTCTGTGTATCTGGATTTTAAAGACGTGCAGGAATTCATGACGGAGCTGAAAGATCTGCTAAAGACGAAAGAACTGCCGCCGGAAGTGCGCGGGAAAGTTGGCGTGAAAACGCAGTAGATCGCTACTGGCTGCTAGCTTCTAGCTAGAAGCAAATGCGAGTGGTTTAGCTAGAAGCTAGAAGCAGATTTCTATGGCATACAAGATCACGCTCATCCCCGGCGATGGTATCGGCCCAGAAGTCACGCAGGCAGCGGTGCGAATATTGGAAGCTACAGGACTCAAGTTTGAATGGGAATCTTTTCAGGCCGGTGCCGAAGCGTTCGCTAAATATCACGAATATATTCCGAAAGAATTAACGGAATCGATTGAGCGCACGCGAGTGGCCTTAAAAGGTCCGGTAACCACTCCAGTTGGCGGCGGATTTTCCAGCATTAATGTGCAACTGCGAAAGCAGTTTGAGCTGTATGCTAATTTTCGGCCTATCGAGAATCTGCCGCATGTGCCTACGCGCTATCCCGACGTTGATCTCATTATCGTCCGCGAAAATACCGAAAGCCTTTACTCGGGGCTGGAGCATGAAGTCGTTCCCGGCGTAGTCGAGAGTTTGAAGATCATTACCGAAAAAGCCTCCACTCGCATCGCACGCTTTGCTTTCGAATATGCGCGTAAAAACAAACGCAAAAAGATTCATGCGATCCACAAAGCCAATATTATGAAGCTTTCGGACGGCCTATTTTTGCGTTGCTCGCGCAATGTCGCGAAAGAATATCCCGAGATCACCTACGGCGAGCACATCGTGGATAACACCTGCATGCAGTTGGTAATGAATCCTTATCAGTACGACATGCTGGTGATGGAGAATCTTTATGGGGATATCATCTCCGACCTGTGTGCCGCATTCGTCGGCGGATTGGGTTTCGTCCCCGGCGCAAATTTAGGCGATCAATGCGCGATTTTTGAAGCGGTCCACGGATCTGCGCCCGACATCGCCGGCAAAGACCTGGCCAATCCGACAGCGGTAATTCGCTCCGCGCTCCTAATGTTGAAGCACCTGGGCGAAGACGATGCCGCATCGCGGATTCAGCATGGCCTGAATGAGGTCTATCGCAGCAAAGAAAAGTGCACGCGCGACATCGGTGGACAATCGGGAACCACCGCCTTTGCCGATTCTGTGATCGAAGCCATGCAGTCGGAATCTGACCGCAAGCCGAAATCGGCAGCCTCGGTCAGCTAAGCCAAGTCTCCAGTGGCTGACAGCACCGCAGGACAAACGAGGACGTCCATCGCTCCATCGCGGGCCGAATTCCAGAACATTACAGACTGTTTGCTAAAATGTTAGGTCTTTCGGGAACACCATTGAAACTCTCATCTACGCCTTACAACTCGTTGCATCACTGGTTCGCAGTATTCGTTGCGTGCGCAACATTCTGCCTGCTCGTTGCGGGCGCTCTGGTTACCAGCAACGACGCGGGCCTATCCATCCCCGACTGGCCGACTTCATTTGGGTCGTTTAATGTCCCACACTTGGTTGGCGGAGTACAGTTTGAATGGAGTCATCGTGCGATTGCATTTTCGACGGGATTGCTGACCATTGGAATCGCTGTCTGGACCTGGATTTCGGACCGCCGTCGCTGGATGAAGGGATTGGCTCTGGGCGCGCTTGCCACGATCATTGCGCAGGGAATTTTGGGCGGATTGACCGTGCTGTATTTTCAACCGCCGATGGTTTCGTCGGCTCACGCCGCAGTTGCGCAGACATTCTTTTGTATCGCGTGCGCGATCGCGCTTTTCACCAGCCGGTCGTGGGTGGAACAGACTTCCGAGGTCTTGGAGGACAATCGGCATCCCAGTCTGCTCACGCTTTCGCTCCTGTCAATTTTCATCCTCTACGCGCAATTAATTCTCGGGGCTATGTTCCGCCATCATGGCATGAGCTGGCTGCCGCATGTGTTAAATGCGCCCGTAGTTGCGATTCTGATCACGTGGACTGCTGTGCGAGCGTTATTGCAATACCCGCGTGCTGATTCATTTCGTCGCCCTGCGATTGCAATGCTCTCTTTGCTCATCGCTCAGTTGTTCCTCGGATTTCTGGCCTTCATGACGCGAGTCGAGTGGGGACGGGATGCCGCTCAACCCGAACTTCCGATGGTGATCTCCACGGTCGCGCACGTCGTGACCGGGGCCCTATTGCTCGCCTCGACGGTTATTCTGACGATTCAGGCCTGGCGACATCTGCCGGTGAGGACGAGCGAGGAAGTTCCCGTCAGGGATCGAAAAATCGCAGCCGCATAAAGTTAATAATAATCGTCTCGAAGCTCGGCAGTTTTCAGCCGGGAGAAAGATCCCGCGCACCATGTTCGCATTGGGTGCTGCCCGTTATTCAATTCTCGTCGTAGAATAGCTTGTGGCTTCAAAACTTCCCGCATTCGCAATCGACGATCCTCAAGTGACTGCCGATTCTTCTGCCGCGATTTCCGTTCAGAATCTTGTGCATCGCTATGGCGATCAAACCGCGCTTGATGGCGTATCGTTTGACGTTCAACATGCGGAACTGTTCGGGCTACTGGGGCCGAACGGAAGCGGCAAGACCACGACATTTCGGATTCTTTCAACCTTAATGGTCCCGGTCGGAGGGCGCGCGCTCATCCTCGGATACGACGCGGCGAAGGATCCTAATGAATTGCGCCGCCATATCGGCGTGGTATTTCAGTCGCAAAGCATTGATGAGAAGTTGACCGCGGCGGAGAACCTGCGGCATCAGGGCCACCTCTATGGCTTGCATGGACGCGCGCTGACTATTCGTATCGAAGAAATGTTGCAGCGAGTGGGACTGGCCGACCGCGCCAAAGAAAAAGCCGAAACTTTTTCAGGGGGAATGCAGCGGCGGTTGGAATTGGCGAAGGGGCTGCTGCACCATCCTTCAGTTTTGTTACTCGACGAACCTACAACTGGACTTGATCCGGGCGCGCGCATCGATTTGTGGCAATACTTGCGAATTCTGCGGGATCAAGAGAAGGTTACAGTAATCGTGACGACGCACCTGATGGAAGAAGCGGAACGTTGCGACCGCCTCGCGTTTTTGAATCGGGGCAAACTGGTGGCGCTGGGAACTCCGGGTGAGTTGAAGCAGGAAATCGGCGGAGACGTGATCGTGCTCGACGCGAAAGATGCGGAATCGCTCGCGGATAGAATTCGCATCCGCTTTAATATCGAAGCGCATGTGATTCAAAATCAGGTGCGGATGGAACGCAAGAATGGCCATCGATTTATTACCGACGTGGTAGAGGCTTTTCCGGGAGAAGTTGATGCGATTTCTATCAGCAAGCCAAGTTTGGAAGACGTTTTCATCCGCCGCACCGGACATCGGTTTTGGACGGAGAAAGCTGAAGTCGCTGAATGAATTGCGTTGAACAATAGGGGAGGGCACGACTTACCGTCGTGCCGTAAGCCCAAAAGTTGTCAGGACACGGCTGAAGGCCGGGCCCTTCCCTGCCCGAAAATTCGAGACCAGCATTAATTCTATGGCTACGCGAACAGCAACGTTACCGGATCAAGTAGTGCCGTCGAAAAATGAATTGCTTCTGCCGGCGTTAACGCTTTGGCAGCGGGAAATTGTGCGTTTCTACCGGCAACCTGGTCGCGTCATCGGGGTCATCGCTTCGCCGATTTTGTTTTGGCTCGTAATCGGCTCCGGCTTCGGCACGTCGTTCAGATCAGGCGGTGCGAGCGGCCAGCACTATCTGGATTATTTTTATCCCGGCGCTTTGATTATGATTGTGCTTTTCACTTCGATCTTCACCATGATGTCGGTAATCGAAGATCGCAAAGAAGGATTTCTGCTGTCGGTGCTCGTGGCGCCCGTGTCGCGACCTTCTATCGTGCTGGGAAAAGTTTTGGGGGGCACGACTCTGGCAACACTCCAGGGATTGATTTTCCTGGTGTTTGCCCCGATGGTTGGCGTTAGCCTGACGGTTGAAAGTTTTTTGTTGATCACTTTAACCGTATTTTTGGTCTCTTTTGCGCTGACAGCGTTGGGGTTTGCGATTGCATGGCCCATGGACTCGACCCAAGCTTTTCATGCAATTATCAATTTATTTCTAATTCCGTTGTGGCTGTTATCGGGAGCGTTGTTCCCGCTTTCGGGAGCGTCAGGCTGGTTGCGCTTTCTTATGCGGATCAATCCGCTCACATACGGAGTGGAAGCGCTGCGCAGTTTGCTTTATCCCTTGAGTAAAAGTGAATTCTCGATTTTTTCGTCTTTGGCAACGCTCGTGCTTTTCTCGCTGCTGATGTTTGGCATCGCCTTCACGCTGGTCAACCGGCGGGTCACAAAGCCGGCCGCATGACCGGTGTCCCGCCACAGTATGCGATTTTCCCGGTAATTGATGCCACTACGAACGGCATCAGCACAGTGCTGTTGCTGGTTGGCCACAATTTTATTAAAAGTGGACGGGTTGCCGCGCACCGCGCTTTCATGATCGCGGCGTTGGTATCGTCCAGCATTTTTTTAACTTCTTATCTGTATTTTCACTATCACGTGGGATCAGTGCATTTTCAGGGACGCGGCTGGTCGCGTCCCGTATATTTTACGATTTTGATTTCCCATGTAATCCTGGCGGCGGCGATTGTGCCGATGATCATCATTACGCTGGTCTGGGCGCTTCGCGAGCGTTTCGATAAACATGCGGCCATTGCGCGCTGGACCTATCCGCTATGGCTTTATGTTTCCGTTACGGGCGTGATTGTGTACGTGATGCTTTATCACCTATTCGCATGAGCATCTGTTTATGCAATCGTAGTTAAACGCCGCCTGAACTTCGCACAGGCGTAGGTTCTGATATATTTGGCACCCAGCCCAGCATGGGAGACGGACATTCATCATATTTATTGGGCGTATCCGCGTGGGCGTGAGGAGCATCATTCATGGCAAAAAGCGTTAATAAAGTCATCTTAATTGGCAACGTTGGAAAAGATCCCGAACTACGATCTACCCCAAGCGGCACT
>Ga0182015_10003690_pt1 | contig 16959 bp, 13 predicted proteins | sample 712P3MmetaG_FD_120478 | JGI IMG/M metagenome (GOLD analysis project Ga0182015, IMG submission 120478) | Permafrost microbial communities from Stordalen Mire, Sweden - 712P3M metaG | ecosystem: Environmental > Terrestrial > Soil > Wetlands > Permafrost | place: Sweden: Stordalen | collected... | reverse complement strand
TGACCAATGCCGGCGCGTGCTCCTGGTACGAATTTGCGCGCGAGATTTTTCGCCTCGAAAGTTTGGCTCCCGATTGCTCGCCCGTCGCGAGTGATTCGTTTCCGCAGAAGGCCCGCCGCCCGGCGTACTCGGTGCTCGACAATCGAGCGTACCGCGGCGTGGGTTTCGCTGATTTCAAATCTTGGCAAGAGGCGTTAGCGGAATACCTGTCTGAGCGTCGTTGCAGGTAGCCGCCCTCAAGTGGCAAAGGCGCCAATCGGCCTTAGGAACGGTTATAATGTTGTCCATCAATGACTTAGAGGGAATGTCAGCGCGATCGAGCCGAAATTCCCCCATGAACGCCAAAATGTGGGAAATGTTGTGCCACTTTATGGAAGTTTTGGCCAATGAGCGCCTGCTCGCGATTTAAAATTGCCCGCTCCGACCCGAAAGCAAAGCTCGCTGTTTCTGATAGATAGCGCGTGCGGAACCGGGTTCGGAGTTGGCGTCGCAATGGAAGCCTTCGTGCTAATACTATCGAAGGGCGCGGTATTTGTGTCCCTGCACGAGGGACGAGGACATATATGTCCACTTTCGACGGAATTACCTTAATGGCCGAGGCATCGCCCGCGACGAAGCCGGCGGGCTTCGTGCCAGGCGTGGACGCCGTGATGCAGTCGCTTGAACGTGCCGCCTCCGACATTGCCAAGACCAATATACCGATTCTGCTGCTTGGCGAAAGCGGGGTGGGCAAGGAAGCCCACGCGCGTCACATTCACAGGCTCTCGGGCAGCGCCGCCGAGAATTTTCACAAGGTCCAGTGCGCGACGCTGAACGAAGCGCGCTTTGCGGAATTGCTAGTGGAGATCGCGGAAGGCGACGCCGCGTCGCTGTCCGGCTCATGCACAGTTTTTCTGGACGAGGTCAGCGAGCTCGATTTGAATTGTCAAAAAATGCTGCTCTCGTCGTTGCCGGGCGACGATGGCGCTCCACGCCCCGGCCATCTTTCGGCGCGGCTGATTTCGGCGACGGTCGTGGACCTGGAGGCTGAGGTACAGACCGGGCGGTTCCGCAAGGAATTGTTCTATCAATTGAACGCGGTGTGTTTGCGCTTGCCCTCGCTGCGCGAGCGCAAGCTGGATATTCCAGCGCTGGTGAATCACTTCCTGGACAAGCAATCGAATTTGCTGCAGCGCAGGCGGCCTTCCGTCTCTGTGCGCACCATGAAGCGGCTGGCGGATCACGCGTGGCCGGGAAACGTGCGCGAACTGGAAAACATGGTGAAGAGAATTGTGGTTTTGGGCGACGATCAATTCGCGCTGGCGGACCTGGCGCACGCGGGCGTTCTGCAGGTCTCGGCCGCGCGCGTTTCGGAAGTGGAAGGTACGTCGCTGAAGGTCGCTTCGCGGGCCGCTTCGCGCGAAGCGGAACGCAGTTTGATTTTGAAGACGCTGGAGCGCACGCGCTGGAACCGCAAACTCGCGGCGCAGCAATTGCACATCAGCTACAAATCGCTGCTTTGCAAGATCAAGCAATTCGGCGATTCCGGCGAGATGGCGGATTGAGGGCGCGCCGTGCGCGGCGCAAAAAGAGATTCTTCCGAGCGGCTCGAATCGGAGCCGACACAGGAGCGTAGGCAGTGAGAGAATTTACACCGCAAGATTTCCTGGCAATGCTGCGCCGGCACTGGCCGATATGCGTCTACACGGCCACCGTAGGTTTGGTGATCGGGCTGGCGCTGGCATTCCTACTGCCGAAGCGCTACGAATCCAAGACGATCGTATTGGTTGAGCAGCCTTCCGTTTCGGCGACGTACGTGCCGGCGGCCGTGAGCGAAGATTGGAATTCACGCCTCGCGTCGATGCAACAGCAGATGCTGAGCCGCACGCGCCTGAGCGACGTGATTCAAAAACTAAATCTGTATCCGAACGAGGCCGGGCACGCTTCGACGGACGAACTCGTGGACCGCTTGGGCAAAGACATTGATGTGGTTCCGATGGAGCCGATCGACGGCGACCCAGACCGTTCGCTTCCGGGTTTCGATGTCACGGTAACGTTTCAAGATCCTGGCCACGCCCAGCAGATCTGCCAGGAAATAACGTCGATGTTCATGGAAGAGAACACCAGGGCGCGGGAAGAGCACGCCCAGAACACTACGGATTTCCTTTCGCAGCAACTGCAAGAAGCCAAGGCCAAGCTGGACGATCAGGATGCCAAACTGGCCGACTTCAAGCAGCACAATTTAGGGGCGCTGCCGGACGAAGAGCAAACGAACTTGAATTTGCTGATGGGTTACAACACCCAGTTGGAGGCGGTGACGCAGAACGTGGGCCGCCTGCAACAGGAAAAGACCTTCGACGAATCGCTGCTGGCGCAGCAGCTCGAGGCCTTCAAGCAATCGCAGACCAGCCAGGATCCCACGACGCTGGAGACGGAGAAGCAGGCGGCTGAAGCCAAGCTGGCCGCGCTGCGCGCGCAATACACGGACGAATATCCGGACGTGGTCAAGGCCAAGGAAGATCTTGACGCGATCAATCAAAGGATCGCGGCGGCGCAGCAGGCCGGTCCCTCGGATACCCCCAGCCCTGCTCCCAAGTCGAACGCGATGGAACCACAATCGATTCAGCAGCTGCGGGCGCAGGTTCGGCAGGCCGAGGTGGCCGTGGATGAGGCGCTGAAACAAGAGCAATCACTGCAGGGTCAGATCGGCGCGCTGCAAGCGCGGGTGAGGGCCAGTCCCGAGGTGGAGGAAGATTACAAGGACATCACGCGCGACTATCAAACGTCGCTGGATTCCTACAACGACTTGCTGAAGAAGCATGACGAAGCGTCGATGGCCACCGATCTTGAGCACGAGCAGGAAGGCGAGCAGTTCGTATTCCTCGATCCGCCGAACTTGCCGAGCCATGCATCGTTCCCGAATCCACTGCTGTTCGCCGCTGGAGGATTTGGCGGCGGCTTGGCGCTGGGATTTGGCGTAGTCGGATTTCTCCTGCTTAAAGACAGCACTCTGCACAACGACCGCGACGTCGAGGCGATGCTGCACGTTCCGGCCATTGCCATGATCCCGCTCTATGACCCGCTGCTGACGCAAAAACGTGGCAGTGCGCTCGGCGGGGCCAAGGCCGGCTAGAGGTCGAAGTTCGGAGGCTAAGGACGATTCATGTATAAAAAGTTTTTCGGACTGCGCGAAAATCCGTTCAACGTAAATCCCGATCCTCGCTATCTTTTTTTCACGCAAGCGATGGAAGAGGCCATGTCTGCGCTGACGTATGGCATCGACACGCGCAAAGGCTTCCTGCTGCTGACCGGCGAAGTGGGGACGGGCAAGACGACACTGCTGAACCGGCTGCTGGATTGGCTGCGCGCGCGCAACGTGGCCACGGCGTTTGTGTTCAACTCGCATTTAAACGTGAACCAATTGTTCGATTTCATCCTGAACGATTTCGAGATTCCCTGCGAAGAACGCTCGGAGAGCCTGCGCCAGATTCGATTGAACGAATGGCTGCTGGAGCGCTACCGCGAGGGCCAGCCGGCGGTGCTGATCGTGGACGAGGCGCAGCATCTTTCCTTCGAGGTGCTGGAAGAAATTCGCATGCTGACGAATCTGGAGACGGCCACCGAGAAACTTTTGCAGATCGTGCTCTCCGGGCAGCCGGAACTGGAAGAAAAACTCAAGCTGCCGCAATTGCGCCAATTGCGCCAGCGCATCACCATTCGCACCAAGACGCGGCCGCTGACGCTGACCGAGACGCACGGCTACATCATCGAGCGGCTGCGCATCGCGGGCGGGGATGGCCGGGCGATATTTTCGGACGAGGCCGTGGCCGCGATTCACAAATACGCCAAAGGTATTCCCAGGGTCACGAATCTGCTTTGCGAGCACACGCTGATCAACGCGTACGTGGATCAGCAGGCGGAAGTACAGCCGCCGCTGGTGGAAGAAGTCGCACGGGAATTTGAGCTCCAGCACGTGGAGCCGGTCGCGGCCCCGGCCGCGGCGCAAGAGAGTCCGTCAGCGGAAGATCCGCTGATGGAATCGTTGATTTCAGAGCTGATCGAGAGGTTTCGGCAGAGCGGCAAGTTCGCGCGGAAATAAGGCGGAGGGAAAAACGTATGAGTCGCATCCACGATGCGTTGAAAAAGGCGGAAGAAGAGAAGGCGGCCACGGGCGGTGTGGCGACGGCTCAGCCAGAAGCGGCCCAAACGCGTGAAGACGCGCCGGCCGCCCGTTCCTTGTTTGGCAGCGAACGCAGCGCCGGTTTGCCGGAAGTCCTGCGATTCAACGAGATGAAGGAGAAGTGCTCCCGGCCGGACTGGAAGCTGGAGGCCAACGCGAACGTTTTCTTGGATGGCGGACGGTCGTCGCTTGCTGCGGAGCAATTCCGCACGCTGCGCTCGCGGCTCTATCAGATTCGCGGCGATAAGCGGCTTAAGACCGTGCTGGTGACCAGCGCGGTAAGCGCTGAGGGCAAGACGTTCGTGGTGGCCAATCTGGCGCAGTCGCTGGTGCGGCAAAAGGATCGCCGAATACTGATTATTGACGCGGACCTTCGCGCCGCGCGGCAGCACGCCGTTTTGGGCGCTCCCTCGACGCCCGGATTGGGCGACTTCCTAAGCGGGTCGGCAGATTTGTTTTCCGTTATTCAGTTCGGCCCCATCGAGAACCTCTGCTTGATTCCCGGGGGATCGTCCTCTTCGCTGCGTGAACCTAGCGATCTGCTTTCCGGTCCTGAATTCAAGCAACTGCTCGACCGGGTGACGCCGATGTTCGATTGGATTTTGATTGATTCCCCACCGGTTGTGCCGGTGGCGGATGCGACCATGATCGCGGCGCTGTGTGACGGCGTGCTCGTGGTAGTCAAGGCCAACGGCACCGATTTCCAGCTGGCGCAGAAGGCCTGCCAGGAATTTCAGGAAAAGAATCTGATCGGCGTGGTGTTGAATCGCGTGGAAGATATCCCGGGATACGAGGACTACGCGTACGCCTACGGCGCCGATAAATCCGCAGGTTTGAATCTCACAAAGTAACGCCACGGCGCGGACTGCTGGCGCAAGCGCGCAAGATTTCAGCCGCGTAACTGCGAGTCCGGCCGCACGGGCTGGAATCGGCTCGCGGCAAGTCGCAGAGAAAAGTCGCCGGGTCCGGTATTCCTTCGTCCGTTGGCAATCCTAAAGCTTTAAACTGAATGTACGTATTTTCACGGCGGGAGCGCGAGCGTGGCCGATGGCAATCGCGCGCCGGGGAGATGCTATACAGGATGTGCTGCAATGGCGACAATGCCGCGGACCTGCGGGCGATTGCATGAAAACGAAAAGCGGGAGTGGCTTGCGAGAAAAGGGCAGAAGCGAAACTGCGATTTCCGTGACGCTGCGCGCCATAAGGACGCGCTGGCGGCGCATGGCGGCGATTTCCGCGGCGCTGCTGGTGCCGTGTTTTTGGCACACGCAAATTGAGGCGGGCGATCTGGGCAGTCACGCGTACAACGCCTGGCTTGCGCAATTGATCGAGAAGCGAGATGCGCCCGGACTGTACATCGCGCGGCAGTGGGACAACGTGATGTTTGACGCCGTCTTGCTGAGGCTTGGCGGCTGGGTAGGTTTCGTTTGGGCGCAGAAGATCGCGGTGGCGGCGTGCGTGCTGATTTTCTTTTGGGGTGCATTCGCATTCATCAGCGCCACGGCGCGGCGCGCGCCGTGGTTTTTGGCGCCAGGGATTGCCATGATCGCGTACGGCTGGACGTTTCAGATGGGATTCATGAATTATTACCTTTCGTTAGGATTCGCGTTTGGCGCCGCGGCGTTGTTTTGGAGAGGACGGGGCGCGGATTGGGTTGCGGGGATCGCGCTGGCCGCGCTCGCGTTTGTGGCGCACCCGCTGGGTCTGCTGTGGCTCGTGGGAATTCTGGTGTATGTGAAAGCGGCGGAGGCGCTCCGAGGCGGCGCGCGTTGGTTCGCGCCGGCGGCGGCCGTACTCGCGATTCTGGGAACGCGAAATTTCATCGATCATCGTTTCCGAATTGCCTCTCCGGAGACCACGCACTTTTATTTTTATACCGGGGCGGATCAGATCGTTCTGTTTGGCGCGCGCTATGCGTGGCTTGCGATTGCCATGATTGCACTGGGCGCGGCCACGTGTTTGTTTGGCGCGATTGCAGACCGGGCCCGGAGCGATTCGCGATGGGGATTTCGAGTGCCGTTGGAATTGTGGGCGCTGTCGCTTTTTGCCGCGGCGATTTTGCCGGACGCCGTGTTCTTGCCTCAGTACGCCGCGCCCGCTGCGTTGTTGATTCCGCGGCTAACCTCTACCACGGCCGTTTTGGCGTTGTGCCTCGTGGGCTGCATCGAGCCGCGGTGGTGGCATTTGTTTGGGCTCACACTCTGCGCAATGATTTTTTTCACGTGGATATATCAGGATACGGGCAGGCTCAATGGCATGGAAGCGCAGGCGGACGCGCTGGTGAGCGGGCTGCCGCCGGGACAAAGGGTGATCGCATCGATCTGGTTTCCGCTGCCGGCGGGCGCAGACACGGCGCCGGCCGGCACGGCGGATGCCCATTTTTTCGGAACCGAAAATATCGGGCACATCGCCGATCGCGCGTGCATCGGCCGCTGCTTTTCGTATGCGAATTATGAGCCGTCGTCGCGGCAGTTCCGCGTGCGCATCGCGGGGCAAAGTCCGATTGTCACGAATTCCGCGGACGATGCTTCGTTGATGCAGAACGGACGCTATGTTGTGCGGCCGGAGGATTTGCCGATGGCGCAGATTTGCCAGTGCGACGCGGCGGATCGCACGAAACTGTGCCTGCGCGAACTTAAGGCCGGCGACGTGAACGGGCAGGGCTGCTACCGGCCGCCGCATTTGTAGTCGCGAAATGTAAACTCGCGATTCTGCGCCGTGATGTAGACTCCCCCCATTGCAACTCCTGGCGGTGACTTGGAGCCCGATTCCGTCCGTGAAGAATCGCAACCAATCCGTGATCGATATAGCCGGGCGAACGTTTGACGTGTGCGTGATCGGCGGCGGCGCGACCGGCGCGGGATGCGCGCTTGATGCGCAGTTACGCGGAATGAAAACTGTTTTGCTGGATGCGGGAGACTTTGCGGGCGCGACTTCGAGTACTTCCACGAAAATTGTACATGGCGGCGTGCGGTATCTTGAGGCGGCGGTGAAGGGTTTCGATCCCGCGCAGTATCGCGTGGTGAAGCGCGCGCTGCAGGAACGAATCCGCATGCTGAAGAACGCGCCACACCTTGCGCATACGATGGAGTTCTTGCTTCCGTGTTTCGCTTGGATGGATGCGGCGTATTACGACGCAGGACTGAAGCTGTACGATTGGATTTCGGGCAGCGCGCGTTTATTTCCCAGCCGCTTTGTGTCCAGGGAAGAAACGCTGCGCCGGATGCCGGCGCTGAAGCGCGAAAAGCTGATCGGTTCGATTGTTTACGCCGACGGACAATTTGACGATGCGCGATACAACGTTGCGCTGGTGGATACGTTTGCGGACGCGGGCGGTGAGGCGCTGAATTACGCGCGCGTGAGCGGATTTGCAAAAGACTCTTCGGGGCGATTGACTGCGGCGGAAGTTGAAGACAAATTGACGGGCACGAAATTCAGCGTTCCGGCGGGCGCCTTCGTCAACGCCACCGGCCCGTTTTCGGACACTGTGCGGACACTCGCCACGGCGAACGTCGCGCCGCGCATGCGTTTGAGCAAGGGCATCCATGTGCTGCTTCCGCTCGAAGTGATGCCCGGCGACGATGCTCTGCTGATTCCGAAGACGGAGGATGGGCGCGTGCTGTTTGCCGTGCCGTGGATGGGGCGGCTGCTGGTGGGGACGACGGAGCAGGAAATCGGCGTTCACGATGAGCTTTACGTGACGAAGGACGAAGTCGAGTACTTGCTGCATCATCTCAATCAGTATTTGGAGCGGCCGGTAAAAGCGGACTGCGTGGTGAGCGGAATTGCGGGTGCGCGGCCGCTGGTGAGCAGCGGCGATTCACGCGATACCAAAAAGCTGGCGCGCGATGACGTGCTTGAGATCGATGCGGCGAACGGACTGATCAGCATCATGGGAGGAAAGTGGACCACGTATCGCGCGATGGCGGAAGACACGATCGATGCCGCGCAGGAGCAGCTGAAAATTCCGAAGACGGAGAGCTCGACGAAGCATCATTTATTGAGCGGCGCGGAGGGATTTACGGCGGAATATTGGGAGACGCTGGTTGACGAGTACCGGATCCCTGAAGAGCCGGCGCGTCACCTTGCGGAAAAATTTGGGGCGCGAGCGCCGCGCGTTCTGGATCTTGCGCGTGAGGCGCCAGCGCTGGCCGAGCCACTCCTGGAAGGTTCTCCCGTGTTGAGAGCAGAAGTCGTATATTGTGCGCGGAATGAGATGGCAGTGACGATTGAAGACGTGCTGTTTCGCCGCCTTGGCGTGCAGCTCTACAGCTGGCGGGACGCGATGCGCGCCGCGCCGATCGTGGCGTCGATTCTTGGCGCGGAGCTGGGTTGGCCAGCGGGCGCTGAACACGATGCGATTGAATCGTATGTGAAAAAGATCAGTCGTTACGTTGAGTTGGCGGGCTTGGCCGCGGAGACAGGCGCGAACGGCGCAGCGGCTCAATCGGCCAGCGAGGCGTGAGCGGGAAGGAACTGCGAGTGGCGAGCTACGTTGGCGCGATCGATCAGGGAACCACGAGCACGCGTTTCATCGTGTTCGACAAAGCGGGGCGGATCGTTTCCATCGCGCAGCGCGAGCATGAACAGATTTACGCGCGGCCGGGATGGGTGGAACACGATTCGGATGAAATTTGGCGGCGAACGCAGGAAGTGATCGCGGAGGCCATGCAGCAGAAAGCGCTGCGGCCGCAAGATCTCGCGGCAATCGGCATTACGAATCAGCGCGAGACGATCGTGGTGTGGGATCGAAAGACCGGACGGCCCGTGTACAACGCGATTGTGTGGCAGGACACGCGCGTTGGCGATGCGGTGGAGGAATTTTCGCGCGCTGGCGGACAGGATCGGTTTCGCGGAAAGACGGGATTGCCTTTGGCCACTTATTTCAGCGGACTGAAGATCCGGTGGATTCTAAGCAACGTGCCGGGAGTGAGAGATCGGGCGGAGGCGGGCGAAATTATTTTTGGAAATATCGATACCTTTCTGCTGTGGAACCTGACGGGCGGACCGCGCGGCGGCGTGCATGCGACAGACGCTACCAACGCCAGCCGGACGCAACTGATGAATCTTGCGACGCTGGCGTGGGACAAGGAAATTTTAGATTGCTACGGAATTCCCGAAGCGATGCTTCCGGCCATCAAATCGAGCAGTGAGATTTACGGGCTGGCGCAGATTGGCGCGGTGAAGGATGTGCCGATCGCGGGAATTCTGGGCGATCAGCAAGCGGCTCTGGTGGGGCAAACCTGCTTTGCGCCGGGCGAAGCGAAGAATACGTACGGCACGGGCTGCTTCCTGTTGATGAACACAGGACGCGAGCCGGTCGAATCGAAGCACGGGCTGATCACTACCGTCGCTTATAAATTCGGAGCGGCGCCGGCGCATTACGCGCTGGAAGGCAGCGCGGCGATTACGGGGGCGCTGGTGCAATGGCTGCGCGACAATTTGGGAATCATCGAGAAGAGTTCGGATGTGGAGGCGCTGGCGCGAACGGTTGAGGACAACGGAGGCATGTATTTCGTGCCGGCATTTTCCGGACTTTATGCGCCTCATTGGAAAGCCACAGCTCGCGGCGTGATTGCCGGATTGACGCGCTACGCGAATAAGGGCCACCTCGCGCGCGCCGTGCTGGAGGCGACGGCGTTCCAGACGCGCGAAGTTGTGGAAGCGATGGAGATGGATTCGGGAATCGCATTGGATGTATTGCGCACGGACGGCGGAATGGTTGAAAACGATTTGCTGATGCAGTTTCAGGCGGACATTTTGAATCGACCGGTCGTGCGGCCGGTGGTGAAAGAGACGACGGCGCTGGGCGCGTCGTATGCGGCGGGCTTGGCGGTGGGATTCCTCAAGGACGTCGAGGAATTGCGCGCGCACTGGGCCGCGGATCGCAGCTGGAAGCCCGGCATGGGCGATGCGCAGCGAGACGAAACGTACCGGTTGTGGAAGAAGGCGGTCACGCGGTCATTCGACTGGGTGGATGCGACACCGCCGGGAAGCTAGCGCCGCGCGATCGGCGAATCGATCCGACACGCACACCGAAATCTGAAAGGAAGCCCACGTGCATTCACCATTTCTCGGCGAGTTTATGGGGACGCTGGTTTTGATACTCCTGGGAGACGGCGTCGTCGCGAGCGTCCTATTGAAGCGCTCGAAGGCGGAAGGTTCCGGATGGATCGTGATCACGGCCGGATGGTGCTTCGCGGTGATGGCCGGCGTTTACACGGCGGTGGCCTGCGGAAGCGCCGATGCGCATATCAATCCGGCGGTCACACTGGGGTTTGCGGTGGCCACGCGAAATTATTCCAAGGTGATTCCCTACGTGAGCGCGCAATTGCTGGGGGCTTTCGCCGGGGCGACGCTGGTCTGGCTGCATTTCTATCCGCATTGGAAAGAAACGCCCGAGCCGGATTTGAAGCTCGCAGTGTTTTGTACGGCGCCGGCGATCCGCAATCGCGCGGCAAATTTAATTAGCGAAATTATTGCGACGCTGGTTCTGGTCTTCGTGGTGGCGGTAATTTTCTCCAAAACAGTTTCATCCGCGGGCGGATTGCCTCCGGGATTCGGCGCGTATCTTGTCGGATGCCTGGTTTGGGGAATTGGTCTTTCGCTTGGCGGGACGACTGGGTACGCGATCAATCCGGCGCGAGACCTCGGGCCGCGAATCGCGCACGCTGTGCTGCCGATCGCGGGCAAGGGCGCATCGGATTGGGCTTACGCCGCGGTTCCAGTGATAGGTCCGCTGATCGGCGGCGGTATTGCGGGGCTGCTGATTCGGCTGATGAAGTTCTAACGCGGGGCGAGCGCGAAATTGCCGCGCCGAGCGCACCGGAAAAATTGCCAGCGCCGGGCAGGATTGGTAGCATCGGGCTCCGGAAGCCGAGATTTAGACCTCTTCAATCTGGTAACGAGGCAATCCTAATCCTATGAGACGAATCCTTCTTGCAACGATTTCCGCGATTTGGCTGTGCTGCTTTTCGAGCGCTGCGCTTGCGCAGGCGCATACTTCGGCGCCGGTGACGATCACGGACAATCCCACGACGGTGACGCTGAGCAATGGCATCGTGTCGGTGACGTTCTGGAAGAAGGGCGCGCATTTTCCGCCGAGCACTTCGGCGCAGACGCCTCCGCCGCCGATGCCGCCGGACGCGGCGCAGCCGACGAACTATCCGGATCCGACGGCGCCGAACGGCAGGCCACCGAGTGGGCGGCCGGGCGGAGCGCCCAGCGGAGCGCAAGGAGGTCCGCCGCCTCCGGGCCCGATGCGCGGGCCTTCGGGTCCGCGGAACGGCGAGGGCGCGTCGATTTTGTATACGGTGAACGGAAAAACGACGGAAATGTCGGACGGGCGGCGCGCGATTTATTTCGATTCGGGCGGCGATCGGATCTATCCGGTGCAGGACGGCGATATGCAGGTCGTCACGAATACGCCGGATCGCGCGGAGATCATGTGGGCGGGCGCGCCGGCGACCGGCGGATTCAATTTCAATTTCGACACCGAATTTCACGTGATCATGCTGCGCGGCGTGAGCGGCTACTATTTGTACGCGGTGTACAAGCATCCGGCGGATTTGCCCGCCGCGAATGTGGGTGAGACGCGATTTGTATTGTACGGACCGCCGGCGCAGACGCTCTTTACCAATCACATTGTGGACGATATCCGGCAGGGCGATCCGCCGCAGGGTCCCTGGGTGCGCAAGGTGCAGGACACGACCTGGCAATGGCCCGACGGGACGATCTATACGAAGTACAACGACTCAGCTTTTTTGGCGGATCATCATCTGCACGGATTAGTGGGGCACGGATTGGGCGAATGGATGATTACGCCGAGCAATGAATATGTGGGCGGCGGGCCGTACAAGCAGGACTTGATGGTGCACGCGGACAATACGCTGCTTAGCATGTTTGTAGGCGGGCATTACGGAGCAAATGGAATACGAGTGACGGCGGACGAAAATTGGGACAAAATGTTCGGGCCGGTTTTTCTTTACTACAACCACTCGGAATTAAGCGATCCGGAGCGGAACAACGCGGCGCTGTGGGCGGACGCAAAGAAGCAGGCCGCGGCGCAGATGGCGCTATGGCCATACAAATGGGTCGCGCGCGATGATTATCCGCTGGCGCGCGGCACGGTGAGCGGCCAGATTAAATTGGCCGACGGCACGAGCACGCGCGGTGCATGGGCGATGTTGGTTCCTCCGGACGACGATTGGGAGGCTAATATTAAGGGCTACGATTTCTGGTCGTCGGTGGATTCGACGGGGCATTTTAAGATCGGCAAGGTCCGGCCGGGGACGTATGCGCTGGTGATCGCCGGCGCGGATCAGTTCGAGCCATTCCGCAAGGAGAACATTGTGGTCACGGCGGCGGCGAGCGATTTAGGCACGATCGTGTGGACGCCGGTGACGCATGGGACGTATCTCTGGCAGATCGGTTACGCGGATCGTTCGACTGCCGAATTTAGGCACGGGGACGACGCGCGGCACTGGGAGAATTTCGCTTACTACATCACGGATTTTCCGAGCGACGTGAACTTCACGATTGGCAAAAGCGACTTCGCGAAAGACTGGAACTACGCGCAGTGGACGCTCTACAACAAGCAGCCGTATTGGTCGATCCATTTCAATTTGCCGAAGGCGCTGACGGGCCAGGCGACGCTGACGATCGGCATGGCGGCTTCATCAGGCAGCACGCTGTTGGTGAGTGTGAACGGGCAATCGGTGAGCAGTCTGCCGATGCCGAAAACCGGGACGGCGTTTTATCGCTCGGGGAACCAGGATAGCCAGTACCACGTCTATTTGGTGACGTTCGATGCGGCAATGCTCGCGGCGGGCGGAAATGAAATTCGCTTGGCGGCGAGCGATGCCAAGCCGTTTCCGGCCGGTGTGGACGCGCTGACCATCGGCGTACCCGGCGGGTTCATGTATGACGCGATACGTTTGGAGGTTGATTCGCCGGACGCCAAACCGCTGATGCGACGCGTGCCGCCGCCGGCGATGGCCGCGCCGTACAATCCCGGGCCGCATCCGACGCCGGGACTGAAATCGGCGCCGATTCCAGCAGCGCAGTAGCGTTTTTTCGGGCCGCGTAGGATTCCGCCACGGCGAGCGCGATTACGACGAAGCTGGCTGCGCGCCTTCGCCTCGGGCCGGGACCGACAGGAGCACTTCATGAAAATTCCCTCCCGCCGCTGGCTCTCTCTGGGAGTGCTGCTTGCCACAGTTTCCGCGTTCGGCACGGCGGGCGCTCAGATGAAGCCGACATCCCCGTATTTCAACGTGGTGGATTACGGCGCGCATCGCGATGGCTCGACGAGCTCGACGCAGGCATTCGCAGCTGCGATTGCGGCGGCGAAGAAAGCGGGCGGAGGAACGGTCTACGTTCCCGCGGGCACGTACGTCACCGGGCCGATAGAAATGGTGAGCAATCTGACGTTGTATATCGACGCCGGTGCCACGCTGCGATTTCCGGCGACGATTCTGCCGTTTACGAAGGGACGCCAGCAGGGAATCGAAGCGCTGACGCCGGTGCCATTGATCGGCGGCCACGATTTGGAGAATGTAGCGGTGATCGGACGCGGAACGCTGACTAGCAATAACGCGGACTGGATGAGTTTGCATAACCGGGCGCTGCGCTCGGTCTCGGACGCGGGAAGCGCGAACGGGCCGAACTGGGAGCATTTATTGGAAACGCTGGATGCAAATCAGACGGTGACAGATGAAGAGTACAAAGCGGCTGCGGCGGAATTGCGGCCTTCCTTCATCCGTTTTATGAACAGCAAGAATATTTTGATCGACGGTTTGCATTTTGTGGGTTCGCCGATGTGGACGATTCACCTGCTGTATTCAGAAAACGCGGTGGTGGAAAACGTGGTGATTGAAACGTTTCCCGGCGTGCACGCGGATGGAATTGTGGTGGATTCCAGCCGTTTCGTGAAAATCGCGAATAGTTATATCGATACCGGCGACGACGGAATCGTATTGAAATCGGGCAAGGACGCCGACGGATTGCGCGTGAACCGGCCGACGGAGAATGTGACGATCACGAATTGCACGGTGCATCATGCGCAAGGCGCGGTGGTGATCGGCAGCGAAACTTCCGGCAGCGTGCGCAACGTTGTGGCCAGCAACATAACCGTGCGGGACACGGAGAATGGCATTCACATCAAGAGCCGGCGCGGGCGCGGCGGCACGGTGGAAGATATTCGCTACGACAACTGGACGATGGAAAATGTGGGCTCGGCGATTTCGGTGTCGGACGCAGGCTACCAGATGGAAGGCGAGCTGCCGGACCCGGGGCCGGGGCCGGTGACGAAGCTCACGCCGGTATTTCGCAATATCGCGATCAGCAACATCACAGTGAATGGCGCTCATTCGTTAATCGACGTGGAGGGTTTGCAAGAGCTGCCGATTTCGAATCTGCGCATCAGCAACGTGATCGGTGCGGGCAGGGCGGGAATGCGGGCGCGGTACACCGACGGGATGCAAATCAGCGACGTGCGATTGGATGCGGATGCGGGTCCGGCATTTCAGGTGAGAGATTCGACGAATGTGGAGATGGATCATTTGAGCGCGCCGCATTCGGTGGCGCAGACGCCGTTCATTCGTTTGCAGGCGACGCCTGGCGCGATTGTGCGCGATAGCCAAGCGCCGGCGGGGATGAGTGCGTTCGTTTCGATTCCGCCGGAGGAACAGAACAGCGTAACGCTGCAAGGAGATTTTCTGGGAGGCGCGGCTGCGGCGGCGAGCTTGGATGCAAGAGCGTCGTGGCCCGCGCCCAAGCCGCAGCCGAGGGAGGATTGCCTGGTGCTGTTCGATGACGGTAGCGATCCGGCGAGCGTGAGCAACGTCGCGAAAGTGTGCTTGGACATTGTCGCGCAGAATTTGCAGCGCTCGGCGAGCGCGCGTATCGCGCTCATTGGAAACGCGAAAGGTGCGCAAGGCGCGATGGACAGCGCGCCGGACAAAGTGCGAAAGGACGCGGAGACCCGAGCGACCAGCTGCAAGGATTACTTGGTGCAACAAAAAGGGATCGATCCGGCCCGCGTGCTGCTTTATGTGGGCAGCGTGACGTCCGATGGACCGGAAGACATCGACCGGATTGAAGCGGAGATGGTGGCCGGGAGAACCGTGGAGAACAATGTGGAAACGGTGCTTCTGCCTGCGGGTACAGCGCTGAGCAACGCGGGTCTAACGCCGATTCCCTAATTTTTGCGCAGTACTTCCAAATGCAATTCACAGATTTTGAATGGGCGCGTGATGGCGCGCGTGCCTTGTGCGCGGACCGATCGAACCCGACAGCTGCTTTCCCGGCCTGGATTCACCCCTCGACAAGCTGCTCGCCGCCGTCAATGTCGTAGGTTCCGCCGGTTACGGCAGTGTTGGTCATCAGATGGACGGCCAGAGCGGCGATGTCCGTTGGGCCGATCACGCGGCGGATCGGGGGCATCGCGCGGAGTTGCGCGCGTCGCGGGGAGTTGCGCGCGTCGCGCGTCCAACTGATCGCCGAGCAACGATCCGGAAAGCGGAGTATCGACGAAGCCGGCGGCCATCAAATTGACTCGGATCGGAGCGATCTCAAGCGCGAGCGCCCTGGTGAGCGCTGGCATAGCGGCAGAGAGCGCATTGATGAGTGCGCCCGCGGACGGCCGGCGACCGCGCTAGTTAGCTCTTAGCGGCTATCTGGTTGATTAAAACCGACAGTATCTGTGGGCCGTCTGTGGTTCCTTCGTCGCAGCAAATGCACATGGCCGGCGACAATCCCAATAACCTAGTGCTTCGATCCGCATCCGTCAGCGCTTAAATCCGCGTGCCATCCCGGCCGAGCATCAGCCTTACATGACGTCAGTGCTTTGTCCGACCTCGATAATGTAACCGTCAGGATCGCGGATGTAGCAGCGGATCTCGCCGTACTTGGGTATCGGTTCTGTGATGAATTCGGCTCCTCGACTTTTCCATAATTTGTAACAAGCTTGAATATCCGCAACGCGGAAATTCATAAAGCCGTTGATGTGATTCGGGTCGGGGACGCTGAGCGTTACCGTCGGCTTGTCCGGCGTCGGCCCGCCCCCCACGTTCAAAATCATCCAGATATTCGCAAGCTGAAGGTAGGGAGGGGCGTTGCCGTCGCCCATGGTCAGAATGCGAGCGCCAAAGACTTTTTCGTAATAGCGCGCCGATCGCTCGACGTCGGCGACGGTGAGAAAATGCGCGATGCTGATCCCTTCGCGCGGTGGCATCTCATAGCTCTTCTGTCCGATTTGTACGGCGTTCATTGATCGCTCCTTTCGATACGGTGCTCATTACAAATGCGGCGTCCAGAAACGCGACGGCGAATCTATTCTACGAAAGCATCGATCCGCACCAAAGTATTGGTTGGACATGGCGGTCAGCGGGAGCACGCCCATCGCGCACTCCGGAATACTGCGCGTTCTTCTGATGGTCGTTCAACTTGAGGCCTCAACTTGACGAGAAGCCAGATGCCTTAGCGTAATCGAAGCGTACGACTCGTCAAGCCGCGCTGCTTCTCGGCGTCGCCCTGAATTTCCGACCCTAGCGGAGAGTACTCTAGTCTGGCCTTCGCGGACAAACCACAGCGCTTAACTCAACGGGCTCCTGAATCGGGTTGCGAATACAGTCAATCGAAAACACTAGCCCGCCAAGTTTGCTAGACGGACGAAAATGGAAATATTGGGGGATAGCGAAAAATGGCGGAGAGGGGGGGATTCGAACCCCCGACACCCTTTTGGGGTGTAACTGCTTAGCAGGCAGCCCTGTTCGGCCACTCCAGCACCTCTCCGCGGA
>Ga0182015_10003688_pt1 | contig 16969 bp, 17 predicted proteins | sample 712P3MmetaG_FD_120478 | JGI IMG/M metagenome (GOLD analysis project Ga0182015, IMG submission 120478) | Permafrost microbial communities from Stordalen Mire, Sweden - 712P3M metaG | ecosystem: Environmental > Terrestrial > Soil > Wetlands > Permafrost | place: Sweden: Stordalen | collected... | reverse complement strand
CACGCCAGCGGCCGAGGGGCGCCGCACCCATTGCCGGACTGAGAACGGAACCGCCCTTTGACGCTGGACATAGTCGAACGCCGCCATGGCGGATACGGCGACCGCTCGGATGGAACCGAACATGGTGAAAACCATATTGAAGAGGAGCGCCGAATAAGTGACGCCCCAGCGCATCGGCGGGCGCGTCGCACCGACGAACAGGGGATCCGCCGCAAGTCCTGCATTGAGCTCTTCCATGGCGCCCCCCTAGACCCCGAACATCCCGCGCACCCAGGAAACGATCTGCGGTGCGCCGAACGCGATCGCAATTCCAAGAATCGCGCCGATGCACCACCCCCACGACATGCGGTTTGCCATCGCCATGCCGCCCAGCACCATGATCAAAATGACCGCGACGGGCGTGAGCCACGACAGAATGTTGGTTTGCAGCGCCGTGGCACCGGTCATGAACGGCGAGGTTTGCGCCCAGGACAGCTCGGGCGCGCAGGCCGCGAACAACAGCAGCAAGGTGCAAAGCGTTACGCGTGTCCAGAGCGCTCGCTCGATGCGGGGGTGGTGCATGGCCGATCTCCTCAGGTTTCCGATTCGAGCGCGCCGACGGTGCGCTCATCCCGGCGGGCGAGTTCCTCGCGCTTGGTCTTGCCGGGGGCGCCGAAGCGGAAGGTGTCCGCCACGAAGGAATGGTCGTACTGCATTTCGCCTTCCTTGTCCGTCCAGTTATCGGCTCGGATGTGCGCCTGAACGATCAGCTGGTCGCCTTTGCGAACGTTTCTCGCAATCGCCTCGCCCAATCCGCCAAAGGCCACGAACCAGACGCTGGTGACGAACTCCCGGTTGTTGCCGTCCTCGTCTTTGCCGGCGTAGTCGTTGCCGACCAGACAGAACCGGGTGAACGTGGTATCGCCTTTGGAGTTGAGCTCCGGATTTCTCGCCAGATTACCGATGGCGGTCAGATTGAAGCTGTGCATGAAGATCTCCTGTTGACTGTTGAAGGCGCGGCGATCGATGAAGCGCCGCGTGGGAAGCAGTCTGGAGATTCGAGCGCGCGCGGAGAATCAAACAATGTGATCTGAACGCCGAGAAACTCCGCCGCGAGTGATTCGCACGAAAACTATGCATAATCGCGGCATGAATACCTTGACCGACAGCTCCCCTTCGGCCGCGTCACGAAATGATCGTCCGGCGCTCGCGGTGGCGCGGCTTCGCAAGCAGTACGCGGGCGTCACCGCCGTCGACGATGTGTCCTTCACGGTGGCGCGCGGCGAGATCGTCGGCCTTCTGGGGCCGAACGGCGCCGGCAAGACAACGACCATCAACATGATCCTGGGCGTGCTCGAGCCCACCGGCGGGAGCGTGATGATCGATGACGTCGACATCGGGAAGGAGCGCGAGCGGGCGCTCAAGCGGACCAATTTCGCGGCTGTTTACGCCTCGCTTCCCGGCAACTTGACGGTGAGCGAGAACCTGCGGTTCTTCGGGCTTCTGTATGGCATCGAGTCACTGCGAAAGCGCGTTGGGGAGCTTCTCGAGGAGTTCGATCTCGCGCACCTGCGCGATACCAAGTGCGGACTTTTATCCTCGGGGGAGCAGACCCGGGCCGCGCTCGCCAAGGCGCTGATCAACAGGCCGACGTTGTTGCTGCTCGACGAGCCCACCTCTTCCCTGGATCCGTCCGCGGCGCAGACCATTCGCGAGCGCATCCAACATCTGGCGTCGCGCGACGGATGCGGCATCCTCTGGACGTCGCACAACATGCTCGAGGTCCAGTTGGTCTGCGATCGCGTACTGTTCCTGTCGCACGGCAAGGTGCTGCTCGAGGGCGATCCACGCTCGCTGCCCCGGTTGCACGGCGCCGCGGGCCTCGAGGAGCTTTTCATTCGGGTCGCGCGCGAGCCGCTCGTCCACGCCAGCCCGTCAATGCCTGCTTCGGACGCCGCGCAATGAAGCTTCGTCCGATCGCCGCCATCGTGCTCCGCCAATTTTTTCTGCTTCGGGGAAGCCCGGTCCGGCTGTTCGGTTCCGTGGTCTGGGTGACCATCGACATCGTCCTGTGGGGTTTCATCACCCGATATCTGAATACGGTGAGCGGGAGCGGCGTGAACTTCGTACCGACCCTCTTGGGCGCCGTACTCCTCTGGGATTTTTGCGAGCGGGTGATGCAGGGTGTGGGCACGGCCTTCCTCGAAGATGTCTGGTCCCGCAATCTCCTGAATCTCTTTTCCTCTCCGCTGTCGATCTCGGAGTACGTGGCAGGCCTCGTGTTGACCAGCATCATGACCTCGAGTCTCGGGCTCGTCATGATGCTGATCGTGGCTCTAGGAGTCTTTCATCTCGAGCTTTTCTCCCAGGGGTTGCCGCTCGCGGCCTTCGTTCTCGTTTTGTTCGTGTTCGGAATCACGCTGGGTATCGTGGCCTCCGCCATGGTGCTGCGGTTCGGGCCCGCCTCGGAATGGCTGATGTGGCCGCTCGCGGCGCTCTTTTCTCCGTTCGCGGCGGTGTTCTATCCGGTGTCGGTGCTACCCCCGTGGATGCAATGGGTGGCTCACGCGCTGCCGCCGTCCTACGTATTTGAAGGCATGCGGAGCCTTCTGTCCGGAGGTGGGTTTCCGTCGGGTCTGCTGTTGCGCGGCGTTGCGGTCGCGGCGCTCGAGCTGCTGGGCGCCGCCTACATCTACGGGCGCGTTTATCGGCGCGCGGTACGAACGGGGCTCCTCGCCCGGTACAGCGCGGAGGGCGCGACGTGACCACGCCCGCGACCGTGCCGCCGGTGACGGTGCCGCCCGTCGCCGCACCCCCCGTCGCCGCGCCGCCGGGCATCCCCTTGCGGGTCGTTCCCCCGCTGATCAGCACCGCGCTCATCATGGTCGGCGCCGGCGTACTCGCATCGCTCCTGCCCCTTCGGTTCTCGGCGATGGGCCTTTCGCCCGGCGTCATCGGCCTCATCGCCACCGCGGAGGCGCTGGGATTCCTGGTGGGCTGCCTCCATGCGCACCGGATCATCGCGCCCGTGGGACTCGAGCGGGCCTACGGCGCGTTCGCCGGCATGAAGGCCGTCGCCATCTTAAGCCTGTACTTCGCGGAGAGCGTTCCGGTTCTCGCGTTCTTTCGGTTCGTCATTGGACTGAATGCCGCGGGCCTCGCCATCATCGTCGAGAGCTGGCTGAATGCGCTGGTGCCTAACGAGCAGCGCGGCCGTGTGCTGACCATCTATGTGCTTGTGTACGGTCTCTTCTACGGCGCCGGGCAGCTCATCGGGCAGAACATGAACGTGAGCGGCCCTGAATTCCTGCTCATCGCCGGCATCTCGACCACCCTCGCGTTGATTCCGATGGTGGGGATCGATGTCCGCGCACCGGAATTGCCGCATAAGATCAAGCTCGAGATCTTAAAGGCGCTGCGCACGTCGCCGGCGAGCGTCATGGCGTGTCTTCTGAACGGGCTCATCCTCACCGGCTTCTTTACCGTGGGGCCTCTGTTCGGCGTGAAGATCGGCTTCGATCAGCAGCATATCGTCCTCCTGATGGCATGCGTCTCGCTGGGCGGCCTTTTTCTGCAATGGCCGATTGGCTACGTGTCCGACAAGGTCGACCGGCTGTATGCGTTGATCGGCCTGGGTCTCGGCGTGATTGCCGTCGCGGCCGCGCTGATCAGCGTCGATCGGCGTACCCCCTTCGCGCTGATCGGCATCCTGTTCGCGATCTTCGGCGGCTTGGCGGAGAGCCTCTATGCGGTCGGCGTCGCGCACGCCAACGACCGCGCCGACAAGGGCGACTACGTCGCCCTCTCCTCCACTCTTCTCTTCATCTGGGCGATCGGCGCAGCCATCGGTCCCACCACCGGCACGTACGCCATTCAGCTGATTTCGCCCAGCGCCTTCTTCGGCTATGTGGTGGCGCTCACCGTCGTATTCACGGCGTTGGCTCTCTGGCGCCTGTACCGGCGCAAATTCGACCACGTGGTCGAGGAACGGGAGGAATTCCTGGCCTACCCGCAGACATCGCCCGAAATTTATGCCTGGCTGCCCTATCATCGCGAGACGCCGCCGCAAGCCGACGAGCGGACACCGGAGGATGGAGTATGAAGAGTCGCACCATGGATACGAGCCTCGGCGGCGTGATGACCACCCGCCTCGTCACCGTGGAGTTGGACGACCCGCTCGAGGTGGTGAAGCGGATCTTCGATTCGGTCAAGTTCCATCATTTGCTCGTGGTGGATACGGGCAAGAAGCTCTGCGGCGTGATTTCGGATCGAGACCTGCTCCGCGCCCTGAGCCCCTACATCGGTACGGCGTCGGAGAATGCGCGCGATACCGCCACGCTGAACAAGCGGGTGCACCAGATCATGTCGCGGCAGCTGGTGACGTTGCCGCCCGAGGCCACCGTGGCGGAGGCGGTGAAGGTCTTTCTCGAGCACCGCGTCTCGTGCATCCCGGTCGTCGGACCGGGTTTCAAGGCGGTGGGCATCGTCAGCTGGCGGGATATACTGAAATCGATGGCATTGCCTTAAAATGCCGGACTCACGACCAGGCACGGACAACCGCATGCAACTCATCATCGATCAGCTGAAATCGGAGGGCTACGCCATCATCCGCGGCTTTCTGTCGCCCACCGAGACGGCCGCCGTGTCCGCCGAAGTGGACAAGATGTACGCGGAAGGACTCAAGCATCATGCGACCTACCGCGACAAGAATCTGCTGTTCGAGGTGCTGAACGACCCCAAGGCCAAGCGGCGTGTGGTTCTTCAAGCGCACTGGACCGCCTGGATCAGCCCGCTGATGGAACAGATGCGCCGAAGCGCCGGCTATTACGCCGTGCTCGAGCCTTTCCTCGGACCGGACATCAAGCAGATCACCCACCAAGTGCATTGGAAGCCGCCGGGTGCAAAATACACTTCATACCGCTTTCACCAGGACGCGCGATTTCGCGAAGGCTCGATCAAGGCGTTCGACTACCTGCACAGCAGCGTGACCACCGGCCTCGCCATCGATCGGCAAACCGTGGAGAACGGCGCCCTGCGCATCATTCCGAAGAGTCACCGCCTGGGCTATCTCGGGCTCTCGGACGACGGGCCCATCATGGTCGGACAGACGCAGGATGAGGAGTTGCGGCGGGCAGGACTCGACCCCGAGTCCATGATCACCTGCGAGATGGAGCCGGGAGACTTGTTACTCTGGACGCTCTATACCGTGCACGGCTCCGCGCCCAATGTCAGTCATTACGATCGCCGCTTCATGATCAACAGCTATGTCCGAGCGGGCGACAGCGATCGCGGCGAGTGGGCGTTCCGCGGCGGCGTGTCGACGCCGCTCGGCGCAGAGCCCGAAATCTGCAAATACGAGCAGCTGCGCGAGCGGCCGGGCCCTTTCTACATTGAGTCCGACTGGACCGAAGAAGCGGCCGCCCGCAGCGATCTTGCGATTCCCGCGGCGGCCAGAAAATAGTGCACGACCGCCCAGGCGAAGAACCCAACCGTCACCAGTAGTCCTCGTCGACTCGCGAGCGCGAGCGCCGACTGACACGCCGATTGCAGGGAAGCTGCCGCCCCCGCAGCGGCCATTCCGCCGGGGCAGCTCGCCTTGAATGAATGGGCGCCGTCGAACACAAAGCTCGCCTCGGCAAATCGATCGATCAACCAGCCGACGAACAAGGGGCCCAAGCCGAGCGCAATCATGCTGAGGCAGATGTACAGGAACGCGGTGGCGGTGGCGCGGCGGCGGGCGCCCATGACGTTTTGCACGACCCCGAAGGTGGGACCGAGCGAGACGTACCAAAAAAATCCCGCCAGGGACAACATCGCCGTCGCGCTCTTCCAATCGTCCGCGAGGATGGCGAGCGCATAGAGCGGTACGGAGATCGCTCCGCCGATGGCGGGCACCAGGGCATACCAGCGTGCGTTCGAGCGTGCGAGAAGGTCCGATACCCATCCGCCCGCAAAGATGCCGATGCCCACGGAAACCCCGCCCGACAAGGCGCTGATGAGCCCGACGGCTGCCGAGCCGAGCTCGAACTCACGGCGGAAATAGGCCGGAATGAAATAATAGAAGCCGTAAGCAGCGAACGCCCCGACGGTCACGCCGAGGACCATGTGCAAGACTGGCCGGTCGAGGACGAGCGCCGCCCCGACCGCTTTGAGCTCGGCGAGCTCGAGGCGCACCGAGAAGGACTCGAGCACGGTCGCCGCGGACTTCGGATCCGAACCTCCTCGCGGCGGCTCGCGCACGACAGCCTTGATGAGAAGCGCCGTGACGATGCCGGGCAGGCCCACGGCCGCGCAGGCGACGCGCCACCCGGCATACTGCGCGAGGAATCCTCCGACGGCCGCGGCCAGAATATAGCCGAGCGAAATGCCGCAGGAGTACACCGACAGGGCGGACGCACGCCGCGACGGCTCGACATAATCCGAAATCAGGGAATGCGCCGGCGGCGAGCACCCGGCCTCCGCAACACCGACCCCCACGCGGATCAAAAGCAGCTGCCCGAAACTGGCCGCCACGCTGCAGAGCGCGGTCAGGCTGGACCACGCGATGAGCGAGACGGTCATGATATTGACGCGGCTCAGCCGCTCGGCCAGGCGTGCGATCGGAAGGCCGCCGAGCCCATACAGCATCGCGAAGGCGGTGCCTCCGAGCAGCCCGAGCTCCGTGTCGGTGAGTTTGAGATCCGTTTTGATCGCCGGCCCAAGGATGGAGATGATGCTCCGGTCCATGGAATTGAACGTGTACGCGGCCATGAGCAGAAGCACCACGGCACGTTGGTAAGCTCCGGAATACGGACTGGTCTTCAATCGCGGGCATCCTCGTGTGTACGAGCATACCGTGTGCCGTTGTCGCGGTGCAGCGGATATTCGGCGCGCGCGAGTCTGTCCACGCCCTCCGGATAGGCATAAGCTACCCACCGACGCCTGGTTTGATGGCTCTCACATCACCGGAGGATGCAGTCATGGAGACGACTCTCGTTGTCGGCGGCGACCGAGCATTCCACGTCGACGTTCAACACGCTTCACTCTTTAGACCTTTCGTCTGGCTCGCCCGCGGCTGGCTGGACATGCGACGCCACTGGGGTGCGAGCTTGGGCTACGGGGCACTGATCGTGGCGATCGGCTGGACGCTCCTGGTGTTTTGCTCGACCCACCCCTACCTCGTCGCCGCGGCGATCACGGGATTTCTGCTGGTGGGTCCGGCGATGTCCGCGGGTCTGTGTGAAATGTCGCGGCGCTACTCGCTCGGCGAAAGCGCGAGCTTCGATGACTCGCTCGAAGGATTCAAGCGCAATGCGACGGCCCTGTCGGAGTTCGGCGTGATCCTCGCGGTATGCGCCGCGGCGTGGTTCGGCCTATCAGCGGTCCTGCTCGACAGCGTGTTCCATATCGCGGCACCCTCCGTGAGCGAGACGATGTACCGCGGCTTCATCGACTCGGCCAACCGCTCGCAGGTGTTGAGCTACGTCGCGGTCGGCGGCCTGTTGGCAGCCGGCGTGTTTGCCGTGTCGGTGGTCTCGATCCCGCTGATGATCGATCGTCATGCGACGGCGGGGCAGGCGATGCGGGCGAGCGTCCGCGTTGCGATCGCGAACTTCCCGGCGATGATCGTGTGGAGCGGGCTGATCACGATACTCACCGCCATCGGTTATGCGCCGCTGCTCGGTGGGCTGCTGATCGTCGCACCGCTCCTCGGGCATGCCACCTGGCACGCCTACCGCGATCTCATTCGTTAGCGGGTCCAGCGGAGCAGGAAGGCGTAGGTGTCCGCGGCTTCGCGATCCTGCTGCGCGCGCGTGGAGCCGATCCCGTGTCCGGCATCGAAATCCACGCGCAGCAAAATGGGCTTCCCCGACGTGCTTGCGGCCTGGAGGCGCGCTGCCATCTTGGCCACGTGGAACGGCGCCACGCGGGGATCCGTGACGCCCGTGGTGAGAAGCACGGCCGGATACGGCGTGCCGTCCTTGACCGCTTGGTAGCTGTCGATGGATTTCAGTGCGCGATAGCCCTCCTCGGTCGAGATCGCCCCCCACTCCGGCTCCTCGCCGTAGCCGTTCTGTTCGGCCACGTAACGCAAAGGATTGGACCAGCCGACGCCGTCGATCACCGCCGCGAATAGATCCGGACGCTCGGTCATCGCGCGGCCCACGGTGATGCCGCCGGCAGAGCGGCCGCCGATCGCGAGGTGCTCGCGCGAGGTGTAGCGCTTCGCGCAGAGCTCCTCGCACACGGCGATCAGATCCCGCCAGGTGTTGGGTTTGTTGGCGAGCTGGCCCGCCTTGTGCCATTCGCGCCCGTATTCGCCGCCGCCACGCACGTTGGCATAACCCACCACGGCCCCCGCGTCCACGAACGCGAGGGTGCGCGGGTTGAACGCGGGGCTGTACCCCGTTATCCCGTAGGAGCCGTACGCCGAGATCCAGGTCGGGTTGGTACCGTCGAGCTTCAAGCCCTTGCGGTGGATCAGCGTGTAGGGAATCTGGGTTCCGTCGTGAGCGGCCGCGAACATCCGCGAAGTCTCGTACGGGCTCACATCGATGCTGGGCTTGGGCGTGATGCCGGTATCCGCGACACGGCCCGCGGGCGACACCGACCAGATGCCGCTCGGGGAGAGCCAGCCGGTCAACGAGATGAGCGCGCCATCTTCCAAGTGGTTGGTGAACAATGCACTGATGGTCCCGTCGAAGGGCAATTCGATCTCGGTCACGCGGCCGCTTCGATCGAGCCGGCGCAGCCGATGGATGCCCCCATCCATGATGCGCATGTAGAAGGCATCGCGGGCACGGGATATGTCCTCGATGACCGTCGGTCCCTGCGGCACCACCTCGACGGCGGTCGCAAGACTCGGCGCCGAGGCCCGGGTCTTGAGGACGCGGCCCCGCGGAGCGCCTTTGTTGGCAATGAGATACAGATCCTCGCCGTCGAGCTCCGCCGAAGTGACCTCGTCGTCGAAATCGGCGACCCGGACCCAGCGGGCGCGACTGCCGAGCACGTCGGCAAGGGGCGCGACGTAGAGCCGCGACTCGGGCCGCACGTCGGTGAGCGCCAGCAACACGAATCGCGAACCGTTATAGGTCACGATATAGGGCATCTGGATCGGCTCGAATTCGATTCCGCGAATGAGTCCCCGGCGCATCAGGATTGGATCGTCCGTGGGCTTCGAGCCCAATCGATGAAAGCGCGCGCGGCTATCGAGGAAGCGTTCCGGCGTATCGACCGCGCCGGTCAGCTGGTTATAGAAAAAACCCGAGCTATCGTCGAGCCATTGCGGAACTGCCGACTGGGTGTCCGGAATGCTCTCGGTCAGTACTCGTCCATCGGCCACGGAGAGCACGTGCAGTGTCGAATCCTCGCTCCCGTCTTTCGACAGACCGTATACGATGTAGCGCCCGTCGGGCGATGCCTTCCACCAATCCATGGACATGTGGCCGCTGCCCGCCGCGAGCGCCGTCGGATCGATCAATACCCGATCGTGGCTGCCGCTTCGGACGAACAGTTTGTAGTTGTCGGCACCGGCAGGCCGCTGCTGGATGAAGGTGATGCCCCCGGCGCGCTGAATCTTGCTCGTGAGCACCGTGTCGCCGGACACTTGTTGAATGCGCGAGAGCAGCGCCGCGCGTCCAGGGAGGCCGTCGAGAATCGCGCGAGCATGGCGGTTCTGGCCCTCGAGGAACGGCAACCAGTCGCGGTCCTTGTCGTTCTCCATCCAGCGGTAGGGATCGCTCAGCGTCTCGCCGAAATACGTGTCGTGAACCACGGCGATGCGCGCGACGGGCGCGGGCGGGATGGGTACGCCGTCGGAAGGTACCCGCGGCGGGGCTGCCGCCCTTGGTGCTGGGGGATTGGGCGCGGCGGCGGCCTGCCGTCGCGGGAATGCCGCCATCGCGAGCGCGCCGGCGCCGCCCGCGAGAAAATCGCGCCGATCAAGGAGTTTCGTCATGCGGATGCCGTCCTGGCTGTCGGTCATAGTATGAGGCGAACGTGAGTTGAAAACATTGTAATCTTCGAGCCATGGAGCCCATGAGGACAACCGGGAGCACACGCGCCATTCTCGCCGCCTCGCTCGGCAACTTGCTCGAATGGTACGACTTCGCGGTGTACGCACTGTTCGCCGTCTACATCGGCGCGAATTTCTTTCCGCACGAGAATCCAGGCGCCGACCTGGTGAAGGCCTTCCTGGTCTTCGGCTTGGGATTCGTCATCCGGCCGCTGGGGGCGGTCTTGATCGGTATCTACGGCGATCGGGCCGGCCGAAAAGCGGCGCTGACCGCCACGATTCTGATCATGGCGGGCGGGACGCTCATCATCGCCGTCGCGCCTACGTACGCGGCGATCGGCATCGGTGCACCGTTGGTGCTCCTCGCCGGCCGGGTCTTGCAAGGCTTCTCGGCGGGCGGCGAAATCGGCAGCGCGGCTGCCTTCTTGGTGGAGCACTCGCCGCCGGCCCGCAAGGCCCTGTTTGCCGCGTGGCTGCAGGCGAGCATGGGCATGTCCAATATCCTGGGAGCCCTGGTGGCGTTCACGATCACATCGCTTCTGCCGCAGAGCGAGATCATCCGCTGGGCTTGGCGCGTGCCGTTCTTCATCGGGCTCGCCATCGTGCCGTTGGGGGTGTATCTGCGCCGCACCTTGGAGGAGACCCCGGCGTTCCGCGCGGAACTGGCGATCGATCGCGGCACGCGGCAGCCGTTAGGGCATGTGTTTCGCGAGCATTCCTTCGAGCTGGCGTCTGGCTTCGGAATATCGATCCTGTGGGCCGCCGAAGTCTACGGGCTCTTGATCTATATGCCGGTGTTCCTGCAAAAGGCCCTGGGCTTCACGCCGAGGCAAGCCTTCGGCAGCTCGCTCATCGAGAACGTCGTGTTCGTGGCGGGCTGTTTCGGGTTCGGCGCCCTCGCCGACCGCGTGGGACACACGCGGGTTCAGTCCTACGGAGCGGCGCTGCTTCTCATCAGCGTGCTCCCGCTGTTCTCATGGCTGGCTCATTCGCGTTCGATGGGGGTGCTGATCGTCGTAGTCAGTGCCTGCGGCCTGATGGCCGCGAGCTTTTCCGGCGTCGCGCCGACGACGCTGTCGGGACTGTTCCCGACCTCCGTCCGGGCGACCGGCGTGTCGCTCGCCTACAATGCGGGCTTCACGCTGTTCGGCGGATTCGCCCCCGCGATCTTGACGTGGTTCACGGCCACCGGCGCGGGTTCGGTCTACGCGCCCGCCTGGTTCGTGATGTTGGCGGCGATCCCTGCGCTCATCGCCTTGAGGTTCGAGGCGCGGCACCGCTCCGCCACCGCGGCCATCGTCATGGGGTCAGTCTGATGGCCGAGGAACTGTGGTCCGATGGCTCCGATATGGAATGCGCCGCGGCGGCCGGTGGCGCCGCGGCGACCGATCGTGTCCAGGCTATCGATCGCGAGACCTTGCGAGCGCTGTCGCGCCGCTCCGATGCGCTCGGGCTCCGGCAACTGTCCTTTCACGCGCTCCTGATCGGAACCACCGCGTGGCTCGTATTCGCGAGCCGCGGGCGGCTCTGGCTGGTGCCCGCCATGCTGATCCACGGCATCGCGCTCGATTTCCTGTTCTGCGCGCTGCACGAGAGCGTTCACCGGACCGCCTTCGCGAGCCGCCGTCTTAACGACACGGTGGCCTGGGTGGCTGGCGCGATGCTCATCCTGCCGCCCGAGTTCTTCCGCGCCTTTCACTTCGCCCATCACCGCTTCACGCAAGACGCGGCGTGCGATCCCGAACTCGCACGTCCGCCGCCGTCGACCCTCAAAGGGTATCTCTGGCATCTCTCGGGCATCCCCAACTGGACCAAGCGGCTCACCGTCACCCTGCGCCATGCAGCGACCGGACGCGCGCAGGAATCGTTCGTGGCCGAGGGAAAGCGACAGGCCATCGTCCGCGAAGCGCGGATCCTCTGGGCGGTTTACGCCGCCATTCTCGCCGCCTCGCTGATCTTCAGGTCGGGAGCCGCGCTGATCTACTGGATCGTACCGGCAATGCTCGGGCAGCCTTTCCTGCGGATGTATCTTATGGCCGAGCATGCGGGCTGCGCGACGAACGACGACCCGTATGCGAACACGCGCACGACCTACACCAACGGCTTCGTGCGGTTGCTCACCTGGCAAATGCCGTTTCACGTCGAGCACCACGCGTTTCCGGCGGTGCCGTTCCATGCGCTTCGTCAGGTCAACGAACAGATTCGCTCGCGCATCGAGGTGAGCGCGCCGGGCTACCTGGCCGTTCACGGGGAGCTGCTCCGCCGCATGCAGACGCCGCGCTCGTTGCCTCCTCGAGAGGTGTCCTGATGTGCGGCCGCTATGTCTCGCCCGAGGAGGCCGCGATCGAGCGCGAGTTCACACTGGTGCACACCGAGTGGCAGTTCCCGGCCAATTTCAATGTTGCGCCCACCCAGGATGTCCCGATCGTCCGGATGCGCCAGGGCCTGCGGCAGGGCGTGCGGCTGCGCTGGGGCTTGATCCCTTATTTCGCCCAAGGTGTCGCGCCCAAGTATTCCACCATCAACGCCCGCATGGAGACGGCACAGACCGCGGCCTCCTACCGCGGTCCTTGGAACCGAGCCCAGCGGTGTCTGGTGGTGGCGCGCGGCTTTTACGAATGGCAGACGCAAGCCGACGGAAAGACACGGGTGCCTTACTACATTCATCTCAACGACCAGGACATTTTTGCGTTCGCGGGACTCTGGGATGCCTCACGCAACGAGCGGGGCGAAACGATCGAGTCCTGCACGCATCTCACGCTGCCCGCGAACAGGCTGCTCGCCGAGATTCACAATACCCAGCACCGCATGCCCGCCATCCTAGCCCGGGAGGACCGCGAAGCGTGGCTCGAGGGCAGCCCCGACGAGGCCTGGTCGGCGTTGAAGCCGTATCCGAATGAGCACATGGTGGCGTGGCCGGTGAGCACGCGGGTCAACAAGCCCGCGAACGACGATGCGGCGCTCATCGAGCCGGTGAACTTCGGGGATCCACCTTCAAATCGCGCTGGTACTGTTTGATGCGCGCCATGTAATGCTCCGCGATGAACTCGATCATCTTCAAATCGCGGTCGTTGACCTCGCGCACGATCTGGCCCGGCGAGCCCATGACGACGGAGCCATCCGGGATGATCTTTCCCGGGGTGATCAGCGCACGCGCTCCGATGATGCAATGGCTGCCGATCTTGACGCGATCGAGCACCATGGCGCCGTTCGCGATCAGCGTGGACGCTCCTATGGTGCAACCGTGCAGCATCGCTCCATGACCGACCGACACCTTGGACCCCAAAGTCACGGGCTCGCCTTCGTCGGTGTGGATGATGGTGCCGTCCTGGACGTTGACGCCGTCGCCCAAATTGATCCAGTCGCTATCACCTCGCAGCACGCAATTGAACCAGACACTGGCGCCGGCGCCGAAGCGGACGCTCCCGATCACGCTGGCGTCGGGCGCGACGTAGTAATCGTCCCCTATCGTTTCGATCCGGCGATCGCCCAGGGTGTAAATCATGCGCTGCCTCCCGACTCGGCGCCGATCAGATACCTTCCGCGCAGCGCCAGTACGCCGTAATACAAGGCGCCGATGGCGATCCAGCAGGCGCCGAGAATCTTCGCCGCACGATCCATTTCGTACAGCACGTAGAGAATGATTGCGAGGCCGACCAGCGGAAAGGCGAGATGCCTGAGCCAATCGCCGCTCCGTTGCCTGACGAAAAAGTGATTGATGACCGACAGATGCAGGAGCACGAACCCGCTCAAAGCGCCGAAGTTCACGACGCGAGTGAGATCGTCGATCCTTTGAAAAAAGAACGCTCCGACGAGAACCGATACGCCGGCGACGACGAGGGTGCTGATGTACGGCGTCTTGAACCGAGGATGCACCTTGGCGAGAACCGCGGGCAGCTTTCCATCGCGAGCCATGGCGAACAGAATACGCGCCACCGCCGCCTGCGCCGCCATGGCGTTCGCGATTGCCGAGGCGATCACGACGGCGACGATGACCACGAGCTTGAGCCACGTCCCGCCCGCGCGCTGCGCGATCTCGTAAAAAGCCGTCTCGGGCGAGGAGAAGTGCATCCCTCGGGCAAGATCGGTGGCAACCCAGGTCTGCAGCATGAATAGCGCCCCGACCAGGAGCAACGCGATCACGGTGGCGCGTCCCACCGCGTTTTCCTTGCCGCGATTCTCCTCCGACAGCGTCGATATGCCGTCGAAACCCAGGAAAGACAGGACTGCGATCGAAGTAGCTCCGCTCACCGTCGCCCAGGAGAACACCCGGGGATCGTAGATGGGCGCCAACGTCAGACCGCCCGCCCCTTCGCCGCGGCCGTACAGCGCGATGAGTCCCATGGCCAGAAACGCGGCGAGCGTCGCCAGCTCCAAGACCAGCATGTAGCGGTTGACCCGAGCCGTGAATTCGATGCCGATCATGTTGGCCGCGGCGTTGAACGCGATGAATCCGCCGAGCCACATCCACGTCGGAACCGCGGGCACGAGCGGACGCAGCGCCACCGCGCTGAATAGATACAGGAGCGAAGGCACCAGCATGTAGTCGAGCAGTATCAGCCAACCCGAGAAAAAGCCGGCCACCTCGTGCAATCCGCGACGCGCATACGTGTAAACCGAACCGGCCAGCGGAAAGGCCCGCGACATGGCGGCGTAGCTCAGGGCGGTGAAGACCATGCCGACGAGCCCCACGAGATAGGCCAGCGGCACCATGCCTTTGGCGTCGTCCCATACGAATCCGTATACGGAAAAAGGCGCGATGGGCACCATGAAGATCATGCCGTAGATGATCAGATCCCTGGTGGTCAGCACCCGTCTCAGCTCTTCGTGATAACCGAATTCTTCGAGGGACATGGGATCCTTTCGGCAGCGCGACGTTAAGCCGATCGCTCGCTAGCTTATCGCATGTTCCGGCAACGGGCGGCGCGGCAAGGCGTGCCACCGCGAATCGGGATTACGTACAATGCGGCTCGCGCCTCAGCGCTTCGGCGGGGATCCATGGCACATTCACATACCATTCATCGGCACCATTTCGGATGGGACAATCATATTCCGGCGGTGGCGCGCATCGCCCCCGGCGAATCTCTGGAGTTCGAGGTCTGCGATTCTTCGGCCGGGCAGCTAAGCGCGGCCTCCACGGTCCTGGACGTAGGGCGATTGGACTTCAGCAAAGTCAATCCCGTGACCGGCCCGATTTTCATCGAAGGCGCGCGACCGGGTGATGTGCTCAAGGTAACGCTGTTGTCGTTCGCGCCCTCGGGCTGGGGCTGGACGGCGAACATTCCAGGATTCGGACTGCTCGCGGACGACTTCAAGGAGCCCGCCCTGCACGTGTGGCAGTACGATGCGGCGACCCTCGCGCCCGCGCTGTTCGGCCGATGGGGCAAGGTGCCGCTCAAGCCGTTTACCGGAACCATCGGCGTTGCCCCCGCCGAGCCCGGTACCCACAGCATCATCCCGCCGCGGCGCGTGGGCGGGAACATGGACGTGCGCGACCTCTCGCAGGGTACCGAGCTGTTTCTCCCGGTCGAGGTGGCCGGAGCGCTGTTTTCCGTGGGAGATACCCATGCGGCCCAGGGCGACGGCGAGGTCTGCGGCACCGCCATCGAGAGCCCCATGCGGGTCGCGCTGCAATTCGACCTGATCGAGCAGCTCCCGCTCGCGTACCCGCGCTTCAGGACGCCGGGACCGGTGACACGGCACCTCGACGAGAAGGGCTATGACGTGTGCACCGGCATTGGCCCGGATCTCATGCAAGCCGCACGGGCGGCGGTGCGCTCCATGATCGACTTGTTGACCCGGCGCCATGGAATGCCGGCCGTCGATGCGTACCTGTTGTGCAGCGTGTGCGGCGATCTCAGAATCAGCGAGATCGTGGACTTGCCCAACTGGACGGTGTCGTTCTATTTTCCGCGTGTGGTGCTCGACTGAGCGACTGAGTTCTTTTTCGCCGCCTTCTTCTTGGTCGCTTTCTTCTTAGCCGCGGGGGCAGCGTTAGCGGTGGTGGTGGGCGCCGCTTTGTTCAGCTTAGCGTCCTTCGGCGTAGCGTCCTTCGGCTGAGCGTCCTTCAGCGCCTGAGCAAGCGCCTTGCGCGCCTCGGGCTGCGTGGTGCGCAGCCGGCAGGCGGTAAGCTCCTTGAGGTCATCCACCGGCCGCTGACCGTGCAAGACGGCACGCTCTAGACCGTCGTTCCAACCGCATTTGTCCGCGAGAAGTTTGGCGAACGAGGGGGACTTGGGGCTGAGCGCCGCTTCCTGCTGCTCGTTAAGCCAGTAGATGTCGGTCGGCGGGCGCTTGAACATTTCTTCCACGATGTCCGGCGGAACTTCATTGTCATTGAGGAACGTCCGCACCGACGTCTGCATGGTGTCCTCGAGCAGCGCTGCCTGCGCGGTTGGCATCGCCGCCCACTCCGACTCGGCGAGACCCGGACGGCTCACGCCGAGCAGGTTCTCGCCATCCGTGCCGCGCTGCGCCGCGGCGGCGTAGATCAAGAAACATGCGCCCGCGCAGCGCCCGGTCAAGGGGGCCACGATCACCTCGATGTACAAAGACTTCACCAGGCGGGCGATCTTCATCGCCTCCTCGGCGTTCCCTTGGCTCGAAGCCAGGATGAGCTTGTTCTGCGACAGGAAGCGGTTCTGGTCCTCGGCGATCTTCGCGAGGAGACGCTCATAATCCCCCGGCACTATTTCGCCCGACAGCACCGGCGGCCCCACCGGCCCCACGTACTCGTTGCTGAACGCATCGCGGTCCATGAAGAAGATCTCCGCGGCGGATGCAGGTTGCATCGACAGCACCCACGAGCCGAGACAGGCAAGCGACATGGAAACGATTCGGCTGATCATGAAGTGGATTGTGCCGGATTTCTTGGGGAAGACAGCCGAACGCATCACGGGTGGAGCGGCCGTGGATCGCGTTTCAGCCGGTTCGCGAGACCTGGCGCAGCTTAAGGTTGCGCAGCCGCTCGAATCCCAGCCGGCGGTAGAGGTCGAT
>Ga0182015_10003687_pt1 | contig 16973 bp, 9 predicted proteins | sample 712P3MmetaG_FD_120478 | JGI IMG/M metagenome (GOLD analysis project Ga0182015, IMG submission 120478) | Permafrost microbial communities from Stordalen Mire, Sweden - 712P3M metaG | ecosystem: Environmental > Terrestrial > Soil > Wetlands > Permafrost | place: Sweden: Stordalen | collected... | reverse complement strand
GGCCCGAACCCAACTATTCTTTCTGTACCCCATTCCTCCGTAGCCTGGAGCGCAACCACGACGTTTTCTCGGATGTTTTCGCCTACAATCCTGACACACTACAGGTACAGGGCCGATCGGCCAACGAGAACATCCCGGGGATGCTGGTGAGCGGGCAATTCTTTCGGGCGTTACAGACGGCGCCCTTGATGGGAAGATACCTCACGCCGGAAGACGATCGGCCAGGGGGAAGCCCGGAAGGCCTGGCGGTGGTGATTACCGAGCAGTTCTGGGAGACCTGGTTCGACCGCGCGCCGGATGTAGTGGGACGTAAGCTGATCATCGCCAACGTGCCGTTCACCGTGGTAGGGGTTATGCCTAAACGGTTTATAGGAGCCGACCCGACGCGCAAGCCGCAGATCTTTGCTCCGCTCTCAACCGACCCCATCATCGATGCGCCCAGAAACCATATTGACGACGGGATTCACGCCTGGTGGCTGACGGTCGGCACGCGACTGCAACCGGGGACCACGCTGGCGCAGGCAAATGCATCGCTGGCGACGGTCTCCCGCCCGATTCTACACGCGGCTTCTGATGATGCTGAGTTTATCGGGGAGGAAGAGAAAGGCCATTTTCACTTTGCCGCCGAACCGGGCTCTCGAGGATTTGCTTATGCCCGCCTACTGTTTCGCCGGCCACTCCTGGCCATGTTCGCGATGTGTGGAGGAATCCTGCTACTGGCGTGTCTGAATCTCGCCGGCCTGCTGATGGCGCGTGGCGCGGCACGCGAGCGAGAGTTGGCGACACGGTTGGCGATTGGCGCCACCCGGCAGAGACTGATTCAACAGATGCTGGTGGAGAGCCTGCTGATCGCGATCCTGGGAACAGCCGCCGGGCTTGCGGTTGCGCCTTTAGTAAGCCGGTCGCTGGCCGCGCTCCTTCTTAGCGGCGACAGCGGAGGGCTACTGGACACATCGCTCGACGTGCGTGTGCTCTGCTTTGCCGCATGCGTTGCCGTGATCTCGGCAGTGCTGATTGGGCTGGTGCCCGCGCTCGAAGCCACCGCCGGTAACGTAAATGACCACATCAAAGATGGCCAGCATGCGAGGCAGCGGGGGGAGCGACGGAGGATTTTACCGCGGGTCTTGCTGGCCTCGGAGGTGGCGCTGGCCCTGCTGCTGGTCGTCGGAGCGGGGCTTTTAGCCACCAGCCTGGTACGCCTATTTAAGTCAGGCCTGGGGTTTGATCCCAAAGGATTGGTGAACATCGCCTTTCGCATGGACAAGCAACAGCTCGAAGGCGACGCGCTCATGAGGCAGTATCAGCAGTTGGGTGAGGGGCTGAGCCGTCAGCCAGGGGTAAAGAATGTGAGCTTCGAGTTCATCGTGCCGCTTTCCCATCGAGGCTGGAACGGGAGATACGGCGCGCCCGGCGCACAACCCCAACTAATGTATATGAACAGCGTGGGTCCGGATTACTTCGCAACCATGCGCATTCCGCTTGACCAGGGAAGGGAATTCACCTGGGCCGACAGCAAGGCTTCAGGGCTCAAAATTACCCTTAACCGATCCGCAGCAAACCTGCTCTTTCCGGGCAAGGAAGCGCTGGGACAGCAGCTGATCGAGGAGAGGTCACACTCCACCTACCAGGTGGTCGCTGTTGTGGGTGACACCAAGTACCGTGACATGCGTGAACCGGCGCCGCCCTCGGGCTATATACCGATCATGCAGGATGAACAGAAGAAGCCGTCGTTGACCGCGGTGGTGCGCAGCGACGGGCCCCAGGTAGCACTGGCCTCTGCTGCGCGTTCGTTGGCGGCGCGTCTGACACCCACCATACCTGCTCCTACGCTATCGACCATGAATGAAGTATTAAATGACGCCATGAACACGGAACGGATGATGGCGCTGCTATCCGTGTTCTTTGCCGGGTGCGCGTTGCTGGTGACGGGGATCGGTCTCTACGGAACGCTGGCGTACGCCACCGCGCGACGGACGAACGAGATCGGCATCCGTATGGCGCTGGGTGCGCGGCGCGTGGGCGTGATGGTGTTGGTTTTTCGGGAAAATGCCCTGGTTGCGGGTATCGGCAGCGTAGCTGGTCTGACCATAGCACTTTTGGTTTCGCGGGCCCTGGGAAGCTTTTTGTACGGAACTTCACCGCGCGATCCTTGGGTGCTGCTGGGGTCGGTGGCGGCGCTGACCTTGATTGCGAGTGTCGCTTCGCTGCTGCCGGCGCTGCGAGCGGCTCGGATTGAGCCGATGGCAGCAATCCGCTGCGAATGACTAAGGGCATCAATTCCACAGGGCAGAGAGTCGGCAGAAGAGTGCGGAGGGCTATAGAATGGTTGTGCATGACCACACGTACAGAAATAATCGCTCAACTTGATGATGAAATAACGCGCCTCGAGCGCGCACGAGATTTTCTCGCAGCCGCGCTGGCAAGCGCCCCGAATGATTTGAAGAAGACTGCGTCGGCGATTGCTTCGGCGCGGAAGGTAAAGACCAAGGCTCCGGCCCCGACGCGCAAGCAGCCGGCCAAAGCGGCGGCTGTTCCTGCCGCAGCTGAAGCGCCGAGTCGAGTGGTGGTTGCGGCTCCTCCTCCGCAGCCGAAAGAGGAGCCGCAGGTACAGCACGTTCCCCCTCGACGGCGGATGGAACGGCGCCACCTGGAAAAGCCTGGCAAGTCGGTTGCGGCATTGAGCGGCTCGGTGCCCACGGGCCCAGTCGCTGTTTCCGCAAACGAGGCGCGCAAGATGCAGGAAAGGGCCGTACCGACGCCTCCGCCTCCGGTCGTGAGCGAGCTGCGCACAGAGATTGGCTCGGAGCGCAGTCTCGGATCTCTGATCCAGGCATTTGAACGGAGAGCCGGTCTTAGCGGATTAGAAACCCCTTAGCCGAACGATCCGCTGGAAGAGGAGGAGAATGCGCCCCTCCTTTCGTAAACTAGATAGATGAAGAAGAGCCGTTCGCCGCTTTATGTCACCACGCTGATCGCGGGCGCCTTCTTCATGGAAATGCTGGACGGCACCATCATTGCCACGGCGCTTCCGCAGATGGCACACAGTTTTCACTCGAGTGCTGTCAGCCTCAATATCGGTATGACGGCCTACCTGCTTACCCTGGCCGTCTTTATCCCTATCAGCGGCTGGGTGGCGGACCGCTACGGCTCGCGTTCTGTGTTTGCCGCCGCCATTGCCACGTTTACCCTCGCATCCGTGCTCTGCGGGCTCTCCCACACGCTCACCCAATTCACACTCATGCGCATTCTGCAAGGTATTGGCGGAGCGATGATGGTACCGGTCGGCCGCCTCATTGTGCTGCGCACCACTCCTAAAGAGAAGCTCACCGAGGCCATCGCTTACATCACCTGGCCCGGCCTCACCGCCCTGGTTGTGGGTCCACCGCTGGGCGGCTTTATCACCACCTATGCCAGCTGGCACTGGATCTTCTTCCTCAATCTTCCGATCGGCATTATTGCCCTGATCCTGACCTTGCTGTGGGTAGAGAACGCGCGCACGGGAGAGAGTCAGGGATTCGATTGGCTCACCTTCATGCTCGCTGGCTTCGCCTCGGCTGGAGCAGTCTATGGGATGGAGAAGCTGGGAAGCGAAGGTGTGTCGTGGCAGTTACCCGGGCTGGTGCTTGCGCTCAGCATACTCAGCGGGGTGGCTGCCATCGTGGCTGCTCACCGCAATCCGGCGACGTCGCTCATCGATCTGGAATCGATGAAGCTCAAGACCTATTCGCTTTCCGTATACGGCGCGAGCGCTTTCCGCATCGCTGTCTCGGTGCTGCCGTTTTTGCTACCTCTCATGTTCCAAATTGCTTTCGGGTTGAATGCCTTCCAATCAGGCCTGTACCTGCTGGCGCTGTTTGCAGGGGATCTGACCATGAAGGCATTTGTGATCCAGGCGCTCCGCCGCTTCGGCTTCCGGCGGCTGCTCATTGTTAACGGGATCATCACCGCGGGATCGATGGCGCTTTGCGCGCTGCTCAGTCCTGACACCGCGATCCTCCTGGTTATCGCCATTCTCTTCTTCCACGGAGCTTCGCGATCGATGCAGTTCACCTGCATGACGACGCTGGCCTACACGGAGATCCCGCACAGCAGAATGAGCCGGGCTAACGGATTCCTCAGCGCGGTGATGCAGCTCAGCATGGGGATGGGCGTGGCCATCGGCGCCATCACCCTGCGCCTGGTTGCCCACGCGCGCGGTCACTCCGCAGCCGCTCCGCAACTGCGCGACTTCCATCTGGCCATACTTTTCATGGCGGTGGTGGTGCTGGGGCCGGTGTTTGACAGCCTGGGCCTCCCGCCGGATGCAGGGGCCGCCACCAGCGGTCATCGTCTGGATGTCGTGCCTGCGGCCATGGGCGTGGCAGAATAGGTCAATGTTCACAACCGACGAACTCAAGCGAAGCAAATTGTGCTGTGCTCTGGGAGAGACCGAACTGACCAGGTTCGCGGAGAAGGCTGCAGATGTTCGGCTTGCGCCTGGCGAATGGCTGATTCGCGAGGGTGAGCCGCCGTTCTTCTACGTCCTCTTCGAGGGCAAGCTGCGGATGGTGAAGGAAATTCTTGGCCGGCCTCAGGATCTGATCGAATACGAATATGCGATTGGAGACTTCTTCGGCGAAACGCCGATCTTGCTGGGGACCCAGGCTCTGGTCTCCCTGCGAGCAGAAACGCCTTGCCGCGTAGCGCGGATAGAACGGCAGGAATTCCAGAATCTGATCAGAGATTCAAAAGAAGCCAGCGCCATGATTCTGCAAACCATGAATGACCGGCTCATGCGGGTGCAGAAATACGCCACCACGGTTCCGTCGTCGCGGGTGCTCATCCTGGGTACGAAATACGATACCGATTGCCGGGATATTCGGGCCTTTCTTGCTGCCAATCGAATTCCATTCGAGTTTGTCGACCGCGAACAGGAGCCGGAACGGGTGCCACCGTCCATGCCTAAGGATTGGAGTTGCCCGGCGGTGGCCATCGATGGAAAGCTCTTTGATCATGCGCCCTCGGTGCGTGAAGTGGCAGACGCCCTGCAGTTACAGACGAAACCGAACAGTGACAGATATGATCTGGTGATTGCCGGCGCGGGCCCTGCGGGCATGGCCGCGGGGGTATATGGCGCCTCCGAGGGCTTGAAAGTACTGATGGTGGAGCGTTCGGCGGCAGGGGGGCAGGCGGGTACATCGTCGCGCATCGAGAACTATCTTGGATTTCCAGATGGCATCTCGGGTGAAGATCTGACTGGGCGAGCTGTGCGCCAGGCTATCCGCTTTGGGGCGGAGATTGCCATGACTCGCTGCATTGAAAGACTGGAGCCGATGGAGGGCGGTTATGCGCTGGAGCTGGATGGCGGGCACCAGGTTTCGGCGCGCGCCGTGCTGCTGGCGACCGGCGTGGAGTGGCGCCGACTGGGAGTTGAGGGCGCTGATCGGTTGCTGGGGCGGGGGGTGCTGTATGGAGCTTCTCGTCCAGAGGCCAGCAACGTGAATGGCAAGAAGGTCTTTATTGTAGGCGGGGGAAACTCGGCCGGACAGGCGGCTATGTTCTTTTCGAACTATGCCACTGAGGTGAAAGTGCTGGTCCGCGGAGAAGGGTTGAAGCTGAGCATGTCACAGTATCTGATTGGCGAGATTGCTTCCAAGGCGAATATACAGGTGGTTCCGTTTACCCGGGTGGTAGCGGTTGAGGGCGAGGAACATCTCGAGCGCATTGTGACCCGTACGCAACCGCCGGGAGGCGAAGAGAAGATTTCCAGCAGTGAAGCAGACGCCTTGTTCGTGATGATCGGCGCGGATGCCAACACTGCGTGGTTGCCGGGGGAGCTGGAGCGGGATCCCAAAGGATATATCTGCACCGGCCGCGATCTAACCACCTGGAAGCTGGAGCGAGCGCCGTTTCCGTTGGAGACCAATCTGCCCGGAGTTTTCTGTGCCGGCGACGTGCGCCATAATTCGATCAAACGCGTGTCGAGTGGAGTCGGTGAAGGTAGTATGGCCGTCTCGTTTATTCACCAGTACCTGGCGTTGCGGGTGGCAGTACCAGCTGTTCGCGGTGTCTAGGAGCTGCGTCGGCCCTCACGACAGTGACAGTTCCGTCCCGTCCCCCCATCAGCCGCCAAACGGGCGCTCGAGCGAAGGACTCTGCGGGGTAAGGAGCTCGGCTCCGCCGGCGGTAATCACCATGTCATCCTCCAAACGCACACCAAACTCTCCCGGCACGTAGACGCCAGGTTCATCCGAGAACGTCATGCCGGCTTGCAGCCTGGTTGTGTTGCCCCGCACAAGATAAGCCCACTCATGCTCGTCCATGCCGATGCCGTGGCCGACGCGGTGGGTAAAGTATCGATAGTCCGGGCCGAAGCCGGCGTCGCTCACGACTCTCCTGGCCGCCGCATCCACGGCTTGACATTCAACGCCAGGCCGGGCTGCCCCGAGCGCTGCAGCTTGCGCCTTATGCACGATATCGAAACGTCGCAACATCTCATCCGTCGGCTTGCCATAGACAAACGTGCGCGACAGGTCTGACTGGTAGCCTTCTACGACGCAACCGTCGTCGATGAGCACAATTTGGTTCTCCTGGATGATCTGCGGCATCAGCGAGCCATGCGGCAGTGCGCTGTAGATCCCCGTCTGGCAGCTTGCCTCGCCGGCGAAGCCCACCCGAGCGTACGCCTGGGCACAAAGATCCGAAAAGTCGCGCGTCGTCATGCCCGGATGTGCTGATTTCCATACTGCTTCATACACCTGGAGCGTGATGGCGCATGCGAGCCGCATGAGTGCGAGCTCAGCCGCACTCTTGATCATGCGGCATCCGGCAATCACTGGGGTCGCCTCGACCAATTTCAGATTTGGACACGCATGCGCAATTTCATTCGCAAACACGAAGGGCGTACGCTCCTCGATGCCCAGGGTGCCGCTCAGCACTCCTAAGTCTGCAAGGCCCTTTTGCACCAGGGCATATGGGCTTTGATCCTCTTGCCAGGTATAGATCCGGGAGGTTTCGCCGCCCGGGACAGACACCAGGCGCTCGTGCAGACGCCCTTCTTCAAAAACAGGACACACAAAAAAGCCGTTGCCTTTGACCGGCAGCACGAAGCACACCATGCGCTCTGAGCCGCCCCACCGCAGGCCGGTGAAGTAGTTGAGCGATGTTCCGCCCGCCATGAGGATGGCGCTCAGCTTCTGCTCCGTCATAAGCTCGCGTGCCCGCTCGAAACGCATCTGACGCTCGGTAAGCGTGATGGGCTTGGCCTCGCTTTTCCGGTTCTTTAACGCCTGAATAGGAGCGGGTAGCGGCCGCTGATCGGCGGCCGGCATAGATGGCTGGGCAGAGCTGACAGCAGAAATCGCCAGGACTGCACCGGACTGCAAAAAGTAACGCCGATTCATGATTGAAGCGCTCCTAAGGAGTTTCGTGGGAAATGGCCCGCCGCTACTTGTTCTTTTTCTCCGCTCTCGGCACCCGGTAGCCGTGCCGCGCCTGCACCTCCAGGCCGTCGCGATCTACTTTCACCTTCAGGCGGTGATAACCGTTGTCGGCTTCCACGTTGTCGAGCGGAAGTTCCAGCAGGTAGACAACCTCCGGCGCCTCGCTCAGGAGTTTGAATCCCGTGTTCAAATCGTTGCGGTTGTGAAAAAATGTGCCGCCGGTGCCGTTGGCAAGTTCGGACATGGGGTTCTCCTCGAGCCTCATCTCGCTGCGGTGATATTCGAGATTCTGCCCACCCGCACCAGGGCCGCGCTCACTCGCAGTCAGCTCGCTGGTATAAAGCCCGCGGGCATCCAGCGCACTGATGGTCACGTTGAATTGCGCTGCCGCGTCGAGAATTTGCGCTTCCGCCGTCAACGCTTCGGTCTCGACGTCGAGGAAACCGGGTGACACCAGGATCAGCGTCCGCTGGCCCGGCAGCTTTTCCATTCTGCGCACAAATTCTGCGAGGTTCGCATACGTGATCCGCACATCCTGGTTGCCGAGAGCCAGAGCGCGCCTAGCCGATGACTCCGCCTGAGCTTGGGCCATATTGAGGTCGCCGCCGCTCAACTGGACGGCCGGATTGCAGAGGGCAAACCGCTTGACGGCGTCCTGCAGAGCGTCGGCGTCATGCTTGTTTTCGATCAGGTCGGCCTGATAGTAGTCGATATTGCCGCACGTGGTCGCGTCGGCTCGGTAGATCGGATGGGGTTGCACGCTCTGCAGCGCCGCGTGCAGCTTCGCTAGATCGCGTGTGAGCCCACTGTTCACCGCACCCGAAAGCGACACCACCGCCGCCATTTTCGAGCCGCTTACCGCATCCGCCAGCACTGGTTCTGCTGCCTGCCTGAGGTGCGCCATGTCTTCGACGTTTAGGTGCAGGTCATCGAAAAGGAAGACGACGATGCTATCTGGGAGCGCCGTCGGCTGCGCTTCGCGATTTGGGACAGAGGCCGCTTCTGCGCCGCCTCCCGCATGCAGCCCCGTCTCAGTCCGGCGTTGCACCACCACAAATCCAGAGATTGCCCGCGGCTTGTCGTTGTCCAGGACGGTGAAGTCTTCTTTCTTCAGATCCTCTACCGTCTGCCCCTGCCGATTCCGCACGACCACGGGCACCAGCACGCGGTTCACCTTTACTTCCAAGCTGGATACCGGGCCCGGCGGCCCATTGGGATGTTGAGCGGCGCAGCAAATGCAGGGCATAAGTGCCACCCAACACAAAACAGAAATGGAATGTAATAGCAGGTTGATCCCACCCTTCGGTCGTTCTTTGGCAACCGCCGTGCGTGCGCCAAGTTGACGCGATCATTAAATCAGTGCACACCTTGCGTGAGCAAACAGAGGTTTCGCGGACGGAACTGGCACTTTCACGAAAGCGAACCACCTCTAAAGCTTAGCGCGTTCTGTTTTCCCAAAGTACCAGGTCCGTCCACGAAACGCCTTGCACGTCTAGTTCTGCCAATAATCCCGTCAACCTAGGGCACACCTTCAGAAAGCGGAAGGTTACGAACTCCGAGGACGATGAGGTCTAACGCAGCGGGGACGTCAACCGAGATACAGATTGATCGATAGAGGGATGCAAATCGTCTTCTCTTGACAGCGTCTCTTAATGCTTGTTTACTCTAGGTGTGTAGCAAACAAGCCTATGGCAAATACCGCTGCTCGCGATTTGTTTCCTGGAGCACTCGAGATGATGATCCTCGAGTCGCTTCGCCGTCAGCCGGCGCACGGCTATGCGCTGGTGCAGCATATCCAGCAGCGGTCCAACAACCTGCTGCAGGTCGAAGAGGGTTCGTTGTATCCGGCGCTGCAGAGGCTTCTAAAGGCAAAGCTGGTCAAAGCCGAGTGGGGTGTTTCGTCCACGAATCGTCGGGTGAGAACCTATCAGATCACTGCGTCTGGCCTTGGCCATTTGGAGCAGCAGATCTCCAGTTTTGAACGCATGTTCGAGGGCGTTACGCTGGTCCTCAATCCGAGCAAATCCCCTGCGAGCTAGGAGGAGGTTCCAATGAGCTGGATCCCAGGCATCTTCCGCCGCCACAAACTCTACGACGATCTCTCGGAAGAGATGCGTCTGCATATCGAGGAGCATGTGGAACAGTTGAAACGCGAGGGATTGAGCCCTCAGGAGGCTGGTCGCCAGGCGCGCATCTCCTTTGGCAATCTCGCGCTGGTTGAGGAGCGGAGCCGGGAAGTCTGGCAGTGGCCAACTCTGGAGTCGATCTGGAGCGACGTCCGATTCGCGCTACGACAGTTGCGCCGTTCTCCGGGATTCACAATCGCCGCCGTTCTGACGCTGGCCCTGGCCATTGGCGCCAATGCTGTGGTCTTCAGCATCTTGAACGCGTTTCTCCTGCGTCCTTTGCACGTGGCGCGGCCGGAGAGCCTGTATCAGCTCCAGCACGGAAACGAAGCCTCAGCGTACCAGTCGTATCCGGACTACCTCGACCTGCGCAATCGCAACCGCAGCTTCGATAGCCTGGTGGCGTACACCGTCGATGAAGTGGGACTGGATGCGGGTAGCGATCCAACCGAAGTGTGGGTGGAGGAAGCCAGCGGGAACTACTTCGATGCCCTCGGACTTCAGCCGTATCTGGGGCATTTCTTTCATGCTGTCGATGAGCATGGGACCAACAGCGCGCCGTACATTGTGCTGAGCTACGAGTACTGGCACACGCATTTTGAAGACGACCGGAGTGTGGTCGGCCGCGTGGTCCAGCTGAACAGGCATCCGTTCACCATTTTGGGCGTAGCCCCGCCTGACTTCAACGGTACGCTGCTGTTTTTCAATCCCACGATGTGGGTGCCTATCGTCGAGCATCCGGCGCTGGGCGCGGACGATCTGAACACGCGCGGGGACCGTTGGGTCTTCGAGACGATGGGGTATCTGAAGCCGGGAGTCACTCCGGCGCAGGCGACTATCGATTTGAACTCGGTCGGAGCGTACCTCGAAAAGACCTTTCCCAAAGACGAAAGCAAGATGACCTTCACGCTGGCTCGCCCGGGCTTATACGGCGACTATCTAGGCAAGCCGGTTCGGGCATTTATGGCGGGATTGATGTTGCTGACGGGCCTCATCCTGCTTGCCGCGTGCGCCAATCTCGGCAGCCTGTTTGCCGCTCGCGCCGCCGACCGCTCACGCGAAGTTGCTCTGCGGCTCGCTCTCGGAGCGACCCGCACGCGCATTCTGCGGGGACTGTTTACGGAAGCGATCTTGATTTCGCTTGCTGGAGGAAGTGTGGGAATTATGGGCAGCGTCGTATTGCTGCGAGCACTGAGCGCCTGGCGGCCATTTTCCAGTTGGCCCATCCATCTCTCAGTCAATCCCGACGCCAACGTGTATGTGGTGGCAGTGCTGCTGGCAGTGGTCAGCGGACTGCTCTTTGGCGCTGTTCCTGTCCGGCAAGTGCTGCGCACCAATCCGTATGGAGTGGTCAAGGCGGGTTCCAGCAGCCGCCCGGGAAAGTGGGTGAGCGCGCGCGAGGTGCTCCTGGTAGTGCAGATTGCAATCTGTGCGGTGCTGGTTACCTCGTCGCTGGTATCGGTGCGGGGACTGATGGACTCGCTGCACGCCAAGTTTGGTTTCGACATCGAGAACACCATGCTGGCGGAGACCGACCTGAGCATGGCCGGATACAGTGGGGATCGAGTAGTCCCAATGCAAAAGCGGATGGTCCATGCGATGGAGGGGATTCCTGGCGTGGAGGCTGTGGGATTGGCCGACGCTGTGCCATTCGCGATGGGTGTGAACAACGTGACGGTCTTTGCCGACAACGCGGCCGACCTGCGACCAGTGAACGCAGCCGCGCACGCCTATATCTTCCGTATTTCTCCGGGGTATTTTCGCGCCGCGGGCACAGCCCTGTTATCGGGGCGCGACTTCTCATGGCACGACGACAAGAATTCGCCGCTTGTGGCGGTGGTCAATGGCGAGTTTGCTCGCAGGCTCTTCGGTTCCCCCGACCGAGCCTTAGGCCGTTCTTACAAGATGCGCGATGCAACTCGGATACAGATAGTAGGGGTTAGCGAAGACGGGAAATATAACAGTCTCACCGAAGACCCGGAGCCGGCCGTGTTTGTTCCCATCCTTCAATCACCGTCCGTCGCGACCACGCTGGTGGTGCGCGCCGGCCCTCATGCGATGAAGGGTGCCGGGAACGTTTCGAACAACTCTCCGGACTTTCTAGGCGCGGCCATGAGAAACACGCTGCGGCGACTGGATCCTGGGATGCCCGTGATCGTCGAACAGCGGGCAGCGCCGCTCGCAGTAACTCTTTTCGGTCCGCGCATGGCAACGGTTGCGCTGGGCGTGCTGGGAGTGATGGGCGCGATGCTGTCGATCACAGGAATCTTCGGCATGGCGGCATACTCGGTGAGCAAGCGGCTCAAAGAGTTGGGTATCCGGGTCGCTCTCGGCGCCCAGCGTCGCGAAGTGCTGCAAGCCGCGTTGGGACGGGCGATTAAGTTGCTGGCGATTGGGTCGTTCGCGGGGCTTGGGTTGGGACTTTTCGCGACACGTATTTTGGCCTTTATCGTGTATCAGGCAACGCCGCGCGATCCGCTTACCCTGGGCGGCGCGGTGCTTGCGATGGCCCTGCTGGGTCTGGTGGCCACATGGATTCCCGCGCAACGCGCAATGTCGGTTGATCCTTTGGTTCTGCTGCGGGAAGAGTGAATCCATCTCTGTGCGCGAGGATCATCGCAGCATCCACCTCAAACGAGAGATCGTCCTGTAGCTTGAAGTAATCCCGTACTTCGGACGGTGCGTTTGACCAAAGGGAACGTATGGCAGCTATGCCCTCTGCCGAAGTACCGATCCGTGATACCCAGGAGGAAAATTCAGTGGCCAGGCGCCATGTCTGTTCTATGTGCGCACCGAACAAGGCCGCCTGAAAGAAGGAAATCCATTCTGGCTTGGTGTAGCTGCGGACATGGGATGGATCTCTCGCAAGCTCCACAGATTGGAGATGGGTGTCCAGCAAAGGGGAGGGAGCGCCGGTAAGGTCGATGAAGCAGACCTGCCCACCGGGCTTTAGAACGCGCTTCACTTCCTGCAACGCTCGTGGGACGTTGTTCCAGTGATGGGCACTGTAACGGCTCACTACGAAATCAAACTGCTGGCTATAGAACGGAAGTTCTTCCACAGAGCCCTGCGTCGTACTGATATTTGAGAGGCCACGCTCTTTGGCTGCGGCAGTTGTTACCTCAAGCATCGCTCGGGTGAGGTCGAATGCAATCACCTCCCGAGCGAACGGTGCGGTGGCAAAGCTGGCGTGGCCTGCTCCGCAACCGAGGTCGAGGACCTGCGGTCGATCCAACGCGGCGACGGAACGAGCCAGAAAATCAAGATCGGCTCCGGCTGAATGAACGGGGCTGGTGAGATACTTTTCGGCGTTTGCACTGAAGCTTTTGGATATGGATTGTTCGTGCTGCATAAGGTGCCTTCGTGCTGGGATTTTGATCTTCCAGAGCCAACCTTAGCCGCCGAACTATGCAGGTACAAGATGATCTTTTATCCTGGTATGACTTGTACCAGGAACAACGATGAAATCCGCCGAACCCATCCAATAAGAGAACAACGGGAGGGGCTTCGCCCTATCTTATTCAACCCATGTAGTGCCCCGGCTACGCCGACGCAAACATGGGGCACCCGTCCAGGGGAAAGGATAGTGCAGAATCCTCGGCTGCGCCCGGGAGGACAAAGGAAAGGGCAGAGGCGCTCTTCGAATCTATTTTGGACAGTTCTGTCCGATTCGTGCCTTGGCCTCGGCTCTGAGGCGCATTGCCGAAGCACTTCAGCTTTCGCGGGCCAGGTGTTGGAGCGAACAGGATGTGCGGGAACGAGAGGGGGTGCTCGTACATTTTGCTCCCCAACGGGAGCGATCAGTACATATTCCCGGGTGTCGTTGATTCCCAGTATCAATACCGATCTCAAACTCGTCGCGCTCATTCCGCAACCTGCACTTTCCTCATAGGCTTTGTTGCGGCCGGCTGAACCGGTCGCTCATCCGTTTATTTGTAGCCAAGAGCGAAAGAGATAACGTTGGAGCCATCTGCTCCGGCAATATACTGCCGTCCATCGACCATGTAGGTCATGGGCGATGCACGCCACGAATCGTTGCTGCGGAAGGTCCACAGGGTCTTGCCTGACTTCGCATCGACTGCCGCGAAATCTCCACCAGTCTCTCCATGGAATACCAGTCCGCCCGCGGTAGCGAGCACGCCGGTATAGTTGGTCTCCTGCGGACCGGTGAGGAGCTTCTCCCAAACAACATCGCCGGTCTCTATGTTGAGGGCGCGCACATAACGGGTACCGAGATCGCTGGGGTCAGGATTCTTATCCCAGATGCGGCCGGTCTTGCGATAGACGCCACAATCCTCGGCAGCCATCAAATAGAACAGTCTGGTTGTTGGGTCGAACGCAGTGGAGTACCAGTTGGTCGCGCCGCGCACCCCAGGGCATGTCTTGGTTCCGGTGATCGTGGGGGTTTGGCCGGGGATCAATATAGGCGAGCCGTCCGGATGAAACCCGCTCGCCCAGGTCATCTTCTTTACGAACGGTTTAGCAAGTAGGAACTGTCCGTTGGTTCGGTCCAACACATAGAAGATGCCGCTGCGCTGGGCCGAGAGCAGCAGCTTGCGCTGCTTGCCATGCCAGGTCGTATCCACCAGCAGGAGGGGCTCGCTCGCATCCCAGTCATGCGTGTCCTGGGGTGTGAACTGGAAATACCATTTGAGTTTGCCTGTCGTTCCGTCTAACGCCAGGACTGAATTGGTGTACAGATTGGAGCCCTCGCGCTGGTCAGGATCGGTGTCGGGATAGGGATTGCCAACCGCCCAATAGAGCGTGTGGGTCTCCACATCATAAGAACCCGTGGTCCAGGTGGCGCCGCCGCCCGTGGGCAAAGCCCGGCCTGTCCAGGTCTCGGCTGGAGGCTCGCCGGGTTTTGGGATGGTGTAAAAGCGCCAGGCAAGCTTGCCGGTTGTGGCATGATAAGCCGCGATGAAACCGCGCAACGGTGCGTCTCCCCCCGCGACCCCAGAGATCACCAGATCGCCGGCCACCATCGGTGCGCTGGTGTTGTAGTACTTGCCCGTCGCGCCCGCTTCCGGCAACGGTTGGGACCACATCACCGCACCTGTCAGACGATTCAGACAGACGATGAACGCATCGTCTGATACATAAAAGACGCGGTCTCCAAGCAGCGCAACCCCACGATTCGGCCCCTTCGGGGTTCTCGATTGGCTTTTCTGATCGCCCCCTGATCCGAGCCCATTGGTGCGCGGGGTGCACCATATGGAACTGCCGGTGCGTGCGTTGATGGCACAGGTTTGCGAGGCGCCGGTCAAGTACATCACGCCGTCCACCACGACAGGGGTGACTTCCAGACCGGTCCCACCCGGCGAGAAGATGAATTGGGGTTGCAGCTGTTGCACATTCGAGGTGTTCACCTGATTAAGAGAACTGTAACGATTACCATTGAGCAGGCCGTTGTAGGTGGGCCACTCGCCGCTCCTGGGTTTCATCACCGTATCTATGTCGGCCTGTGATACCGAGGGAACAGGTCCGCTCACAGGACCGGCTTCGATGCCGCCAAGCCTCGAGAGATAGGCGAGCAAGTCCTGGCGCTGAGCCGGAGTGGCCTTCAGGGGCGGCATAGAGGATGCCTTTTCCTGCCGAACAAGAGTGTATTCGCCGGCATCCAGCAAATGGAGCTTGCCGTCGAAGGACTGCAGCTGCAGCTCATGCTCCGTGCGCTTATGCCCGAAACCGCGGAGCAGGGCCCCGTTCTTGAGCGTCACGTCCAGCACGGCCCAGGAGAAGTCGGGGCAAAAGACCCAGGGTGGGCAAAGGGCGAGCGAATGGACTCCCATCTGGGACGTCGGATCGTCCAGTACTTTCTCCATTTCCGCCAGGGTTGATCGTGCAGCTATGTTGGTAAGATCTGGCCCGTTGACAGCGCCGCGGCCATGCACCATATGGCAGCTCGAGCAGCCGCCTTCGCCAAAGAAAAATCGTTCGCCCGCCTCCACTTGTTCCAACGGCGCACTGGCGAGAGCGGGAAGGTTCATGGAGTGAATCCATCCCGCCAGCCCGGCCACATCGCTTGCGGGCAACGATGAGAAGGCGGGCATGCCGCCCGAGGTGCCTTGTCGAATAAGGTTTCCGATGTCCGCTGCAGACAGCTTGCGCAAATCTGCATTGTCGTTCAAAGCAGGCGCCCGCTCCCCGCCCGCTCCGCCGGGCCCGTGACAGGCGGCGCAGTTGGTTTCGAATATCTGTTTTGCCGCAGTGGGCTCCTGCTGGGCACGGGCCTGGAAGAATATGGCGAATGCCACGAGACTAGCGGCCAAAGCAACAACTCTGACTTTTTTCATGGCCTATCCAAAGCCAGGCCAAGCTCGGTTGGTTGGCATTCAGGCTGGACCAACCACTTCCAGATCCAGACCCCAGCCCGGTTTCCTCGGCGGGTGCATGTAAAGGCCCTCCGGCCCTTTGCTGATCTCGTAATTTTCATCGAAGAGGTCATAAACTTCCTTCGGTCCGCCTGGCGGAGGCATGAACAATTCCGCCCAAGGTCCGTTCACATGCGAAATGGACCATTGCACGGCGCCGTTGAGGCCGCCACCATGTGGGATCACGGGAATGTCATAAGCCTCTGCAAGTGCGCCGATGCGCCGAAGCTCACTCAGGCCACCACACCAGGTGAGGTCGGGCTGCCAAATCGATGCGCCGTCGGCTTCCAGCAGGCGGCGAAAACCGTAACGGCCGTAGATATGTTCGCCGGTGGCGATCAAGGTAGTTTTTATTTCCTTCTTCAGACGGCCGAAGCCTTGCATGTCATAGGGCGGAAGCACCTCCTCAACCCATTTCACATGGTAGGGCTCCATCAGCCTGCACATTTCGATGGTGTAGGGCTCGTTCCAGGACATCCAGCAATCGCACATTACGTCGCCGTCTGCGCCGACCGCCTTGCGCGCACGCTCCACCAACGCAACATTGCCGCGCATGCCTTCACTCCCGCTCGGGGGACCATAGGGCATGGCCACCTTGACGCGCTTGAAACCATGGGCAACATGCTGTTCGATATCGTTGCCGGTGCAATAGGCTGGGACACGCGACTTGGTTTCGCCGCCGAGAAGCTCATAGATGGGCATGCCCAGGGCCTTGCCGACAATGTCCCACAAAGCATTGTCAAAACCGCTGATGGCATTCATGGTGACCCCCTCCTGGCCATAAGACTCTGTGGCACGCCAGTTGATGTCCCAGTTGCGCTCGGTGTCGAAGGGATCCCGGCCCATCATCAATTGCGCCAAGTGGCCCATCACGATCGGACCACCTCCTGGACCACCATCCCCATAACCAACGATGCCCTTGTCTGTGGTCACTTCGACGGTGAAGCTGTCGACGCCTTTGGCTGCAAACAGGTTGCGAGTCGGCTCATATTCCGGGTAGATGTTAAGCGGTGCAGATACCTCCACACCCTGTGTCGACCAGCTGTTTGGAT
>Ga0182015_10003684_pt1 | contig 16975 bp, 13 predicted proteins | sample 712P3MmetaG_FD_120478 | JGI IMG/M metagenome (GOLD analysis project Ga0182015, IMG submission 120478) | Permafrost microbial communities from Stordalen Mire, Sweden - 712P3M metaG | ecosystem: Environmental > Terrestrial > Soil > Wetlands > Permafrost | place: Sweden: Stordalen | collected... | reverse complement strand
CGCCGATATTGCCGCAACCAATGATGCCGAGCGTCTTGCCGCTGAGCTCGACGCCCAGGAAGCGCGACTTCTCCCACTTCCCGGCCTGGGTCGAGCGATCGGCCGCCGGAATCTGCCGCGCCAGCGCGAACATCATCGCGATCGCGTGCTCGGCGGCGGTGATCGCATTGCCGTAGGGCGTGTTCATCACGACGATGCCGCGCTGGGTCGCCGCCGGCACATCGATATTGTCGACGCCGATGCCGGCCCGGCCGATGATCGTGAGGGTCTCGGCGCCCGCGATCAGCGCCGCCGTCACCTTAGTCGCCGAGCGCACCGCGAGCCCGTGGTAATCGCCGATCCGCGCGGCAAGTTCGTCGGGCTTCAGCCCAATCGCGACATCGGCCTCCACCCCGCGCGCGGCAAAGACGGCGACGGCGCGCGGGCTCAGCTCGTCGGCGATCAGTACTTTCGGCATTAGAACCTCAATTAAATCCGGCGCGGAGGGAGGTAACGGCGTGAGGCAAAAACCGCGCCGCGACGGCCGATTGACGATCCGGCGCCTCACCGCCTCGGGGTGACTACGCGGCTTTTGCTGCGTCGCGCTCCTCTGACCAGGCCCAGTCGAGCCAGGGCAGCAGCGCTTCGACATCGCTCTTCTCGACCGTCGCGCCGGTCCAGATGCGGATGCCGGGCGGCGAGGCGCGGTGCGTCGCAAGATCGTAGCCGACCCCTTCCTTGTCGAGCCGCGCCAGCATCCGCCGCGACGTCGCAAAGCGGTTTTCCGCCGGCAGCGCGGCGAACCAGAGGTCGGTAATCATCAGGCAGGGCGAGCTGCACGACCGCGTTGTTGGATCCTCGGCCAGAAACTCGACCCACGGAGTGCGCTCGACCCAATCGGCGACGACCGCGAGGTTGCCCTCGGCGCGGGCAACGCAGCCGTCGAGCCCGCCGACGCTCTCGGCCCATTTCAATGAATCGACCGCGTCCTCGAGACAAAGCATCGACGGCGTATTGATCGTCTCGCCGCGAAAAAGACCTTCCATCAGCTTGCCCTTGGACGTCATGCGAAAGATTTTCGGCAAGGGCCACGGTGGCGTGTAGTTTTCGAGCCGTTCGACCGCGCGCGGACTCAGCGCAATCATGCCGTGCGCCGCCTCGCCGCCGAGCGCCTTCTGCCACGACCAGGTGACGACATCGAGCTTTGGCCACGGCAGCCGCATCGCGAACGCGCCGGAGGTCGCATCGCAGATCGTCAGCCCCTTGCGGTCGGCGGCGATCCACTCGCCGTCCGGCACGCGGACGCCCGAGGTCGTGCCATTCCACACGAAGACGACATCGCGGTCGCAGTCCACCTCGGAGAGGTCGGGTAGCTTGCCGTAAGCGGCATGAAACTGCCGGATATCGGCCAGTTTCAAATGGTTGACGACATCGTCGACCCAGGTCTCGCTGAAATTCTCCCATGACAGGAGCTCGACCCCGCGCGCGCCAAGCAGCGACCACAGCGCCATTTCGACCGCTCCGGTGTCGGAGGCCGGGACGATGCCGATCTTGTAGTCCTGCGGGATGCGCAACACCGCGCGCGAGCGCTCGATAACCTCGACGCACTGCGCCAGGCCGATCGCCGAGCGGTGCGAACGCCCAACCAGCGCCGCCGACAGCGCCATCGGCGCCCATCCCGGCCGCTTCGCGCAGGGGCCCGACGAGAAACATGGATTGGCCGGACGCCGCGTCGGCTTCATGCCCATTCCTTCCGGGATAGGTTCGGCAAGCGAAACTCCGCGACAGGTCTCGTTCGCGGCGGCGAAACCTATGTAAGGGCGGCGCGCAGGTCAATTAAACGACGACGGGACCGCCTGCGGCAACGCCGCGCGGTCTTCACTGGTCCGGCGGCGATTTTCGCCGCCGGCTGCTAAAAATGCAAACGCCTCGGGATCAGAAGATCGCGAGGCCGATGACGGGATTGTCCCAGGTCTTGCGAACCTGTTCCTCGACGCAAAGACCAGTGGTGGTCATTGCGTCGTGCCGCCGGTTGTCCGCCTGCGGTTCTTCGAAAGCCAGAGACCGTACCAGATGGTCGATGGTGGCCTCTTCACTTACGTGCCATTTCCGAAAATGCGCCTCGACGCTGCGCTTCGCGGCCATGGGATACCTCCCTGCGAGTGGGGCGATGGGGAGTTCGCCCCCTCCCATGCGGGACTTAATAGGAGCGCTTTTGGCACCGGGCAACTGTTTTGCTGATAAAGCGCCCAAAAAAATGATTGGGTGCCCATTTTGTGACCAAGTTTACCGCCGGGTTACATTCGGTTACACGTCGTTACCGAATTATCGGAGAGCAAACCGCGCCAATTCGCCATACGGTGGATTGTCCGCGGCTATACTGTCCCAAGGCGACAAAAGCGGTCCGCGGCGGTAACAGGAGGCGCCCGATGCAATACGGTCTGTTCACAATGCCGTCGCACCCGCCCGAGCGCAGCCTCTACGACGGGCACTGCTGGGATCTCCAGACGTTGCGCTGGGCCGACGAGTTCGGCTTTAGCGAGGCGTGGATCGGTGAGCACCACACCGCGCCCTGGGAGCCGCACCCGTCGCCCGATCTCTTGATCGCGCAGGCGCTGATGGAGACCAGCCGCATCCGCCTCGCACCCGGCGGCTTCCTGTTGCCCTACCACCATCCCGCCGAACTGGCGAACCGCGTGGCGATGCTCGACCACATGGCGCAAGGACGGCTCAATTTCGGCGTCGCCGCCAGCGGATTGCCGAGCGACTGGGCGATGTTCAACGTCGACGGCAATGCCGGCCAGCACCGCGAGATGACCCGCGAGGCACTCGACATCATCCTCAAACTGTGGACCGAGGACGAGCCGTTCGACTACCGCGGCAAATACTGGCACGTCTCGCAAACCGGGCCGATGCTGGAGACCCTGCGCCCGCATATCAAGCCGTTCCAGAAGCCGCATCCGCCGATCGGCGTCGCCGGCGTCAGCGCCGGTTCGGAGACGCTGAAGCTTGCCGGCGAGCACGGCTTCCTGCCGATGAGCCTCAACCTCAACCCGGCCTACGTCGCCAGCCACTGGGCATCGGTCGAGGAAGGCGGCCGGCGCAGCGGCCGCACCCCCAGGCGGGCCGATTGGCGCCTGGTGCGCGAGATCTTCGTCGCCGACAGCGACGAGGCGGCGTGGCGCCTGTCGGTCGGCGGCCAGATGGGACGCATGATGCGCGAATATTTCCTCCCGCTCTTGACCAATGTCGGGGTCATCCAGTTTCTCAAGCATGACCAGGCGGTCGCCGACAGCGACGTCACCCCGGAATACTGCGCGCGGCACAATTGGCTGATCGGCTCGCCGGCGACGGTCATCGAGAAGATCGAGCGGATGTACAACGAGGTCGGGGGGTTCGGCTCGCTCCTGCTGTTCTGCTTCGACTACAGCGAGAACCCAGGAGCATGGCGCGATTCGATGCGGCTGCTCGCCGAGGAGGTGATGCCCAAGGTGGCGCACCTCACTGGATCGTAACATTGCCGAAATGCGGGTTGCGCTGCGCAGGGGGCCGTTCCCATATAGGCAATGCGCCGCTGCCCTGCTGCTGAAGACATTGCGCGGCTATCGGCGCTGCGGCAGATTTTCGCGCGCCGGGCTCGGCTATGCGAAGGAAGATGACGACAATGGCCGGTAGGGGTATAAGCGCCCGCTGTGCCGTTGTGTCGCATCCCCGGCGGGCAATGGTGGGCGCGCGTTCGCGCCAAGAGGTCATCCGGGCTGGCGGGGGCTTGGCCCGGCGGGAGATAGTTGTTGCAGCCCACCGACATCACTAATCCTGACTATTTCCACAAGGTTGTCGACTGCCAATGGGCCTGCCCGGCGCACACGCCGGTGCCGGAGTATATCCGGCTGATCGCGGCCCGCCGCTATACCGAGGCGTGGGCGGTCAACTGGGAGTCGAACGTCTTTCCCGGCATTCTCGGGCGCACCTGCGACCGGCCGTGCGAACCCGCCTGCCGGCGCGGTCGCATCGAGAAGGAACCGGTGGCGATCTGCCGGCTGAAGCGCGTCGCCGCCGACAACAAGGGCGACGTCAGCGCGTACATGCCGAAGATCGCCGCGAAGAACGGGAAACGCGTCGCCTTCATCGGCGCCGGACCGGCCTCGCTGACCGTGGCGCGCGATCTCGCCCCGCTCGGCTACGAGTGCGTGATGTTCGACGGAGACTCAAAGGGCGGCGGGATGATGCGGACGCAGATCCCGCGCTTCCGGCTGCCTCTGTCGGTCACCGACGAGGAGGTCGACCAGATCCTCGATCTTGGCGTCGAGACCCGGTTCGGCCATTACATCTCGAGCCTCAAGGCGGTCCTTGCCGAGGGCTGGGACGCGATCTTCGTCGGTAGCGGCGCGCCGCGCGGCCGCGAACTCGAGATCCCCGGCCGCAAGGAAGCCGGCGACCATATCCATATCGGCATCGACTGGCTGTCCTCGGTCTCGTTCGGGCACATCGACAAGATCGGCCGGCGCGTCATCGTGCTCGGCGGCGGCAACACCGCGATGGATTGCTGCCGTTCCTCGCGCCGGCTCGGCGGCGAGGAAGTCACCGTCGTCGTCCGCAGCGGCTTCGAGGAGATGAAGGCGAGCCCGTGGGAGAAGGAGGATGCCACGCATGAAGGCATCCCGATCCGCAATTTCCTCGTCCCGATCGAGTTTCTCCACGACAACGGCAAGCTGATCGGCGTCTCGTTCGAGAAGGTCAAGGCCGAGCTCGACGAGCGCGGCCGGCGCAACCTGGTGCCGACCGGCGAGCCGCCGGAGATCATACGGTGCGACGACGTGCTGGTCGCGATCGGCCAGGAAAATGCCTTCACCTGGATCGAACGCGATATCGGCATGGAATTCGACCGCTGGGACATGCCCAAGGTTGACCCGCGCACGATGCAGTCGACGATCCCCAACGTGTTCTTCGGCGGGGATGCGGCGTTCGGGCCGAAAAACATCATCTGGGCGGTCGCGCACGGCCACGACGCGGCGATCTCGATCGACAAATTCTGCCAGGGCGAAGATGTCGATGAGCGGCCAGCCCCCGGCGTGACTCTGGTCAGCCAGAAGATGGGCATCCACGAGTGGAGCTACGACAACGACATCTCGAACGACATCCGCTACAAGGTGCCGTTGCGCGATACCGCGATCGCGCTGAAGGACATCAGGGTTGAGGTCGAGCTGGGTTATGACGAGAAGCTCGGCTATCTCGAGGCCGAGCGCTGTCTCAATTGCGATATCGAGACCGTCTTCAGCGGTCCCTTGTGCATAGAATGTGACGCCTGCGTTGACATCTGCCCGGTCGATTGCATCACCTTTACCGAGAACGGCGAGGAAACCGACCTGCGCGACCGCCTTAGCGCTCCGGCAACCAATTTGACCCAAGATCTCTACATCGGAAATTCGCTGAAGACCGGGCGGATCATGGCCAAGGACGAAGACGTCTGCCTGCATTGCGGACTGTGCGCCGAGCGGTGCCCGACCGGCGCCTGGGACATGCGCAAATTCCTCCTCGAAATGACACAGGCTGGGCCGTCATGCCGAAGCCGCTAGAAGCGACGAACGACTTCGTCGTCAAATTCGCCAACGTCAACGGATCGGGCTCGGCGAGCGCCAACGCGCTATTCGCCAAGTCGGTGCTGCGGATGGGCATTCCGGCCTCGTCGCGCAACATCTTCCCGTCGAACATCCAGGGTCTGCCGACCTGGTACGAGGTGCGGATCAGCGAAGCCGGCCATTTGGGCCGCCGCGGCGGCGTCGACATGATGGTCGCGATGAACCCGGAGACCTGGGACGAGGACATCGCCGAGATCGAGCCGGGCGGCTATCTGCTTTACGACTCCACGCGCGACCTGCCGCAATCGAAGTTCCGCGACGACATCAACGTCATCGGCGCGCCGCTGACCGAGATCTGTAACCGCACCTACACCGAGATGCGGCAGCGCCAGCTGTTCAAGAACGTGATCTATCTCGGCGTGCTGTCGGCGCTCCTTGAGATGGACCCGGCAGCGACCGAGGCGCTCATCGCCGAGCAATTCAAGGGGCGCGAGGCGCTGATCAAAGCAAACCTCGACGCGCTCACTCTTGGCCGCGACTGGGCACTCACCGAACTCCAGTGCCCGATCGGGCTCAGGCTCAGGCAGAGCGACAAGGTCGGCGACAGCATCTTCGTCAACGGCAACGACACTTCCGCCCTCGGCGCGGTTTATGGCGGCGCGACGGTGTGCGCGTGGTATCCGATCACGCCCTCTTCCTCGCTGGCCGAGGCGTTCTCGGCGCATTGCCACCGCTATCGCCGCGACGACGAAAAGAAGCACAAATTCGCGATCGTCCAAGCCGAGGATGAGCTGGCCTCGATCGGCATGGTGGTGGGCGCCGGTTGGAACGGCGCGCGCGCCTTCACCGCGACCTCCGGGCCCGGCATCTCACTGATGCAGGAATTCATCGGCCTTGCCTATTTCGCCGAAATTCCGGCGGTGATCTTCGACATCCAGCGCGGCAGCCCGTCGACCGGCATGCCGACCCGCACCCAGCAAGCGGACATCCTCTCCTGCGCCTACGCCTCGCATGGCGACACCAAGCACGTGCTGATCTTCCCCAAGGATCCGCACGAGGCGTTCGCCATGGCGGCCGACGCGCTCGACCTCGCCGACCGGCTGCAGACGCCGATCTTCGTCATGCTCGACCTCGATATCGGCATGAACGACTGGCTGGTCCCGCCCTTGGAATGGGACCCGGCGCGCAAATTCGACCGCGGCAAGTTGATGACCTACGAAGAGCTCGAGGCCGGGGTCGATTTCGGCCGCTACCTCGATGTCGACGGCGACGGCATCCCCTATCGCACGCTCCCCGGCACCCATCCCAGGCGGGGCGCCTTCTTCACCCGCGGCACCAGCAAGGATCGCTACGCCCGTTACAGCGAAGAGGGCCACGACTACGTCGACAACATGCAGCGCCTGCTGCACAAGTTCGACACCGCACGGCGCCTCGTGCCGCAGCCTGAGCGACGTGCGGCGCCGGAAGCCACGAAGTTCGGCGTGCTCTATTTCGGCTCGACCACGGTGGCGATGGAAGAAGCGTTCGAGGCGCTCGACGCGCGCGGCGTCCATCTCGATGCGATGCGGCTGCGCGGTTTCCCATTTGCCGACGAAGTGGCCGATTTCATCGCCGATCACGAGCGCGTCTTCGTCGTCGAGCAAAATCGCGACGCGCAGATGCGCATGCTCCTCACCAACGAACTCGAGATCGACCCGGCGAAGCTGGTACCGATCCTGCACTATGACGGCACACCGATCACCGCTCGGTTTATCGTCAAGTCGATCGCCGACATTGTCTCCGTCGTCACCTTCGCTCCGACGCGCAAGGCCCGCAGCTGATGACCTACATCACCAAGCCCAAGCTCCATCACCCGCAGCTTCCGACCAACGAGCTCGGCTATACAAGGCGCGACTATGAGGGCTCGATCTCGACCCTGTGCGCCGGTTGCGGCCACGATTCGATCAGCGCCGCGATTATCCAGGCATGCTTCGAGCTGAGCCTGGAGCCGCATCGCATCGCCAAGCTCTCGGGGATCGGCTGCTCGTCCAAGACGCCGACCTATTTCCTTGGCAAGTCGCACGGCTTCAACAGCGTGCATGGGCGCATGCCGTCGGTGCTGACCGGCGCCAATCTCGCCAACCGCGACCTCGTCTATCTCGGCGTGTCGGGCGACGGCGATAGCGCCTCGATTGGCCTCGGCCAGTTCGCCCATTGCATCCGCCGCGGCGTCGACATGGTCTACATCGTCGAGAACAACGGCGTGTACGGGCTGACCAAGGGCCAGTTCTCGGCCACCGCCGATAAGGGCTCCAAGACGCGGCGCGGCCCGGTCAACACCGACTCGCCGATCGACCTGGTGGGCCTCGCGCTGCAGCTCGGCGCGAGCTATGTCGGGCGCAGCTTTTCGGGCGACAAGAACCAGCTCGTGCCGCTGATCAAGGGCGCGATCGAGCACAAGGGCGCCGCTTTCATCGACGTCGTCTCGCCCTGTGTCGCGTTCAACAACAATCCGGAATCGACCAAGAGCTACGAATACGTCCGCGCCCACAACGAGGCGGTCAACCGGCTCGACTTCATCGTCGGCCGCGAGCCGATCACCGCCGATTACGCGCCGGGCACAGTCGAGACCGTGGTCCAGCACGACGGCTCGGTGCTGCGCCTACGCAAGCTGGCGGTCGAGTACGATCCGCACGACCGGGTGTCGGCGATGACCTACCTGCAACAGCGCCACGCGCTGGGAGAAGTCGTCACCGGACTGCTTTATGTCGAGCAGGATCACGGCGATTTGCACCAGTTTCTCGAAACCGTCGAGACGCCGTTGAATGGGCTCGACGAAGCCCAGCTCTGCCCCGGCCCGGACGTCCTCGCGCGCTTCAACGCAGCGCACCGGTAACAGCTGCCATCGCGATCCGCCAGGGCGGCGCGGCAGTCTCGGCCTGGGTGCGCGCTCGCTTCGCGATTGCCACGTCGCGCCGACGCGCTTCTCGCCGTGACATCTATTTCAGCTGGAACCCGCCGGCGAGCGGGTCGCGCGGATCGACGAAGATCGTGTTGAGACCGTGCACGCGCGCCCAGCCGGCGACGCTTGGCGCGATCGCCGGATGCTCGCCGACCTGGGCCGCCGCCTCGACCCTCCCATCGAACAGCGTGCCGATCACGCTCTCATGGATGAAATCGTCGCCGACCCCGAGCCGCCTTTTGGCGACAAGTTGCGCCATACGCGCCGACGTGCCGGTGCCACAGGGCGAACGGTCGATCCCCCGCTCGCCGTAGAACACGGCATTGCGTCCATGCGCCCTGGGGTCGCGCGGCGCGCCGGTCCATTGCACATGACTCACGCCGCGGATGGTCGGATCGTCGGGATGGACGACGCTCACCGCCTCGTTGACCCGCCGGCGCAGGATCAGGCTCCAGCGCAGCAGCCAATCGACCGATACCTCTTCCAGCCCCGGAAAACCCGGCTGCTTTTCGACGATCGCGTAGAAATTGCCGCCGTAGGCGATGTCGACGACGAGCTCGCCGAGACCCTCCACCGTGACCGGCACGTCGGCCAGCGCCAAGTAGCTCGGCACGTTGTAGAGGCGCACGCTGTCGATATGCGCGCCGTCCCGCACGAAGCTCGCGGTTACCCGGCCGGCTGGCGCGTCGAGCGCGACGACGCCGTCTTCGCGCGGCGTCACAAGACCGTGCTCTAGCGCGAACGTGACGGCGCCGATCGTGCCATGGCCGCACATCGGCAGGCAGCCGGTGACTTCGATATAGAGGATCGCGATGTCGCAATCTGAACGCAGCGGCGGGTAGAGGATCGCGCCCGACATCGCGTCGTGGCCGCGCGGTTCGAACATCAGCGAGCGCCGCACCCAGTCGAACCGGGCGATAAAATCCTGCCGCTTCTCGCTCATCGTCGCGCCGGTGAGCAACGGCCCGCCGCCGGTCACCAGGCGCACCGGGTTGCCGCAAGTGTGGCCATCGATGCAGAAAAAGCTGTGAGTGCCGGGCGGCACGCCGTGGCTGTCGCTCATGCGCGGCGCGCTAATTGGGCTGATGCGTCGGGATCTCGATCGGCACGCAGTTGCGCCGGCCCTGCATCAGGCAATCCTCGATCCGCGACTTTTCGCGCAGCTCGCGCACCAGCAGCACCCCGGCAATCGCCAATAGCAGGATGACGATCAGCCCCATCGACGCATTGGTGCGCCTGGCCTCGCCCTCCTCGATTTCGTCGCTGCGCCGGAGCATCGGCAAACTCCCGCGGCCACGCCGCCGGCTGCATTCTACCCGCTTTGCCGCGGTCGCGCACGATGAGATCGGAGCAAGCCGGATTGCAGGCCCTCACGCTCTGCGCTATTCACCGCGCCATATCAAATGCAAAAGGAATTCGCGGCATGGCACAGCCGGGCCCGCTCGCGGGCATCACCATTGTCGATCTGTCCCGCATCCTGGCGGGTCCCTACTGCACGCTGATGCTTGCCGAATTGGGAGCGCGGGTGATCAAGGTCGAAGTACCGAAGACCGGCGACGACGCCCGGCAATACGGCCCCTTCATCAACGGCAAATCGACCTACTTCACCTCGGTCAACCGCGGCAAGGAATCGATCGCCCTCGATCTCAAGGCGCCGGGCGACCGCGAGATCTTCGAGCGGCTGCTCGACAAGGCCGACGCCATCGTCGAGAACTTCCGCCCCGGTACGATGGAACGGCTCGGCTATGGCTGGGAGCAGCTTCACCCGCGCTATCCGCGCCTCATCTACGCGGCCGCCTCCGGCTTCGGCCATACCGGGCCTTATTCGCACTATCCGTCCTACGACATGGTCGTGCAGGGCCTGGGCGGGATCATGAGCATCACCGGCCATCCCGGCATGCCGCTGACCCGCGTCGGCACGTCGATCGGCGACCTCGCCGGCGGCCTCTATACGACGATCGCCTTAAACGCCGCGTTGCTCCACCGCGAGCGCGCCGGCGAGGCGACCAAGGTCGACGTCGCGCTGTTCGACTGTCAGCTCGCGCTGTTGGAAAACGCGATCATGCGGTACACGACGACGGGCGAAATCCCCGGGCCGCTCGGCGCGCGCCACCCCTCGATCACCCCGTTCGAAGCGTTCTCGACAAAGGACGGCAACATCATCATCGCCGCCGGCAACGACGGGCTCTGGGTCAAGCTGACCCAGGTGCTGAACCGCCCCGATCTCGCCGAGAACCCCGACTACAAGACCAACCCGCTGCGCAACCAACACCAACCGCAGCTGAAGGCCGAACTCGACGCGATCCTGTCCTCCGGCACGACGGAGCACTGGATCGGCGTGTTGGAAGCGGCCGGCATCCCGTGCGGACCGGTCAACAACGTCGAGCAGGCGCTCGCCCACCCACAGACCGCGGCGCGCAACATGCTGGTCGAGGTCGACGATGCGACGACGGGCAAGCTCTCGCTCGCCGGCAACCCGATGAAATTGTCGGCGTTCGACGATCCGACGACCCGCGCCCCCGCCCCCGACCTCGACGCCGACCGCGCGAAGATCTTGCGGGAATTGGGCATGTGAGAGGCGCGCCGGCTCCGCCGCCCGGTCGAACCTCGTGAGGGCATCGCGGCGCGGGTTCCAAGGCCGGCCGGGACGGATCTGGCGTTTTCTGCGTTGGACGCTCGGGAGCGTTGTCGTTCTCGCTCTCCTCCTCGCCGGCGGCGGGTACTTGGCGCTGCGCTCTTCGCTGCCGGCGACCGACGGCCGGATCCTGGTCCAGGGCCTGCACGCGGAAGTGACAATCGCCCGCGACGTCGATGGCATCCCGACGATTACCGCGCAGAACGATGACGATCTCTCCTTCGGGCTGGGGTTTGTCCACGCGCAGGACCGCCTGTTCCAGATGGAATTACAGCGCCGCTACGGCGCCGGGCGGCTGGCCGAGCTGTTCGGCGCCGCCGCGGTGCCGATCGACACGCAGATGCGCGTGCTCGGCCTCTATCGCTCCGCCAAGGCGGCGTTTCCCCAGTTGTCACCCGCGGTGCGCAGCGGGATCGAGGCTTACGGCGCGGGGGTCAACGCCTATGTGGCGTCGCATGGCTGGATGCTGCCGCCGGAATTCCTGCTGCTGCACTTAAAGCCGGAGCCGTGGAAGCCGGCCGACACGCTGGTCTGGGGCAAGCTGATGGATTTCCAGCTGGGCGGCAATTACCGCGGCGAATTGCTGCGCGCCCGGCTGGCGCAGACCGTGTCGCCCGATGATCTGAAATTCCTCTACCCCGATTATCCGAAGGATGCGCCGCGCACGCTAGCCGCGCTGACCCCGCTCTATCGCCGGCTTCCGCTGGCGTCGCTTTACGCCGCCCTGCCCGAGGCGCTCGGACCGCATTTCGCGTCGAACAACTGGGTCGTCGACGGCGCCCATACCGTGAGCGGCAAGCCGCTCCTCGCCAACGACCCGCATCTCACCTTCTCAGCGCCCGGCTTCTGGTACCTCGCCCGGCTCAAAACGCCGGAGCACGACATCGAGGGTGGCACCGTCGCCGGCACGCCGCTCGTCATCATCGGCCATAACGAGAAAATCGCCTGGGGTTTCACCACAACCACCGCCGATATCGAGGATCTTTTCATCGAGAAGCTCGATCCGGCCAACTCCAGCCACTACATGGTGGCAGACGGCAGCGTCGCGTTCCGGACGCGACAGGAAACAATCGCCGTGCGCGATGGCGCGCCGGTGACGCTGGCCGTTCGCAGCACCCGACACGGGCCGGTTATTTCCGACATGCTGCCGGCCGGGACCATCGAAACGGGATATGTGCTGGCGCTCGAGGCGAGCTTTCTCGCCGATGACGACGGCAGCGCGGAGGCGCTGTGGGATATCGACCGGGCGATCGACTGGCCAAGCTTCCGCGATGGGCTGAAAAACCTCGTCGGGCCGCCGCAGAACATTGTCTATGCCGATACCGGCGGCACGATCGGGTTCATCGCCGCGGGGCGCATTCCGATCCGCAAGAACGGCGACGGCTGGCTGCCCGTGCCGGGTTGGAGCACCGATTACGACTGGCAGGGCTATGTGCCGTTCGACGAACTACCGCAGGCGACAAACCCCGTTTCCGGGCATTTCTTCAGCGCCAACAATAAGATCGTGCCCGACAGCTACAAGTATTTCATCAGCCGCGATTGGGATTCGCCGGCCCGCGCCGAGCGGATCGAGGAATTGCTGACGGCGACGCCGCGGCAAACGCCCGACAGCAGCGCCGCGATCCAGGCCGACACGCTGTCGCTGATGGCGCGCCGACTGGTGCCGCTGATGATCCGGATCGTGCCGTCGAACGACATGGCGCGCGAGGCGATCGAACGCCTGCAAGGCTGGGATTTCCACATGGATGCGGACAAGGTCGAGCCCTTGTTGTTCACTGCCTGGCTGCGCGGTTTTTCCCGTTCGGTGCTCTACGGCCACCTGGGCGACGCCGCCGCCGATTACTGGGATTTGAAGCCGGATGTGATGGCAGCAGTACTGACCCAGCGACCCGATTGGTGCGCCGCCCCAGAACGGCCGGACGAGACCTGCGATCAGCGCCTCGCCGAGACGCTCGACGCGGCGCTCGACGAGCTGCGCCGCACCTATGGCAACGAAATGGCGCAGTGGCAATGGGGTCGCGCTCATATCGCCTATTTCGCCAACGCCGTGTTCGAGCGCGTGCCGCTGCTGCGCGATTGGCTCAGGGTAAAGATCCCGACCCCGGGAGGCTACGACACGATCAATCGCGGCCCGAGCCAGATCCGCGACGCCGAGCATCCGTATGAGCAGCGCTTCGGCGCCGGGCTCAGGGTTATCACTGACCTGGCAGCGCCGTCAGAGTCGCGGATGATGATCGCGCCGGGCCAGTTGGGAAATCCGCTGTCGCGCCACTACGCGGACCTGCTGTCGCGATGGCGGACATTCGATTGGTTGGCTCCCGCCGGTGCGGCGGCGGCCGATACCCTGACCTTGGCGCCGGCGCCGTGAGCGCGTTGCCCGTCTCGCTCGCCGATGTGCGGCGCGCCGCGGCGGCGATCGCGGACGCGGTCGCCGAAACCCCGCTCGTCCCGGCACCGTCATTGTCGGCAGCCGCCGGCTGCGAAGTCTGGCTGAAGCTCGAGACGCAGCATCCGACCGGCTCGTTCAAGGAGCGCGGCGCGCTCAACAAGCTTTTGCTGCTCAACGCCAACGAACGCGGCGCCGGGGTCGTCGCGCTATCGGCCGGAAACCACGCGCAAGGCGTCGCCTACCACGCGAGCCGGCTCGGCATCCCGGCGACGATCGTGATGCCCGAGGGTACGCCGTTCACCAAGATCGACCGCACCGAGGCGCTCGGAGCAACCGTCATCCTCAAGGGTGACGGCCTGGTCACCGCGCGTCACGCTTGCGATGCGCTGGCGCGCGATAAGGGACTGGTGCCGATCCACCCCTATGACGACCCGGCGGTTATCGCCGGGCAAGGCACGATCGCGCTCGAAATCCTCACCGAGAGGCCCGACCTTGACATGCTCGTCGTGCCGATCGGCGGCGGTGGGCTAATTTCCGGCATCGCCATCGCCGCCAAGGCGCTGAAGCCGGCGATTGAGATCGTCGGCGTCCAATCGGCGCTCTATCCAGCGATGGTCGATGCCCTGCGCGGCGAGACGCACGACATGGAAACGGCCGCCGCGACGCTCGCCGAGGGCATCGCGGTCAAGGAACCCGGCAAACTCACCCGCCGGATCGTCGCCGCCCTGGTCGGCGACATCCTACTCGCCGACGACAGTCAGATCGAAGCGGCGATCGAGCACCTCGTCGACCGAGAAAAGCTGGTCGCCGAGGGCGCCGGCGCCGCCGGGGTCGCGGCGCTGCTGGCGAACCCCGAGCGGTTCCGCGGCAAGCGCGTCGGCATCGTCATCACCGGCGGCAACATCGACGCGCGGCTCTTGGCCTCGGTGTTGATGCGAGGGCTGGTTCGCGAGGGCTGCCTCGTGTGCCTGCGGTCGGAGCTGCCCGACGTGCCCGGGGCGCTGGCGCGACTATCGTCGGTGGTCGGCGGCCATGGCGGCAACATCGTCGAGGTCCGCCACCAGCGCCTTTTCCAAGACGCCTCGGTCAAGCGCGCCGAGCTCGATGTCGTGATCGAGACGCAGAACCGGCGCCACGTCACGGCGATCGTCGGGGCGCTGATCGCCGCCGGCTTCCCGACGCAACTCTTATCGGCGAATGGCGGCTGCGCGCCGCTGACATAGCCGCAAGAGCGGCCCCACATCCGCGTGGCCTTCGGCACCGGCCCGCTCGCGCTAGCGACTATGGCTCAGCCTCGATCGGCGTGACCAGCACGCGATCGACGCGTCGGCCGTCCATCTCGACCACCTCGAAGCGAAACCCATTGGCGGCCACCCGGTCGGCGACCATCGGCACGCGGTTGAGCCGCGCCATCAGATAACCGCCGAGCGTATGGAAATCGGTGTCCTCGCCGGGCAGATGCGCGAGGCGGAGCGCCTGCTTCACCTCGTCGAGCGCGACCATGCCGTCGAACAGCCAGCTCCCGTCCTCGCGATGGACGACGCGCGGATCGGCATCGATCGCACCCGGCAGTTCGCCGACTAGGGCCTGCAGGATGTCGTGGAGGGTAACGAGGCCTTCGAGATCGCCGTATTCATCGACGACCAGCGCCATCGCCTCGCCGGTCGATTTGAAGACTTCGAGCGCGCGCAGCACGGTCACCGTGTTGGGTAGGAAGAGCGGCGTGCGCAAGGCGGCGCGCAGGTCGAAGGCGGCGCCGCCGAGGGCCGCGTCGAAGAGGTCCTTTACCTGGACGATCCCCGCAAGCTGGTGCGTCCCGCCCTGCACCACGGGAAATCGCGAGAATGCGCTATCGTGAATGCGCTGGCGGATCTCCTCGACGGGATCGGCGAGATCGAGGAATTCGATCTGCGTGCGTGGCGTCATCACCGCGCTGATGCGCCGGTCGCCCAGCCGCAACGCCATCTCGACGATGGCTGTTTCGGCCGGCGGAATATGGCCGGTGGCGACGCCCTCCCGCAGCAGAAAACCGATCTCCTCGTCGGTCACCGGCGCCGGATCGCCGTGCACCGGCAGGAGCTTGAGGATCAAATCGGCGGCCGCGCTCAACAGCCATTCGACCGGCGTCCCAACCACCGCGAGGCCGCGCATGAAGCGCGCCAGCGTGCTGGCAATGCCTTCCGCGTCGGCCAGCGCGATGCGCTTCGGCACCAATTCGCCAAGGATCAGCGAGAAAAAAGCGATGCCGATCACGACGATCGCCATGCTGACGACATGAGCGTAGGTTTCGAGCGGCCCGGGGATGGTCCTGAAATAGGTTTCAAGCGGCTCGCCCAACGTCGCCTGGCCAAACGTGCCCGACAGCACCGCAATGACGGTGACGCCGATCTGCACGGTCGCCAGCAGCCGCGACGGGTCGGCCTTCAGCTCGATCGCCGCTTGCGCTCCGGCGCTGCCCCCGCTTGCCAACGGCTGCAACCGTGCCGGCCGCGCCGACACTAGCGCGATCTCGGCCATCGCGAAGAAGCCATTGAGCAAAATCAGAAAAAAGATGATCGAGAGGTGCAGCAACAGCATCGCAACCCCCTAGTCGGCTGGGGTTTTAGCGCAGGAGACAAGATATACGCCTTGGCCGTCCCCGGACGGCCGGCCCTTGCGGGCCGTTCCGGGGATGGCCCGGCCAGCCACGAATATTTTGTCGTGTGCGAAGACGGGGATGGCTCGGAACAAGTCCGGCCAAGGGGTTCTTATGGCCGGTGCCTCAGCGCGAATAGAATTCGATGACGAGGTTGGGCTCCATCGTCACCGGATAGGGCACGTCGGCTATCTTCGGCGCGCGGATGAAGCGGCCTCGCATGCCCTCATAATCGATTTCAAGATAGTCTGGCACGTCGCGCTCGCTCGACTGCGTCGCCTCGAGGACCAGCGCCATATCCTTGGCCTTGGGCCGCAATTCGACCGTGTCGCCATCGCTCAGCTTGGCCGAGCCGATGTTGAGCCGCTTGCCGTTGACCAGCACATGACCGTGGTTGATCAGCTGACGCGCGGCGAACGGGGTCGGCGCCAGCTTCATGCGATAGACGATCGTGTCGAGCCGCCGCTCCAGCAATTCGATCAGGTTCTCGCCGGTATCGCCCTTGCGCCGCACCGCCTCTTCATAGAGCCGACGGAACTGGCGCTCGCCGATATTGGCGTAATAGCCCTTGAGCTTCTGCTTGGCGGAGAGCTGGGTCCCGTAATCGGACGGCTTCTTGCGCCGCTGGCCGTGCTGGCCCGGCCCGTATTCGCGCCGGTTCAGCGGGCTCTTCGCGCGCCCCCACAGATTGACGCCGAGGCGGCGATTGATCTTGTACTTCGACTCCGTGCGCTTGCTCATGCGCGGTGGCTCCCGTTTCGGGTTGTTGTTATCCCAATAGTGCCATCCGCCGCGTCGCCGCCCGGAGGCCGGGGCT
>Ga0182015_10003683_pt1 | contig 16977 bp, 13 predicted proteins | sample 712P3MmetaG_FD_120478 | JGI IMG/M metagenome (GOLD analysis project Ga0182015, IMG submission 120478) | Permafrost microbial communities from Stordalen Mire, Sweden - 712P3M metaG | ecosystem: Environmental > Terrestrial > Soil > Wetlands > Permafrost | place: Sweden: Stordalen | collected... | reverse complement strand
GGAAAGGTCAAGGAGAGGTGGCAGAGTGGTCGAATGCGCCTGACTCGAAATCAGGTGTGCCGCAAGGTACCGGGGGTTCGAATCCCTCCCTCTCCGCCACTTTTGCCCTCTGGGAGCAGCTATTAGAATGCCTCAACTTGGTCGCCAGCGGGGCTCTTGCCCATGGCACTTTGGGGATTGGTGTGTAAAAGTCGCTCTCTGGGCCGACTGGTAATACAGTGACACACTCGCCGGGATCTCCGGGAGTAAAACAATAAACCCTTCGATTTGGTGAGGCGCGCTCAATCGCGTCGCAGCAGCTGACAATCCGGCCGCGGGACCTCGTGTTCGCGCCGGACCTCAGAAAGCCCATCGACTCGACGACAATCCCTTATTTCCATGAAACCAGTATTCCCGTTCGTCCAAGACCCCGCTTGTCTTCCCGCGCGCGAGATCAAGGTCATCACGGAGGTAGGACGCAAGGCAGCGGTCCTCAAGGCGGGGGATTTGCAAAATGCGATTCTAAGCAGCGCCAATTTCTCGAGCATAGCCACGGACGAGGAGGGCGTCATCCAGGTGTTCAATATCGGTGCCGAGCGCATGCTGGGCTATTCGGCTGCCGACGTGCTGAACCAAATCACCCCGGCGGACATCTCCGATACGCAGGAGCTGATCGCGCGGGCGGAGGCCTTGAGCGCCGAGTTCGGGTCCCTGATCACGCCCGGCTTCGAGGCCCTCGTCTTCAAGGCGTCGCGCAGTCTCGAGGACATCTATGAACTCACCTATATTCGCAAGGACGGCAGCCGCTTTCCCGCGATCGTGTCGGTTACGGCTTTGCGAGACGGGCAAGGCGCGATCATAGGCTATCTGCTTATCGGAACCGACAACAGCGCCCGCAAGAAGGCTGAGGATGCCTTGGTGAAGGCGGGTGCGCTGCAGGACGCAATCTTCAGCAGCGCCTACTTCTCTTGCATCGCCACTGACGACAAAGGCGTTATTCAGCTCTTCAATGTCGGCGCCGAGAAGATGATGGGCTACGCGGCGGCCGACGTGGTGAATAGGATCACGCCGGCGGATCTGCACGATCCGCGCGAGGTGATCGAGCGCGCGACTGCGCTGAGCGCCGAATTCAACACGCCGATAGAGCCGGGATTTGAGGCATTGGCCTTCAAGGCCTCGCGCGGGATCGAGGACATCTACGAGTTGACCAAGATCCGCAAGGACGGCAGCCGGTTTCCAGCCGTAGTCTCGGTGACCGCGTTGCGCGATGAGCGGGCGAGGATTATCGGCTATCTCCTAATCGGGACGGACAACAGCGCCCGCAAGCGGGCGGAGGAGGCCCTGCTGAAGGCGGCAACCATCCAGAGCGCGACCATCCTGCAGCTTAACGCCGATCTAGAGCGCCGGGTGCAGGAAAGGACCGTCCAGCTCGAATCCGCCAACCGCGAGCTCGAGGCGTTTTCCTATTCTGTTTCACACGACCTGCGAACGCCCCTCCGGGCTATCGACGGGTTCTCGCAGGTTGTCTTGGATACCTATGGACCCCAGCTGCCCGACGAGGGTCGACGCTACCTGCATACGATTCGCGCGGGCGCGCAAAAGATGGGCGCATTGATCGATGACCTGCTCACCTTTGCGAGGCTTAATCGGCAGGGGCTCATCAAGCGGCCCTTCGACACGGGTGCGCTTGTTCGCGGGGTGCTCGATGAATTGGGGTATCCATGGCCGGAGCGCAAGGTGGAGGTCCGCCTCGCGGAACTGCCTGCGAGCATCGGCGATCCGGCCCTCCTGAAGCAGGTGTGGGTTAACCTCCTTTCCAACGCCTTCAAGTACACCCGGAAGCGCCCGCTGGCGCTGGTGGAGATCGGCTGCACCAAGATAAGCGGCGTCGATACGTTTTTTGTCCGCGACAACGGGACGGGCTTTGACATGGCATACGCCGACAAACTCTTCGGGGTCTTCCAGCGGCTTCACCGCGCCGAGGACTACGAGGGGACGGGGGTCGGCCTGGCGATCGTGCAACGGATAATCCATCGTCACGGCGGGAGTATCTGGGCGCAGGCCAGCGTCGACCACGGTGCCGAGTTTTCATTCACGCTCGAGGGGAGAATCTCACCATGAGTGATCCAAATTCTGTCGATCTGGTCCTCGTCGAGGACAACCCGCAGGACCTGGAACTTGCGCTGCTCGCGCTGAAACAGGCCAGTCCGTCCCTCCGGATCCATGTGGCGCGCGACGGCGCCGAGGCGGTGGAGTTCATATTCTGCGAGGGTCCCTACACCGGCCGCCTAATCGCCGAGACGCCGAAGGTGATCCTTCTCGATCTCAAGCTGCCGAAGATTGACGGGCTCGACGTGCTGAAGCGCATCAAGGGGGACCCGCGCACTTCCGCAATTCCCGTCGTCGTGCTCACATCCTCGAGCGAGCAGCGGGACGTGGTGGAGAGCTACAAGCTCGGCGTTAACAGCTATATCGTGAAGCCGGTTAATTTCGAGCGGTACACGGAGGCGGTCCGTGGCCTAGGACTTTATTGGATGCTTCTCAACCGGTCGCCCAAGGCGGCCCACTAGCCCGAAGGTATGTCGCAGCCACTGAAAATCCTGATCCTCGAGGACAATTTGGATGACGCCGAGCTGGCGTTGGCGACATTGCGCAGGGCGGGCTTCGAGCCGGAATGGGAGCGCGTCGACACAGAGGCTGCCTACCTTGAGAAGCTCAATGGGGGACTGGATGTCGTGCTGTCGGACTACCAGATGCCCGAGGGATTCAATGGGTTGCGCGCGTTGGAACTGCTGAAAAAGAGCGGACTGGAGGTTCCATTCATTCTTGTTTCCGGGACGATTGGCGAAGACACCGCCGTCTCGGCGATGAAGATGGGCGCCACCGATTATTTCCTTAAGGACCGCCTGGCCCGGTTGGGCGCGGCGGTTACCCACGCGCTGGCGGAAAGCCGATTGCGCCGTGAGCGGGAGCAGTCTGCCGAGGCGCTTCGCATAGCCAACGCACAATTGGGCCAGCTGCTCGAGCAAAGTCCCGCCGTGCTCTACATCCTAAAGCTGAGCGGCGACATTGTCGTCCCTCACTTGGTCAGCGAAAACATCAGCCACCTCCTGGGGTTCAGCGTGGCAGAATCGATGAACCCGGACTGGTGGTCCGATCAGCTGCACCCCGAGGATCGCGAGCGGGCCGTCAACAGCGTGGCCGAGACGATCTGCGCCGGGACTAGCCTGACGGAATACCGAATTCGGCACAATGACGGGCATTATCTATGGGTCGATGACGCCCGGCGGCTGATCCGCAACGCCGCCGGCGAGCCAGTCGAGGTGATCGGCGTGCTGACGGACGTCACCGAGAGAAGGCGCGCAGAGGAGGTGGTGCGCGAGGCCTCCCTTCTCGTGAGCCGCAATCGGAATAGGAAGGTCCTGATTGAACTCGCGATATTCTGCATATTGACCGCGACGATCATTTCGATCGCCCTATGGACGCACAGGTTTGAGGGAGTGTCCCGTTGGGTCCTTAAGCGTCCGTTCGAGGATCTGGACGAGCTGATTCTGACGCCGATTATCATCGCCGCAGGGCTTGCGATATTCGCATTTCGCCGCTGGCGCGAGGCCGAGACTGCGCTCACGAACCACCAACAGGTACGTGCGGCAATGGAGCTGCTGCATGAAGAGCTGGACCGGCAGGTCAAGCAACGCACGCTGGAACTTAAGAAGGCCAACCAGACACTCGTTGCCGAGGGGAAAATCTACCAGGAGAGCGAAGAGCGGTTCCGTCAGCTGGCCGAGAACATTCACGAGGTTTTCTGGATCACCGATTTGGGGAAGAAGCATATCAGCTACGTGAGCCCGGCCTACGAGGGCATCTGGGGGCGCACATGTGCCAGCCTTTACGAGGCGCCAGACACCTGGCTGGGATCGATTCGCCCGGAAGACCGCGAGCGCGTGCGCCAGGCCGTCCTCACGAAGCAGACCCAGGGTGCCTATGACGAGGAATACCGGATTCTCCGGCCGGACGGGACGGAGCGATGGATTCGCGACCGGGCGTTTCCGGTCCGCGGCGCCAACGGCTCCGTTATCCGCTGCGTGGGCGTCGCCGAGGACATCACGGAGAGCAAGAGGCTGCAGGAGCAGTTTTACCGTGGGCAGCGGATGGAGGCGATTGGCACGCTGGCCGGCGGGATCGCTCATGACTTGAACAACATCCTCGCCCCGATCCTGATGGCGCCGGCGCTATTGCGGGAATATGCCCGGAGCGACCAGGAGCGCAGGCTGCTCGACCTGATAGAGCAGTCGGCGCAGCGCGGCTCGCACGTCGTGCGCCAGTTACTCACCTTCAGCCGAGGTTCCGGCGGAGAACGGATGAGCGTTGAGCTGTTCCCCCTGCTCAATGAGATGATCGCCATCATGCGGGAGACGTTCCCGCGCGAGATTGTCATCAAGGAATCTGCGTCGCGGAACCTGCAATCGGTGGTGGGCGACCCGACCCAGCTTCTTCAGGTCATCATGAACCTGTGCGTCAATGCCCGCGACGCCATGCCGGAGGGCGGCGTGCTGGCGGTTGAGGCTAGAAACGTCGACTTGAGCGCGGCGGAACTCCTGACGCACTCCCCGGCCAAGCCGGGTCCCTACGTGGCGCTCAGCGTGACGGACTCGGGCGAGGGCATTGCGCCCGCGAACCTCGAACGGATCTTCGATCCGTTCTTTACGACGAAGGCACCGACCAAGGGTACCGGGCTCGGGCTGTCAACGGTCCTGGGAATCATCCGCAGCCACCACGGATTCGTCTCCGTGACCAGCTCGCTCGGCCGCGGAACCAAGTTCTCGATCTACCTGCCGGCCGCGCCGAAAGCGGTCGGGGTCGCCGAGCAGCTGCCCGCCGACGCCCCGCCGCGCGGCCAGGGCGAACTCATCCTGGTGGTCGACGACGAGGAGCCAATCTGCACCGCGACGCGCCTCCTATTGGAGAACCATGGCTACCGGGTGGTCACGGCCAACGAGGGCGCCGCGGCACTTGCGAGCTTTGTCGAGAATCGGGGCGACGTGCGGCTCGTGCTGACCGACCTGATGATGCCGATCATGGGAGGCGTAACGCTGATCCGGGCGCTTCACCTCCTCGACCCCGAGGTGAAGGTGCTCGCGACGAGCGGGCTCACGGACAAGGAAAACCACCTGAAGATCGAGGACCTGGGCATCGATGGGATCATCGAGAAGCCGTGCGACCCCAATGAATTGCTGAGGACAATCCGGGAGCACCTGCTCCGGGTGAAGCCTGCCGCAATGGCCGAGGAGAAGCTCGAGGCGACCGTGCCGGCGTAGCGCCCCGGGACTTGGACGCTGGGCGGCGCCCTGAGATAGAATCCATTCGCGTCCCCGAGCTCCTGGAGACAACTTGGCGGGCGTCCAGGCCGAGTTTCCCGATGCCATCCCAATCCCGAGGCCTTCGCTGGTCGATCGCCGCGTCCCTGCTTTCATCGCTCCTGTTTGCCGCGGGTGTTTCGGGCGCCGCCCCTTCCTGGAGGGAGCAGCACGACCAGCTCGTCATCCGCCTGCGGGCGCTCAAGGACAAGGAGGGGGACTTCGGGGCCGCCTACCAGCCCCTCTACCATGCGATGATCGGGTGGTACGAGGCGTGGGGCGGGCGAAACGACAGCCCCGTCGACGCCAACATGGTGAGCCCGGAGGAGTATGCCTCCGGTCTCGCGGACGCCCTGGAGCACGGCCGCAACTTCATCGCCGAGAACCGCGGGTGCCTCTTCCCGCTCATGTTCGAGAAGGCGCTTCCCGGCGGAAGGGTCGTCCGGTGCAACTACTGGCTCATCCTTCCCAGGGGATTCCCTTCGGAGGGACGCCGGTTTCCGCTGCAGGTGGGCCTTCACGGCTCGGGCTGGCTCGCCCACAAGATCTCCTTTGCCCGGGGCAAGAATGACGACAGCCCGATGTTCTCGGTGACGCCCATAGACGAGGCGGGGCCGTGGCAGGTGGACTTCCTGAACGCCTACCTCGACGAGCTCGAGTCGATCCTGCCCGTGGACCAGGACCGCGTCTATCTCGAGGGCCACAGCCTCGGGGCGATGGCCACCTGGGAGTGGTCCCTCGACAACCCGGAGCGGTTTGCGGCCATTTCCCCCAGGGACGGGGTCGGGGAGCCCTACCGTGCGATCCGGCTGAGGAACGTTCCCGCCTGGGTCATCCACGGGGGGAAGGACGACGTCATCTATCCGGGATACGCGGAGGAGATGATATCGGCCATCCGGGCAACCGGGGGGACGGCCAGGTATTCACTCCTTCCGGAGGCGCCGCATAATGTGCCGGCGGACTTCGACCAGGCTTCCGTCGTCACCTGGTACCTGGAGCACACCCGGAGTCACCGCCCGCCTCCGCCGGACCCGAGGGACGCCCTCGGCCTGAACGACGCGGGCTTCTCGCAGTGGGTGGTCCTGACGGCGCCGGCGGGCGAATACTGGAGGTCCGCGCCCGTCGAGGAGCCGGACGGCGTCTGGGAGGTCCGCAAGGATGAGTTGCCGCTCTTCAGGAAGATCCAGGACAGGGGACTCCTCGTCGACGAGCCGATCCGCCAGGTCTTTGGGCCCGGCCGGTCGAGGGCCACGCTTTGGCTTGAGGTCCCTCCCGCCCTGGCCCCGCAGGCGGCCTCAGATTCCTCCGTTGTCCACGTCGATGCGCGGAAAGCGGCGCGGTTCTATTTCAGGGGAACCTATCGCGACGGCCTCGCGCACGCCGACCTGATCGCCCCTCAGGTTGCGGCTTCCGGGCGGACCTTTTCCGGCACGGTTTGGGTGACGCCGCTTTCCCTCTGGCAGAACAGCCCGAGGGGGATCGCGGAGTACTCCGTCGAGCTCAATTAGGGGAAGCCGCCCTCCTCGGCAGGAGCCTGGCGAGGATGAAGGCTATCCCGCTGAACGCGAGCGCCTCGTAGACGCTCGTCCACTCATTCCCGTTCGAGCCGTAGGGGGCGCGGATGGCCAGCGGAATGTGAAGGACGATGAGCCAGGCGAATATCATTGAACCGAGGAGGCCCGATGCCAGCCGGGCCCTGATCCTCAGGATCATGCCCACTCCGGCGGCGATCAGGGCGACGCCGCAGAAATAGGTCCAGAACACGTGCCCGGGAATCCATGTGGGCACGAGCGAGGCGACAAACGCCGTGTAGAGGAAGTGGTCGACGCCGAAGACGGCGACCGTGATTCCGAGGGCGAGGCACCCGAAGTCCAGGAATCCCCTGTCCAGCCGGGGACGGTCGGGGTCGCGGACCGAGGCTGCGGCGACGAAAGCTCCCCCCGAAAGCGTCAGCTCCTTGAAGGCGTCCGTCCATGCGCCGAGGCTGCGGAATTTCGGTAGCTGGCCCGGGATGTGCCGGAAGACGAGGACAGCGAGGAGAGCCGAGCCGAGGACCACGGCCGCCGGCCGGGCCGCCTTTCCGACCAGGATGGCGCCGCCGGTGATGACAAGGCCCGTTCCGGCCACGCAGGTCCAGAAATATTGGCCCGGCAGCCATGCGGGGAAGGACGGCACGATGACGGGGACAAAGTCCCCGTTGTAGAAATGCTGCAGCCCGAGGGCGATGATCCCGGCCGCATAGAAGCGGCGGCCGGCCGAGACCACGTTCGCCTCCATTTCCGGGGTCATGAATGTGCCGGGCCGGGGCAGGCGCCGGGAGCGTTGCTCTGGACACGGGGCATGTAAGGCGGTGAGACTAGTAACACCGGGCCTGTCCGCAACCCTTCATGCCGCCCTCGGGGGGCCGGGAGGGCGTCGAGAGTTGAAGGGAATGGGAGCCGCCCGGTGTTATACCGGGCAAATCCCCCACACCATGAAAAGCCTACGAACATTGGCGGCCTGCGCCGCCGCCCTTTGCGGATCGTTCTCCTTCGCGGCGCTGCCGGGGGAGCCCGACTACATCCCCGTGCAGATCCACCAGACCGAGGAGGCCACCTTCCCGAGGAGCCTGGTTATCGACGGGATAAAAAGCGGCGCGGCCACGGTCGCGATCGCGATCGACGACAACGGGCATCTGGCCGACTACCTCGTCACCGGGTACTCGAAGCCGGCCTTCGGCGACCAGGCGGTCGCCGCCATCAAGAAGTGGAAGTTCGAGCCCGCGCGCATCCACGGTGCGCCGCGCAACTCCAAGGCCGATCTCACCTTCAGGTTCGAGCTGGAGGGCGTCGTCGTCGTGACAATGAGCGCCGTCTCTAATATCGAGCTTATCCACAACAAGATAGCCCCGGGCGCCGACTCCTACACCGCCTGCACGCTGAGCCAGCTGGACCGGATCCCTAACCCGACCAAGATCGTGAACCCCGTCTATCCCGCCCAGCTCGCGCGGTCCAGCCGCGGAGGCCACGTCCTCGTCGAATTCTACATTGATGAGCAGGGCCGCGTCAGGATGCCCTCGGTCAATCCCGAGACAATCGAGGCCAACGAGGAGCTGGCCGCTGTCGCCGTCACGGCCGTCAGCCAGTGGCACTTCGACCCGCCGCTCTCCAGGGGGAGGGCCGTCCTCGTCCTGGCGCAGCAGGACTTCAGCTTCAAGCCGGGCGCGCCCTGAGGGGCGGAACGGGGTCAGCAGGCGAATGTCTCGCGGAAGAACCCAGCGAGCTCCTGGCGCAGGTGCTGGCGGGCGCGGTACAGGCGGGTCTCGACGCCCCGCTCCGAGCAGCCCGTGATCGCCCCGATCTCGCGGTAGGACAGGCGCTCGTAGTGGTGGAGGAGCACCGACACCTTGAGGTCGTGGGGGAGGGCGTCTATGGCCCTCTTGAGGGCGTCGAGGGACTCATCGCGCGCGAGGACGGCGTCCGGGCTGGGCTCGAGCGTGGCCGGCTCAGTCGTCACGTCGCCCCGGCCGGCGCCGGAATGCGCGTCCGTCCCGGGCGGCCCGAAGGCCACCGTCGGGTGCCTCCTCTTCCAGCGGTGGTGGTTGTGGCAGAGGTTCGTCAGGGCCGTGAAGAGCCACGCGGACAGGTTCGTGTCGGGTCGCAGGCGCATCCGGCGCTGGTAGAGGCGTACAAACGTCTCCGCCACCAGGTCCTGGGCGTCGGCCGAGCTCTGGACGTAGCGGTAGGCGAAGCTCGTGAGCGGCCGCTGCCACCTCGCTATCAGCCGGTTCAGCGCCGCCGCCTCGCCCTGCTGCAGGTCGAGCAGGTTCGCGCGGTCGGTGGCGGCGTCGTTGGACACGGGGCGCGGGGCTGCGCTCAGTTTGTCAGGGGGATGGCCTGCGGCGTTGTCGCGGCTACGATGCCAAGGTAGTGCTCGCGCTGGGACGGCGTCATCTCGCTCGCCGCCGCCTGGACCAGCTGGCGCGTCGAGTCGAGGCACTCGCGGCTGACGTTGCGGCGGTTCTCGACGAACTGGGCGAACTCGATGAAATCCACGCTGTCGGACGTGCGGCGGGTGTTCTCGAAGGCGGCGAACTCCGCCTGCATCTGCCCCACTTGGGCCGCAAGGGCCCGCAGCCTCGGGCTCGAGGCCTCGTGGAGCTCCCGGATCCGCGCAAACTGGGCATCGCTCAGCTGGAGCTCGCCCCTCATCCAGGCGAGCTGCCCGTCCAGCGTGGACGGGTCGCTCGGGCGATGGAGCCGGAGGTAGGCCAGGTTGGTGGATATCCCGACAATCAGGCCGAGGATGAGGACGAGGGCGCCGCGCTTCATGGTGCCTTGGCGACCGCGTTCTCCTTCAGGAGGGGGTCGATCAACTGGAGATAGCTCTGGGCAAGGAGGGCGCTGTGCTCCCTCTGCTCGTGGTTGAGCCGAACCTCGGCTAGGAAGAGGCCGAGGAGGGCGCAGCAGGCAACGAACAGGGCGGCGAATGGTGCCCGGGAAAGCCACGCGTCCATCTCCGCCCAGAATCCCTCGCGGCGCCCGCCCTCGGCCATCATGATGCGGCGCCAGACTTCAGGCGAGAGGTTGGGCGCGGGCTCCTTGGGGCAGGCCCAGCGGTCGAGCAGGGGGTCGAGGGGGTCGGGTGGGGTGGACATGGGATCCGGCGCAGGCCGGCGGCATCCCGCATAACACCATCCCCGTTCAAAGTCCTTCAAAAATTTGCTTCTCGGCGCAGGTGTCGATTCATGCGAGTCTTTCGGCTTCAATCCCGGGTGGTACAGGAAATTCCGGCCCGGTTCGCCCGCATAACGCCATAATCATGAAGGCAATCGTCAAGGGCCTGTTCCGGCCCCGAAGCCTTGAGCTCTTTGACGGGACCTACACCCGGCAGAAGCTCCTGGGCGACGTCATGGCCGGCGTGACCGTGGGGCTGATCGCGCTTCCCCTCGCGCTGGCGCTCGGGGTGGCGAGCGTGCCCGCCGGGGCCGTGACGCCGTTCCCGGCGCCGGCCGTGGGCCTCTTCACGGCGATCATCGCCGGCTTCATCGTCTCCGCCCTCGGGGGAAGCCGGGTCCAGATCGCCGGCCCGACGGCGGCATTCATGCCGATCGTTCTCCTCATCATCGAGCGCTACGGCTACGACGGCCTGCTGCTGGCCACGATCATGGCGGGGGTGATGCTCGTCGTGATGGGGCTCGCCCGGCTGGGCTCGGTCATCAAGTTCATCCCGTACCCGGTCACGAGCGGCTTTACGACCGGCATCGCCGTCTCGATCATGGTTAGCCAGGTGACGGATCTCCTCGGCATCAGGTCCGCCACGCCGGCCCCCCGGGAATTCCTCGAGAAGATCCCGTGGATCCTGTCGCACCTGCCGGACGTCAACCCGCTGGCCGCCGTGACCGGCGTTGGGAGCGCGCTCCTCATCTACCTGTGGCCGAAGTTCGGCTGGAGCCGGCTTCCGGGGATCATCGTGGCGACCGTGCTTGCGAGCGTGGCCATCGCGCTCCTCGGCTGGTCTCATGGGCACGGGGTGGCGACCGTGGGGACGCGCTTTGGCTCGGCCGGGGTTCCCTCGGGATTTCCGCCCTTCACGCTGCCCATCGTCACGCTGGAGCGGATCCGGGGTCTGATCGCGCCCGCCGTCACGATCGCCCTCCTCGGGTCGATCGAGTCGCTCCTCTCCGCAGTCGTTTCCGACGGCCTCATCAACGACCGGCACAACGCCAACACCGAGCTGATCGCGCAGGGCGTGGCGAACATCGCATGCCCCTTCTTCTGCGGGCTCCCGGCGACGGGCGCGATCGCGCGCACCTCCGCGAACGTGCGCAGCGGGGGCACGACGCCCGTCGCGGGGATGGTGCACGCGGCCACCCTCCTCCTCATAGTCGTGGCGTTCTCGCGCTACGCGCAGTTCGTGCCGATGGCGGCTATCGCCGCCGTCCTCGTCATGGTCGCCCTGCGGATGGGCGAATGGCACGAGCTCGCCCGCCTTCGCCAGATGCCGTTCAGCGACGCCGCGGTCCTCCTCACAACGATGGCGCTGACCGTGGTCTTCGACCTGGTGATCGCCGTCGAGGTCGGGATGGTCCTTGCGGCGTTCCTCTTCATAAGGCGGGTCGCCGAGACCACGGAGGTGTCGCTGGTCACGGCGGACGACGAGCTCGAGACCCCAGAGCAGGTCGCGCACGGCAAGGACATCCCCGAGGGGGTCCTTGTCTACCGGATATTCGGGCCGTTCTTCTTCGGCGCTGCGGAGAAGATGGAGGATGCGCTGGAGAGCGTGGGCAAGCTGCCCCGGGTCCTCATCCTGCGGATGCAGCTGGTGCCCGCCATGGACGCGACCGCGCTGAACGCGCTTGAGAGCATCGTCGAGCGGATGCATGCGGCGGGCGGCGTCCTGATCCTGAGCGGGACCCACAGGCAGCCGCTCCAGATGCTGGGAAAGGCGGGATTCATCGAAAAGATCGGCCGCGCGAACATCCGGCCCCATTTCGACGACGCGCTCGCCCGCGCCCGCGAGGTCCTTGCCCCCGCGCGCCGGCCCTAGCCGCCAGCTGGAGGCGTGACAATGCGCCCGGTGTCGGCATTCATTGGGGCACCCCTTTTGCCCATGACGACCCGGCTTCGACTGACCCTGCTTCTCCTCGCCGCCTGCCTCTCGCCGCCCTGGGCGGCCGCCTCCGACCCGGGCGACCTGCCCCATTTTGCCCACAAGGACGGCAGGCACGCCTTCGTCGTCGACGGCGCCCCCTTCCTCATCCTGGGCGGCCAGTGCGGCAACTCGAGCGCGTGGCCCTCCGAGCTTCCCGGCGTCTGGTCCGCAGTCGAGCGGATGCACGCGAACACCCTGGAGGCGCCGGTCTACTGGGAGCAGTTTGAGGCCGCCGAGGGGACGTTCGACACCTCGAACGTCGACGCCCTGATCCAGGGCGCCAGGGAGCACGGCGTCCGCCTGGTCCTCCTCTGGTTCGGCACATGGAAGAACGGGAGCGCCCACTACCTCCCCCTCTGGATGAAGGCGAAGCCCGGGACCTATCCGAAGATCACCGGCAAGAACGGCCTGCTGGTCGATTCCCCGTCGCCGCACTACCCGGCGACGCTGGAGGCCGACACCCGGGCGTTTCGCGCGCTCATGAGGCACCTCAAGACCTTCGACGCCGCCCACACGGTCATCCTGGTCCAGGTTGAGAACGAGGCGGGGGCCTGGAACAGCATCCGCGACTATTCGCCCACGGCGCAGGCGATCTTCGAGGGGCCCGTCCCCGGCGAGCTCCTCGGGGCGCTCGGCCTCGCCTCGCGGGCGGGGGGCGACTGGCAGGCGGTCTTCGGGCCGGACGCCGACGAGTTCTTCCACGCCTGGTCCGTCGCGCACTTCATCGGGCAGGTGGCCGCAGCCGGGAAGGAGGAGTACGCGCTCCCCATGTACGCCAATGCGGCGCTCAGGGACCCTATCGCGCCCGGGCCCGCGGGCACCTACGAGAGCGGGGGCCCGACGGACAACGTCCTGGCCATATGGAAGGCCGCGGCTCCGGCGCTGGACGTCCTTTCCCCCGACATCTACCAGAATGACAACGCGAAGTACCGCCGGGTTCTCGACCTCTACGCGCGCCCGGACAACCCGCTCCTCGTCCCGGAGACCGGTGGCTCGGCCTGGTACGCCCACATGCTCTTCGCCGCGATCGGAAGGGGCGCCGTCGGGTGGGCGCCGTTCGGCATAGACCGGGGCGTGGACGCAGCCCCGGCGGGGGCGTCCCGCAGGCCGGACGAGGACCCGCTCGCCGCGCTCGGGCTGGACTACCGGATCGTCGCCCCGGTCATGCGCGAGGTCGCGCGGCTCAACTTCGAGGGGAGGCTCCAGGCGGTCGCCGAGGACAAGGACGTCCCCACGCAGGCCCTCGGCTTCGGGCGCTGGCAGGCGGTCGTCTCCTATGGGATCTCACGCTTCGGCTCCGGCACCCCCAGGGGCAACCCGGAGCCCATCGGCGGCGCGATCATCGGCAGCACCGGGGAGGACGAGTTCCTGGTAGCCGGTCGCTCCTGCAGGGTCGACTTCCGGGTGGCGGACGCGGCCTCCAGGGCCCAGCGAGAATTCCTCCGCGTGGAGGAGGGGACCTACGAGGACGGCGCGTTCCGGGTGATCCGCATCTGGAACGGCGACCAGACCGACTGGGGCCTCAACTTCGGCTCGGGACCGGTCGCGCTGCGCGTCCGCCTCAGGTCGTATTAGGCGCCTTCTTGTCGTAGAACACACGCAGGTCCACGGCCTCCCCCGGCAGGAGCTCCTTCGCGCGCTTGAGGGCGTTGCGGGTCGCCATCGTGGCGTTCGACTCCGCTGGAAAGATGTTCTCCCGGCCGATCTGCTGGAGGAGGCCGCTGTTTTCCAGGACACGCGTCACGTCCGGGTTGCTCCCGCTGATCAGCAGGAATCGCCCGGTCTCCCGCAGGTAGTCGTGGAGGTTCTCCATGGCCATGACGGTCGACGCGTCGAGATGCCGCGCGTTCTTCATCCTCAGGATGAAGACCCTTATGTTCTGGTTGTCGGCCAGGTTGCGGACCTGCTCCTGGAAGAGGTCGGCCGCCCCGAAGAAGAGCTCCCCCTCGACATGGATGATCGAGATCTGGGGGTGCGGCCGCTCGTTGGGATTGTTGAGCTCGGCAAGGTTGCCGGTCTCGCTGATCGCATACTCGACGAGCGTCGGCGTGCTCGTCTTGCGCAGGAAGAGGGCGAGGGAGACGCCGATCCCGACGTAGATGGCCGTGTCCAGCTGCAGGAAGAGGCAGGAGCCGAGCGTGACGACGAAGACCACGAGGTCGGACGGCGTCGAGCGGCAGGAGATCCGGATCTGGTGCCAGTTGATCATCTTGAATCCCACCCGGATCAGGTGGGCCGCCAGGGCCGCCACCGGGATGAAGTTGAAGACCGGTGTCACGAAGGCGAGGACGGCGAGGACGACCAGGCTGCTCATCATGGACGACATCTGGGTCCTCGCCCCGCTCTGGAAGTTGACCGCCGAGCGGGCAAAGGAGGAGGACCCGGGCACGGCGCCGAAGAAGGCGCAGGCGATGTTGGCCGCGCCCATCCCGATCAGCTCCTGGTTGGGCTCGATCTTCTGGCCGCTCTTCGCGGCCAGGCCCTTCGTGATCGAGACCGCCTCAAGCATCCCGAGGATCGCTATGGCTATCGCGGTACCGGCAAGCTCGGGCAGGAGGTGCAGGCGCCGAGGGCCGAAGGGGTAGCCGGCAAAGTTCGGGACAATGGCCGTCAGCGCGCCCTCGTCACGGACCATGAGGAAGGGCGCGGCCCCGGGGTGGTAGACGGTGTAGATCTTCGCCCCGATCGCCAGGAGGGAGAGGCCGATCAGCGCCTCGGGCCACTTGGGCCTGATCCTCTGCACCACCCAGAAGATCCCGAACGTGAGGGCCCCTATGCCGATCGCCCAGGGGTAGACGTGGGCGGTCCCCAGGTCGAACAGGGCCTGCAGGACGTTGGTCGAGAAGTTCTGGCTCGCGCCGACGCTGTAGCCCAGGAGGTTATGCAACTGGCTTGCTATAAGGAGTATGCCTATCCCGGTGCTATAGCCGACAACCACGGATCGGGAGATGAACTTGGTGATCTCACCGAAATTGAGCAGCCCGGCGAAGAGCTGGATAACGCCGATCAGGAAGGCGAGGTAGACCGCGAGCTGCAGGGGCGCGAGCCCGATGGCCGAGTTGGAGGCGATCGTCGCCGCGACGATCAGGCTGATGGAGCTCGTCGGCCCGAACACGTGGTGGCGCGAGGAGAAGAAGAGCGCGCCCACGAATCCCCCAATGATGACGGACGCGATCACGGGCGCCGGCGGCAGGTTGAGGATCAGCGAGAACCCTATCGCCTGCGGGATCGACACCAGGGTGACGGTCGCCCCGGCGAGCAGGTCCGCCCGGCACTTGGCCCAGGAATACTGCCTGAGCTCCCCTATGAAGGGCAGGCGCACCTTGAACATGTGCGAGCCCATCGCCGCGACCTCCTCGGTAAGCTCCGTCACGCTGTCCATTGGCACGGGCCCATATCTGGGAATTTGGCCGGCGAGCGCGATCTTTTTGCGCAAGGCCGGGGACCGGCGGTCGTTTAACGGGAGTGTCACGCCGGCGTCACGCATCCGTAACATAACAGGGCTAGAGTTCCGCCGATCCAGACCACCAACAACCCAACCCCGTTTTCACATGGAAATCCGCAAATCCACATGGCTCCTCCTGCTCGCCGCCCTCGCCGCCTTCGGCGGGAGCCCGGCCCGCGCCCAGATGCTGATAAACGGCGCTGGCGCGACATTTCCCTTTCCCATCTATTCGAAATGGTTCAACGAATACGCGAAAATCGACCCGTCCGTGAGGTTTAACTACCAGTCGATCGGCTCCGGCGGCGGCCAGAAGCAGATCCTGTCAGAGACGGTCGATTTCGGCGCATCCGACGGTCCCATGTCGGACGAAAACCTGGCGAAGGCCCCCCGCAAGCTGCTGCACTTCCCGACGGTCGCGGGCGCGGACGTGATCACCTACAACATCCCGGGCGATCCGAAGGTAATGTTGGACGGCCCGACCATCGCCGCGATATTCCTGGGGAAGATAACGAAATGGAATGACCCGGCGATCGTCAGCCAGAACCCGGACGCCAAGCTGCCCGATCTGGACATTGTGGTTGTCCACAGGTCGGACGGCAGCGGGACGACATACATCTTCACCGACTATCTGAGCAAGGTGAGCCCAGAATGGAAGGAGAAGGTCGGCAAGGGAACCTCCGTCAGCTGGCCCGCAGGCCTTGGCGGCAAGGGGAACGAGGGGGTCTCGGGGCAGGTCAAGCAGTTGCCCGGGGCGATCGGCTACATCGAGCTCGCCTACGCGAAGCAGAACAAGCTGAGCTACGCCGAAGTTAGGAATTCCTCCGGAAACTACATAACGCCGACGATCGAGTCGGTGACCGAGGCCCTTGCGACGGCGGACATCCCGGACGATTTCCGCTTCTCGATGACAAATCCCCCGGGCGCGCAGGCCTATCCGATTTCGGGCACTACGTGGCTGCTGGTTTATGCTGAGCAGAAGGATCATGCGAAGGGCGAGAAGCTCGTCCAGTTCCTCAAGTGGGCCTACTCGGACGGCGAGAAACTCGCCCCTGAGCTCGACTACGCTCCGCTGCCGGACACGCTTGTCAAGCGAGCCCTTGAAAGCGTGCAAAGCATCAAGTATTGACCGGGCGCAAAGGAGACGGGCGTGAGAGTGTCCTCTCACGCCCGCTTTTTCCGATGAGCACTTTGCCCTCCATTTCTCCCGTGTTGCCCGCGCCCGGTTCCCGGGCGCCCGACATCGCCTTCAAGTGGGTGGCGGCGATGGCGGCGGCGATGATTATCGTCCTGATTGTCCTTGTTGGGTGGCAGCTCTATGCCGGCTCCCGGATGTCTCTGGGCAAGTTCGGCCTGGGGTTTTTGTGGAGCTCCGAATGGGATCCTGTCCAGGAGAAGTATGGCGCGCTCCCGTTCATCTTCGGGACGCTTGTCTCCTCGTTTCTCGGCCTCCTGATCGCGGTTCCGCTTGGGGTCGCCACCGCTCTTTTTCTCACAGAGCTCGCGCCGCTCAAGGTTCGCCAGCCGATCATCATGGCGATTGAGATGCTCGCTGCCGTGCCCAGT
>Ga0182015_10003682_pt1 | contig 16980 bp, 21 predicted proteins | sample 712P3MmetaG_FD_120478 | JGI IMG/M metagenome (GOLD analysis project Ga0182015, IMG submission 120478) | Permafrost microbial communities from Stordalen Mire, Sweden - 712P3M metaG | ecosystem: Environmental > Terrestrial > Soil > Wetlands > Permafrost | place: Sweden: Stordalen | collected... | reverse complement strand
CGCGCCCCACGTGGGCATCGGCCGCTTGCGGAAATGGTCGAGAGCCTTGAGGCGGAACTTCAGCATCCACTCCGGCTCGTCCTTGTGCTGGGAGATCGAGGCGACGACCTCGGGGGACAGGCCTTTCGCGGTGCGGAAAACGGACACGTCGACGTCCGAGAAGCCGAACTGGTAGTCCTTGGTCAGCTCTTTCGCTTGAATCGCCATCGCGGATCTCCTACGCGGTGGCGGCGGCGGCCGCTCCGAGAATTGGTTCGTAGCCCTCGCGCTCGATTTGTCGCGCCAGGTCCGCCCCGCCGGAGGTGACCACGCGCCCGTCGTGAAGGACGTGCACGCGATCCGGGTGAAGGTGTTCGAGGATGCGGGGGTAGTGGGTGATCACGAGCACACCCATGTCAGGCCCGCAGAGGCGCATCACGCCGTCCGCGACGGTCCGCAGCGCGTCCACGTCGAGGCCCGAGTCGGTCTCGTCGAGAATCGCGAGCTTGGGGCGCAGCATGGCCAGCTGGAGGATCTCCATACGCTTCTTCTCGCCGCCCGAGAAGCCGTCGTTGATGTAGCGGGAGCGGAAGCTTTCGTCGATCTTGAGTTCCTTCATCTCGGTGCTGAGACGGTTGAGGAACTCGCGTGCCGGCATCTCCTTCTCCTGGGCACGAAGTGCCGCGCGGAGGAAGTTCACGGTGCTCACACCGGGGATCGCAGTCGGGTACTGGAAGCAGAGAAAGAGACCGAGACGCGCCCGGGCGTCCGCCGTCAGCGGCAAGAGATCCTGGCCGTCGAAGGTCACCGATCCGCCGGTGACCACGTACTTGGGATGCCCCATGAGGGTGTACGCGAGCGTGCTCTTGCCCGAGCCGTTCGGACCCATGAGCGCATGGATCTCGCCCTGCGCCACCTGGAGATCGACGCCCTTGAGGATCTCCTTGCCTTCCACGCTGGCGTGGAGTCCGGAGATCGAAAGGACCGCCTGCGTCATGGGCACGGGTCCGCGGACGCGGGTGCCATCGAGTCGATGAGCGACTGATCGGCCACGAGCTCGGCGAGTGTGGTCTGACTGAGGACGGCATCGATGCTCTGCTTGAGGCGCATCCAGAGCCCCCGCGACGCGCACTCGCCCTCGCGCTGGCAGGTGCCTGTCACGTAGCCATGGGACACGCACTCCACAGGCGACACCTCACCCTCGATCACGGTCACGACGTCGAGGACGCTGATCTGCTCGGCCGGGCGGGTGAGCGAGTAGCCGCCGTGCACTCCGCGAGTGCTTTCCACGAGGCCGCCGCGGCGAAGCTGCGAGGCGAGCTGCTCCAGGTAGGCGAGCGGCAGATGCTCGACACGCGCCACCTCGGCGATGCTGAGAGGACCGGCGCCGTATGCCTTGGCGAACTCGGTCATCATGCGCAGGCCGTAATGAGCCTTGGAGCTCACCCGCATCGAAAACGAGGCGGCGGGCGGTGCGTTGGGATCGGTGGTGTGCCGGTGCGAGGCGCCCCGCGCCGTATTCGAGAGAATCCCGACTGTCATGGTCAGAATTATACCCCGACGCGCCGCTGATCCGAGAGGGGACCGGCCATCGCTGAGATATTCTCGGCAGGCGCTGATGCCATTCCCCCATGCTCGCTTCACGATCCTCCTCGCCGTCGCGGGTGCCCTGGTCGTGGGCTGCGGGGGATCGAGCAGCCCGACATCCCCGACCCCGACCCCACTCACGACAGCCCAGATCCAGGCCCGCTACACGGCTGCGGCGACGCGGTACAACCAGGGCGAGGCCCAGGTCGCCGCGACCGAGAACGCCTCCTGCGATGCCACCAGCGCCACGGTGTCGCTGGGCGCCTGCCAGTCCGCGCTCAGCTCGCAGCGACAGCTCACGATCACCTACGACAACGCGCTCCGAGCGATTCCGTTCACCGCGCCCGCCACCACCGACGCGACGCATCTCCTCGGCGACGATGCCGCCATCGAGAAGCTCCTCGAGCAGGCTGCGACCGCGCCGGCGATCCCTGTCATAGCAACCCTCCAGGAACAGGTGATCCCGCTGCTCGCGACTGCCGCAACCGACGCCACCTCCCTGCGAACCGCGATCGGCCTGCCGGCCCCGGCCTGACCCGCGAGGTCAGCCGCCCACGGCAGCCGGATGGGCGCCGGCTCGGTCGCGGATTCGCGCCACGGCGCTCGCAATGACTTCCGCGGCGGTCGCGATGTCCTCGAGCGTGGTCGATCGTCCGGTGGTGCAGCGCAGCGCGGCTGCCGCGAGCTCGTCCCGGTAGCCCATCGCACGAAGCACGTGCGAAGGCAGGGGTGCGCCGCTCGCGCAGGCAGACCCCGCTGACGCCTCGACCCCGTCCATGTCCAGCGCGGCGAGGAGGACGTCGCTCCGGACCCCCTCGATCGCGAAGGTCGCGAACCCGGCGGCCTTGGTGGCGCCGGACGCGGTGACCATCGCGCCTGGAACCCGCGTCTCGACGGCGGTGACGAGGCGTGCACACAACGCGGCCTGGCGCTCAGTCTCTTCGGGACGCACCCGCTCGGCCAGCTCGGCGGCGGCGGCAAATCCGACGATCCCCGCCACGTTCTCGGTGGCGCTGCGCCGGTTGCGCTCCTGGCCGCCACCGGTGTTCTGGGCGGCGAGCGCCACCCCGTGCCGCACCCAGAGCGCGCCCACTCCCTTGGGGCCGTAGATCTTGTGCGAGGAAAGCGAGAGCAGGTCGACCCCGAGGGCGCCGGGTTCGAGCGGGATCCGCCCAAAGGCCTGCACCGCGTCTGTGTGCACCAGGGTTCTCGGGTTGCGACGATGCACCGCCTCGGCGATCGCGGCGATGTCCTGGACCGCGCCCGTCTCGTTATTGACGGACATGACGGAAACCAGCACGGTCTCGGCGGTGACGGCCGCGGCCACTGTGTTGGGGCTCACGCGACAGTCGGCGTCGCAACCGGCGACCGTGAGCGTCGCCAGACCGGTTGCCTCGAGATGACGCGCCGTCTCGAGGATGGCGTCGTGCTCGATGGCGGTCACCACCAGGTGGCGTCCATTTTCGGCGCCCCAGCGCTCGAGGACGCCGCGCACCGCCAGGTTGTCGCCCTCGGTGCCGGATCCCGTGAAGACGACCTCGCGCTGCGCGCAGCCGAGCACCGCGGCGATGCGATCGCGGGCGGCATCGACGGCCGAGCGCGCCTCCCGTCCCGACGCATGCACGGACGACGGATTCCCCTGCGTTGTCGTCAAGTACGGCAACATCTCCTCGAGCACCTGGGGTGCCAGCGGGGTGGTCGCAGCGTGGTCGAGATGGATGCGGGTCACCGCGATGCTGGAGATGTCGCCCTGATGGCGGTCCGGACACGTTCGATAACAGCGTCGGTGAAGGCGGTGGTGGACGCCTGGCCGCCGAGGTCGGACGTGGAGATCCCCGCACGCAGCGTCTCGAAGACGGCCTCGCGGATCACCCTCGACGCGATGCGGCAGTGCGGAACCGGCGCGAACCCGAGCAGCGCGGCGGCCGCCAGGATCATCGCCATCGGGTTGGCGGCGTTCTTCCCCTCGAGGCTCGGCGCGGTCCCGTGCGGCGCCTCGGCCATCACCACCGACGGGGTCAGCGGATCGTCGCCGAACCCGAGCAGCAGCGACTCGGCGCCCGCGATGCTGCCGAACAGGGGAAGCACCAGGTCGCTGAGGCAGTCGCCGTCGCGGTTCAACGTCGGGATCACGAGGGCGTCGGCGGTTCGGCTGAAGAGCAACGCGTAGGTCGCATCGATCAACTGCGGCTCGTAGTCGACCTCGGGGTGACGCCCCGATGCGGCATCGAGCTCCTCCTTGAACATGCCCTCGTAGATCCTCGACACGGTGAACTTGGGACCGCCGAAGACCCGAGCACCGGTGCGCGCCGCATGCGTGAAGGCGAACTCGGCGACCGCGCGGCAGGTCGCGCGCGAGATGTGCTCGGTGCGGTACGCGACCTCGTCGTTGACGCCCTGCTCACGCCACTCCTTGGCGTTGTAGGCGTCGTCGACCGCCATGCGCACGATGCTGATCGGCGCGCTCACCCCCGCGATCCCGGCCACGCCGGGAATGCGCCGGCCGGTGCGCAGGATGACCCGGCCGCCGACCCGCTCGCGGAGCACCGCGTTGGGACTGCCGACGTCGCCGCGATCTGTCGGCGTGACCGTCGCAGCCTTCAATCCGAACCCCGCCACGCGCATTGCATCGGCTGCCTCGATCACCACCGCGTTTGCGGTCGCACGCCGGTTGGCGAGAGAGAGGTCGAATGTCTCCAGCTCCAGCTCGACGCCGATCACCTCCGGATCGATCACGCGCAGCGCTTCGTCGAGCAGCTCCTGTCCGGTCTGGTCCCCGCGGAGAACGACAATTGCGGTCACCGCCAAAGCGTACGTCTCCACCCGGACGCGGCGACCGCCGGTGCGATGGCATCATCGCCGCGTGCCGAACTCAGTGACCGCGCGAGACGACGAGCAGGAACGCCGCCCGGGCGCGGTGCTGTTCGTCTATACGTGGGATCTCGCGCTGGCGATCCTCGCCCTCTTTGGTGCTTTGGCGCCCTTCGCCGGAGGCGTGGAGACGGGCTCGGGCAAGACCGCGAGCATTCCTCTGGCGGCGCAGGTGATCGAGGCTGTGTCCTCGGCCTCCTACGCGGCGACGCTGATCATCGTCGCCGCTCTTCTGACCCGTAAGCGAGCGTGGGTGCGCCAGACGCAGATCGGCACGCTTGCCACGGCCATCGGCCTGGCGGCTGTGTCCGTTCTGGTGGGCGCGATCGTCGGCAACGGCGTCGACGCTCCGGCGCTGATCGTCACGCTGATCTTCGTGCTCCTCGACGCACTCGCCATCGTGATCATGACCGAGCGACGGGTGGTGGGCTTTTACAGTCAGGCCGCCAGCGTGCCGTTTTACGTGTGGGCGACGCTGGCGCTCTGGGTCGCCGGCAGCGTGATGACCATCATCATCGACGCAGTCGCGCACTGACGCCACGGCGTCGACGCTCAGATGTAGGTGAGCAGGTCCTCGACGATCTCCACAAGCTCGTCATTGCGCACCGGTTTCATCATCACGGCTGCGGCGCCGAGCTGCTGGGCACGCTCGCGGGCACCGACATCGCCGGCAGCGGTGAGGATGACGACCCCGGCGCTCGGATGCTCCGGAGCAAAGCGAATCGCCTGAAAAAGCTCCAGCCCGTCGGTGTCGAGCGTCGCGTCCAGGATGAGGACGTTCGGCTCGAATTCCTTCAGCTCGGCACGCACCTCGCGGACCGCTTTCGACCAGTGCACATCGTGGCCCAGCAACGTGAATCGGTTGATGATCTGCTGGGCGACGGCAGCCTCATCCTCAGCGATCAGGATGCGGGCGCGGGCTTGCGGCATGACCGCGCATCGTAGGGAACAGACCCGCCCGCCTGCCTGCCTTCATCGCCACGACGCAGGCGCGTACACTGGCGCCGGCGATGCCGCTGCCACCCCACGTCCTGATCGGCACCGAACGTCCCCGGCGGGGCCGTTTCGACGGTAGCCGCTTCACTCGCTGGCTGCACCGTCCCGACCGCCACCCCGTGGGAGTGTCTCCAGTCGCCGAACCACAGGCGCCGCGTGTCACGCAGACCGACCCGGCAACCCGTGCGTTCTGGGCCGGCAGCGAGACCGCCAATGTCACGTCGCGTCGCGCCGCGGCGCTGGTCGATGCCCACGAACGCGGGCGCGCGCCACTGGGCAGCCGCCCGCCCGGCAACCCAGCCTTCGGTGAGGCGCTCTTCGTTGAGTTGATGCGTGCCAACCAATATCGCCGCGCTTTCGCGCTGCTGAGCGAGGACTGCCAGCTCAGCTGGGGATCACCCGAGGCGTTTGCGGAGGCGCAGGGTGCGTCCGCGATGCGCCGCCTCCGCGGCGTGAGCGTCAAGGAGGTCCGCTACCTGCCGGAGTGGACTGAGACCTCACGCGGCAAGACATATCACGACGTTGCGGAGCTCGATGTGGAGTACGAGGTCGGCGACCCGGAACCCGTCGCGCGGATCCGCCGGGTGGTGCATCTCATCCCCGGCGGCGGCCGCTGGCGATCGATTTGCTACCCCGTGTAACAGCAGTCAACCGAACTTCGCAGGCTCAGCCGCGCGTGGGACAATCCCCGGATGCACGCCGCAGCCTCGCGCTCGCAGCCCGGTCCGATGGAGCGGACGTGCCTGGAAATCGCCCGCGTCGAGCGTGAGGCAGCCTTCCGCCGCGAGCGCATCTCACGCACACGGCTCCGCGTCCGCGAGGCTGATGTGCTCATCGATCTCATCGAGGAATGCCGTCTTCGTTCCTTCCGCCTGATCCCCGCATCGTTGTGGAGCGCAGTGGTCCGCGCCGTCGGCGCCGTGGACCCAGGGTTGCGGGACCGCCTCGGCATCGACCGCGACCCGGACCACGTTGCCGACATTCTCTTCGAGGCCCAGGAGGTGCTCCTCATGCGCGCGCTGGAGTCGCGGCGCCCGAGGCTGGCTCCGATCATCCCGCTCTTCGGCGGCCGGAACCGTACCGCGGCTGCGGGCTGAACCCAGTCCCCAGGTGACCTGGGAGGTCGCGGTCGCCGGCACGCTGCACAGCGACGACGTGACCACTCCCGCGGGCAGGCGTGACGTGCTCGGCGGCTCCGCTGTGTATTTCCCGCTTGCGGCGGCGCGCTATGCACCGGTCCACATCAACGGGATCGTCGGGTCCGACACGGCCGCCGAGTATCGCCGCATCCTCGCCAACCCCAACATCGACCTCGACGGCATGGTGGTGAGCGACACCCCGACGTTCCGGTGGCACGCGGTGCACGACTTCGAGCGCTGGGTGACGTCGCACGAGTCCGCCGAACCCGGGGCCGACCCGGAGTGGCAGCCCTTGCTCACCGATGCTTCACGCCGCGCGCAGGTCTTCTTTGTCGGGAGCATGGACCCGAGCCTGCAGCGAGCCGTCATCGATCAATCCGGCGCAACGCTGATCGGTGCGGACTCCATGACCGTGTTCATCGATGACCGCCGCGACGAGGTGAGGTCCGTGGTGGAGCGGGTCGACGTGCTCTTTCTCAACGCAGCTGAACTGGAGGCGCTGACGGGTTCGTCCGGCTGGCGCGAGGCGGCAGCCGGGCTCTGCGGCGCCGGGCGACTCCGTGCGGTGGTGGTGAAACGCGGACCCGCCGGCGCCGCATGTGTCACCGCCGCCGGAATCGTGGAGCTTCCCGCTGCGCCCGTCGCCGAGGTGGTCGATCCGACCGGTGCCGGAGACGCGCTGGCGGGCGGGTTCCTCGGGTATCTTGCGCATCTCGAACGCGCCGACGCAGCGATTTTCGCGGCCGCGCTTGCAGAGGGTGTGCAGTGCGCGGCGGGCGCCATCGCGGCGTTCGGGACGCGTGGGCTTCTCGGGACGGGCGCCGTATGATCGCGGGCTAATGGCTCAGCGGCCGCGCGACCTCGGGACCCCGATCGACCGCAACCTTGCCCTCGAGCTGGTCCGGGTCACGGAGGGGGCGGCGATGGCCGCGGCGCGGCACATGGGCCGCAACCAGAAAGAGACTGCCGACCAGGCTGCCGTGGACTCGATGCGTCGGAGCCTCGGTTTCGTCGACATGGACGGGGTCGTGGTCATCGGCGAGGGTGAGAAGGACGAGGCGCCGATGCTCTACATCGGTGAGCAGGTGGGCAACGGCAATCCGCCCGCGGTCGACGTGGCCGTCGACCCGATCGATGGCACCCGCCTGGTCGCCAGAGGCATCCCCGGGGGCATCGCCACCGTCGCCCTGGCCGAGCGCGGCTCGATGTTCCACACGCACCTGCACTACATGGAGAAGCTGATCGTCGGCCCGGCCGCCGCCAAGGTGATCGATATCACCGCCCCCGTGGCGCAGAACCTCAAACGCATCGCGAGGGCGGAGGATCGCCGGGTCGAGGACCTCACCGTGGTGGTGCTCGATCGTGAGCGTCACGAAGGGCTGCTCGAGGAGATCCGCTCGGCGGGTGCCAGGGTGAAGCTGATCATGGACGGCGACGTCGCCGCCGGTCTGATGGCGGCGATGGAGCACCGCACCGGCATCGACGCCCTCATGGGAATCGGTGGCGCTCCCGAGGCGGTGCTCGCCGCCTGCGGCATCAAGTGCATCGGCGGTGGCATGCAGGCGCGGATCTGGGTCGGGGAGGCCGAGCGGGGCGTGCAGGAGCGCGAGGGCAAGCACGCCGGCGATGTGCTCGAGCTGGACGATCTCGTCGCCGGCGACAACGTCTTCTTCGCCGCGACAGGGATCACCAGCGGTGAGCTCCTCGAGGGGGTTCGCTTCCTCGGCGAGGATCGCTGCCATACCCAGAGCCTGGTGATGCGTTCGTACTCGGGAACCGCCCGGTACATCGAGGCCGAGCACAACCTCGCGAAGTTGCGACGGCGCCGCGACCCGGTGGAGCTGGCGTCGAAGGGAGAGGCCCGGCCGATTCCAGGCGGCTGAAGACTCCGTCCATCAAGGGCACGTTCGAGCCGAAGTGCCAGAATCGGGTGGCGGTATGAAGGTACGAATCCGCCCGAGCACGAACCTGATGCGCTGGTTCACGCCGGGGCTTCACGTCAAACGCTGGCTGCTCCTCCTGTTCGTGGCGATCGTGATGATCAGCCTCGCGGCGGGCTACATCCTGCGCGACCTGTACAGCGCGCCCTTCATCTTCCCGTCGTGGGTGGGCGACCTCACCCTCCAGTTCCTGCCGCGTCTGGTCCGCGCCCTGCTCTTTGCGCTGGTGGGCGTCGGCCTCATCGCGCTCAGCTTCTACAAGCTCGGCCAGTCGATCCTCGGGCCGTTCCTTCCGGGCCACGGCAGCACCGACCGCGGGCTTGCCGAACAGCTCTTCAAGTTCCGCTCCCTGGCCAAGGGCCCCCGCCTGGTGGCGATCGGCGGCGGCACGGGTCTCTCAGCCCTGCTCAGGGGTGTGAAGAAGTACACGGGCAACATCGTCGCGATCGTCACGGTGGCCGATGACGGTGGTTCCAGCGGGCGGCTGCGCGAGGAATATCGGGTACTGCCACCGGGCGACATCCGTCAGTGCCTCACCGCCCTCGCCGAGACCGAACCGCTGATGACCGAGCTCTTCCAGTACCGGTTCGGAGGTGAAGGTGCCCTCGCCGGCCATTCGTTCGGCAACCTGTTCATCACCGCGATGGCCGAGATCACCGGAGACTTCGAGCACGCCATCCGCGAATCCGGCCGGGTGCTCGCTGTGCGCGGTCAGATCGTCCCGTCCACCCTTCGCGACGTGGTGTTGTGCGCCACGGCGGGCAGCGAGGTGCGAGTCGGTGAGTCCAAGGTGCCCTACGGTGTCGACCACATCGACCGCGTGTTCCTCGAGCCTGCCGACGCGGAGATCAACCCCGAGGCCGAGAACGCGATCCTCGCGGCGGAGCTGATCATCGTCGGCCCCGGTTCGCTCTACACGTCGATCCTGCCCAACCTCTTGATCGAGGGAATGGTGGAGGCGTTGCGCGCAAGCCCGGCAGTGAAGGTGTACGTGTGCAACATCGCCGGCCAGCCCGGCGAGACGATGGGCTTCTCGGTGAGCGAGCACCTCAAGACCATCGAGGACCACGTGGGCGTGACCCTCTTCGACTACGTGATCGTTAACAGCAATACCGGCCTTCCACTTCCTCCGTCGGCGGTGGAAGCGGGCGTCACCCGGGTCGGGTTCGACCGCGACCAGGCAACGCTCCAGCCCGTGAACTACATCCTCGCCGACGTCGCATCGTCGCAGATCTCAACCCACCACGACCCCGAGAAGCTGTCCAAGGTGATTATGAAAAGGATCTGGCGCTAGCGGCGGGTCAGTACAGGAGGTCGTGCCGGACGCGATACGCCCACTGGTGCGCGGCGCGCTCCGCGACGGCATTCCACGCGGCGAAACGACGACGGCGGATGGGCAGGTCCCATGTGCCGACGTACTCGGTGATCCGCTCGCTGAATCCGGATTTGAATCGATACAGCCCGAACAGCGGGTGGGCGGAGGTGAGCTCGGCGGCAGGCGGCACGGCCACCAGGTCATAGGCTTCGACGCCGCGTGCCTTGAGCCAGCGCATCACCTCCCACTGCAGCAGATGTGGCGCCATCACCGCGGCATGCTCCTTGGTGGAGCCGCCGTCCTTGTACCAGGCCTTGCTGCCGAGGTAGGTGGCGAAGACGCCGGCGAGCACCTGACCGCCGAGCGACGCGAAGAACAGCTGGCCCTGCCCGGCAGCGGCGTGGAGACGCCAGTACTGCGAGAAATACGCCTTGCTGCGCAGCGTGAAGCCCGCGCGGTCTCGGGTGGACGCCATGAGCGAGTACATGGTGTCGATGCTTGTGTCGTCGAGAGGCACTGGTGCCACGGTCACGCCGCGCCGCTCGGCGAGGCGGATGTTGTAGCGGGACTTCGGCTTGAACGACGCGAGCATCGCGTCCTCGTCCGGGCGAAGGTCGACGATGATCGTGGCCCTGCTGATCTGCACGTCGTGACGCGACTTCTCGAGCCCCATGTCGCGCAGCGCCGAGGCCGCCGCGGCGTTCTGCTCGATCTCGGGTTCCACCTTGATCGCGAAGGCGGATCCGGCGGTCGCGCGGAGGCCGTCGAGCACTGCGGGCAGTTGCGCGATGTCGGCAACGCCGGGACCCTTGGGAATGTATCCAAGGGCGCCGAGCCCGGGAACCGAATGGCGCAGCACGAGCACCGCGATCTCCGGACCTGCCTCCGACAGCAGGTAACGCGGCGCCCATCGGTGTGCGCGCTTGAACTCGCCCCACGCACGGGTCTGAAGAATCTGCCCGCCATCGGGATTCCTGATGACGAAGTCGTCCCAGCGCCCGAGCTCCTGCGCTGTGGCGGATCTCATCGGCGAACGCGGACGGCGGTGCGATACAGCCCGTAGCGCAAGGATCGAACGCCGAGATCCCACGTGCCGGCACGCTCAACCGCCACGCCGCCAAATGCGCGCTTGAACTGCGAGAACCCGTCCCACGGATGGCGAGCACCTCCGGAAGCCTTCGGATCGCCGGGGCTGATGCCCCAGAAGTCGAAACGCTTCGCGCCCATCTCGCGTGCGTCGAGGAGCATCTGCCACACCAATGGCACGGCCGCCTGGAGCTTGCGGCCGGTCTCGGGGTCGGAGACCGCATGTGCGTAGTAGCGGGTGCCTGCGAAGTCAAAGCAGAGCGCGGCCGCCACAGGTGCACCGTCAGCTTCCGCGATGTAGAGCTCAGCCGCGTTTTCCGGCATCAGCGTGCGAGCGACCGCGCGGTGATATGCGTGCGCCTGTCCGCGAAATCGCCCCGCCGCCGCTGTGCGCTCCTGGAGGGCGAGGAACACCTCGATGTCTTCGGGATCGTTGCTCCTCCTGAAGCTGAGCCCACGTCGCGGCGCCGCATTGATCGCGCCTCGATGCCCCGCGCTCAGCCCTCTGCGCAGCTCTGCCTCATCGGGTGTGAGATCGAGAATCCACGTCCAGCGTGGCTGGATCGCCCTGCCCGGATTGGCACCGGCCGCGATCAATGCGGGCAAGGCGGGGTCTCCAGCCGGCTCGGCGCGGACGAAATCGAGGGAACGCTCCCGGGCGGCCTCGACCGACCGTCCGAGCGCGGTTGTCATTGCATCGGTGGTCGACGCCGTAGGACCGTGCGGGAGGTACACGTAGCGAGGAAAACGACCCGCACGTATCGCGCCCGCCCACATCCACTGCTCGTCGCGGGCCCAGATGACGTCATGGCCGAGCGCGGTCTGGACACGCTGCCACAAGGTGCTCTGCAGGAAATGGCCGCCCATGCGCTGCAGCGCGAAGTCCCACTCCGCAGCTGCGACGCCGGCGTGCGCCGACGACACGTTGTGCGACGCTAGCACAGCAACCGACACGATCGATGTTGAGAAAGCATGTCGGTTTTCCTTACAATCGCGCCCGTTTCCACGTCAAACTCTTGGAGAGAACGAATGGCCACAGTCGTCACACGCGATGTGCTCGCAAAGCAACTCGCAGATCGTGCAGAAATCACCGTCACCGCCGCACGCGACGAGGTGCGCTGGTTCTTCGACACGATCGCGCAGTCGTTGGAAAAGGGCGACGAAGTTCGCATCCACGGCTTCGGCAACTTCAAGACCGCGCAGCGCGCAGCGCGCCTCGGTCGCAACCCGCGCACCGGCGAGGCGGTCAAGGTGCCGGCCCGTAGGGTGGTGCGTTTCTCCGCCAGCACTTCGCTCTCGAGCGCGGTCAAGGGCGCTCGCGGGACACGCCGAGCCAAGGCCTGATCCGGCAGACCGCGTGAGATGACGCCGCGTGAGCGGCGTCGTCGTGGGTAGGCACGCACGCATGCTACGGGCAGTGGCGCGTATACAAGCCTGATGGCTGGGACGCGGCGCACGTGGTGGGTGTGGATCGTGTTCACGGCCGTGATCGGCGCGATGCTGATCACGGCAGCCACGGTTGTCGCCGTGCGTCTCACCGCGCCTGAGCCGGCGACCGTGAACGTCCATGTCCAGGCAACGCTCCTGGTGGACGGAAAGGCACCCCCGCCGATCCCTGTTCCGGCGCAGGGGAGCTTCGCGCTCGCGACGAGCCTCGACGGGATGGTCGCCAATCGCGACGCCACCGCGGTCCGGCCGATCGGGTCGGTGGCGAAGGCCATGACCGCGCTGGTCGTGCTGGCGGCCCATCCCCTGGAACTGAACGCATCGGGTCCGTCGATCACGATGACCAACACGGACGTCCAGCTGTATCGACAGGCGGTGGCCGAGGGCGGTTCGAACCTGCCGGTGCATGCCGGCGAGGTCTTCACCGAGCGCAACCTGCTTCTCGCACTCCTGCTGCCGTCAGCCGACAACATCGCGGAGTCGCTGGCGCTCTGGGTCTCCGGCAACCGGTCGGCATTCATCGCGCGTCTCAACGCAACGGCCGCCGCAATGGGTATGCACCACACGCATTTCGCCGATCCGAGCGGCCTGAGTGACAGGACAGTGTCCACAGCGGCAGATCTGGTCCTGCTCGCGAGGGCCGTCATCGCCAATTCCGCTCTGGCGAGCGTGGTGGGCACGGTCACCACCGAGCTCCCCGACGGGACCGTCCTCAAGAATCTGGACATCCTGCTCAGTCAGCAGGATGGATGGCTGGGCATAAAGACCGGCTGGACCGGGGCCGCAGGCGGCTGCCTGCTGTTTGCCGACCAAACCTTCTACGAAACCGGACAGGTCATCACTGTGTGGGGCGCGGTGCTCGGCCAGCCGCCGGACAGCGACGCCGACCCGGCGCACCCGGAGCTCGGTGAGGCGTTTGCGTCGGCGCAAAATGCGGTCGTCGCCGCGATCGCCACCTACGCGTCGGTCGATATCGCGGCATCTGCTCCACAGGTGTCCGGATCGGTTTCGACGAAGTGGGGGGCCAGCACGCTGGTGCAGCTCTACAGCCATGCGCCTGTTTTCGCATTTGTTCGCGCGGGGACGGTGCTTCGACTCCACCTGAGCGTCCTGACGCTGCGAGCGCCGCTGAGCGCCGACGCCACCGTGGCGCAGATCACCGGCGTCTTGAACCCCAAAACATCCGTCACCTGGAAGGTGATCAGCGGCGCCGCGGTCGCCGGGCCCTCGGTGTGGTGGAAGCTGTTCTCCGGGTGAGACCCCGACTACCAGGCGGAGTCGGTTCGCTCCGCGGCGTCGTGCAGGGCTGCGAGGACTTCCGTGTCATGTCCGGCGAGATCCGGCGCGACTCGCAGGCTTTCCACGCGCTCCTTGGCGGTGACCATCTCCAACTCGTGGAGTCCCAGGTTCGTCTTGGTGGTCAGGTGGCCCTTGTACGCGGCGAGTGGGGCGCGCCACCTTTGATGGAGCGCGTGCGGGGAGAGCTCGCCGGCTTTCACCGTGAAGGCGTCGCCACCGCGAGCAGGGAACAGCCGGAAACGGAAGGCATTGCGTCCTGCCTTGGCACACTGTTCGCAGCGACCGTAGCGCTCGTCCGGGATCTCCGGGCGCTTCATGCAGACGCGGCACATGCACCGAGGATAACGTGAGCCATACGCCGGACGAGATCACCCTGCACACCGAGCGGCTGCTGCTCAGACCTTGGCGCCGCGAGGACCGCGCGCCGTTCGCCGCCCTCAATGCCGATCCGCGCGTCATGGAATGGTTCCTGGCGCCGCTCAACACAACCGAGTCGGACACCTTCGTCGATCGGATCGAGGAGCATTTCCGGGTACACGGCTGGGGGCTCTGGGCAGTGGAGGTTGCCGGCGCCGACGCTTTCATCGGCTTCGTCGGGCTGAACCCGGCCGACACCACGCTTGGATATCCGTCAGTCGAAATCGGCTGGCGCCTCGCCGCCGCGCACTGGGGCCACGGCTACGCGCCCGAGGGCGCGCTCGCCGCGCTGCAATTCGCTTTCGGCCAGCTCGGCCTCGATGAGATCGTGTCCTTCACGTCGGTCGGCAACGAGAAGTCGCGTCGCGTCATGACCAAGGTCGGCATGACGCGCAACCCGGAGGACGACTTCGATCATCCCCGCGTTCCGGCAACGTCGCCGTTGTCGCGGCACGTTCTCTATCGGATCAGCGCCGAAGCCTTCTCGGAACGCGACTGACGAACAGGCGATATAGCCTGCGGCGGTGACTGCCTCTGTGCACCGTCGCCGGAACGACACCGTCCGGCTTGCCGTCGCCGCCGTACTCAACTGGATTCTTGCCGCCCTTGTCACACGGAACTCGTGGAGCAGCGGAGCAACCGAAACGCTCGAGGCGGCGGGCCTCTTCGTACCGATCGCGATCGTCAGCTCGATCGGGTTGGTGCTCGCCCGCAAGCAGTCCATCCACAGCAGCGCCCTGGTTGCGATCTCCTACGCGTGCGTCGGCGCGCCGCTCTTCTGGGTGTTTGTCGTATTCCTCGCCGTCTGACGGCTGACCGCTCGTTTGACACCATCGCATGCAGCACCTAACATGACCGCTCGTTCGTTCAATCGCGCAGAGGAGCGCTACTGGTGACAGCCACGCAATGCATCCTGGCCGGACTCACACCCATCGAGGGACGAGTCCGCCCGTCGGGGGTCGCTCCTTGAGTATTTGAGCATCGAGTAGCTCTTGCTCGCAGGATCGTGCGGCCCGGCCGGCACGGTCCTTTTTGTTTGTCAAGAAACAACAGCAATGTGAGCAGGAGAAATCGGTGTCCAGGGTAGGTGACGGCGGCATCGCCGTCGAAGTGACAAAGCTGGTGAAGTCCTTCCGGCGCGAGCGCCGGGGACGGCCGTGGAAGCGGCGCGAGCAATCGAGCCGGTACAAGCGCGCCGTCGATTCGGTCGATCTGCGCGTCAACGACGGGGAGATGGTCGCCATCGTCGGTCTCAACGGCAGCGGCAAGTCGACATTGCTTCGCGTCCTGGCAACGCTGACCATTCCCGATGAGGGGACGGCGCGTGTCTTCGGCCACGACGTGGTCGATGACGGCCATGAGGTCCGCCGGCATGTGAACCGTGTCTCCGTCGAGGCGAGCTTCTTCAAAGAGATGAGCCCGTGGGAGAACCTCTCCTACGCGACGCGTTTGTACGGCCAGGGCGGCAAGGGCACCCGAGACGCGGCAGTCGCCGCGCTCACGCGTCTCGGTCTTCCCCGCGACACGGTAGACAAGCCGATGAAGCAGCTGTCGCGCGGACAGCAGCAGAAGGTTGCGATCGCGCGCAGCCTGCTGACGAGCCCGTCGCTGCTGCTCATGGACGAGCCGACCACCGGCCTCGATCCGCGTTCGAAGCGCGAGGTGCAGGGATTCGTGCGTGACATCCGTGAGCAATCCGGCGTCACCGTGCTGCTGAGCACGCACGATCTCGAGGAGGCGGAGCGCCTCTGCGACCGCGTGATCATCCTCGACCGCGGCCGGATTCTCGCCGAGGGATCGCCGGCGGAGTTGCGCGCGCAGCACAGCTTGAGCGGCGATGGCGCGTCGCTGGAAGACGTCTTCCTGCGACTCACCGGCAAGACATTTGACGACGACAGTGAAGCCGAGCAGGAGGAGGAGTCATGAGTACGCAGATTCGTGATGTCGAGATGCCGTCTCCCGGTCTGCGCTTCGAGGCGAACGCGTTCCTCGGGTTCTTCGAGCGGCAGCGCAACCTCTACAAGCGCTACTGGATCTGGGAGGTCGTCTGGCTGGTCTACAGCATCGTGAGCACGCTCAGCATCGGTTACCTGGCGTCAGGGCTCGGATCGTTCAGCGGGTCGAACGCTCATGTCGATATCGCTCGGGCGCAGCTGTACCTGGTGATCGGCTCCTTGCTCTGGAGCTATCTGTCGCTGATGTTCTTCGACGTGTCCTTCGCCATCGCCTGGGAGCGCTGGGAAGGAACCATCGAGTACACGTTCATGGCGCCGGTGAGGCGGATCACCCACCTCCTCGGCATCTGCTCGTTCGCGATCATCTATGCGCTGCTGCGCAGCGTGATCATCATGATCGCGATCGCTCTCGCCTTCCATCTCGACCTGTCTCACGCGGACGTCGGCTCCGCGTTGCTGGTGCTTGCCGCGGCGACGTTCCCGGTGCTCGGTCTCGGGATCTTCACCTCGATCCTGCCCCTGCTGTCTCCGGAGAAGGGAGAGCAGATGGCTGTTGCGGTCCAGGGCGTGCTGCTGCTCGTCTCGGGCGTGTACTACCCGATCACCGTTCTCCCCACCGTCCTCCGGGTCGTGGGTCAGGCGTCGCCGCTCACCTACACGCTGAGCGGCATCCGGTCAGCACTCCTCGATAACGCAGGGATTGACTCGCTGCTCGGAACGGTGCTCGTCCTGCTCGTCATGGGTGCGGTGCTCATCCCATCCGGCGTCTATGTTTTCGCCCGGGCGGAACGGCGCGCCAAGCGACTGGGCCTGCTCAAGCGCAACGGCTAGTTGTAGTGCCCACAGAGGTTGTTGACAAAGAGAGAGCCCCCGAGCTGAGTTTGGGTTGTTGAAATCCACCCAGACGGAGGCTCTCCGGTGTCCCATCCTAAGGCGGTACTCACCCCGGT
>Ga0182015_10003681_pt1 | contig 16982 bp, 12 predicted proteins | sample 712P3MmetaG_FD_120478 | JGI IMG/M metagenome (GOLD analysis project Ga0182015, IMG submission 120478) | Permafrost microbial communities from Stordalen Mire, Sweden - 712P3M metaG | ecosystem: Environmental > Terrestrial > Soil > Wetlands > Permafrost | place: Sweden: Stordalen | collected... | reverse complement strand
GCGACGTCGTCAGCCTGCTGCCCTCGGGGAGCGGCGAGAAACGGGATCTGCAGCGCGTCGTTCTGGCGCGTTTTGCGGACGTGCATGCCATCGGCTTCGTTACTCGCGAGGATGTGCCCGTGGCGCTGGAAGCGCACGGCGGCCGGAATTGGGTAACGGTCTATTTTCCGATGAGCTACGCGTTCGGCGGCTACACTTTGTATCTTCCGCGCGACCGCGTTCAACCGCTCGATATCTCGGTCGAGGACGCCATGAGACTGGCAATCACCGCGGGGCTCACCGCCGGCAGCCGCACCAAGCCTCGGGAGCCTGTCTAACCGCGACGATGGTGCACTGAACATGTTCAAGCAGTGTTTCCGCGGGCTTGCGCTGGGCTTCCTGCACACCGCGTTCACGATGAACGCCAATGCCGCGCACGGATCCGTGCCCAAGACCGAGGCTGATACCTATGCGGCCTGGCGGGCTGAAGCGGCGCGCACACTGACCGCCCACAGCGATTCGGAATCGCTCGTTGCCGCCGCCGCGCTCACTTTCGTCGGACCTCCGTCCCGCCCCAAGGCGGAATCCTCCAAGGCGGCCTCGGCGGCGGTCGAATTGGCCGTCAAGGCCAGCGAACTTGCGCCCGATAGTCCGGCGATCAGCTGGCTGCGGCTGCATCTTTGCGCGGCCGCGCCTTCCTGCGACGTCCGGGACGCGGCCACCACCATGCGTTGGGTGGATGCGGACAACGCGGCCGCGTGGATGCCGACCTTGGCGGCGGCGCAGAAGGACAAGGACACCGTCCAGGTGGATCGTGTCTTGACCGACATGGCTCAAGGCGCCCGGTTCGATTTGTACGGCAACCGGACCACCGTCATGGTGTTCGACGCGCTCAAGCGCGCGCGCGCGGGCCTGCCCGCCAACTATGCGGCCTCGGACCTGAGCCGGCTGACCGAGGCACTGGGCATCGCGAATACGGCGGTCATGCCGTCGTTCTCGTCGCTGATCAACGCCTGCCGCGAAGCGTCGGTGGGAGAGCGTCGCGACGCGTGCCTCAGATTGTCAAAGATCATGCAGAAAGCGGATGCCGTGCTCGCACAATTGGTGGGATTTGCCATCGAGAAACACCTGATGTCTGCGGACATCAAGGAACAGCGGGTCATCGCAGAACGGCGCCGATTGCTCGAATGGCGGGTATCGTCGGCGAACATATCCGACACACCCCTGCTGCCATGGCTGCGCAATGCCCGGGCCCGTTCACGGCTCGCCAAAATGCGCGCAATGTCGCGTGAAGAGGACGTTTGCATCGCGCTGTTGCGGGAACATGGAATACCGCTCGACCCACCGGAGGAGCACCGATGATCGATGTGTATTACTGGCCCACGCCCATGGACGGATAAGCCGTGATGCCGGATTCTACGGCGGCGTCTTGTCGTGGGCATGAAACCAGGCCAGGACATAAGCCACCTTGTCGATGAGCAGACTCGGGCGCGCCGATATGTCATGCGACGCGTTGGGCACTCGAACCAACGCAGTGTCGATATTGCGCATCTTCAGGGCCTCGTAGAACTGTTCGGCTTCGGTTGACGGCGTGCGGTAGTCCGCCTCGCCCGTCATCAACATCGTCGGCGTGCGCACCTTGCCGGCATAGGCCAGCGGCGAGCGCTTCCAATAGGCTTGGACGTCGTCCCACGGAAAGCCGTCGAACCAATATCGGTAGAAATAATTCGTCATGTCGGCGGTGAGCACGAAGCTTGCCCAGTTGATGACGGGTTTGACGACAACGGCCGCGCGGAACCGATCAGTGTGGCCCACGATCCAGGCGGTGAGCACGCCGCCGCCGCTGCCGCCGGTGACGAACAGCCTATCGGCATCGACGTAACCGCGGCTCGCGATCTCATCCACGCCGGACATCAGATCGTCGTAGTCCTTGTCGGGATAATCGTGATGAATCAGGTCGGCGAATTCCTGCCCGTAACTCGTGCTGCCGCGCGGATTCATGTAGAACACGAGGTATCCCGCTGCGGCGTAGAGCTGCAATTCCGCGGCGAAACTCGGTCCGTAGCTCGCGAAAGGTCCGCCATGAATCTCCAGCAACAGGGGATACTTTCGTGCCGGATCGAAGCCCGGCGGCTTGATGATCCAGCCCTGCAGCGCACGCGCGTCGACCGACGACTTGAACGCGACTTCCTCCACCCGTCCCATTGACCGCTCCTGGAGCAATTGGCCGCTCAAGTCGGTCAACGTCGCGATGTCGCGCAGTGAAGTGCCTGTCGCCAGGGCGGGCGGCGCGTTCGCCATCGCTTGGGTGAAGGCAAAGCGGCCGCCGGAAGCAACGGAATAGGAGCCGCCCGTGTAGGGACGCGTGACGTCGTTGCCGCCGACATCCGCCGCCAAGGCCCGAATGCTTCCCTGTAGGTCGACGCTTGCGAGCTTGCCTATGCCGTGGTCGTTGTATTCGAAGACCAGTTGTCTGCCGTCCTTGGTCCAATGCGGCGACGCTGCGTCACGATCCAGCGCCGCGGTGAGCGAGTGCGCGTGTGCGCCGTCGCCGTCCATGACATACAGCTCGGTGGCTTGATACCCCAGGTGCCTGTCATCGAAGCCCAGATAGGCGATGTGCTTGCCGTCGGGGGAGGCGGTCGGACTGTGATCCGGACCGCGGCGATTCGTGAGCCCGTGCAGCGAATCATCCACCAGGTCCACGCGGTAGATTTCGCTGTCGAGGGGCTCGAAATCGGCGTCAGCACGCCGGTTGGAGGCGAACAAGACTCCCTTGCCGTCCGCGGTAAACGCCGGCGGACCGTCCACGTCGAAGTCGCCGTGAGTGAGCTGCCGCGCCGCACCGCCGTCCGCGGACACGACGAACAGGTGGTTGAAGCTATTGGACAGATAGCCCTCGCCGTCGACGCGAAAAACCATGCGATCGATCAGTTTCGGAGGATCCGCCCATTTCGCGCCCTTCGGCGCCTCCGGAACGTCGACCTTGAGCGATTTGTGTTCCGCTGGCGCCGGCATCGTAAATGCCAGCCAACGGCCATCCGGCGACCACGCCAGATTCGACGGCGACTCGAGAAAGTGGCTGATGGACGCGGTCACTCCACTCTGCACCCAGAACACGTACAGCTGCTTGGAGCCGTCGCCCGCGCTCTCCACATAGGCAATGCGGCCACCATCGGGCGACCAGCGCGGTTGCGAGCCGTTGTCCGCGTTCGACAATGGGCGGGCACGCTTGCCGTCGACATCGACCAGCCAGATCGCACCTATCGGCTTGTCGGTCCTGATGTCCATGCGCATGCGTACATAGGCGACTGTGCGCCCGTCGGGTGAAATCTGCGGATCAGCGACCCACTGCAGGTCGAAAATGTCGCCGGCCTTGAGCGCCGGTTTCACGTCGTCGGCGTGCGCATTCGGCCCGCCGGCAATCAGCCACGCCAGGGTCAGGAGGAGGGCCGCCGCGCCGCCACCCAAGGCGCGGCCGGCTGCACGCCAACACTGACGTTGATGCTCGTCCACCATGCCCACGGCCTGCATGAAGGAATGGCAAATGGTCGAGCCGACGAAACGGAAGCCGCGGCGCTTGAGATCCTTGCTCATGGCGTCGCTTTGCGGCGTGGTTTGAGCGAAGTCGTGCAGATATCGCGGTCGCCGCCGCAGGATTCTGCCGTCGGTGAACTGCCAGAGATACTCGGCGAACCCTCCCCGCAGTTCACAGACCTCGAGGTACGCCTTGGCGTTGCCGATGAACGCATCGACTTTGAGACGGTTTCTGACAATCCCCGGATTGAGCAGCAGGCTCTGACGTTTGCGCGCGCCGTAGCGCGCCATCTTCGCCGCATCGAACTCATCGAATGCGGCTCGATAGGTGTGCCGCTTGCGCAATATCGTGAGCCAACTCAATCCCGCTTGGGCGCCTTCCAAGCACAGCATTTCGAAGAGCGGCCGATCCGCTCGCACGGCCATGCCCCATTCATCGTCGTGGTACTCGACGTACAGCGGATCCGCCGTACACCAGGCACACCGTCGCATGCCGTCGGCGTGGCGCCTGACACCGACCCGCTGCTGCTGCGCTGCGTTCACCATGGATGATTGGGTGTGTACCGCCGCGGACCCGTTCAATGCTTCGGTTTATGCGCCTTGGCCGCAATGACCTCGATTTCCAGCAGCGCCCCCGGCGCAACGAGAGCGGCCACCTGAACGGCGCTGCGCGCGGGCTTGTTCGGTTGTTCGGCCGTCCCGAAAAACTTCGTATATCCGGCCATGAGTCCGGGGAAGTCCAGTTTGTTGTCCTTGGTCGGATCGGCCACCATGAATACCGTCATCTTCACCACATCGCCCATCCCCAGCCCCAGTTTTTCCAGCGTTCCCTTGATGGAGGTGAGTGCGCTCACGGCCTGGGCCTGCATGTCGCCGTAGGACTCCACGCTGCCCTTCGGCGCGTCCTTGTTGATGACCGAAGGCAGCGCGCCGCTGACGTACACGGTGTCGAATCCGGCCGGCACGGTGACGGCTGCGGCAATCGGGAAGGGATTGCCGTCGGGCAACGGTGTTCGCACCACCTCGTCGGACGCGTAGGCGAAGTTCTGCACGGTCGCCATCAATAATGCAGCCGAGACGAGCGCCGCCCGCCGACAGGTCAGTACAGGCATTGGCAATCCCCTTGTTCGTTATCCGAGCATCGCAATTAGCTGGGCTGGCTGTCCAGAGGTTGGTGAGCTCACATGTTCACACGCCCGGCGTGGCGCTCCTTGTAGACCAGCTCGATACTGGCCACGCCTCGGGTCCGCCGCGCCGTGCTCCGAATCTCATGCATCAGCTTGCGCAGCACGCGGGTGTTGACCTCCGTCGTCGCGGCCAGCTTCGGTTCCACGCCCAGATGCAGCACGACGAAACGCTCCCGGGCCAGGCGCACGAACACGGCCACGCCGAGCGGCCTCCCCTGCTCCGAAACGGCAAACAGCGTCTGCACGCCCTCGATATCCCCGACGCGCACGCGCAGCCCGCCGTCCTGCTCGTAGATTTCGGGCACCCCGTAGGTTTCTATGGATTGCTGGATCCCAAGACGGACCCGATGTTGATTGACGTTGAAGAAGAGCAATTGTTCCAGGGCAGGACGCTGCTCCAGGCCCAGCTTGGAGGTGATCACGATGGGGTCGCTCAAATCCCTTCCTCGTTGCGCTTCCGACCGCAAATGAGCCCCTGGTCACAGAATCGACTTGCCGCGTTGCAGCATAAGTTGTCTGCCGCGCGAGACGCCGTATCCTATAGCGTCGCTGCCAGAATGACACTAGCTTAGCACCGGTGAGGCTGTGTATTGCTGCGATGCAGCGTGCGCGATCGACGCCGGCCGGTTGACCGTTCGGCCGGTCAGGCCGCGGAACTTCGCGCGTGCGACGCCACTTTCACCGACTCCTGGACCAGCGCACCGATTTCGGCGCCAATCCGCAAATCGTCGACCGCGCCGAAGGTGTGCTTGCGGACGAGACCCTGTTTGTCGATCAACACCAGGCTGGGCGTACCGCGCATCTTGTAGCGCTCCATGGTGTGCGGAATGGGACTTCCCGCGCTCGGCTGATCGAGCGCGATCGGAAACTTCAGGCGGTACTCTTGTATGAAGGCCTTGAGCACCGCCGCACTGATGGCATCGTGATGCTCGAACGTCGCGTGCAGGCCGATCACCGTCACGTCGCTGGGCTCGAAGGTCTCGTAAATGCGCTGCGCCTGGGGAATGCCCTGCGAAAGCGACTTCGGACACAGGACCTGGAATGCGACGAGCACCACCACTCGATCGCGCAATCCGGCCAGAAGCAGCGAACGATCCGTGTTGTACCATGATTGCACCTGCAGCTCGGGCGCAAGGGTAAGCGATTTTGTCATGATCTGCCGCGCTCGCGGCCACGTAGATTACTCAGACAGGCTCCTAGTCCTTAGTAAATTGTCGGTTGTTCAGGGAATCTCCTAGTGTGTACTAGAACCTTCCATTAATTTCAAGAGTCGCGGGTGCGCGGAATCGCGATTCCCGAGTAGTTCGGGAGCTTGGGTCCGCAGTTTTTTTTGGCGACCTTGAGGCCGCGCTGTGGCTACTTGATGGGACCGATGTCGGCGCTGTCGCGATCGCGCCGCTTGCGCACGGCGATCTCCTCGCGGTCGACCGCGACATCCCGCGGCGCCTTGATGCCGATGCGCACTTGCGAACCGTTCACGGCCATCACGGTCACCTCGATATCATCCCCGATTCTCAGGGCTTCACCGGCCCGTCTGGTCAGTATCAGCATGGATTCGGTCCGCGAGTGACACAGCGGGCGACTGTAATACTGCCGCAACACCTTCGATGTGGGAGCAAAGGCGTATCGGCTGTAGGACTGGCGAGGACACGGCGTCAGGCCGTATTTTGCCCCAAACCGGCGGCCACCTCTGCGGACACTTCCCACGTGCTGACCGTGGCTTCGTATATTGCGAGCTCCGCAAGCAGGTCATTGAGCGGCCTCGACCTCCCCATCGCGAAGCCCTGTCCGTAATCAACGCCGAGGTCGGCCATTCGCACCCGCAAATTGTCCGTTTCGACGTATTCCGCGATGGTTTCCATGCACATGACCTTCGCCAGCTGGGCAATCGCCTTGATCATGGAGTCGGAGCGTGAGTTGGTCAGCGCATCGCGGACGAAGCTGCCGTCGATCTTCAGGTAGTTCACCGAGAGATCCTTCAGATAGGCCAGCGAGCTGACGCCCGTTCCGAAGTCATCGAGAGCGAACTGGCATCCCATGTCCTGCAGCGTCCTGATGAACTCCTGCGCCTTGGCAAGGTTGCCGATGGTGGCCGTTTCGGTCAATTCGAAACACAGCACACTGGGCGGCAGCGATGAGGTGTTGATCTGGTCCACGACGAAGTCGAGGAACGACTCGTCCTGCAGGGACTGTCCCGACAGATTGATGGCGAATCGGGCGAATTCCTCCCCCACGGATTTGCTGTACTCGCCGAGGGCTTCGCAGGCGTGGCGGACCACCCATCGATCGATCGCCGGCATCAGCTGGTAACGTTCCGCGCCCGGCAAGAATTTGGCCGGGGGAATGATCTCGCCGCGGTCGCCAATCATGCGAATCAGCAGTTCGAACCGCGGACGGCCGTAATTGCCCCGGAGCGGCAAAATCGGCTGGGCGTCCAGCCGGAACTTGTCCTTGTCCAGGGCCTCGCGCAATTGACCGATCACCAGGACATCGGTGTGCCGCCGGATGATGCTTTGATCCGAATCTTGGAATACTTCCACGCGATTTCGGCCGCGGTCCTTCGCGGCCTTGCAGGCAATTTCGGCCGTGGCCAAGGCATGCGCCAGGGCGTTGCCGGATTTGCCGATGGGTGCGACTCCGAGGCAGGCCGAGACTTCGAATGACCCCTGCCCGGCTCGCGGCACGATGGCTGCGACCGACGCCCGGATGTTTTCGGCGACCTTGGCAGCCGCATCAATGCCAACCATGGGAATCAGTGCCGCCAATCGATCGCCTGATATGCGCGCCGAGAGCGACTCGCGCGGCAGGGTTCGCGCGACGCAGTCGGCGACGCTGACGATGACGTCGTCGCCCACGTGCATCCCGAAGGTCTCGTTGATGACGTGCAGCCGGTCGATATCCAGATACAGGATGCAGTGCGACTGCGGCGGCGCCGGAGACGCCAATAGCACGCCGACCTGCCGCTCGAACGCCTGGCGGGTCATGAGGCCGGTGCTCGAATCGTACTGCGCCTGAATGATGACGGTGGCTCGCTTCGCCAGGAGCTCGGCGATGCGCGTTTGATGCGGATCGAAATCCGGTGCGCTCGGCGGATTGAACAAGGCCAGAACACCCATGACCCGCTCCGACGGATGACGGACCGGGCAGGCCAGAATCTTATAGGGCGCGGCCGCATCGCTCGCGACCTTGGAGATGCGATTGACGACGATGGTGCGCTGCTGCAGCTGCATCCAAGCCAGCAAATGCTGCTGGGCTCGGGAGAGCGATTCCGGCGCCATCGGCTGACCGCTGCGAGTCAGCGTCAACTCGATGTTCTTGTCCGGCACCCAGAGCGCGGCCAGCGCACAGCGCATGTGCTCGATGCCTGTTTTCAGAATGAGGTCGAACTCGTCGGCATCGCTCGAAGTGGCGGATTGACGGGAGGACATCTCCAGCATCAAGGATAGATCGCGCTCGCGTCCGCCGAGAGCCTTCTCCTGGGAACCCAATTGCGACCGCAGCGACAGCTCTCTGCGCAGACATTCCAACGCCGGCTGCACCAGCGGCCGCACGTACTGCAGGGGCCGGATCTGCTTCTGCTGGGCTGTCAGCCTCACGATCAGGCTGGCAACACCGAGCAAGTCGCTGCCCGCGGCGCGGACCGCGAAGGCATACACCACACTGTCCGCGTCGAGTGTTCGCACTATTCCGGGAAACGGCTCCGAATCCGCGAGGGCGTTCGCGATGCCGTCATTGATGATTTCGGGGTACTCGGCGAGATTCCATTCGTCCGACGCCCAAATCAGGTTTGCATATCCGTCGTGCACGACGACGCCTCGCAGCGTCGGCATGAGCATGCGAAGCAACCGCCCATACGGTTCGAACGAGGCATCGGTAAGGACAGATGTCTCGGCCGAATTCGCTTTGCTTTCCAGCGCTAAGGCCATCCTGGCGGTTCATCTTGTTGGTGGAACGAGGCCTTTAATGTGGGGCAAATGAGGCGGCGCAGCCTTGATGAACGTCGCAAATCGCAGCAACGGGCCACGTGGCCGCAGGGTGTGCCACGGCGAGGATGGCGGGTTTTTACAATAATGAGCAGGACTGTGACGCAGTGCCGGACCGATCACCGTCCCGGTGTCCCCTTGCCGCGTCGGCCCCGCGCGAGGAAACGCAGCAGAAATCGCCCCCCTGGGATGCGCATCAGGCGAAATACGCGGCGCCAGAAGCGCCTCGCGTCGCCGTCGAAGACCGCCAGCGGCAGAGCCTCATAAAGTTCTGACGCCGGCTCATGTATGACTGCGCCGCCAACCGCCACATGACGCACGCCGTTCGGTCCCATCAACGCAACTTTCACGCCCTCGGTGCGCCACTCGACCCGCAGCGCCGTGGCGCTTTGCGCCGAGAGCAGACCCGGCTCGTCCGGGTGCGCACCGCTCAGGAAGATGTCGGGCCCGGCGGGAAAACCGGTCGAAAGCCGCCACAGGCCGCCACCCAGGTGCAGGACGTAAAACGGCCCCGGCACGGTTTGTTGCATCATTGATTTCATTGCCTCCACCTGGGAGCCTGCCCGGGTAATCTACGCCAGCCGCGTTGGCTCGATGGGAAACCGCACTTGGACGCACCCATCAAACTGCCACCCGGTCAAGCACTCAGCCTCCGCGGCCGCCCGCGCCTCGATTATGCCGCGGTTGCCAAGCTTGCGTTTCCGTTCATGCTGTAGAGCTCGGTCCAAGCGGCCCTCAACGCGACCGATACCTGGTTCATCGGACGCCTGGCGCCGCGTGCTGCCGCTCAGATGAGCGATGCTGTGCTACTTTACTTCGATGGCCAAAATATTCGCTCCCGCCGTGCTGACGCTCGTGACGGGAACATGTTTCGCGCTCTCCGCCCCGGGAGCGCCGCCGCCCGTCATTCAAACCATGGCTGCACAACATCTGCCCTCCGGCAGCATGAGCTTCGCCATCGTCGATCCCGAGACCGGGCGCCTGGTGGCCGGCCAGAATCTCGACACACCGCGCAGTCCGGCATCGACGATCAAGGTGTTGACGACCTTTGCGAGCTTGGATTCACTGGGACCCGCCTATGTCTGGCACACGCGGGCCGCCATCCGCGGCGCCCTGCATGACGGGGTGCTGGACGGCGATTTGGTGCTTCAAGGCGGCGGCGATCCGTACATGACCCTCGAACGCTGGTGGAGCTTCGCGCGCACATTGCGCGACAATGGGCTGAAGGCCGTCCGGGGGGACATCATCATCGACAACACGGCGTTCTCGCCGCCGGTGGAGGATCCGGGCGCATTCGATGGACGGCCGAACCGCTCCTACAACGCCCTGCCGGATGCGTTGATGGTCAATTTTCAATCCATCGACTTCCGCGTGGCGCCGAATCAGAGCCAGCATCGGGTCGACATCATTGCGACGCCCGCGCCGGTCAACCTCGTCATCGAGAATCGCATCGAACTTGCGCCGGGCCGATGCACCGCTGCCGCCGACCGCGTCGATTTCCAAGTGGCCTCGGAGCGCTGGGATCATGTGGTGTTTTCAGGGGCCCTGAGCCGGAATTGCGCCGAGCGCAGCGTGTCCCGCGTGCTGCTGCGCCCGTCCGATTACGCGTACGGCACCTTCGTCACTCTGTGGCGGGAACTGGGTGGCGAATTTAGCGGCGGCCTGAAGGTGGCACCGACGCCTGCGGATGCTCACGCCTTCGTTAATTTCGACTCTCTGACGTTGGCCGAGATCATCCGGCTCACCAATAAATTCAGCAATAATTTGATGGCTCGCCACCTGTTGCTCACCATGGGCGCCGAACGCTTCGGGTTTCCGGCGACGCTCGACAAGGGTGCGGCCGCGATCGCCGAATGGAGCCGACAGCGCGGCTTGACGCTGCAGGACATGAACATCGACAACGGCTCGGGGTTGTCGCGCGCCACGCACATTTCAGTGCTGCAGATGGCCAGTGTCCTGAGTGCTGCCTACCGCAGCCGCTATGCGCCGGAATTCATTGCGTCCCTGCCGATGGCCGGCGTCGACGGCACCTTGCGATCCAGGATGAAAGGGTCTCCGGCCGGATCAGTGCGTTTGAAGACGGGACATCTCGACGGGGTCAGCGGCGTGGCGGGCTACGTGACCACGGCGGCGGGAAAAACGTTCGTTCTTGTCTCGCTGGTCAACGATGCGCGCGCCGACTACGGCGCCGCCGAACCGGTGCACGCCGCGCTGGTGAGCTGGATGCAGGCCGACCTGTAGCACGCGGGAACCCGCCCCTCAAGAGGCGGTCCGTTCCATTTCCCACAATAGCGCCGTCGCGTCCTTGCGCAGCCACACGCCGAATCCGAGATGGCGAAAATGCCGTTTTAACCGCCGGCGGTACCAGTCCGCGGGGCGAAGGTGTACGGCGCGGTCCGTGCGCGAGCGGTCGCAATTGTCACGCCAGTCTTCGCGGGTCAGTGCGGAAACGTACAACGCCGCTCTGGTCAGACGTTCGAAGTTGGCGATCGCGCGCGCCGCCGCCCGATCTTCCAGGTATTGCAGCACGTCGTAGCAGACGACCAGATCGCTGGGTCGCTTCGGCGCATAATCCACGACCGATCCCTTGATCCAGCCGTACCGGGTGCAGAGATAATCGCTCGCGTCCATACCCGTGTATCGGGCCCGCGGCAGCGCCTCGGAAAAGGGTTTACGCATGAGGCCAATGCCGCATCCCGCATCGAGAATACGCCTGACCGGGATTCCCGCCTGCGCCAGGATGGCCGCGATCAGCCGGGCCCGCGTGCGCATTTCGGCGGGCGTGACCACGCGCGTGGCGGCTTTCAGGTAGAACTTGCGGAAATAGGCGGGACCGAAGCGAGTGGTTCTGGACGATTGCATTGGCCTGCAATATTACACCGGGCCGTTAGGAGCCTGTCTCTGCAATCTGCGTGAGCCGCGCAGTTTACTCAGACAGGCTGTTAGGGCGCTACAGCTGCGAGGCATCCCATCCGCCGCCGAGCGCTTCGACCAGCGCTACCGTAGCGGCGAGCTGATTCTCCTGGATCGTCAGCTTGAAGCCCACGCTCATGAGCGGTCCGTTGATCTGCGTATTCACGGTGACCGTCGCCAGCGGCGTGACGGCGCCGAGGGCGCGCAGCGTCAACCGGATGTCGCCGCGCTGAACTACCGCGACGCCCACCGGCTGGGGACCCGATTCCATGAAGCGCCCACGCGGAGCCGGCGGCTGCAGCATGAACGTGATCACGCGGTAGACGACGAGTGCCACGAGGAGCACGAGCGCGACCGCCAGCACCCAGCGCAGCGCCCGTGTTCGTGGTTTGTCCGGTGGGGGATTGTCGAGCGACGAAGCTCCGACGGCAGTGCCTTCTGATTCCATGCGGCAATGATTTCATGCGCCGCGATCCGATCGCCAGCGATTACCGGAGAGATTGCGGCGCCGGAGTGCAAAGAAATATCAACTTAGACAAGAAACGTCAGGTCCGCCCGCCGCCGCCGCCGATCCGGCCCGGCCGCCGGATCTCACGTAGATTACTCAGACAGGCTCCTATTCCTTTCGCGCCTTCTCCGTCTGGATCCAGCTCATCGTCCGCGAATCCAGCAAATCGAGGGGCAGAACTCCGCCGTTCAACATCTCGTCGTGAAAGCGCCGGATATCGAACCTGGCTCCCAACTCTCTTTGAGCGCGCTCCCGCAATTCGCGGAACTTCAATTGACCGAGCTTGTAGGAGAGCGCCTGCGCCGGCCAGGCGATGTAGCGATCCGTTTCGGACTGGATGGTGGGTTCATCGATGGCGCCGGACTTGCGAAAGAAGTCGACCACCTGGTCTCGGGTCCAACCTTTGGAGTGGATGCCGGTGTCGACGACCAGGCGCACCGCTCGAAACAACTCGCTGGAGAGCCGGCCGTAATCGCTGACGGGATCCTGATAGAACCCCACCTCCTTGCCGAGCTGTTCGGCGTAGAGCGCCCAGCCCTCGATATAGCCCGAATTTCCCCCGTGCAGTCGAAACTTCGGCAGGCCGGTCATCTGTTGCGCCACGGACTGCTGCATGTGATGCCCGGGGATGCCCTCGTGATAGGCGACCGCTTCGTCGTCGATGAGCGTGCGCTCGGCAAATTTGGAAGTCGCAACACTTACCCGGCCCGGCCGCTTGCCATCGGGCGTACCGGTTTGGTAATGAGTCGCCATCGCAGCCTGGAAGTCGGGGATGGCCTCCACCGTGACCGGTGAGCCCGGAATATAGCCGAACAGCTCCGGCAGTTTGGGCTGCATCTGGGCGATGTACTTGCGGAAGTCGTCGACGATCTGATCCGCGGAGACTGGATGGTATTTGCGGTTGGTCTCGAGCGAAGCGCGAAAAGCCGCCAGATCGGCGAAGCCTTCCTGATGCGCAATCACCAGCATATCAGCCTCGATGCGGTCGATCTCGGCGAGGCCTATCCGATGGATCTGATCGGGGGTGAGCGTGCTGACGGTGGTGCGGCTGCGAATGGCGTTCAGATAGCGGCCCTCGCCGCCAGGGAGCGAACTGGCCGCGAGCAGCGTGCGGCCGTGAGGCGCGTATTCGGACGCGATGAAGGCGCCGAATGCCCGATAGGCCGGCAATACCTCGTTGACCACCGCGTCCGTGATCGCGGCGGTCAGACGCTCCTGGTCCTGTGCGGAGACTCCGGCAGGAAATTTGCGGGTGGGCAGAAGGAAGGGGTCCGCCTTGATGACGCCGTCGCACTGCGCCGGCACCTTCTCGAGAAGAAAGCGCACGGGCATCAATTCGTCCTTCATGCCGGCCCGGAGGACCTCCTCGGTCTGAGCAAAAGCGCGGGGAATCTGATGAAGACGCGCGATGTAGTCCTCATAGTGTTGGACCGAATCCAACGGCACGGCCAGCGGCAGATCGGCCAGACCGACATGGGGACCCTGCATCTGGCTCACCGGCATCTCATACTCCTTGAAGGAATAATTGTCGATGCGCTGCTGCAGCGTGCGCAGCAGGACTTCGTGGGACATCACGTCCTGCTCGGAGAAACCGGTGGTCGCGATGGCCTTCAATCGCGCGAGAAAATGCTCATCGCCTCCATGTTCGAGCTCGAGCGCCGCGAGGGAGCGCTCGTCCAGCCGGTCATTGTAGCGATAGTCGCCATAGGCTGTGGCGCGCTCGGGATGCGTTTTCAGATCGGATTGGTATTGTTCTTCGAACAACTCGTTTTGCGCGGCGAGCCGCGATTCGAGGCTCTGCGGCTTGGGTTGGGGGGACGTACACGCGCCCAAGGCGCAGCACGCGGCCAGAATAATGGAAAAGAGGGTGGTGCGCATGCGGCAAACGATAGCACAGGCGGCGCCGCAAGAGGCCACGAAACCGGGCATCCTCCGGTGTGGCGTGGGCCGGGGCACCCCAAGGGCTCACCTCATTCGGAAGGACACTTCGAGAATGCAGAAACCCGGATCATTATGAGGTTCACGATCGGAACGAACATCTTGTGCGGTCGCTTGATCACCCCGATCGTGAGTGTTCCGCCCGGTGCATCTGCGTCTCTCTTTCACGCTCCTCCCTCGAGAGAGCCTCGCGCAATAGCTCCGCGCCAAGCGAAAAATCCAGATTTTCCACTGCCTCACGAATGCGCTCGAAACGCACGGCACCAATGAGCCCGCTCAACGACGGCGATAACAAGCCGAACCTCTCCACGGCCGCCAGATTCTGGTGTTCAAGCAGAGCACACAGTTCATCGACGTCCGCTTTACCCATGTTGGGGGGACTCGCCGCAGCGGGACCCAAGTTCTGGTTCGACTCACGTTGCTCCTGCAGCAGGGGTTCCGCCTCCTCGCGCAATTTAGTGAGCGCCGCCGCCAACTGCCGCAGAATTTCCTCGACCATCTCGACAGGCCGCGAGTGCCGGAGTGCTTCCTCGGCCGCTCCCGCGAGTTTCATGACTCGAGTCGCACCGATCATTCCCGCACTGCCCTTCAGCTTGTGTGCCCGTCCCTGGAGCAAGCTGCGTGACGCCTGGTCGGCCGATGAAACGGACATGGGCAGCGCAAACTCCGCGAACTCCCGCAGAATTCGGCCCAGCACTGATCGAAAGAGCCCTCGGTCGTCGCCGAACATCTGCTGAACGACACCGACATCGATGGAAGGCAGGCACGGCCCAACAGCGGCGTGAGGAGTTTGATTGGCTTCGAGGATGACCATTGGTATGGTTTCGCCTCGAGCTCGTTCGCCGAGTTGCCGCACCTTGCGAATGAGTGCCTGGGGATCGAATGGCTTGCTGATGAAATCGTTCATGCCGGCATCGAGCGCACGCTGGCGCTCGCCGACCAACGCACCTGCCGTGAGCGCCACGATGGGCAGATGGTTCAGATGCAGCTCGTCCCGGATGCGTCGCGCGGCTTCGTTGCCATCGAGGATGGGCATCTGCACATCCATGAGAACGACGTCGATTTGACTGTGATGCACGCGCACGTTTTCCAGTGCGGCGAGGCCGTCCGAACAGGTCGTGACGATCGCCCCTTGCTTCGCAAGGATACGCCGCGCGACCTCCAGATTGATGTCGCTGTCATCGACCACCAGCACGCGCACGCCGGCCAGCCATTGTGCGCGGACCTCGTCAAAGTTTGTCGATTGCAGCACTCGTTCAAGACTGTCCGGGCGGTTCGCCACCGCGGCGTTGACTGCATTGAACAGCGCCGAACTGGTTACCGGTCGAACCAGCAGCACATCCGTGGTCCGCATCAGCCGTTCATGCTCGACGTACGACTGTGGGAGATCGGCAACGACAATGACCGGCGGCAACTCGCCGTGGGCGCACTCCTTTTCGAGGCGCGCAATGATCTGGTGTGCATTCGTATCGGGCAGGTGTAGCTCGAGGATTAGTACGTCGGGCCATGCGCGCGGCTGACTATTGCCGATGACGTCCAACAATTGCTGGCCGGTTTCGGCCACCTGCGGGCTCCAGCCCAGCGCGCGCGCCATGCCGACCAGACGCCCCGGTGCGTGATTGCCCGGGTCGACGATGAGAATTCTCAATCCCCGTTCGCTCGGCGAGCCATCCATGTCGACCGCAATTCGAAGGGGTATCTCGATCCAGAAGGTGCTGCCCACCCCGACCGTGCTGTTGACGCCGATTTCACCGCCCATCAGCTCCACAAATCGGCGTGTAATGGAAAGACCCAGCCCGGTTCCCCCAAAGCGGCGCGTCGTCGACGCATCGGCTTGAGTGAAGGGTGTGAACAGTCGCTCGAGCGCCTCCGGCTCGACGCCTATCCCGGTATCTTCCACCGTGCAGCGCAGTTGCACTCGCTCGGCGGTTTTCTCGATACAGAATACCTTCAGGTCTACGTGGCCTGTTTCGGTGAACTTGATCGAATTGCCGAGCAGGTTGGTGAGAATCTGTCGCAGACGCGAAGCGTCGCCCCGCACTATGCGCGGCAGCGCGGCTCCCGAGTGAACGATCAACTCAATGCCCTTGGCCGCCGCCTGCGGTGTCAGCATCTGGCCGAGGTCCCGCACCAGCTCCGGTAGATCGAACGGTTCGTCCTCGAGCGACATTTCGCCTGCCTCGATTTTCGACAAGTCCAGCACATTGTTGATGACACCGAGCAGGGCCCGGCCGCCAAATTGAATCTTGGTCAAGAGCTGGCGCTGGTCCTCATTCAGCGTGGTGTGCTCGAGCAGATACCCCAATCCGATGACGGCATTCAACGGCGTGCGGATTTCGTGGCTCATATTGGCCAGGAACTCGCTCTTCGCACTGTTCGCCCGTTCGGCGGTATTCGTGGCCTCACGCAAGGATCGCTCGTATTGCTTACGCTCGGTGATTTCACGTGCCGCCGCGAATACTCCTTGCAGTCTTCTGTCCCGATCGTAGAAAGTGGTCGCGTTGTAGGATACGTCGGTCTCCTTGCCGTCCCTGTCGCGTGCCGTCAGCTCGTAGTCGGTCACTTTTCTTGTGCTCAGCGCCAGCTTGATTCCTGCTTCGGCGCGCTCGGGGTCGGTGAAACATCCTTTGAACGGAGCGCCGATCAGTTCGTCGCGCGTGCAGCCCGTCAGCGCCTCCATTTGTTTGTTGACGTCCGTAATGATTCCGGTCGAATCGGTGGTCATCAGCGCGTCGATGTTCGATTCGAACAGGGACCGCGTGTAGAACTGATGGTCGCGAAGGCGCTGCGCCAGCTGCTTCTGTTCGGCCTCGATCAGCGTCCGCGCGGTATTATCGGTGCCGATCAGCAGATAGCCGATGATCGCCCCTTCCGCGTCCCGCAGCGCCGTGACCGAGACGACCGCGGGGAAGCGGCTGCCGTCCTTGCGGATATAGG
>Ga0182015_10003680_pt1 | contig 16983 bp, 12 predicted proteins | sample 712P3MmetaG_FD_120478 | JGI IMG/M metagenome (GOLD analysis project Ga0182015, IMG submission 120478) | Permafrost microbial communities from Stordalen Mire, Sweden - 712P3M metaG | ecosystem: Environmental > Terrestrial > Soil > Wetlands > Permafrost | place: Sweden: Stordalen | collected... | reverse complement strand
GTCGCGCGCTACCGCGACGGTCGTCCACCGCTCGAGGTGAGCGGACGCACGGTGATCGTCGTCGACGACGGCCTGGCCACAGGGCTAACCGATCTGGTGGCGATCCGCTCGCTGCGAGCAAGCGGTGCGAGCACGATCGTCGTGGCGGTGCCCGTTGGCGCACGCGAGTCGATCGAGCTCGTCGCTGCGGAGGCCGACGAAGTGGTCTGCCTGACGATCCCGCGCTCGCTGTTCGGCATAGGTCGCTGGTACCGGGACTTCTCGGCGGTCAGCGACGAGGAGGTTCTGGAGCTACTTGCCGCGAGCGTGTCGCTCCACGGCTAGCTGCGGCGCGCGGGTCTCAGACGCCGAGTAGGCTGCGCGTCTGTCGTGCGATCTCGAGGTCCTCGCGCGCGGTGACCGCGACAGTTCGGGCCGCCGCGTCCCTCGCCGAGATATCGGCGTCGGCGATAGCGGTCTCGTTGCGCGAAGCGTCGCCCCCCAGACCGAGAAAGCCTGCGAATCGTTGGGACGATTCGTCGGGCCTCAGTCGCTCCCGTACCAGGTGTCGGTGAACTCCTCGCCGGTTGCGTCGAGGGCACTAGGCGCCGCCAGCACCGGGTTGTCGCCGTTCGCACTCAGCATCTCAATCGAGCTGCCGTCGAGAGCGGCTATCGATTGGGCGCTGCCATCGTCGGTGGTGGTGGCCGTGGCCGAGGTGAAGCTCGCGGTGCCAAAGTCCGAAAGGTCGGCGAGCGAGCACGGGCTGCAGGTCTCGGGGCGTTCGACGATCCACTCGGCGGAGGACTGATCGCCGCCGGAGAAGCTGATGTTTGTGCTGAACGCCCCGCCGCTCCACGGATGCGTGTTATCGGCGATCGTCAGTGTCCAGTTGGTGCCGCTGACGCTGACCGACGCCCTCATCGCATCCCCGGGTGCGATCGGGTATTGCGACGGCGAGAGCTCGACCTCGTTGCCGTCGGCGACCGCGTCGTCGCCGTACATCTCATACCAGGCGTCGTAGACCGGCCTGCCCGAGCTGCAGTCGGCCTCGGTGCCGTCCTGCTCGACGCTGTCGCTGGCGTTGCCGTCGATGCCGACCCACTGCGACGAGTACGTGGTTGCGTCGCCGCCGCAGCTAACGCTTGACACGGTCCAGCTGGCGCTGACCGAGGTGAACTCACCGCTCGAGCCGGCTGCGACGTAGCCCGACCAGTTGTAGCTCGCCTCCGCCTCGACCGTCAGCGTCGCCGCATCGGTCGTGGCGGAACTGCCGACGCCGTTTGAGAACACGGCGCGGAACTGATAGCCGCTCTCGCTGGTAGCTGCCGGCAAGCTGTAGGTCGTCGAGGTGGCCCCGGCGACGTTGCCCCAGGTTCCGCCGCCATCGGTTGAGACCTGCCACTGCACCGTAGGCGTGGGACTGCCCGACGCGGCGGCGGTGAACGTGCCTGAGTTGCCGCTCAGCACGATTTGGTTTGTGGGCTGGGTTGTGATCGCGGGCGCGGAGTTGCCCGGCGGCGTGGTCGTGACGGTGAGCGTCGCAGCGTTGGTGGTGGCGGGGCTGCCGACGCCGTTTGAGAACACGGCGCGGTACTGGTAGGCGTTCTCGCCGCTGCTGGCGGTGAAGCTGTAGGTCGTTGCGGTGGCGCCGGTGATCGGGCTCCAAGTGGTGCCGCCGTTTGTGGACTGCTGCCACTGCACGGTCGGCGTTGGAGTGCCCGATGCGGCGGCGGTGAAGGTTGCGCTGGTCCCGGCCGCGACCGTCGCACTCACGGGCTCGGCCGTGATCGAGGGCGCCGCGTTGCTTGGCTGCGGGGTCGTGACGGTGAGCGTCGCGGCGCTGGTTGTCGCGGCGCTGCCGACACCGTTGCTGAACACCGCTCGGTACTCGTAACCGTTCTGGGCGCTGCTGGCGCTAAAGCTGTAGGTCGTCGTGGTGGCGCCGGTGATCGGGCTCCAAGTGGTGCCGCCGTTGGTTGACTGCTGCCACTGCACGGTCGGCGCCGGGTTGCCTGACGCTGCGGCGGTGAACGTCGCGCTGGCCCCGGCCACGACGCTTTCGCTAAGCGGCTCGCTCGTGATCGAGGGCGCCGAGGTGCTCGGTGCGGCCGCGGTGATCGTGAGCGTTGCCGCGTGGGTCTTAGCGCTGCCGGCCGCATTGGTGAACACGGCTCTGTACTCGTTGGCGTTCTGGCTCGCGCTCGCCACGAAGCTGTAGGTCGCCGAGTGCGCGCCGGCGATGTTGGTCCAGTTCCCGCCGGCGTTCGTCGAGAGCTGCCACTTGACCTTCGGCGTCGGGGTGCCCGACGCGACCGCCTTGAAGCTAGTGCTCTGGCCGGCCGCGACGGCCTCGCTGCGCGGTTGCGTCGTGATCGCTGGCGCCTTGGCGGCGCCCTTGGAGCTGCGCGAGGGTCCCTCGGCGCGCACGTGGACGAGCACGGCGGCGGTCTTGCTCCCGTCGGCGCCGCTGATAGCGAGCTTGAAACGGTAGGTCTGCTCGGCGCTCGTCGCGTTGCGCGCGAGTTCCACCTCGACCGAGGCCACACCCGTAGCGCAGTCATGGGTGGCGCTGAGCGCCGGCAGGTGTGGGGTCGCCGAAAACCGGCAGAGCTTGGCGTTCTCGACATCGGCGAGCAGGCGAACTTTGCCGCCGGATGCCGCCACGGTCGCTGGGATCGCGGTGAAGAGCGTGACCCGCGGGGTCGGGCTGGCGCTGGCCGGCCGAACGAAAAGCGCTGGCTCGGCCGCTGCGCCGAGCGGCGTCACGCCAACCGTTCGCGGGCCCGCGCCGCCGGGAGACGCGGCTTGTGCGCCGAAGCCGCTGAGAAGCAGCGCGGCGCCCGCGATAACACCAACGATGGCTTTGTGGTCGCGGCCGCAGCGCCCAGTGCGCATCGCGTCAGGGTATCTGGTTCCCGCGCCGCGACTGCGCGCTTTGACCGAGCGTTTATGTGGGTCGGGCGAGCTTAGGCGCGGCCGCCGTAAGGCCCCGGTGCGCTTGGCGGAGCGCTCTCAGTCGCTTGCGTACCAGTCGTCTGTGAAGCCCGCACCGGTGTTGTCAAGCGCGCCGGGCTGGGCCAGGATCGTCGAGTTGGAGTCCGAGCTCGTCATCTCGACCGGCACGCCGTCGAGCGCGGCGATCGACTGCGAGGAGCCGGTAGCCGTGGCCACCGCATTGGTGAAGGTGATCGGGCTGAACTGCGCCAGGGTGCCCAGCGAGCAGGACGAGCCCTGGCACAGCTGGGGTCGCTCGACGATCCACTCGGCGGAGGCCTGCAGCGGCGCGGGCGAGGGCGAAGGGAACGCGGTCGTAAAGCTCCACGCCGGCGTCTGACTGGAGTCGGCGAGCGCGAGCGTCCAAGTCGAGCCGACGAGGCTCACTGAGGCCGTGATCTGATCGCCCGGCGACACCGGGTAGGAGACGGTTTGCGGGTTGCCACTGTTGACCGCGGGGTCGCCGTACATCTCATACCAAGCCCAATACTGCGCGACCCCGTTGATGCAGGCCGCGTCGGTTCCGTCCTGCTCGACACTGTCGTCGCCGAGGCCGTCGATACCGACCCACTGCGCCGAGTAGCTGGTGCTCGACGCTGGGCACGTTGCGGTTGGCACCGTCCAGCTCGCGCTCGCCGAGCTGTACGGCGCTTGGGCGAGCGCCACGTAGCCTGACCAGTTGGCGCTGAAGCCGTAGTTCACGGCGAGGATGGCGGGGTCGGTGATGACCGAGCCGAGCGCGTTGGTAAAGACAGCGCGGTACTCGTTGTGGTTCTCGCCGACGCCGGCGGCAAACGTGTAGGTGCTTGAGAGGGCGCCCGCGACGTTGACCCACGAAGCGCCGCTGTTCGTCGAGACCTGCCATTGCACGGACGGCTTTGGATTGCCGGCTGCGGCGGCCGTAAACGAGACATTGGCGCCTGCTTGTACGGCGTGGCCCTGCGGCTGCTCAGTGATCAAAGGAGCATCAGGCGCTGGGCTGTTGACGGCGGCGCTCAGGGCCGAGTCGACCGTCAAGGTCACCGCCCTGCTCGTGGCCTTGCCGTGCGCGTTCTTGAACACCGCGCGAAAGTCGTCCCCGTTTTGCGCCACGACGGCCATGAAGGCGAACGTCGCTTGGCTCACGCCTGGGACGTTGTGCCACCGCCTTCCCGAGTTCGTCGAGAGCTGCCACTGCACGGTTGGCTTGGGTGTGCCCGATGCGGCTGCCTTGAACGTTGCGTACTGACCGGGCGCAACGCTCATGCTGTGCGGTTGAGCGACGAGCGCGGGAGCGCGCGGCTCGTGGCGACCGTTGATTGCGCTACCTGGGCGATCCGCGGCGCGGCGCATCGTGAGCGCCGTCTCGGGAATCACGCTCGCGAGCGCGCGCCCCGAGTCGACATGCGCGAAGGCCACGCCGGCCGAGCGCGAAGCCGACGGCCCGACGGCGGCGAGGAGGAGCGGGACGTTCGCCGCGAGCACTGTTGCACCGAACGCGACGCGCGCTCGCCGACGCCGTCGCGGCGGCAAGACGGCGGCGCAGCGCTCGCCCCTCGCGTGTGGTTCGCTCCCGGGGCTGCGGCGGGTATCCCCCATCACAGAACGTTTCGACCATCGCGGGCCGAAGCTGAAGCCCACCCCGCGATGCCGCACGACCGCCGAACGCCGCCGCACGATCGCCGAACGCCGCTGCGCGACCGCCCGACGCCCACGACCGCCCGACGCCAGCGACGTTTGGCCTGCAAATGCGCCAACCTCCCGGCCGCCGTCGCCCGCAGCGCGCCACAACGGTTTGGCGCCCCTCGCCTCGCTCGTGTCCGCTAGATTCGGGCGCGATGAGCGAGCAAATGGATCCAGGGCCGGCGAGCCCGGCACGACCGACCCGCAGCCGGGCGCTACTCGGACTGGAGTTCCCGGCCACGATCGACTTCGACAACGACGAGCTGGAGTGGCGACGTCTCTTCTCGGAGTTGTTTGGAACGTTCCTGCTCGTCCTCGTCGGCGTCGGCGGGGCGGTCGTCGCCGCGACGAGCCACGGTCAGGTTACGCGCGCCGCGGCGGTCACCTCGCCCGGTCTGATGGTGATGGCGATCATCCTCTTCATGGGCGCGGTTTCAGGCGCTCATTTGAACCCGGCGGTGACGCTGAGCTTCACGCTTCGCGGCGATTTTCCCTGGCGGCGCGTCCCCGGCTACATCGTCGTCCAGCTGATCGGTGCTGTGCTGGCGTGCGTGTTCGTCCGCGAGGTCCTCGGCGGTGCCGGCCATCTGGGCGCAACGCTGCCGGGGAGTCATATCGCCGACTGGAAGGCAATGCTGATCGAGCTGGTGCTCACGCTCGGCCTCGTCAGCACGATCCTCGGCACGGCTTCGCGGGCCCAAAACGTCGGCACGCTTTCGGCCGTTGCGGTCGGCGGCTACATCGTGCTTGCCGGGCTCTGGTCGAGCCCGATCAGCGGGGCTTCGATGAATCCGGCCAGATCGTTTGCCCCGGACCTCATCCGCGGCGACTTCGCTCACTACTGGGTCTACCTCGTCGGGCCGCTCCTCGGCGGCCTGCTCGCGGTTGGCGCCGCTTGGATGCTCCGCGGTCCGGGCGGCGACGCCGGGGGGCTCGCGGCCGCGCAGGGTCGACTCGAGCGGGTGGTCAGAGCCGGACTCGAGTCGGAGACGAGCGCGTCCGGCCCCCCAAAACCGTGACCGGCGCGCGTTGATTGCCCGCCTGCGCTGGCGCGGCGTAGCGGCCGTAGCGATCCTGGCGTTGCTGGGCGGCGCCGGCGCCAGCGCATCCGGTGCAGGCGGGCGGGCAAAGCCAAATCCCGCCTCGAGTCACACCTTCATCGACCTGGTTGCGTCGCTCCCGAGCGATCTCGACGCGACAGGAATACCGCAGACCACCCAGATCGAGCTCGAGCCCAGCTGGTCGAGCGAGCTCGTGCGTCCAGCTCCGGCGACGCCGGGGCCCAATGCGACGCTGCCCTCAGCCGACGCTGTCGTGCCCTACCTCGCCACGTCGTGGCAGCGGAGTCCCAACGGGGACTACACATTCCAGTTGCGCCACGGCGTACGCGGCCCGACGGGAGATCTCTTCACCGCCGCCGATGTGCAGTGGAGCGTCGAGCGGGCACTTGCCGTGTCGCCGGTCGCCCCGTTTCTCCTCTCGCTTGCAAACGTCGATACCAGCGATCCGGTGACGATCCTCTCGCCCTTCTCGGTGCGTATCAACGTGACAGCACCGAGCCCGCTGCTGCTGGGCGTACTGGCGGACTTCGACGTGGGCATCTATGACCGCCACGTCTACCGGGAGCACGCGAGTGCGAGCGACCCCTGGGCCGAGCAGTGGGGGGCCAGCCATTCGGCAACCTTCGGCGCGTACTTCGTGAGCACGTTCCTCCCGGGCAAGCGGATCGTGCTGAGCGCAAACCCAGGCTCCTGGGTCCATCCCTACTACACGACCGTCGACATCGACCAGGTACCGGGTTCGGCTACGCGTCTTGCCGACGTGCTCGACGGCACCGCTGATCACACAACCGACCTGGAGTGGACCGATTTCGGGACCGCTGTCGAGGACGCGCGGGCAGACCACCTCAGCGCGACGATCCTCGAGAGCGGACCGCTGGTCGAGTCCTGGCTGCTCGACGTCGCGGGCGGACCGCTCGCCAATCCACTGGTTCGCCGCGCCCTCAATCTGGCGGTCAACCGAGCGGAGCTGAACCAGGGGGTCTACGGCGGTTTTGCCCTTCGCGACACGCTGGCGATTCCCGCGACCTACGGCCAATCTCAGCCGCTTGACTATGACCCGGCGATGGCACGGCGCCTGCTCGCGCAGGCGGGCTATCCGCACGGTCTCACGCTGCACCTCGACGTGGGCACGGACATCGGCGACGGCGATGGGTCCTACGAGGTACAGCTGCTCACCGCCCAGCTCGCCCAGGTCCACGTCCGGCTCGTTACCGCGACGCTCAGCGACCCCGACCAGATGCTCGCGCTCGAGCAGGCCCACCAGGTTCCCTCGACGATCGAGGACATCCAGCCGCTGGTCAGCGGAGCGGCCTTCCTGCTGATCGAGGACGACGCGGCGACGCTCGACGCCTCGAGCCCAGCGGCCGTCGACGGCTACCACGATCCGGCCCTGGTGGCGCTGCTGACGCAGCTGCGCAGCACGCCCGCTGGTCCCGCAGCTCAGAGCCTCGTGGCACGCGCGGCAAAGATCGTCGACCAGGACATGCCGGTCGTCAATCTGCTCGCCACCCCGGTCCAGAACGTCACGCGGGCGGACATTGCGGGCTACGCCGCCTACGCGGTGCCGGTCACCTACTACGAGTCACTTCGCCCCACGCTAACGTCTCCGTCGCGATGAGCCCCGACCTCGATCCGCAGGACGACGGCGAGCTGTACCGCCGGGTACTCGGCCATCTACCTACCGGTGTCACGGTGATCACGGCCTTCGTTGACGGCGAGCCGGTCGGCATGTCAAGCAACTCGTTCACATCGGTCTCGCTGCACCCACCGCTGGTCCTCTTCTGCCCGGCGAAGAGCTCGTTGACCTGGCCCAAGATCCACGCCAGCGGCAGCTTCGCCGTCAACGTCTTCGCCGCCCACCACGAGCAAGCCGCGCGGCGCTTCTCGCAGCGCGGCATCGATCGCTTCGAAGGTGTCTCCTGGCACGCGCGTCCGGCGGGCCCGGCGCTCGACGACGCGGTCGCCTGGATCGAATGCGCGATCGACGCCGAGCACGACGCCGGTGATCACCTGATCGTCGTCGGCGCGGTGCGGGCACTGGAGGTTCGCGACGGCGAGGTCAAGCCGCTGGTCTTCTTTCGCGGCGGCTACGGCTCGTTCGCCGGCGAGGCCTAGCCCAGCCGCTCGCAAACTCCCGCCGAGCGCAGCCACTCACCAAGCGCCCGCCCGGGTGCGGTCTCACGCTCAGTGGCACTGACAACAGACACCGCCCCCGCCGGGCAGCCCAACCCGAGCGCCTATGCTTCACAAATGGACGCCGTGACGAGGCGCAGAGTCACCTTCTCGCGCAACGTCACGCTGTCGCTCTCGCGCACCTGCGTCTCGCACTGCAAGTACTGCGCCTTTGCGACGCATCAGCCGCACCTGCACGAGCCCGAAGAGGTGCTGGCGCTGCTCGACGAAGCCGCCCACCGCCGCGTCAAGGAGCTGCTCGTCCTGACCGGCGATGAGCCTGCCTACCACCCCGGCGTCCGGCAAAAGCTCGCAGCGCTCGGCTTCGACGACTTCGTCAGCTACGTCATCTGGGCCTGCGAGCAGGCACTCGCTCGAGGCCTGCTGCCGCACACAAACCTCGGCGCCCTCCCGCGCACAGACCTTGCCCGCCTACGCGAGGTGACCGCCTCGCAGGGGTTGATGGTGGAGTCGCTGCGCCCCGACCTCCTCGCCCACGCCGCCTCGCCAACCAAGGATCCACAGCTGCGCCTGCAGACGATCCGCGACGCCGGCGAGCTCAAAATCCCCTTCACCAGCGGCATCCTGATCGGCATCGGCGAGGATCCCGACGACCGCATCGCGGCGCTCCAGGCGCTCGCCGAGCTGCACGACCGCTACGGCCATCTGCAGGAAGTGATCCTGCAGAACTTCGTCCCCCACCGCCGCTACTACGGCGAGGAGCCGGCCGACATCGCGACCGCCGCTGCCGCGGACTACTGGCGCACCGGCGTCGGCCACCACCCCGAGCTCCCGCTCCCCGCCTGGGCCTGCGAGGTGAGCGTCGACGACATCGCGACCCTCGTGGAGGCGACCCGCGAGCTGCTGCCGGGCGTCGGCATCCAGATCCCCCCGAACCTCTCGGACTGGTGGCCGGAGCTCGTCCACGCCGGCGCCAGCGACCTCGGCGGACTCTCGGCCAACGGCGACCACATCTCCCCCGAGCACCCCTTCCCCTCGCCCCATCAGGTCCGCCGCACGCTCCAGGCCGACGGCATCGCGCTGACCGAGCGCCTCTGCGTCTACAGCCCCTATATCGACGCCGACTGGATCGCTCCGGGCGTCCTCGACGTGATCAAGTCCCGCTACTGGTCCTTCATCCCCCGCCGCGGCTCCGGCCGGCGCTCGGAGCGGCTGATTCGCCGCGATCTGGTTTCTGGTGCGGTCAGCAAGGGTCGCAACGGCGTCGTGCTAAGTGAGGATGAGCTCACAGCGCTGTTTGCCGAGACGCGCCCGGAGGCGATCGAAGACATCCGCGAGGCCGCCGATGAGCTCCGCGAGGAGCTGGTCGGCCCCACGGTGACCTTCGTTGTCTGTCGCAACATCAACGTCTCGAACATCTGCATCGTCGGCTGCGCCTTCTGCGGCTTCGGCCAGGGCAAGCGCTCGCCCGACGCCTACGAGCACGACCGCGAAACGCTCGAGGCGAAGGTCCGCGAGGCCGTCGAGTTCGGCGCCACCGAGATCTGCATGCAGTCCGGCATCCATCCGGACTGGACGCTCGCCGACTACGAGCACTGGCTGCGCGTTGTCAAGGAGGCAGCACCGCAGCTTCACCTGCACGCCTACTCGCCGATGGAGATCGCCCACATGTGCGACATCTCGGGGCTCCCGCCCGACGCGGTCTTTGCGCGCCTGCGCGAAGCGGGCCTCGACTCGACGCCGGGAACCGCCGCCGAGGTCCTCCACGACGGCGTCCGCGAGCGCATCTCGCCAAACAAGCTGCCGGTCGCGCGCTGGGTCGAGATAATCGAGGCCTCCCACCGCGCCGGTCTGCGCTCGACAGCGACGGTGATGTTCGGCCACATCGAGGAGCCGTGGGAGCTCGCCGAGCACATGCGCGTCGTGCGCGAGCTGCAGCAGCGCACCGGTGGCATCACCGAGTTCGTTCCGCTCTCCTTCATCCCCTTCCAGACGCTGCTCGGGCGCACCCACGGGATCGAGGAGCTCGCGACCGAGGAGAAGCTCAAGCACACCGCCGTCTTCCGCCTCGCACTCGGCGCGAGCATCCCCAACCTTCAGAGCTCGTGGGTCAAGATGGGTCTCGACGCGGCGAGCGAGTCGCTGCGCTGGGGCGTCAACGATCTCGGCGGGACGCTGATGGAGGAGTCGATCAGCCGCATGGCGGGCTCCTACCACGGCGTCAGCCTCGATCCCGAGGATCTCGTCGGCGCCGCCCACCGCGCCGGCCGGCCGGCGGCGGAGCGCACGACGCTCTATGAGATCCGCCGCCGCTACGAGCGCGAGACGGTCGCGTCATGATCTGCGCGCTGTCGCGCTAGGATCGGACGGCTCTGAGCACGGTTCAACACAGCAGCGCCAAGCGCGCCGTCGTGCCATCGCCGGCTGGCGCAGCGGCAGCGGCGAGCGCTCCGCCCCACCTCGAGCAGAGCGACCGCGTGGCGCTGCTGCGCTTCATGCTGTTGCATCGGGCGGTCGAGGACCGCGGCGCGAGCCTCTACAAGCAGGGCAAGGTGCCCGGCTCTTTCTACGATGGCCGCGGCCAGGAGGCGACCTGCGTCGGCGCCACCTTCGCGCTCGGCGCCGCCGACCCGGTTTGCCCGCTGATCCGCGATCTCGGCGCCCACCTCGTGAAGGGCACCCCGCCGCGCGACGTCCTCGCGCATTACCTCGGGCGCGCCGACGGTGTCAGCCACGGCCGCGAAGGCAACGTGCATTTCGGTGACGCCGCGCGCGGCGTGGTCGGGATGGTGTCGATGCTTCCCGACATGATGGTGGTCGCGGTCGGAATGGCGCTCGCCTTCAAGCTCCGCGGCGAGCAGCGCTGCGCCACTTCGTTCTTCGGCGACGGCGCGACATCGGCCGGCGACTGGCACGAGGCGATGAACTTCGCCGCCGTGCAGCGCGTCCCGGCGATCTTCGTCCTCGAGCACAACAACTACGCCTACTCAACGCCGAGCGCGCGCCAGTTCCTGGTCGATCCCGTCGAGCGCGCCGCGGCATACGGGATGCCCGGCGTGAGCGTCGACGGCAACGACGTCGAGGCGGTCTTCGAGGTCGTTCGCGAGGCGCGCGAGCGAGCCCTCTCCGGTGCCGGGCCGACGCTCGTCTCGGCGCAGACGATGCGCATGCACGGCCACGGTCTCCACGACGACGCGCGCTACGTTCCGGCCGAGCAGCTCGACGAGTGGACGCGCCGCGATCCGATCGACCTCCAGAGCAAGCGTGTCGCCGCGCTCGGCGTCGACGTCGACGCGCTCGTGGCCGACGTCAAGGCCGAGGTCGACAAGGCCACCGACGAGGCCCTGGCGATGGCATTTCCAGACCCCGCCAGCGCCACGACGGGCGTGTTCTGCGTCGGCGAGCCGATCCCGGTGGGAAGCGGCGAGGCTCCATGGAGCGGCTTTCGCTGATGGCGCAGCTGACCTATCTCGAAGCGATCTCTGACGCCCTGCGCATCGCGATGCGCGAGGACGAGCGCGTGATCCTGCTCGGCGAGGACATCGGCGAGCACGGCGGCGCATTCAAGGTCACCGACGGGCTGTTCGCGGAATTCGGTGCTGAGCGCGTCATCGACACGCCGATCTGCGAGGAGGCGATCGTCGGCAGCGCAGTGGGCGCCGCGATCGTCGGCATGCGCCCGGTCTGCGAGATGCAGTTCGCCGATTTCGTCGCCTGCGCCTTTGACCAGATCGTCAACGTCGCCGGCAAGCTCCACTACCGTCTCGGACTCGCCGCGCCGATCGTCGTGCGCCTGCCGAGCGGCGGCGGTTTCTCCGGCGGCCCCTACCACTCCCAGAATCCGGAGGCCTGGTTCCTGCACTCGCCCGGCCTGAAGGTCCTTGCGCCTTCGAGCGCCGAGGACGCCAAGGGCCTGCTCCTGGCCGCGATCGCCGACCCAAACCCGGTCCTGTTCCTCGAGCACAAGAACCTCTACCGCCGCGTGCGCGGCGACGTGCCCGAGGGAAGCTACGCGACGCCATTTGCTGCGCGGACCGTGCGCGACGGCGACGAGCTGGTGGTGATCGCCTACGGCGCGATGGTCCACACGGCGCTCGAGGCGATCGAGCAGCTCCCCGACGCGAACATCCGCCTGCTCGACCTGCGCTCGCTCGCCCCCCTCGACGAGGATGCGATTCTCGCTGCCGTACGCGACTGCTCGAAGGTCGTGATCGTCGATGAGGCCAACTACACCTGCGCACTCGGCGCCCAGGTCTCCTCGCTGATCGCCGAGCGCGCCTTCGAGTACCTCGAGGCGCCGATCGTGCGCGTCGCGAGCCCTGACGTGCCGATCCCTTTCGCGCCGGTCCTCGAACGCGCGGTCCTGCCCAGTGTCGAGCGGATCCGCGGTGCCTGCGATGAGCTCCTCGCCTACTGAAACTCGCGTCGAGGTCGTGATGCCCCAGCTGGGCATTTCGGTCACCGAGGGCACGATCGTGCAGTGGCGCAAGAGCCCGGGCGAGGCCGTCGCCTACGAGGAGCCGATCTGCGACATCGACACCGACAAGATCGAGTCGGAGCTCCCCTCGCCCGTCGCCGGCACTCTGATCGAGATCCTGGCGGAGGCCGGCGAGACGGTTGCGACGGGCAGCGCGATCGCCGTGATCGCATCCGACGGATCGCATGAGGTTGCGCCTACGGCGCTCGACACGGTCGAGCCCGAGGCGACGGGCGCTGTCGCTGAGCGCCGCGATCACCTCCACTCACCAGTGGTCCAGCGCCTCGCCGCGGAACACGGCATCGACCTCGCGACGGTCACGGGCAGCGGAACCGGCGGTCGCGTGCGCAAGCAGGACGTGCTCGCGGTGATCGCCGACCACGCGAGCGGCGGCCTCCAGCCCTACGCACCCCCGCCGCCGGTCCCCCTCACGCGCATGCGACGCTCGATCGGCGACCACATGAAGCGCTCGCTCGAAACCGCCGCGACCGTCACGTCGTGGATCGAGGTCGATTTCACCGCGATCGAGGCGGCCCGCGCGGAGTTCGGCACGACGGCGCTGCCGATCGTCGCGACCGCGACGATGGCCACGCTGAGCGAGTTTCCCGACCTCAACGCCTGGCTCGACGGCGGCGACATCGTGCGTCACGAGACCGTCAACCTTGGCATAGCGGTCGCGCTCGGGCCCGAGGGTCTGCTCGTTCCCGTGATCCGTCACGCCGAGCACCTGGACATCGCCGAGCTCTCCGAGCGCATACGCGATCTCGCAGCGCGGGCCCGCGGTGGCGAGTTGAAGCCGGAGGAACTCCGCGACGGCACGTTCACGATCACCAACCCCGGGCAGTACGGCACGATCATGGCGACGCCGGTGATCAATCAGCCGCAGGTCGCGATCCTCGACATCGAGGCGATCGTCAAGCGCGCGGTTGTGATCCGCGAGGCTTCCGGTGAGGAGCAGATCGCGATCCGGCCAATCTGCATCCTCGGCCTCTCCTGGGATCACCGAGCGCTTGACGGCGTCCTCGCGGCGCAGTTCCTCGGCGCTCTCCGCGGACGTCTCGAGAGCTGGTCCTAGCCACCGCTTTACTGACCGCCATCGCGGTCAGGGAGCGAGTGTCACCGACCCGTCCGCGTGGAGGGTCCAGAACGGGTTGTGGGCCACTTCCCAGGGGTGGCCGTCGGGGTCGACGAACATCCCCGCATAGCCGCCCCAGAAGGCCTGCGCCGCTGGGCGCGTGATGACCGCTCCAGCCGCCTGCGCTTGCGCCAGCAGCGTGTCCACCGTGGCCGGCGAGTCCGCGCAGTACCCCAGCGCGACACCGCCCCAACCGCCGTTGTCCGCGACGCCGCTGTCCGCTGCGAGCTTGCCGCGATCCCAGAGTGCGAAGACGAGCCCCCCGGCTTGGAAGAAGACGATGTCGCCGTCAGGCTCGGCGGACGCTTTCCAGCCGAGCTGCTCGTAGAACGCCCGCGCGCGATCGAGATCGCCGACGCCAAGCGTGATGAGGCTCACTCGCTGCTCCATGGCGGAGTCTCAGGCGGCGCGGCGAGCGCCGCTACTCCTCGAGCTCACCCGAGTAGATCGCGAACACAGCACCCTGTGGGTCGCTGACAATTCCGATCTTCGCGGTCACTATCTCGATCGGCCCGGCGAGCGTCTTGCCGCCCAACTCGACCACCGTCGCCAGCGCTGCGTCGATCTGCTCGGCCGCGAAATAGGGCAGCCAGTGCGGCGGCGCGGGAGGCTGCAGCGCACTGATCCCGCCGTTGCCGCGCCCGCCGTTCATGATGACCAGGTAAGGCTCCGGGCTCGCCTCGTAGGGGGTGAACGTCCAGCCGAAAAGCTCACCATAGAACGCGCTCGCGCCGTCGACGTCTGACGTGTAGAGGTCGTTCCATGACAGCGCGCCCGGGGCGTTTACCAGCTGCGCACCGGTGTGCCGGCGCGGCTGCCAAATCTCGAAGAAGGCGCCCTGAGGGTCCTGCAGCACCGCCATGCGCCCGGCGTCGAAGACGTCGAACGCCGGCGCGTGCGCGCTTCCGCCGAGCTCCTTGACGCGCTCGACGGTGGCGTCCGCGTCCAGGACCGAAACGTATGAGTTCCAGGCCGCGGGCGCACCGGCGTCGCGCTGAGCCTGTGGCTGGGGGCTGATCCCGGCGACCTGCTTGGAGCCGACCTTCATCGTCGAGTAGACGAGGCCCTCGCCGGCCGGCATGTCGTCTGCCTGCCAGCCGAACAGGCCGCCGTAGAAGGCCTTCGCGGCCTCCTGATCGGTGGTCGCGAGGTCAACCCAGGAAAACGTGCCGGGTGCGTACTCGCTGCGCTCTCCCATGCCGGAAAACATAGCGGTCTCGCAGCCCTAGTTGTAACCGGCGGGTGACGGCCGATCACCCGCCAAACGCCGACGGCCAGAGCAGTTTCGCGCCTCCGCTTAGACCAGTCGCACGATCGCGACGATCCCGACGACGACGATCAGCGCACGCAGAGCCTGGGGGGGCAGTCGTCGCCCGTAGCGGGCACCGAGTGCGCCGCCGGTGATCGACCCGCTCGCGAGCAGTCCCGCCGCGGTCCACGCGACGTGGGGGGCGGCGAAGGCAAAGACGACGCCGGCGGTGAGGTTCGCGACGCCGGCGAGCACGTTTTTCGCGGCGTTGATCCGCTGCAGCGGTTCGTCGAGGCCGAGGCCAAGAATCGCGAGGAGCATGATGCCCTGGGCCGCGCCGAAGTAGCCCCCGTAGACACCGGTGAGGCACGTGGCCAACACAAGGAGCGGGCCGCCGCCTTCGCGACGCGCGCGATCGGCCAGCGCGGCGCGCGCCGCGAGGATCCGCCCGAGGCGTGGTTGCACGAGGATCAGGATCAGTGCGAGCACGATGAAGCCGGGAACGATCGTCTTGAAGGCGGAGGCCGGCAGCTCCAGCAGCGCTACCGCGCCGATCACTGCACCGATCAGCGACGCGCAGGCGAGGCCCGCGACGCGCCGGCCGTAGCCTTCGAGCTCGCGACGGTAGCCGTAGGCGCCGGTGAACGAACCGGGCGCGAGCCCCAGCGTGTTCGAGACGTTCGCGGTCACCGGAGCGAAGCCGAACGACAGCAGCACCGGGAAGCTGATCAGTGTCCCCGAGCCGACGACGGCGTTGACCGTACCCGCGGCCATGCCGGCGGCGATGATCGCCAGAACCTCGAAGACGCTCAAGCGCGCCGATCTTCGTGACGTCGTTGCACCCGTCGGCAGCCTATTGGCGCGGCAGGCGGGGGGCGCGGGCTCGAGTTCGCGATAATCGAAGGGCCAGCCGCTTGATGCCCCGCCGTAGGAGGTCTCCGTGTCGACCGATAGCTTTGCCGCCCGCTCCGAGCTCGAGGTTGGCCAGCGCCGCTTTGAGATCTTCCGCCTCCGCGCGCTCCAAGAGCGCTTCGACGTCGCGCGGCTGCCGTTCTCGTTGAAGATTCTGCTCGAGAACCTGCTGCGCACCGAAGGCAACGGCGCTGTCACCGCGGCCGACATAGAGGCGCTCGCCAGCTGGGACGCCAAGGCCGAGTCGAGCAACGAGATCGCCTTCTCGCCGGCGCGCGTCCTGATGCAGGACTTCACCGGGGTGCCCGGGATCGTCGACCTCGCGGCGATGCGCGACGCGATCGCCGACCTCGGGGGCGATCCGCAGAAGATCAATCCGCTCGTGCCCGCCGAGCTGGTCATCGACCACTCGGTTCAGGTCGATGTCTTCGGCAGCCGTGACGCCTTCGCTCGCAACGCCGAGCGCGAGTTCGAGCGCAACATCGAGCGCTACGCGTTCCTCCGCTGGGGACAGGACGCGTTCGACAACTTCGCCGTCGTGCCGCCGGACACCGGGATCTGTCACCAGGTCAACCTCGAGTACCTCGCGCGCGTGGTGTTCGTCAAGGACGCCGCCGACCGCTCGGCGCTGCCAGCGGCCTACCCGGACACACTCGTCGGCACCGACTCTCACACGCCAATGGTCAACGGCCTCGGGGTGCTCGGCTGGGGCGTTGGCGGCATCGAGGCCGAAGCGGCGATGCTCGGCCAGCCGATGTCGATGCTCGTGCCGCAGGTCATCGGTTTCAGACTCCACGGCGCGATGCGCGAAGGGACGACGGCCACCGACCTCGTCCTTGCGATCGCCGAGCTGCTCCGCGCCAAGGGCGTGGTCGGACGCTTCGTCGAGTTCTTCGGCGCCGGTCTCGCGAATCTGCCGCTCGCCGACCGCGCCACGATCGGCAACATGTCGCCCGAGTTCGGCTCGACGGTGTCAATCTTCCCGATCGACGCGGAGACGCTGCGCTACCTCGAGTTCACGGGACGGGCGCCCGAGCAGATCGAGCTCGTCGAGGCCTACGCCCGCGAGCAGGGCCTGTGGCACGACGAGCACTCCGAGCAGCCGGTGTTCAGCGACATCGTCGAACTCGACCTCGGGGAGATCGTCCCGGCGATCGCAGGACCCCGCCGCCCGCAGGACCGGATCCTGCTCAGCGAGTCACGTGAGCGCTTCCACGAGGCGCTGGCGACCTACCGCTCGACACCGCAGGCAAATGGAGTTGGCGGCACGGCCGTCGCCGAGCGGCTCGAGCACGGCCACGTGGTAATCGCCGCGATCACGAGCTGCACCAACACCTCGAACCCCGCCGTCATGATCGGCGCCGGATTGCTGGCTCGC
>Ga0182015_10003678_pt1 | contig 16989 bp, 16 predicted proteins | sample 712P3MmetaG_FD_120478 | JGI IMG/M metagenome (GOLD analysis project Ga0182015, IMG submission 120478) | Permafrost microbial communities from Stordalen Mire, Sweden - 712P3M metaG | ecosystem: Environmental > Terrestrial > Soil > Wetlands > Permafrost | place: Sweden: Stordalen | collected... | reverse complement strand
CCAGTTCGAGGGCGACTCCGCTCCACCGGCGAGCGAAGGATTCGCCGACAATATGAAGCTCCAGATCGCCGTCGAATCCACCCGAGACTTGAATGCCACCAGTTCCCAACTGAGCCTCGAAGGAAGCGCGAACCTGCGGGTGACCGGGACCGCGGCATATCCCGTCATCGTCGGCCGAGCCGACCTGACCTCAGGAGACCTGTTCTTTCGCAGCAACCGCTATCGGCTGCAGCACGGGCTCATCACGTTCTCGAATCCGGTCGAAACCGAACCGATGGTGAACGTGGCCGTTACCACCACCATTGAACAATACGATCTGACGGTGACCCTCAAGGGACCGCTGGAGAATCTGCGAACCACCTATGTTTCCGATCCTCCGCTCGCGACCGCGGATGTGATCAATCTGATTGCCAGCGGTCAGACGACAGAAGAGTCGGCGAGCTCGAGCACCAGCCCGGATTCCATCCTGGCCGGGCAGGCGGCCAGCCAGTTCAGTGGGGGACTGCAAAAGCTGGCCGGGGTTTCCAGCCTGCAGATCGATCCCTTGATCGGTGGCAATAACCAGAATCCCTCCGCCAGAATCGCTTTGCAACAGCGTGTGACCAAGAATTTTCTGTTTACGTTTTCGACCGACGTAACCCAGGCCGGCAGCGAAGTCGTGCAGGGAGACTACGACATCAACCGCCGCTGGTCGGTGAGCGTTTCGCGCGATCAGCTGGGAGGAGTTTCCGTCTACGGTCGTTATCGTACAAAATTCTAGGCCCCCGTGGACGTCCTGGGTAGGAGCGGGGGTCTAGCGATACCGCACGTCGTCCGTGACTCAACCGCCCTGCGAAAGCGGCTGGCCAATCGCATCCCCTGTGCTGGTCCTCATGGAATCGTTCGGAGCCATAAAGAAAAGCCTTGATGCGGCAATTGGCCCTTCCTGCGGGCTTGATTCTTCCCCAGCCCCTTGTTGGGAACAAAACCACCCCATCCTTCGTATACTTACTGGCATTCGGTAGAGTGCTGCCTCGACACACTGCGTTTTAAGGAGGGTCTCATGCGCTATCTTGGGCTCGCATTGATCGTAGGAATGGTCGTGCTGGCGTTGCCTTACGCCCAGTCCCAATCGAAGTCAAGCGATGCGCGGAATTCAATGCTCGTGATTGTTCTCAAAGACGGACAACGGCGAAGCTTTCCCATGTCGGACATCGAACGCATTGAGTTCGCGACTCCTGCGACGGAGGCTTCCAATGTCGGCCAAGGCCGCTTCTTGGGCAAGTGGAGAGTGGGCGACGGCATGGGCGGATTTTTCGAGATCACTTTGGAACGCGACGGCATAGCGCGGAAAACCTTGAACGCGCCCCACGGCACTTGGGTTGTGGCCGACGGAGAAGCTCAGATTACCTGGGAGGACGGCTGGCGTGACGCGATCCGTAAAGTCGGCCACAGCTACCAAAAAGTTGCCTACAAGCCAGGGTCAACTTTCAGCGATCCGCCAGACCATACCGCTTCCGCCGAGAGTGTGGAGCGCAGTCCAATCTAGAAGTCCTTTCGGCCCACGCGTTGCAAGCATTCGGTCGACTCAGTCGTGCGGGCGAAATGGAACGACTGGACCTCGCGAGTGCGGCAATCGTCGTCTTACGAGAATCCGCGGTTTCCAATCCCTGGTCCTGCTCGGGACCAAGATTTGAGACCGTCGGACACTGGGGGGGGGCGCCGCGCAGCGGGAAAAGCCGACTACGGAGAAGGCTGCAACCGAGAAGGGGGAGTCGTTTTGCTGTGTCCCCCGGAGCAAGCCGATCGCTCGAATCGATGCCGAGCTGCGCCCATCCCGCCTCGCGAGAGTAGCGGGAATTGCTGGGAGAAGCGTTCGAGGTCAGCAGGTACGTGGTTGTCTCGGGGCCTCGAGAACCCGATTCAGGTTGTACGCCGCGCTGATCAATCCCATGTGCGTGTAGGCCTGCGGAAAGTTGCCGAGTGGTTCTCCGCTCGGACCAGTTTCTTCCGCGTAGAGGCCCAGATGGTTGGCCCGTGACAACATTTTCTCAAACAGCCATCGGGCCTGTGGAATCCGGCCCATCCTGGTCAGCGCTTCGACCAGCCACAGGGTGCAAACATTAAAAGTTCCCTCTCCCGGCGGCAGGCCATCCTCGGGATGATCGGGGGTATAGCGATAGGCCATGCCGTCGCTGACTAAACCGCCATTGGAAAGCGGCTGGCAAATAGCATCCACGGTGCTGATCATCATGGGATCGTTCGGAGCCATGAAGAAAACCAGAGGCATCATCAGCAGGGAAGCGTCCAATCTCGTACTGCCGTAGCTCTGCACGAATGATCGCCGCTCCTGATTCCATCCTTGATCGAGGACTTCTTCGTAGATCGCATTCCGGCACTTGAGCCACCGGCCAAGATCGGCAGGCAGGGAGCGCTTTTGCGCCAGACGCAGCCCCCGGTCGACCGCCACCCAGCACATCACCTTGGAGTGCACGAAGGGGCGGGGATCGCCGCGCGGTTCCCAGATCCCTTGATCCGGTCGTTGCCAATTGGCGCACACCCAATCGACCAACCGGCGAACATCTTTCCACAGGCGCCAGGTGACGGGCTGACCGTATTTGTTGTAGAGATACACGGCATCGATGAGCGCGCCGTAAATGTCGAGTTGCAGTTGTTTGAAGGCATCATTTCCAATGCGGACCGGCCGGGAGCCGCGGTAACCTTCCAGGTGAGCGAGAGTTCGCTCATGCAAGTCGGGATTGCCGTCCACCGAATATACGGTCTGCAGCGAATCCGCTTCCGCTAGTTCCGCGCATCGCTCTTCGATCCAGTTCATGAACAGCGCCGCCTCGTCGAATAAGCCAATGCGCAGCAGGGCATACACGGTGTTGGCGGCATCCCGGATCCAGTTATAGCGATAGTCCCAGTTCCTTTCGCCACCGATCCATTCCGGAAGGCTGCAACTGGGAGCGGCGATAATGGCGCCAGTGGGCGCGTAGGTCAGCAATTGCAGCAGCAACGCCGAACGTTCGACCATTTCACGCCACCGCCCTCGGTAACTGCTCTTCGCCAGCCAGGTTTGCCAGTAAACCGCGGTTGCTTCCTCCAGTTCCTCCAGTGCAGGTTCGGCAATAGCGCCTTCTTTCAACCAGCCATCGCGCTCGGCCGCGAAGATGAAACTCAAGGTCTCGGACTCCTTGAGGGTGAACTCAGCCTCGACCGCGTCTCCAACTTTTCGTAGGGGGATGGAGGCGGCGAGGGCAAAGGACTGGGCCGGGGAGCGAAAGCTGGCGCCTCCTTGGCTTATTACAACCTCATGGCCGTCCTGCGCATAGTTCAGCGCGGGGGCACAGCGGAGTCGCAGGGATGGCGTCCCGCTCACCGATTTCACCCGCCGAACCAACTGCGAACTGTGCGGTTCGGTTTCGATCAAACGTAAGGGCATGAAATCAGTGAGTTCGGCGACTCCATCCGGCGTGAGAAAGCGAGTGACCAAGATATTGGTTTCGGGTTGATAGAGTTGCTGACACCGGGCTTCGGGCGAGACCGGTCCGATCGTGAACTGGCCGCCTCGCTTCTCGTCGAGAATGCCGGCGAAAACGCTGGGCGAGTCAAACCGCGGCAGGCAGAGCCAGTCGACCGAGCCATCGAGGCCGATCAGGGCCGCGCTGTGCAAGTCTCCGACAACTCCGTAGCTCGAAATCGATTTGTATGGCATGGGCTCAACTTTCACATCGCTGCAGAAGCGGTCTTGCGGAATTCCGGGCTTCCCTTCGGAAAGCCGGAGATGGGCAAAAAACAACCGGCGCGTGACAGTGACGAGTCGGACATCCCCTTAGCGGCAGTGCAGATCGGCTTCCCCACCATCCTAGCAGCAGACTCCAGGTTCTTGGTTGGGCGTTCGGTAAGTTCGCATGACGGTCGCCCCCGGAGGGCCGGCTTCGCGTTTCCGTCTGGCATGCAGCGAAAGTTCGGATCGCCTACAGCCGTAACCGGACAGATGCCTCATCTTCCCTGGCTGACGCGCCAAGCATGGACTTCGACCCTAACCGCAGGCAAGCCCGGCGGGGCATTCCAACTGCTTCGAAGTCGCGAGAGAAAAAGGGTGGGCCATCATGTTGGCGGCTGTAATCTTAGCCGTTGGTCCGGATGGTTTTCGCCCGGGGAAGATGCGAGGCTTTCTGCGGGACAGAGGAACCCGAGCCACCCGAAGTACTGGCCGGAACTCCCAATCTCGTGTTTAGAAATACTGGGACAGTCCGTGCTCGAGCCCATGGTGGGCCGGCTTGAGGAAGCGGGCTTCGGATCGGTTTCCGTTCTGGCCGGCCACGCCCTGGCGAATCTGCTGCCTGCGCGTCCAGCGCGGAGCGGAAAGCTTGTTCTGGTCCGCCATCCGGATTTCGCTGCAATCGGCGGCAGAGCGTCTCTCGTCCGATATGCCGACGAAGGGGTCGAGTCTGTCCTGCTCCGGCGAGCGGGAGCCTTCCTGGAATTCGATCTGGGCGATTTCTTGCGTTCGCATCGCGACCGTCAGCAGGCGTTTTCCCCGGCTCTCGGACACGCTTGGTCCGCTCGATGGTTGGGGGATTGACGCCGCCCGACTCCGCCCGAGCGGAATGCTGGGGGTGGCAAGCCCGCGGAGTCGCATCATTTTCATTTCGTTATCCGCGGTCGGCTCAAACCGAGAGGCCAGCTCGGATGGGACAGGATGGAACTCTACTCGCGAAATCATGACCAGCGCACCCCTCCCCGCAGCGGGGATGGGATGGGGGTTGGGAGGAAATCGTCGACTGATTCTTAGTTCAGGTTCGGCAACAACACGCAAGCCGAAGAAGCGGTGATCAGAGCCGACGATCCAGAGTTGTTGAAGCGGACCACGCCGTCTTCGATCGAGCAGAAGTTACGCACGCCGCTCTGGTTGAATACCGCGGGCGAGCCTCCAACGTCGTAGGACTGGCCGGCAGTTCCTCCCCCCGCGGTCAGACTGAAGTAGTAGCCGCTCTTCGCCTTGGCCGCGGTGCCGGCGTTCGAAACCGCAAAGTCGACCAAGCAAGCGAAGCTGGAGTTCGGAGTCGGGCAGGCGCCCGCCGCAGGCGGCCCCAGGACCGAGAGCGACGAAGCGTAGCCCACCGTCGGGTACGACGACTGGTAGCTAATCTGCGCGGTGTTGATGGTGCGAATCGAGCTGACCGCAGACGACTCGTTGGCCGCAATGCGCGCCCGTAATAGATTTGGAATCGCGATGGCTGCGATGATGAGAATGATCGCTACCACGATCAACAGCTCAATCAGTGAAAAGCCTTTCTCTCTCTGCATCGTTTCCCCTGGGTTGTGGAATTCCAGTGTTTGGAACTTGTATTGCTGACGCCTCGACTTCCATTCATACCATGAAGCCACGGGGAGCGCATAGTTACTGTAGATTGTATCGGCGATGCAATTCACAGTAAGGCCTTTATAATCTTAAGCTTAGTGGAGCTCCACCGAGCGTAAACCGTAGCCTTTGGCGGCTCGGGCGGTCGCCTGCGAGCCGGCGCGACAGCCCAGAATGTGCTGAATGTGGTCTGGGAGAGCCAAAAGATTACCCAATCAATCGAAAGATTTAATAAACGGATGGCGGCCTTCCGGTCCACTTTCATTTTCCGGAAGGCGGGCTGACAGTGATCGCGGTGGCCGAGTAGCAGGCCGAGATGCAGGTCGAGATGAGCCACCCGTCCCACCAAGGTGAAGTAGATCCCCGGGGGGAGCCTCAATCGTTCGGTTTAGTGAGAGGTCCTACGGTGCAGCCGGGGTTTTTCTGCCTCCAATTGGCCAAACAATCCTTATGTAGATAGCCTAAGAACACGCCGGTGTGGTCACTCACTTCAAACACGAGGCCGGGAAACAACATTAGGGGCTTGGTGCACTGAAGGCAAAATAACGGTTCCTGCGTTTTTACTGGCGACATTAGCTACTTTCCGATTTTTCCGTCGCAACCAATGGGCTTTCTGCCATAGACCGGGCGACGTGTGTCTTCGGCGGCGTTCTATCCAGACAGCCCCGGCCAGCTCAGCGAATTCCACCTTCGGCAGCTAGCCCAGGTCATAACAGGCGGCACCGCTGGCGGTCTGTGCAAAACGGAACAGTTTACGGTTCCTTGCCAGTTGTCGGCCGAGCCTTTCTGCCCGAAGGTTGCACACCTCTTTCCCAGGGGTAAGACAGCATGGGAAGGACTACCATGAAGTGTGCGATTCTTAAACAACCTCACCGATGAATGGCCGAATGGCGACACCCCATTCCCATGCACCGCCCGGACCATAGGGTCACCGCTATCGATTTCACCAGCACGCATGGCAAGCGGCGCGCGCACGGCGGCAGCCAGGATAAATCTGCATGCTCTTTTATTGCATCTGCGGATCACATTAACCCCAACCGAGCCGGGCAGCGGTAGTTGCGTTTTGAAATCTCCCCCAATTCCGCAAGAGTTCTGTCGCCAGCGTGAGGAAGTTGGCCTCCCCTGTTTGCCCGCGCCCCTGAGAGGCGCAAGGAGACTACCGTGACACACGGAGATCACGTAAGAATCCTTGGAAGAGACGGACTTTATGTATTCCTGAAGGAAGTTCAAGGGATGGCAACCCTCCGAGTAGCTAGTAGGAAGAGTGTAGTTGGCAAGAAGAGTCTAGACGAAGCCTTAGCGATTCCGATCGATCACGTGGTGTCTCTGGAACAACCAAACATTCGCTGTCCCCATCCTTCAGGATATTAATTCGCCAGTCTGTCGATTGCCGACTTTTGGCGCGGAGCAGTGCCCATCTGGATCGATCTGGAAAGAGGGTGGTGGCGGACGTAGCTGTCAGATTCAGGGTCTGCGATCACCGAAAGCCGCCTATGGGACGGCTGTAGCCTTCGCCGCCCAATCAAGGCGTCAGGAACCACCCTAGGCTCGCGCGTGGTACCTGGCCCCAAAGTTGTCCAGGCCGGATTCGGAATCGCGTTCTTTGCCGGCGGCCCGGGATATCCCGGAAAGGAACGGAATCGACGACCAAGGAAAAAACCTCTCCCCGGCCGATCAGAGTACCAGCCCCTTGTGCCCCCCACCCGCTCCCCGATCGCCAGCCCTAGTCGACCAGAAACGTAGCCAGCACCTACTCGGTTCTGCGGTCGGACCGGAAAGCTGCGCGGCGCTTGTCCTAGACCACCGGCCTACGGTGGCGTCGGTATACCCAAACCTTGAACTTTCGGAAGTCGGCCAGCCACAATAGAATACCTTCCGCCGCGGCTGCCGGCGGAAGGGGCCAAAATTGATCTTCCCGCAAGCCTCGATCAGCCCTCAACTCAACTGCGCCCGGTTCTCTGGCTTGCGCAACGCGCGAATCATCGTCCATTGGACATCGGAACGGCGGCATGGAGTCGGGATGGCTTCGAACGCCCCCAGCCGCATCGCTTCGGAGTAGTCGTCTTCATCCCGCAGCAGAACCACGAAGCGCAGGGGAGAGGTTCGTAACGCCGAAGCGTCGAACAGATCGCGAAAACTGCCGTCCGGAAGATTGCTCTCACAAAGGACGAGCGATAGATCCGGTTTTTGCAGATGAGGGCGAGCCTGGCGGATGTCGGCAGCGGCGCTCGCCTCCAGCCCGTAGTCTTTGATCACGCCGAGCAGCATGCTCGAGCATTCAGGATCGGAACAAACGATAAGAACAGCCCCTGGCCAATCCATAGCTCGCCCCCCCGCATCCCCGATTCGCACTCCTGTCGCCCCATCCCGAAACTAGCTTGCTGAGCCGGGCAACCGCAATCCAGTCTGGTCCGTAATTCCTGCGCAGCTCGAAAGGTAATTGTCGCGGTGGTCTGGCGATTTCGCTCAAGTCCCGCGCTCCCCGGGGGCCGGGGCGGTAACCGAAACTGAGACCTGAACGATGTTGTTGCGGACCGCATATAAGACCAACTGACTGACCGAACGCAAATTGAGTTTGCGCATGATGTTAGAACGGTGCGTCTCGGCGGTCTTGACGCTCATCCCCAATACGCTGGCAACTTCCTTGGTGGTTTTGCCTTCGGCCAGAAGTTGCACAACCTCACGTTCCCGGCGAGTCAGGCGCTCCTGAGGAACTTCGGTCCTCAAAGCAGGCTGTTTGCCTTTCAGATAGCCGTCCAACACAATCTCCGCCACTTTCGAGGTGAAGAATGTGCGATGTTGTTGCAGGGCCTCGACCGCCGCCACCAAATCGCGAGCGGCATCGGACTTGAGCAGGAACCCCCGGGCACCGGCATTGAGCACTTCACGCATCACTTGTTCGGATTCGTCGATCGTCAAAATGAGTACCATCGTCCCGGGTTCGTCGTGCAGGATATCCCGGGCCGCGTCGAGGCCATTGAGATTGGGCATTCCAATGTCGAGAACGACCACGTCCGGGTTCAGCTGGGCGGCTTTACGAACCGCGTCCCGACCATCGACCGCCTCACCACAAACCTCCCACCCTTCATGACTTTGGAGCAGGGAGCGTACACCGTGCCGTAATAGCTCGTGGTCATCCGCGATCAAAATACGTAGTCTCTTCATGTTCCGCCTCCACACGAGAAAAAGCAGCTCATCAGTTTTGCTGGCGACTGCCCGGCCTACTCTCTACCCCTGACCCGGTAGGCCATACCAGTAATGCCCGATTGAGATGCCAAGAGCGCCGCTAGGGTCGCCATCTGTATGACAGTTATGGCCGTTCCATCCCCCAGGTTTTCACCTCCCGCCTCTTTCGCAACCCCTTTCACCGACTTTTAAGTCTTTGCCAATAAATGCCTTATGGGTAGGCGCGACGCCGGCTGCGGGTGGTTTTTTCAGCTGGGTCGGCAAGAATTTCGGGGGCAGAAAACTGGGTTCCGGATACAACCCCACGCCCCCAGAAATGCCCGCTATCTGCCTGTATTGGTGCCTACAGCAACACGAGGTAGTGCCTACAGGCACGACCGGATAGATGTTTTTTCGCCCCTTGTCTAACTTCAGACTGCGAATCGCTTCAGTCGTCTTCCAACGGGGAAAAGAAGCGGATCGGACTCGTAGTCAGGAGGATTCACGTGAGCACATGCGCCACTGTTGCAGCCAATATCGCCACCGCAACCACCACCGGCCATCCGGATTCGATCCTCGACCTTGTCTCCCGCGCCAAGCAAGGCGACCAAGAGGCATTTGCCGCCCTGTATGAGCTGCACAGAAAGCGCGTATATTCACTCTGCCTGCGCATGACCGGTGATGTGCATGAGGCGGAGGACTTAGCCCAGGACGCTTTTATCCACGTCTTTCGCAAGCTCGATACATTTCGCGGGGACTCGACATTTTCCACCTGGCTTTACCGCGTAGCGTTCAATACTGTCCTGATGCGGCTTCGCAAACGGCAGCTGCGCCCCATCTCTCTCGACGAGCCGGTCCGACTCGATTCCTCGGTGGTGGCGCGCGATGTGGGGTGCAGCGATCTGGAGCTGCTGGGAACGGTAGACCGCATCGCTTTGGATCGGGCGATCCAAGAACTGCCCCCAGGATGCCGTACCATTTTTCTCTTGCACGAAGTCGAAGGGTACGAACATCGTGAGATTGCGAGCTTGCTGCGCTGCTCGGTGGGCAACTCGAAGTCGCAACTGCATAAGGCGAGATTGAGAATGCGCGAATTGTTGGCCTCCCGGCAAGCGGCCAAGCATGGGGCAGCGGGGACCAAGCAGGCTGTGGCGGTAATTAGTAAGAGCAGGGGACTCGCGGCCCTTCTGCCGTCCCTCTCTCCGGCATCTGAGATTTCGTGCCTGGCCTGAAAGCACCGCGAAACCCGGACCACAATCAAGAAGAAGGCCCCTCGCCGGGCAAGCGCGAGCGCACGGCTACCGCCAACTGACGGTTGGCACGCGACATGGCTGCCACGCGGGACAGCCGGTCCGCTGAAGGCCTTCCATCTCAGTAAACTTCTCAAGCAAACTACAGGATTTCTCGTAAGGGGCCGTCGCGAACCCCGGCATCGAACCTAAATGAACATCGACCCTAATTGAGCGAAACAAGGGGGAGCGAATTGGCAAACGGAAATGTCATCGTCGAAAAAGGCTTCCGGTCGAGCAGGACGGCTCCACTCCGTCCGGGCGATCGTACCGACGAGGCGGGAAAAGCGATTCGCAATGTGATTCTCTTGTCGCTCCCGGACGAGGAGTACACCCTGCTTCGGCCGCATCTCGAACCCGTTGCATTGCCGCAGTATCACATCCTCCACGAGCCCGCGGCGAAAATCGATTTCGGATATTTTCTGAATGATGGCATGACCTCGCTGGTTGCTCTTAGCAGTGATGGGCGCAGCGTGGAAGTGGGCATTGTCGGCAGGGAAGGGATGGTCGGAATGTCCCTCACGGTGGGCCTGCAACGCGGGACCTTTCGAGCCATCATGCAAATGTCCGGATGCGGATTGCGCATACGGTCGGAAATTCTCGAAGGGATCCTGCTCTGCGCTCCGACGCTGCGCTTGGAACTCAGTCGCTATGCATTGATGCATGGGATGCAGGTGGCCCAGTTAGCAGCTTGCAATCGTTTGCACGACATTGACCAACGCCTGGGCCGCTGGCTGCTGATGTGCCAGGACCGCGTGGATTCTCCCTTACTTAACTTGACGCATGAATTCCTGGCGCAAATGCTCGGTACCGGACGCCCCAGCGTGAGTTTGGCAGCGGGAACACTCGAGCGGAGTGGATTGATTGAAAACCTGCGTGGCACCGTGAAGATACTAAACCGCAAGGCCCTCGAGCAGGCCACCTGCGAGTGCTATGGAGTCATTCAGCACTTTAACGGTGGGTTGGGCCTCAAGTAAGCCCTCTTCGCCCCCTCCGTTCGGTATCGAACTGACAACCTTACTCTGCGACCAATAGCCTACGCCCACCTGTTCAACGGTGTCGGTAGCTTGCGAAAGCTTGCAAGGGAGCGGCGTGGAACGCATAAATAGCCGAAAAAAAAAGACTGAAACACGAACTGATTCCACCGGAGGGCCGGTCCATAACTCGATTCTGCAGTCCATTCCAGAGCGCGAGTACGACCTGTTTCGAGCCCATCTTGAGCCGCTCGAGCTGCCCCGTCAGTTCATTCTGCATGAAGCTGGCGAAAAGATCGACTTCGCATATTTTCTGAACCAGGGCATGGCCTCGCTGGTTGTGCTCACCGGCGACGGAAGAAGCGTCGAAGTCGCGATTATGGGCAGGGAAGGCATTGTGGGCACTCCCCTGGCGGTCGGGTTGACTCGTGAGCCGCATCGCGCAGTTGTGCAAATCCCCGGGAACGGGGTGAGGGTGAAATCTCGAGTCTTGATGGACACCTTGTGCTCGGCTCCGGAGATGCGGCTCATCTGGAACCGCTATGTCTTGCTTCAGGGATTTCAGATCGCGCAGATCGCTGCCTGCAATCGGCTGCACGAAACCGAGAACCGCCTGGCACGATGGCTGCTGATGTGCCAGGATCGGATCGAATCGGAGACTCTGCCGATCACCCATGAATTCCTGGCGCAGATGCTAGGCACCGGGCGCCCGAGCGTGAGTCTGGCCGCCGGTATATTGCAGCGCGGCGGCTTGATCGAGAATATCCGCGGCGCGGTCACAATCCTCAATCGCCGCGGACTAGAACATGCAGCCTGCGAATGCTATTTCGCCATGCAGCATTTCCAACGAGCGTAGCCACTCAGTAACCTCCCGTATGGTTCGACAGCGAACAGACGCCCTTTCGCTTGGGCCTTATGGTGATGGGTAATTGGTGGCAGTCGAACCACTTCTACAGCTAAAGGGCGTATCCTGCGGCGTCCTTCGAGGTGATTCATGAGTTCAGATCGGCCCAGTGACTGGCAAAAGCACTATCAGGAAGCATTGCTGGAACTGGATCCTGGCAAGCTACTCGAGCGGATCGATCAGGCCTACGAATCCATTCAGCGGTGTATGGACTTGACCTCGGCGAACTCCGACCCCGCCGAGCGGCAGGCCTTGGAAGACGCGCTGGCGAACCTGCGCGTGTTGCGACGCGAGACTGCTCCCCCGGACGTCGAATCGATCGCTCGGTGAGGCTGCGCCCCGTCAGGCATAGAGGATCCGGTACAGAGCCGGTTTCGGCCTCGGATACGGTGTCCCCAAGCAACCTAACCATGGCCGACAAAAGCAGCCAGTAGACCAAGCCACTCTGCGTTCGCGCCACCGCGAAACCGGCGGAATCACGAACGCTGCCCAAGCATATCCCGCTTCGTATTGCGGCAGAATTGAGGCCGCTTGCATGCCGAGTGTGCGCCCGAAGACAGAAGCCCGGAAACAGGATTCAAGGATGGACCAATGAAACATCCGAGCGCAATCGGGGACGCACTTTAGGTCGGCAAATTAAGTCCTGGAGGAGCGGGCCAGAACCCCCTACACGCGACCTCGGTGCCGATCGGTATTATTCCCACCGTGACACCGTCGCCGCCGACAGCTCAACTCCGACGGCCAGCCGGCCAGCCTAGCGCCTGCCGCTGTCGGTTGTGAGATCGGCACCCCCAGCATCCCTTCGCAGCCCGCGCAGCCCTCTGACCCGTGCGGCAAACAAAGGGCTTGGATAGGCGCTCAGCCGGCTCAGAACTCAGTTCCGATTCTCCAGTAACTTTTGGACCCTTCGCGGATAACTATTACGACAGGCTTGAATTCGAGACCAACGTCTGAGCTTCCCGGCTGGGTCCGAAACGATTGCAAGAGTTAAGGAGGATTTATGGCGACCATCGTCGTCGTACCAGAAATCGAATTGTCGCGCCCGAAACCGGTTGCGCCGCGCTGGCATACTGCCTTGCTCGTTGCCCTGTTTCTGGGGTTAACGCTCAGTGGCGCATTCTTTCAACGAGCCGCCCGATCCCAACCCGCAAGAGTGCTCGCTCGCCCTCATCTCGTCCCCTTGTACCTTTCGCTCATCGCCATGGAGTGGGGACTTGTTCTTTATGTGTGGAGAGCCGGTCTGCGCCGTAGCGGAACCAAGCTGCGCGAATTGATTGGGGGGAGATGGCGAAGCCTCAAGGATGTGGCCATCGATGCCGGTCTTGCCATCGGATTGTGGACCGCATGGATGATGATCGAGAAGGTCTGGCTGCGCTGGTTTGGCGCGGCGCACGCCGCTTCCATCCAGACTTTTCTGCCCCAGCGCGGGGTCGAGATCCTACTCTGGATCGGGGTCTCGATCAGCGCCGGAATTTGCGAAGAAGTGGTCTTTCGCGGCTACTTCCAGAGGCAGTTTGCAGCCTTCACGGGCAATCCATGGATTGCGTTATGCTTGCAGGCCGCGTTGTTCGGCATCTCCCATGGATACCAAGGTTTGGACGCGTGCGCCCGCATCGCTGTTTTCGGCGCCTTGTATGGGTCACTCGCACTCTGGCGCGGAAGCCTCCGACCGGGAATGATCGCCCATGCCGGAAGCGACATCTTGAGCGGCATTTTCGGAATATGAGGGCGGACGAAGGGTCAAGCGCGCGGCTGGTTCAGGGGTCGCGTTGGTGGATCGCCGGATGAAGACGCTGTGATGACCGACTTCAGCACGCTGTACAAGAAATATGCGCCGGAAGTTTTTCGTTTCGCGTTGTATCTTTCGGGCGATCGCAGCCAAGCGGAGGACATCACGTCGGAGACGTTTGTGCGGGCCTGGACTTCGCCGGAGGCCATCCAGGCGGCCACCGTGAAGGGATATCTCTTTACCATTGCGCGCAACTTGTTCTTGCACGGGCTGCGCCGAAGCTCACGTCAAGTCCCGCTGCCGATGGAGCTGCCCGATCCGCAGGCCAGTCCCTACACGCAAGCCGAGCAGAAGGAGGAATTCCGCGCCCTGCTGGCAGGACTCCAGCAGTTACCGGAAATCGATCGTGCCGCGCTGCTCATGAGGGCGCTCGATGGTATGGCGTATGAAGAGATTTCACAGGCGCTCAGCATTTCTCTTTCGTCCGCCAAGGTCAAGATCCACCGGGCGCGTCTGGCGCTCGCCGGCATCCGTAAATGAGTAGCCTCAGATCGAAATCGGTCCACACACAGGAGTGAATAATGAACGTCACGCGAGAAGTGATTCTGGATCTGTTGCCGGTATATCTTTCGGGCGAAGCCAGTCCGGCCACCCGAACTCTGGTCGAAGAGTACATGAAGCAGGATCCCGAACTGGCACAGCGTATTCGGCTGCGGTGGTCGGACAACCTCGCGAAAGCCGCGCCTTCGGCGCTCCCTCCGGATCTGGAGTTGCGATCGTTTCGTCGCACACGAAACCTGCTGGGCTGGCAGAAGTGGCTTTTTGGGTTCGCCATATTCTTCACCGCCATGTCGTTCAGCAACGAGTTCTCGTTTGCAGGTGGGCACTTCAAGGAATTTCACTTTTTGCTGCGCGATTACCCGGCTGAGTTCGGAACCTGCGTGGCGCTTGGCCTGGCCTGCTGGATCGCGTACTTCTCGATCCGCCGTAGCCTGCGCACTACCGCACCTTAGCCTTGGGCTTCACCCCCATAGAATGCCCGGCAACTGTGGTGCCAGCCCGCCCCTCCCCGCCAGGACGGGGATGAACCTTGGTTCGAGAGCGGACAGAGTGGCAGTCAGGATGGGGGCGGGTCCTTGTCTTCGAGCATCCTCCCGACGTAGCAGTCCTCATGGACGGCTTTCCCGTTCTCATCGAACTTGCAGCTTTCAAGCGGCACCGGCTTGCCACAGATCGCACAACGTGGTGGTTGCAAACTCGCCATACTGGCCTCCAGTGCAGTCGGGTCGCACAAGAGACCGACGCCCAGAATAGGCACGCGGAGTGATGTGTACGTTGACTGGGAAACTCTACAGGGCAAGTCTCCTACAGTATGTTCGGTATCGAACCAAGCGGCCGAAACGGCTGGGCAGGATGAGGCGGCAGACCCTGCCTCTTCGGCAAGAAAGCAGCGAACGGCTCTACTCTTAGGTGGTCAAAGCGGACTATCCAGCACCGCACTATCCAGGACAAGGACGGCGCCTGCAGCCTGCGGAAGCCCGCTCCGCCAAGGGGGCAGCGATCGCGAAACTAGCCGAAAAGCGGCCGGTGGCTAGGCAACCGAGCCCTCCGGTGGACTTTCGAGGTGCGACGGCACTTGTACCTGGATGATGTTGTTCTGCACCGCATAGATCACCAGATCTCGGATGGAGTGAAACCCCAGCTTGCGCATGATATTGCTGCGATGGGTCTCAGCCGTCTTGGTGCTCAGGTTGAGCATCGCAGCGACTTCCTTTGAGCTTTTTCCTTCGGCCAGAAGCTGAATCACCTCCCGCTCCCGGGCGGTCAGTTTCGGCAGGCTGGGTGGCTCGCTCGTCGATCCCCGTCGCCCCTTGTCCAGGAAACCGGCCAGCACCATGTCGTTGACCCGGGGGGTAAAGAACATCCGGTTGCGCTGCAGCGCTTCGACGGCGGAGACCAGGTCGCGAGCGGCGTCCGATTTCAGCACAAACCCCCGGGCCCCCGCATCCAGAGCCTCGCGGATGACCTGGTCTGAATCGGTGATGGTCAGCACGATGACCTTGCAGCCGGGATTGTGTTGGGTCAGTTGGCGGGTGGCTGCCAGGCCGTTAAGATTCGGCATCCCGACATCGAGAATTACGACGTCGGGCTTCAATAGCTTAGCCTTCTCCACCGCATCGCGCCCGTCGGTCGCCTCACCACAGATCTCCCAACCGTCGTGTGATTGCAGAAGCGTACACAGGCCGCGCCGTACAACTTCATGGTCGTCCGCGATCAGGATTCGTACTTTCACTGCCTCACCTCCGGGATAAAGTTAAAAGCGAAGTTCAGGACTCTGGTTGAAAATCCCTATCCGACTCAGCCCGTCACCCGCGTTTCAGCGAGTATTCCCACTACTTAGCGAGTATTCCCACTACTTGGGTTCACTGCCGTAAACGACCGATGCTGGCTCACGGCCTCGACCGCCGCCAGCAGATCACGCGCCGCGTTGGACTTCACCACATAGCCCCTGGCTCCCGCTTCGAGAGCCTCGCGAATCATGTGCGGAGAATCGTGCTGCGTCACAATCAGAACCTCGCACTCCGGCACCGTCCTGCGGATGACACGGCACGCTTCCAGCCCGCTCATGCGCGGCATCGTGATATCGAGAACCACGACGTCGGGTTTCAGGCGAGCCGCCTTATCCACAGCTTCCTGTCCGTCCTCCGCTTCGTCGATAATCTCCCATTCAGGATTCTCCCCGAGTAAAGTCCGCAACCCATGCCGGACAACCGGGTGGTCGTCGACGACCAAGATTCGTACCGTCATAAGCAACCTTAATAACCTTCAGCTCTCGAGGAGAGACCAAAGCAGCCTATTCGCCGCCGTCTCGACGCTATTTCACGCCCTCACAGCGGGTTGACCCGGGCTGCGAGGCGGCGGTCTCGTATGGCAAGGGGACGGTAACCGAGAGCGATGTGCCCGTGCCATCCGATGCGATCTTAAACGTCCCTCCGAGCTCCCGCGCCCTCTCGTGCATACTGATCAGTCCGACGCCCACTCCCGCTCCCGTCTCGCGAAAACAATGGAGCATTTCTGGCTGCATTCCGCGTCCATTATCCTTGATTTGCAAGCTAATCTGTCCGGGGGAGCGGAAGATTCGAATGTCTGCCTCGGTGGCGCCGGAATGCCGATGCACGTTGGTCAAGGCTTCTTGCAGCACGCGGAACAGCGCCAGTTCGACGGGGTCCGGCAAACGCACCGGATCTGTGGGCGCGTCTATCGCGATCTTGAGTCCGCTGCGCCGGGCAAAGCCCTCGACGTACCACCGTGCGGCCGATACCACCCCCACCGCATCCATGGTAGGAGGGTGCAACAGATAGGAGAGCGTGCGAACTTCACCGATGCATTGTTCCATCAACTCTTCCGATTGCGACCACAATTCGGCTCGGGCCGGCGCCTGCTTGAGCAGGTTTACGTTGAGCTTTAGCGCAACCAGATATTGGCCCAGGCTATCGTGGAGCTCGCGGGCAATTCGGCGACGCTCCGAGTCCTGCAAGCTGAGCAGCCGCGAGGAAAGCTGCCGCAACGCGGCGGTG
>Ga0182015_10003676_pt1 | contig 16990 bp, 15 predicted proteins | sample 712P3MmetaG_FD_120478 | JGI IMG/M metagenome (GOLD analysis project Ga0182015, IMG submission 120478) | Permafrost microbial communities from Stordalen Mire, Sweden - 712P3M metaG | ecosystem: Environmental > Terrestrial > Soil > Wetlands > Permafrost | place: Sweden: Stordalen | collected... | reverse complement strand
ATGCGGATGCGGCTGCAGTGTCCGCAGAAGGGATGGGAGACGGGGGCGATGATGCCGATTTCGCCGACGCCGTCGTCGAAGCGATAGCGGCGGGCGGTTTCCGAGCGGGCGTGCGGGATTTCGACCAGCGGCCGGTACTCTGCCATGCGGGCCAGGATTTCGTCGAGCATGACCACCGTCGTGGGCGACCAGGTGCGGCCTTCTTCAAGCGGCATGAATTCGATAAAGCGCACGGTCACGCCTTCTTCGCGCGCGAACATGCCGAACGGGATGATTTGATCTTCGTTGAAGCCGCGCATCAGAACGCAATTCACTTTCAGCGGCCACAATCCGGCGCGGCGGGCGGCGCGAATGCCGGCGAGGACGTGATCGTATCCGTTGGGCACGCGCGTGATGCGGGCGAAGCGGTCGGGATCGACGGCGTCCATGGAGACAGTGACGCGGGTGAGGCCGGCAGCTTTGAGCGGCTGCGCAAGATCGGCGAGAAGATGGCCGTTGGTGGTGAGCGCGATGTCGAGGGGCTCGCCACCGTTTTGGTTGGGAACGCGGAGCTTCCCCAGGTCGCGGACAAATTCGACCACGCCTTTGCGCAGCAAGGGCTCGCCGCCGGTAAGACGAATTTTTGTCACGCCCATCCCGACCAGCACGCGCGTCATGCGCAAATAGTCCTCAAATGGCAGGTCGCCGTACAGTGCGCCTTCATTCCCCGTGCGGCAGTAGACACACTTGTAGTTGCAGCGGTCGGTGATGGAGATCCGCAGGTCGGTGATGGCGCGCCCGAATTTGTCGGTGAGGGGCACAGTCGTTGGTTGCTGGTCGTTAGTCGTTGGCCGTCAAGAAACTGGCTAACGACCTCTTGAGGCACATTATAGGCCGTGTGGGCGACAAAGGGCTTTATCGGTGCTGAGTTCCGAGGGCTGTTTCGATCGCTGCCTCGGCCAGCGGCACCATAATTTTGTATCCCGCGGCGTTGGGATGCAGGCCGTCTTCGGCTAGGTCACGTTTGAGCAGACCTTTGTCGTCGACCATGGCGGCGAAGTAGTCGAGATAGAGGCAGTCGGTGTGCGCGGCAACGTAGTTTTGCAGCCAGCGGTTCAGTTCGAGAATCTTCGTCGGAGAGCGTTGCGCAAACATATCCTGTGACCGGGGAGTGTAGTTGTGTACCGGCAGCACTGAGGAGTAGATCACTTTGATATCGTGTGCGCGCGCGAGTTCGGCAAGAGAGGCGTAGTTGGCCTCGATATCTTCGAGCCGCATGGGGCCGGTATTGCCCGCGATGTCGTTGGTACCGGCGAGAATGACAACTACTTTGGGATGAAGATCGATCACGTCCTGGCGAAAACGGATCAGCATCTGGGGCGTGGTCTGGCCTCCGATGCCGCGGTTGATGTAGGACTTGCCGGGAAAATATTCGTCGAGATGCCACAGGTCGGTGATGGAGTCACCGAAAAAGACGACGAGGCTCTCGCTGGGCGCGGACGGCTTGAGCACGGCGTTGGCCTCGCGATAGCGGACCAGTTGGCCGAAGTCGTCGGTGAAGATCGCGATGCGCGAGGCGCGGTATTGATCAAGGCCGGGGTAACCGGTGGACGGGATGCTGGGCTGCTGCGCCAAGGCGGCAAGAGTAAGGACTACTGGAACAGCACAAATGATCAGGCGACATCGCATGGCGGAAATGCTACCACGGGCTGATAAATGAAGGCACCACGAGCAACAGCGTTCGCTTGACGCGGGCACTGCCGCTCCACACCTGCGCTCCGCTCTCGTCGGCTGAACGGGCGAGGCGCCCGTTCCCACAAGAGCCTTGCCGCTCCACGCAGCCTCACATGCCGTCGTAATTCGGCCCGCCGCCACCTTCCGGGGGCACCCAGGTGATGATCTGGTATGGGTCGGCGATGTCGCAGGTTTTGCAGTGGACGCAATTGGACGGGTTCAGGCTAATGCGTTTGCCGTTGGGCTGGCTCGCGTCGTCGACCATTTCGTAGACGCTGGCGGGACAGAAATTCTGGCAGGGGCTGCCGAATTCTTTCACGCAGCGTGTGTTGCAAATGTTGGTGTCGTCGATGACCAGGTGCGCGGGCTGATCTTCTTCGTGCTTGGTGCCGGAGTGGTAGAGGTCGGTGAGCTTGTCGAAGGTGAGCTTGCCGTCGCCTTTGGCCGGGCCCAGCAGGTGAGCTTCAGCGCCTCCGTCGGCGGGCAAGTCGGCGAGCTTGCGCATGTGCTCGTAGCCGGCCGTCGCGGGATAGCGGTTACGCAGGCCGCGTCCGCCGGTGATCATTTGCAGGCCAGTGTGAAACATGCCGGCGTAGAATCCGCGCTCGAAACCCTGGTGCATGTTGCGGACTTTCCAGAGCTCATCTTTGATCCAGCTGGATTCCACTTTCTTTTGGAACTCGCCGAGCGTGGCAGCTGACGAATCGTCTTTTTTTAGCGCTTCGAAAGCCGTTTCGGCGGCCAGCATTCCGCTCTTGATGGCGAGATGAATGCCCTTGAGCCGCGCGGAGTTGACGAAGCCGGCGGAGTCGCCGAGGATCATCCAGCCATTGCCGGCCACGGGTGGAACCGCCCACCAGCCGCCGTAAGGCATGGACTTGGCGCCGTAGCGGATCATCTTGCCGCCTTCGAGCAGCTTCGCGACGAAGGGATGCTGTTTGAAATCCTGCAGCACGCGTTGCGGGTCGAGGCGCGGGTCGGCATAATCGAGCCCGGTGACGAAGCCGAGCGAGACAACGTTGTCTTTGCCGCCATACATCCACGCGCCACCGTATTCTTTGGTGGTGAGCGGCCAGCCCATGGTGTAGATAACCTCGCCTGCGGCGATGCGTCCTGAAGGAACCTCCCAGAGTTCCTTCACGCCGACACCGTAGGTTTGCGGGTTGGCGTTACGCGCGAGATCGAATTTATTGATGAGCTGTTTTGTCAGCGAACCGCGCGGGCCTTCGGCGAGGATCACGACTTTGGCGTTGAGGTCGTAGCCTGGCTCGAAGTTGGATTTCTGATGGCCTTCTTTGTCGACGCCCTTGTCGTCGGTGCGAACACCGGTAACGCGGGCTTCTTTCTGATCGTCGCTAAAGATTAGTTCGGAGCCGGCGAAGCCGGTGAAGATGGTGATGCCCGTCTCTTCCACCTTGCCGCCCAGCCACTTGACGAAGCGATTCAGCGAGATCACGTAGTTGCCGTGATCGCGCAGAGGAGGGGGCGTGATAGGAAGCTTGAATTTGCTCTTCTCAGTGAGGAAGTAAACGGCTTCTTTGATGACTTCGGCATCGAGCGGAGCCTCTTTTTCGAAGCCAGGAAGCAGTTCGCGCATGGAGCGCGGATCGAGCAATGCGCCGGAAAGGCAATGCTGGCCGACCTCACGAGCCTTTTCGAGGACGTAGATATTTTCTTTGCTGAGCTGCGAGTCGGGATGCGTAGCGTTGTGTTGATCGATGAGTTGCGATAAGCGGAGTGCGCACGCCATACCCGCCGGGCCGCCACCGACGATAACAACGTCGGCGGGCATTTGCGGGCGTTCGATACCTTCGATGGGTTTGCGGAAGATCAGCATTTAGCAATTAACGATTTGCCAGACTGGCTATTTCGCCGAGGCCGAGTAACCTCTGGTCCGCAGTCACCAGAGTCAACTTCAGCACTTTGGCGGTCGCGGCCAGAAATCGATCCGCCGGATCTGCATGCGGCAGAGACAGCGAGAAACCGGTGCGAACGATCTCCTGAGTCAGCGGCGCCTCACGCAGTTGATCGGCTGCTCGCTCGACCCATGCCAAAGGATCCTCCACGCGAATGCGGCCTTTCTGCATGAGCGCGAGAGCTTCCCAAACGCTGACTGGAGACAGCCAAAGCTCATTGCCGCTCTTCGACAGCTCTTCCGCCGCGCGCTTTCCGATGCGCTTCGGATCCAACTTGCTCCAAATCCAGATATGCGTATCGAGCAGTAGGTTCAATCGCGATAGGCCTCAATGTCTTCCAGATCGATAACTGGCGAGACGATATCGCCGACAATTTCAGCGGTACCAATCATGTCTCCCAAGAACTTTCGCTTGCGATCGGGGCCGGCGGGAATTACCTCCGCCACAGGACGACCGTGACGCGTGATCCGCAGCGGCTGACGCGTCCTGCGGACTTGTTCAATCAGCCCTAGACACTTGGCCTTGAATTCGGAAATCGAAATATCGTTCATGACCACTATTCTATCTATAGTCAATAAAATGGTCAAATATTCGAATTTAGCTGCCCGCCTTTGCCTTCTTCACTTCCTCGATCAGCGGCGGAACGATGTCGAACAAATTCCCTACAATCGCATAGTCGGCGATCTCGAAAATCGGCGCTTCGGAGTCTTTGTTCACGGCGATGATGGCGCGCGAGCCTTTCATCCCGACGATGTGTTGAATCGCGCCGCTGATGCCAAGAGCCAGATAAAGCTTGGGCGCGACCGTCTGCCCTGAAGACCCAATCTGGCGGTCCATGGGGAGCCAGCCGTTGTCGCAGATGGGTCGCGAAGCAGCAAGATCTCCGCCCAGAGCGTCGGCCAGTTGTTTAGCGATTTCGATATTCTTCTGCTCCTTGATGCCGCGGCCGACCGAAACAATGATTTCAGCTTGCGTCAGGTCGACGGCTTGCTTCGCCTCTTTGAACACCTCCTGCGGCTTGTTGCGCACGACTCCATCGGCGATGTCAACACTTACGGTTTCGACCGGGGCCGCGCTCGCGCCGGCTTCGGCTTTGTCTCCGCGGAAGGCGCCGTTCTGGAAAGTGGCAAACCATGGAGCGTCGCTGCTGAAGCTGACATCGGCGGCAAATTTGCCCTGGAACATCTGCCGGGTGAAGACCAGCTTGCCATTTTCATGTTTGAAGCCAATGCAGTCGCTGATGACGGTACGTCCCATCGCAGTGGCGAGCTTGGGGACAAAATCGCGCACCTGGTAGGTGTGCGGCATCAACACCAGCTTGGGCTGCTTCGCTGTGAGGAGTTGCTGGAGCGCCGCAGCGAGAGCGTCGGGCGTGTAAGGATCGAGCTTCGGGGATTCGACGGCGTAGACCTTTGCCATTTTCTTGGTGGCAACTTCCGCGGCAAAGATAGACGCGCTGCCTCCGACGACGGCAGCTTCGAGATTCCAGCCGGTGGCCGCGGCTATTGCCTGGCCGGCAGTGATGGTCTCCCAGGAGACGCGGTTCAGTTTGCCTTCGCGTTGTTCGACGACTACGAGGATTGTGTCAGCCATTTGATCCCTCAAGAGCTGCATTTTCTGGTACCGTCCTTGTGGGACGATGCCTGAGATCCGTTGATCGCTGGTGTTGCCGGCTTTGCGACGAGATCCGCCCGCGCCTCAGGTCTTGATAGCTGCAAAGCGAAGGCGCATATAGTCTGCGGTCCAGCGCCCCTGAGAATCACACAGAACAGGTTTGAGTATAGCCGTGACTTCGTCAAGAAAATCGTCCCGCTCATTCTGCGCAAGCGCGGCGCAGAACGGATTGGCGAATGTCTCTAACCACCCGCGCATTCCGGTTGGCAGCAGCGTGGGACGGGGGAGCAATTGCACACTCTGCGGCACAAACCCGGCCCGCCGCAGACGCGTTTCGTACTCGTCGACAGTCGGAAAATACCACGGAATCCACGAAGCGGCGTCCGGGATGCCTCGGCGCTCAAGTGTGGTCATCAGCGCGACGGCAATTGCGCTGACGCAGCCGTGGCCGCCTAATTCCCCTACAAACCTTCCGCCGGCCACCAGGGCGCGAAACGCGCCGACGACCGGCGCGTCCGGATCGTCCTTCACCCAGTGCAACGCGGCATTGGAAAAGACCGCGTCGAACTCGTTCTCAAACGTTAGCGACCTGGCGTCCATCATTCTCGCATCAATCTCGCGCAGGCGTGCGGCGGCGATCATGTCTGGAGAATTGTCGATGCCGACCACCTTGACACCGAGCGCGACCAGTTTCTCAGCGAGGATTCCATCTCCGCAACCCAGATCGAGAATGCGCTCACCGGGCTGCGGCTGGAGCAAATCCAACACAGGCTGCCCGAGTGCCGGCACGAAGTGAGCGTTGGCCGCATAGTCAGCCGCACTCCAACTGTGGGAGGACGGGGATTGGGACGAAAGGGTCATGTCACGAAATCCTTAGGCCGAAAATAATCCGATCTTCGCTCAGCCCACACGATCATTTACAGCACGCGCAGTTCGTTGCGCAGTTTATCCACCAGCTTTTTCGCGATCTCGACCGGCGTGCCTTCTATGTGTTCGGTCTTCTTGGTTTTCTGCGGCACGTAGAGGCGTTCGATCTTCTGCAGGTTCTCGCCGATGGCGGACTGCACTTCGGCGAGCGTCACTTTTCGCAGTGGCTTGTTCTTGGCCTGCTTGATGCCGATCAGCGTGGCATAGCGCAGCTTGTTGATGCCGGACTGAATGGTAAGCACGGCAGGCAGCGGCATATCGACGAACTGGAAGAATCCGGCCTCGAGTTCCCGCTTTACGCGGATGCCGGAGTCATTTTTTTCAATCTGCATGATGATGGTGGCGTGGGGCCAGCCCAGCAATTCGGCAAGGATGACACCGGTTTGCGCGTAGCCGTAGTCGTCCGATTGCAACCCGGTGAAGACTAAGTCGAAGGTTTCGTCTTTGATGGCAGCTGCGAACGCTTTCGCCGTGTTGAAAGCATCGAGTCCGACGAAGGCATTGTCTTCGAGATGGATGGCGCGGTCAGCGCCTTTGGCCAACGCCTCGCGCAACACCTGCTGGGCGCGGGCCGGGCCGGAGGTGATGACTACCACTTCTCCGCCGTGCTTCTCCTTCTGGCGCAAGGCTTCTTCGAGCGCATAGGCATCCGGCTCGTTCACTTCGTACGAGACGTCTTCACGGATCCAGGCGGCGGTTTCGTTGAGCTTGAGCGGTGCATCTTTCTGCGGCACCTGCTTCATGCAAACCAGGATTTTCAAAACATGACTCCTTACTGGCGGCTTCCGAGGACGGTGGGAAACTTGTCAGTATAAATGAGGAATTGGCAATTAGCACTTCGCATTTAGCCAACTCGGGGCTGGATCGGACAGAGAAGAAAAAGCAGAAGCGGCGCTTATCTCCGCAGGAACGAAATGCCAATTGCCAACTGCTAAGTGAGTGGACGCCCTAGATCACTCCGTGAAAACCACCGACTGCACGCCGGAGATTTCGAACCGTTTGCGGCAGCGCATGTTCTTGCAGGCCATCAGGTCGTCTTTCCGCAGCATGTAGGAACGGGCCTTGGCGAAGCGGGCGCGGTCGCGCTCATCGGCGCGTCCACCAAGCTGGCGTTTTTTGGTGCGTACCACCCAGGTGACTTCGTACTCGCCGGGCTGGTGACAGTGGGGACAGCTTAAGGTTGCTGGTTTCCTTTCGGTGCGCTCGTCGAAAAAGTCGCGTTCTTCCATGAGATCGTCGTTGGTCCCTTCGCCCACTCAGGGCAAACTTAAGAGCTGTCGTTGGTCGTGGGCCAGGCATTCCGCCTACCGCAACCCGGGCCGTCGATCCAACTGCGAAGGATGATTATTACAGTTTTGCCACAGACAAAGCTATGGCAACATGTATGTTATGGCGCGGAAAAAGAAGGTGAAGCGGTTTCAGGCAGTGCAGGCTGTAAAGGAGTTGGCGCGGGAACGTCTGGGCGCGCCGCCAGCGGAAAAGATCGTGATCGAGAAAAAGAAAAAGCCGGAAAAATACAAACCAACGCTTGATACTCTTTTAAGAGATCCATAGAAAAAAGCAGCGCCCACGATCCCAGCGCCGCTTGCCTAGTTAAATGTTGCCGTAACCGTAACGTCGCTAGTCAAATCCTGGAGAATGCACGTTGCTCCTGAATTAATATCGCAGCCTGCCCAGCTACCGAACGTACCATTCGGCACCGCCGTCAATGTGACGTTTGTTCCCGTTGGAAAGCTTCCGGTGCAGGAAGCGCCAGGGCTTGCAGCGCAGCCCAGACCAGCGGGCGAACTGGAAATTGTGCCAGTGCCAGTGCCCGCGAAATTTATGGTGACGGTGGGTCCCGTTCCTGTGAAACAAATCACGGACGCGATTATACTGCCCGACACTACAGCTCCGGACGACGACACGCCGGAGGCATCAGCATTGGTTTGGACTGTGGCAGTGATGAGAGAACCTCCGCAAGCGGTCCCCGTTACGGCTAGCTTGCCTCCGGGGGTGATGGTTACTACCTGAGTTACACTCGACGCCCAGGTTACTTGATCCGTTATATCTTTGGTTACCGGTGGATGAATGTAACTGCCAAGCGCGGTCAACTGCGCTTGCAATCCTTCGTCCTGAATGAGGGGAATATTCGATGCGCCGAACGGTTGCGCGGACGGCTCAATCTGTATCGAAACCAATTCCTGCGGATCCCCGCAACTGGATGTGGAGAGCAAGGAACAGGCAATAACGATAAGTGCAGCGATGCTGAACCACTTCCGGTTCATCGTGACTCCTGGGACCGAGCGGTCGACTCAAACGCGCACGCAGCGGGGGAACCGTAAATTTAGTCAAAGACGGGGCAAAAAGCAACTATTAAGAGGGGCTGAGCACCATCAATCACCCCTTCACCGCCTCAGCCACCACCCTTGCAAACTTCCGGATGTCGTCTTCGGTGGTGTCGAACGAGCACATCCAGCGCACGATCGATTCCTCCTCCATCCACATATAGAAGAAGTAATGCTGCTTGATCTTTTCGATGGAGTGGCGCGGGATCTGGGCGAAAACGCCGTTGGCCTCGACCTTCCACACAATTTTGACTCCCGGGATGCGGCTGATTTCCTTCTCCAGCAGGCCAGCCATGCGGTTGGCGTGCCCGGCACTGCGGAGCCAGAGACCGTTGGTGAGGAGCGCCTCAAATTGAGCAGCGATAAACCGCATCTTCGACGCCAGTTGCATGCTCTGCTTACGCAGATAGAGGAAGTCCTGGCTGAGGACGGACTGGAAGAGCACCACCGCCTCGCCGCCCAGAATTCCGTTCTTGGTGCCGCCGAAAGACAGCGCATCTACCCCTAAATCGCGGGTGGCCTCACGGAGGGTCTGGCCGAGCGAGGCGGCCGCGTTGGCGATGCGAGCGCCGTCCACATGTAAGAACATGCCGTGCTCGTGGGCGAAGCGGGCGAGCGCTTGAATCTCTTCCGGTTGATAGACTGTCCCCATCTCGGTGGATTGGGTAATCGAGATAACGCGGGGCTGCGAGTGGTGCTCGTCTCCGATACCGTGGTAAGCGTGGCGGACGGAGTCCAGGGTGATCTTGCCGTCCTGATGCGGCAGGGGAATCAGCTTGCAGCCGGTGTGCTTCTCCGGCGCGCCACACTCGTCGCTGTAGATGTGGGCATAAGCGCTACACAGGACCGAATGAAAGGGCCGAGTCAGAGCCTGCAGACCCAGCACATTCGCGCCCGTGCCGTTGAAAGTGAAAAAAACTGCGATATCCCGCCCAAAATGCTCCTCGAATTTCTTGACCGCGGAACGCGTATAAGGATCGTCGCCGTAGGCGACCACATGGCCCTGGTTGGCCCGGACGATAGCCTCAAGGATCTCGGGATGCACGCCGGCATTGTTGTCGCTGGCAAAGTTGCGGGTGGGCTGGGTTGGCACTGTAGGCATACTGAATAATCTAGCAGACCTCATAAAAATCATATTTTTCGTCAAATTTCATGTTCGGACCTACCGTCCTCGTAGTCGAGAGAAGCCTTGACCCATCCATAACAAAACAAATGTCGAGCCCCTGTCGATTTCAGAGATCCCCGCTCGTCTAACCACAGAAGAGCACAATCAGAACAAAAACGGCTAGTGTTGCGTCTATATAGAAGCCAAATTGGTAAAGGTTAAGGAAATGCGGCAGGACGGATTACGCCAAGACTCTCACTCAAACAATCGAACAAACTGCACGATGGCTTTGAATCCTTTCGTCAATTCGGGAAATCCATATCTGCATAATTTGCATGGGGCTCCACGCTTCGTAACCCCCAAGAGCACCTGTTATTTTGTTCCCTATCCGGAGAATGTATGGCGAAACGAATGATTATCATGTTGTTGCTGATGGCGGCGCTGGTCGGCGGCCTCGGCTTTGTAAAATACCGCCAGGTCGAGGCTGCCATCGCGATGGGTGCCAGCTTCCAGATACCGGCCACCGCCGTCACCACGGTAATCGCCAAGCGCGAGACGTGGCCCTCGACCTTGTCTGTAATCGGGACGGCCGCCGCAATCGAGGGGGTTACGGTCAGCGCGGACTTGCCCGGGACCGTCGATAAGATTCACTTTGAATCGGGCCAGCCGGTGCATAAGGGAGACATTCTGGTCGAACTCGATATCCGCCAGGAAACGGCGCAGCTTGCCAACATGGAAGCCCAGCGCGATCTGGCCCACATTCAATATGGCCGCTCCGAGCAACTGGTCAAAGCGGGCGTCATTTCCAAGTCGGAGTACGACAATGCCGCCGCGCAGCAGAAGGCCACGGAGGCGCAGGTTGGCGACATCAGGGCTGCCATCGCGCGAAAAACGATCCATGCTCCGTTCTCAGGAATTCTCGGGATCCGCCAGATCAGCCTCGGCCAATATCTGGCGGCTGGACAAGCAATCGTTTCTCTCCAGTCGCTGAACCCTATTTATGTGAATTTCGGCGTGCCACAGCAAGACACTCCGAAAATGAAAATCGGCCGCGCCCTGCGTGTCACCAACACCGACCTTCCCGGCACAGCGTTCAACGGCAAGATTACGGCGCTTGATTCGGTAGTCAACGAGCAGACTCGCAACATCCAGGTCCAAGCCACGCTGCAGAATCAGGGCGGGAAGTTGCGTTCCGGCATGTACGTGCAAGTCGAATTACCACTGGGCCAGCCGCGCAGCGTGATTCCCTTGCCGGCATCGGCTATTAACTATGCGCCCTATGGTGATTCCGTGTACGTCGTGACCGACATGAAGGATGAGAAGACGGGTAAGACCTATCGCGGCGTGCGCCAGCAGATCGTCAAGATCGAGGGCAGCCAAGGTGATCAGGTCGCGATCACCTCCGGGGTGAATCCTGGTGACGAGGTCGTCAGCGCCGGGGTCTTCCGGCTCCGTAATGCCGCGCCGGTCGAGGTTAACAACACTGTGAAACCTTCGAACAGTCCCAATCCAAACCCGGAAGAGAGTTAAACAGACCTGAGCTCAACGAAAGGATGAGGGAGAAGCGTGTATGAAGTTCACTGATTTATTTGTCAAGCGTCCGGTTCTGGCGATGGTGGTGAATCTCGTCATTCTGATCGCCGGTCTCCAGGCCATCCGTTCGCTGAGTGTCCGGCAATATCCCCGCAGCGACATTTCTCTCGTTCAGGTCACTACGGTATACGTCGGTGCGAACGCCGACCTTGTGCGTGGATTCATTACCACGCCGCTGGAGCGCGTGATTGCCAGCGCCGACGGCATCGACTACATGGAGTCCACCAGTGCCCAGGGCCTGAGCACGATTATTGTTCACCTGAAATTGAACTACGACACGAACGCCGCCCTCACGCAGATTCAGGCCAAGGTGGCGACGGTGAAAAACGACTTGCCGCCGGAGTCGCAGGTCCCGGTGATCGATCTGCAAACGGCTGACCAGCAGTTCGCTGCGATGTATATCGGGTTTGCGGCGAAGGATCTCGACGAGAACCAGATCACCGACTATCTCACCCGTGTGGTCCAGCCTAAGTTGAGCGCAGTTAGCGGCGTGCAGCGCGCCGACATCCTAGGCAATCGCACATTCGCCATGCGTATCTGGCTCAAGCCCGATCAAATGGCCGCCCGCGGCGTCTCGCCCTCCGACATCCATGATGCGCTGTCGAAGAATAACTACTTGTCGGCGCTTGGCAGCACGAAGGGTTCGATGGTTTCTGTAAACCTGGTCGCGAACACAGACCTGCGCACACCCGATGATTTCAAGCAGATGGTCATCAAGCAGGAAAACGGCGTGGTGGTTCGCCTCGGCGAAATCGCTGACGTTCAACTTGGCGCGGAAAACTATGACCAGGACGTGCGCTTCAATGGCGAAACCGCCACATTCATGGGAATCTGGGTTCTTCCCACGGCAAATTCGCTGGATGTGATCAAAGCTGTGCGCAAGCAGCTTCCCGCCATTCAGGAACAGTTGCCTGCGGGAATGAAGTTAGGCATTCCCTATGACTCCACGGCGTACATTCAAGATGCAATCAACGAAGTTCTACACACGCTCACTGAAACGCTGCTGATTGTCGTCATTGTCATTTTCCTTTTCCTGGGCTCGTTCCGGTCTGTGCTCATTCCGATTGTCGCGATTCCAGTTTCGCTGATCGGCGCAGTCTTTCTGATGCTTTTGGCCGGCTTCACCATCAATCTTCTAACGCTGCTCGCCATCGTGCTTTCCGTCGGCCTGGTGGTCGACGACGCCATCGTTATGGTGGAAAACGTCGAACGCCATTTGCAGATGGGCAAGACGCCTTTCCGCGCCGCGGAAGACGCCGCCCGCGAACTGGTTGGGCCGATTATCGCCATGACCATTACACTGGCCGCGGTCTACGCGCCAATCGGTATCCAGGGTGGACTGACCGGATCGCTCTTCCGCGAATTTGCTTTCACGCTGGCTGGCGCAGTCACTGTCTCCGGTATTGTGGCGCTTACCTTGTCGCCCATGATGGCCTCGAAATTGCTTCGCGCCGGCGACACCGAGCGTGGATTTTCCGGCATTGTCAATCGCCAATTCGAACGGATACGAAGTCTCTATACCCGCCTGCTGACCGGTACTCTGAACTATCGCCCGGTCGTGCTGACGGTATGGGCGATTGTTGCCGTTCTCATGATCCCGTTCTACATGTTTTCCCAACGGGAACTGGCGCCGCAAGAGGACCAGGGAGTTGTATTCGGCGTGATTCAGGCTTCTGCCAACGCCACACTCGACCAAACCAACCTGTTCGCCAATCAGGTGTACGACGTGTACCACTCCTTCCCCGAGAGTGAGAGCCTTTTTCAGATCACGAATCCCGGCGGCGGCTTTGGAGGAATGGTGGTCAAGCCGTGGAGCGAGCGCAAGAAAACCACGCAGCAACTGCTCGTCGAATCATCAGCGAAACTGTCGAAAATTGCCGGCATTCGAGTGATTCCTTTGACCCCGCCACCGCTTCCTGGGGGCGGCAACTTCCCCGTCGATTTCGTGATCGCTTCGTCCGCTGAGCCCGAGCAAGTCAGCCAGCTCGCCGAAAAGATCGTGCAGAAGGCCATGGCCAGCGGCAAGTTCATCTACGCCGACACCGATGTGAAGTTTGACCAGCCGCAGACCGAAGTCGTTTTCGATCGCGACAAGCTGCGCTCACAGGGCGTGGATTTAAGCCAGGTCGGTCAGGATCTCTCTACCATGCTGGGCGGAAACTACGTCAACCGGTTCAGCATTCAGGGGCGCAGCTACAAAGTCATCCCGCAGGTTCAGCGTGTCGAGCGCTTGACGGCCGATCAGCTTTCGCAAATCTACGTGAAGGGATCGGCTGACAAACTCGTGCCGCTCTCTACATTTGCCACGCTGAAGACCACGACCGAACCCCGCTCGCTGAATAAATTTCAGCAGTTGAACGCTGTGCGCATTCAGGGTGTAATTCCGCCGAATGTGCCCCTCGATCAGGCGCTTACGTTTTTGGAAGATCAGGCCAAGCAGATTCTGCCGCAGGGGTTCACCGTGGACTACGCCGGTGAATCGCGTCAGCTTCGAGTGGAGGGCAGCAAATTTCTTGGCACGTTCCTGCTTTCGGCGATCCTGATCTACCTCGTGCTCGCTGCCACGTTCGAGAGCTTCCGCGATCCTTTCATCATTCTCGCCGGCTCGGTTCCGTTGGCCATCTCCGGCGCGCTGATGTTCTCGTTCCTCGGCTTCACGACGCTCAACATCTACAGTCAGGTCGGCCTGATCACTCTCGTTGGCCTGATCGCCAAGAACGGAATTCTGATCGTGGAATTTGCGAACCACCTGCAGGAAAGCGGACGCAGCAAGCTCGAAGCCGTCATCGGCGCCGCAAGTACCCGGCTGCGTCCGATCCTGATGACGACCGCGGCCACCGTCTTCGGCCACTTTCCCCTCGTTCTGGCCAAGGGCCCCGGCGCCGGAGCACGCAACAGCATCGGCATCATGCTGGTAAGCGGCATGATTATTGGCACGGTCTTCACGCTGTTTGTGGTGCCCTCCATCTATATGCTCGTCGCTAAAACTCATACCGCGATCCGGGACGAGGATGACGAGAAGATTACTCTGCGCGAGCCGGTAGCGGCGGCGTTTTGATCGATCCCGTGGAGGCTTTTTTTCGTTCCAGCGCTCTATCTGATTATCGAGGGCTGGCGGGGGCACGGGAAGACGCAGGAAAAGGCTTAGCCGCCACCGTTATTCTTGGAATCTTGCCGTCCTGTCTTCTTTTTGCGCGCTTTGCGCCGCATCTTGGCCATCCATTCGCGCGAATACATGGTACCGCGACACTTGAGCGAGCCGCAGTGGCAGGGCGCAGGGTCCTCGTCGTCGTAGAGGTTGTAGTCCCAGAGCAGTTCCTCGCCGGCGGCAATGTCGCGGAGCGCGAGGAGCCAGACGCGCGCCTTGATTTCATCGATCTCGCAGTTGGGATCGCAGGAATGGTTTAAGTATGCGCCCATCCCTTCGCCATCAATGACGGTCTTACCGTCTTCCAGGCCATAGAGATAAGTGCGTGGTGCGCCGTCATACAACCGGTTGGCCTCCTCCGGACTGATCCGCGGCCCTGAATATTCGACAACACGAGCACCTTTGCGAATAGTCGTGGTGGTGAAGACACCCACCGCATGAATGCGTGATGGACGAATAACCAAAGCCATCCTACTAATTTCGCACGACTACGAGTTTGAAGGAAGACGAAAAGATGAAAGTCCAATTCGGAGTTCGGCGTGGCCTCAGCGAGCAGTCTGTCGGCGCAAGATAAAAATGCCGCTACTGTTCAAGTAACAACAGGACGGCATTGATTTCTTAAAAAAAGATTTGTTGCGCCTACGGATCGTATACCGAACTGCCGTAGCCTTGTTTGCGGGCGGATTCCTGCATGTCGTCCAGGCGTCTTTTCTGTTCTTCCAATTGTTGTTGCATCCGTTCTACGCGCTGCTGCTTTTCCCTCTGCCGCTCGTTCCACCCCACACAACCTTCGACGCAGTTGGCTGGGGCAAAACGAATGGACTCGTTGAGCTCGTCCACCTGTCTTTGCAGCGAGTCGATCTGGTTTTTTTGCGCCACGATCTGCGACTTCCACTGTTCGGGTGGCAGCTTGCCCTCGCTTGAGGTGGCAATAGGCGAGTTGCCTCTTTCATCATTTCTTTTCGAAGAAGCCGAAACTGATTGCGCACGCTCGGGGATCTCTTCATTCGTGATGACCTTGGAGGCCTTAACATCCTTGCCCGGCGAGGTTTTTGACTGCTCCTTTTGCTGACGCTGCTGGCGGGCAAGGTCACCGAGGGATGGCGAATCCTGGCCGCAAAGAGTTCCGACAAACGAAAAAACCACCGCCGCCGGAAGCAAGACGTACACGAGGCCCCACCTTGTGCTCATAGCAAAACCCCTCTTTTGCAGCTAGCCTTGAGAACGCAGGGCTGCTTCAGAAATGTTATCCGCAATAGGCGGTGAACCAGCATTACGAACGGGCCTTGAACGAACGTGCAGGAGCAGTGCGCCTCAGTCCTTCGCCCGGGATGGCGACGTGTACCTGGTAATGAGACTGTCGAGATGCGCCAATAGCGCGCCTGCCTGTCCGTGGATAGTCGGCCATTGAAGCCAGTGAGCATTGAATATGATGTTGCCATAAGTCGAAGTAGTATACGGCAGGAATTTCGCAGGGAATGCGCGCGCGCTAGGACGCAATAGCGTTTGCGGCGATGGCCATGCCGGCCAATCTGCTGCCTGTGATGGCCGGCACGATCTGAATCTGCACCAGACGCGGTACCGAGGTTGTCTCCTTCTTCGCCAGCAGATTGGCCGAGGGAATTCCGGTGCGGGCGAAGGATTTTTCGCAATCCGCGGTAGAAGGACCGCGCATGTTTCCTTCCATAAACGCGAGTCCGGGGCAGCGAGTGCAGGTTGAGCCATGCGCGCACTGCGAGCAACTGGTGAGATCGCGCAAGCGAATCGAGCGGACTTCCTTCAATTGCTCGGAATCGCGCCAGATGTCGATGAAGCGCTGCTGCCGAACGTTGCCGCACGACAGAGGGAACTGCACGCAGGGATAAAACTCTCCGTAAGGAGAAACATAGCAGGCGGTATGACCCGCGCTGCAGGGTAAAGATGCCATGCTGTTTTCGTCGGGCACGGGCGGCGGCGCGCAAAACGCATCGGCGTTACCGACGAAAGCTTCGTCCCGGAACAGTTGGCGAAGAGCGGACTCGCCCGCGTTCAAGTCGAGGATGGAGCGGTCGCCATCCATCATCGGCGTGACCGTTGGATCCAGCGTGCACTCGGCGCCAAGTTCATCCGCGAGCGCCTGGACGCCGTGATAGTCCTGCATATTCTGAGTCATCAAGACGTTGGCCATGACGACCTTCAGACCCTGCGACTTGAGGAAACGGATAGCGTTGACCGACCGCCGTAGCGAGCCGGGAACCTTGGTGATCGCGTCATGCACTTCCGGCCGATGCGAATAGATGCTGACCTGAATCGATTCCACTCCGAGATCGCGGAGACGCGCCGCTTGCGATTCACGAATCAACACCGCATTGGTCTTGAGTTTGATGCAGAAGGTAAGGGAACGCGCGCACTCGAGAATTTCGAAGAAATCCTTGCGAAGAAAAATCTCGCCGCCGCTAAAGGTGAGGATAAAGACGCCGGCTTCGGCCATCTCTTTGAGCAGGTTCTTGATTTCAGACGTGGTCATCTCACCGTGGTCCTCGTGATCGAGATAGCAGTGAACACACTGCTCATTGCAACGGTAAGTGAGATCAATTTGCGCGCTGAAGGGAACGCCCAGCCGCAGCGCCCGCTCGCCCATCTCCTGCATCAGGGCGCTCATGGTTGT
>Ga0182015_10003675_pt1 | contig 16993 bp, 8 predicted proteins | sample 712P3MmetaG_FD_120478 | JGI IMG/M metagenome (GOLD analysis project Ga0182015, IMG submission 120478) | Permafrost microbial communities from Stordalen Mire, Sweden - 712P3M metaG | ecosystem: Environmental > Terrestrial > Soil > Wetlands > Permafrost | place: Sweden: Stordalen | collected... | reverse complement strand
CTTATGGAGTATCTCCATTGGCTTCGCGTGTTCTTGATGGTTGCGCTTACTGCAGGTGTCGTCGGTTGCAACAGCGGAAGCGGTAGCGGCGGTAGCGGAAGCGACGGTTCCAACTCAACTGCCGCCCAGAGCGGCTCCGTGTTTGTGCTCGGAACCGATGCACCGCTCCCTAGCGTGGTCTCCTTCTCAGTGAACCTCCAAAGCATTACGCTCTCTAACGGTTCCGCAACACCGGTATCCATCCTGAACGGCGCGCAGACGGTAGATTTTGCGCGCTTCAACGGCCTCTCAACTCTGCTGGATTTCAATTCGATTCCCGCGGGCAGCTACACCACCGCAACCGTTACCCTGGGTGCGGCGACGATCGGATACCTCAATACACAGCCTGGAGTAACACCGGCGGTCGCGCCCACCATCGGCACCATGCCGGCAACGCTGACCCAGTCAGTCATCACCATCAACCTGGACACTCCCCTGGTCGTTAACGGTGGGGACATGGATGATGCCCTCAGATTCGATTTCGACCTGCGCAAATCCATTCAGGCGGACGCCAATGGACAGATCACCGGCCAGGTAACGCCGGTGCTCGATCTCACAGCGCTCAGCGCAAGCGATCCGGAACGTTATATCGATGAGTTCGACGCGGGCGTTGTCAGCATCGACGCCTCCGCCAACACGTTCGTCGTTCAGGGCTCGCACGGCCGTCAATATACCGTGCAAGTTTCGGCCAACACTGAGTTCGAAAACAACGAATCCATCGCCAACCTGACCACCAGCTCCATCGTTCAGATCTCTGGTTCCTTTGCCCCCAACAGCCAAACTATCGCCGCGGATTGCCTAGGTATTCTGTCGCAAGATGGGTACTGGGCAGCCGGGCTTCTTACCTCTGTAACGCCGGCACAAGGGGCGGCGAACTCATTCAACCTATACGTCCGCGCCGAATTGCCCGCCGATACCGGCCTGACGCTCGGACAGATCGCCAACATTAATCTGACCGGCGGCGAGATGTATTTCATCTACAAGCTTCACACGCCTCTCACTAACTTCCTCTTTAACTCCAGCATGCTGATTCCTGGACAGCACATCAGCATCGGTGGCCCGTTGAGCGGCAGCGGCAATTCGCAATCGGTAACCGCTCATCGCATCGTCCTTCGTCATGAAGGTCATGCCGGCGAATGGGTCGTCGGCAGCACGAATACCGGAAACGGCACCTTCTCGTTCAATTCGGATGGGCTGGCCGGCATTCTCTTCAATGGTCCCGTCACTGTCTACACCACGCCTGTAACTCAGTATCTGGGCGGCCTGAGTGGCTTAAGTGACCTTAGCGGCAACTCGGCAATTGCTCTGCGCGTGGTTGGTCTCGTTCTGAAGGATCCGGCAAGCGGAAATCCGGTGTTCGTTGCACGCAGCGTGGAGGAACTGCAGTAGGCGCAACTCTTCCAAGCACACAAGGAAAGGCGGCCGCTCCCGGAAACTCGGGGGCGGCCGTTTTCATTGGGGATTCTAGTGCTGTAACGGATGAAGATGAAGGGCGACCATGATGGCTCCGTAGATCAGGCCGAGCACCATGTAAAAGAGCGCGATCACGAGACCCGCGGGAATGGAAGCAATCGCGAGCTTCACCAGGAAACGGACTAGCGGCCAGAAAGGCATGTCGAAGCCTACGACCACAACCGGTGCAACAGGGGGAACGGGTGCATTTGCCATGAACAGCTTCCTCCTTGCGTTCGCTCATTGCGGTATCGCCGCGCTAGGGCTTGGTCGCCAAAATGAGCGGGGATGGGCCCGGTGACTCCAGCGTCCGCGCATGGATGAATCCGGCGTCCTCCAGCCAGCCGCTAATTTCTTCAAAGGAGTATGTGTCTCCGCTATCGGTGTTCACCAGCATGTTGACGGCAAAGAACAGTGCGTTCAGTGGGCCTGTTCGATCAGGGTTTACCAGGAATTCGGCAATCGCGATGGTTCCCCCGGGGGTAAGAGCATGGAACGTCTTTGCGAGTAGCGCCCGGCTCCGCTCCCTACCTTCGCTGTGAAGAATGTGACCCAGCGTCGCCACGGTGTGATTGCTGCCGAAGTCAATTTTAAGCAGGTCGCCTCCAAGGAACGAGAAGCGGCCGGTCAGTCCAAAGCGGGTGACAGTCTTGCGGGTAACGGGAATCACTTCCGGCCAGTCGACGGCGGTGACGCGGACCTGTTCAGATCCCTGGGCCATCGCTATGCCCCAAACTCCTGAGCCAGCTGCAAGGTCAAGGACGCGCACCGGCAAAGCGGCGCCGTTGCCATTCAAATGGCGGGCAAGCGTCTGCGCCGCGGGATAGCTCATGGGAAAGATATCGTTGACGAACTCCTGGAAGAAGACGGCGCCCGTTTCCTCCTCATTGACCGCCGCAACGGGTTGGCCGGTCTCCACAGTTTTGTTCAGGTGAAGCCATTTGGGAATCAATTGCTCGCTGCTGTGACGAATCAGTCCGCCCTGGAACCCAGGCTTAGTACTGACGAGAAATGCCGCACTCTCGGGCGTCAAAGAAAAGGAGCCCTGCTTATCCTTCCCCAGGAAATTGAGACCCACGAGGACATTCATGATCGCACTCAGCCCACGTTCTGAGGCGCCTGTTTCCTTATGGATCTCGGCGACCGTCTTAGGACCGCCATCCAACAAGTCAAAAACGCGGTGGCGGATCGCCGCCTCCAGAACGAGTGGAGGAACATACCCCCAAGCAAATTGCAGAATGCGTTCGGGGGTCACTGGAGCAGCACCGGGAATCGTCATAGTAGAGCATTTCTCCTTGCGGGATTACGATCGGGCGCAATTATACCCAGCTTCGGAGAAGGCCGCCGCGAGAACCATAGCCAAGGCGAATGGACTATCGGTGGACCGGTTCTACAGCGTGTTATCCATTGGCGTGGTGTGCTTCCTGTAGCTGCACAATGATCTGCTGGAACTCCGGCATGCCGCGGAGTTGTTCGAATTCCTTGTCCTCGAGGAGGCGCCGGCGGTCTTTGAAGCCCGCATCCAAGGCTTTGTGCAGGCAAATGAGTGCCTGCTGGTTGTTTCCAGCAGCGGCGAAAGTTTTAGCCAGATAGTAGTTGACGGAAGCACGCTGGCCGCGCGAGCCGCCATCATCGATGAACTGGGACCTGGTGGTATCGAAAACACTCGGATCGAGTTTTATAGCTTTCTGATAAGCCTCGGCCCCCTGCTTATACTTCTGATCGCTCAGGTAGGCCGTACCCAGATTGCCGTAGGTGACAGCGGAATTGGGCGCATACTTCAGCGCCTTCTTGTAGGTTCGTTCCGCTTGTCGATAGTTATGCTCGCCGTGGTAGACGGCAGCCAGGTTGTTGAGCGCTTCGGCATACCGCGGATTGAGAGTAAGCGCCTTCTGGTAATCCTTACGAGCCTGCTCCAGCGCGAAGAGGTGATGGTACGCAATCCCCATCTTGTTCCAAATCACCGCAGATTGAAGCGAACCATGTTGGTAGGCCTGAAGAGCGGCGGCGTAGCTTCCGCGTGCCATGAGCAGGTCGCCCTGCTCCTCCGGCGGTAGTGAGGCGAGGGTGGAACCCCGCGAAGGCGAACTCTCCTGCGCCATAGCCGCATTTGGCGATGGGGGCAACGGCTTAATGGGTTCGGCGAGAATGGTGTTTGTCCCGGCCAGGATGGGGCTTGCGAAACAAGCACAAAGGGTAAAGAGTTGGATACAGCGATGGCCCGTCATCAACTGCCTCCCTCCTGACAAGAACGTCCGAAGGATGAGGAAATGATGATACGCCGAATCGCGCGCGGATGCCGCAGGGCATACCGGCAACACCTCTCGGACGTAACACGGAGAAGTGCGTTACAGACGACCTACAGCGCAGCATATTCCTTCTTTGCCGCCACCAGCATGGGCAGGTCCGCATCCGCGTCTTTCCAGGTCAAGAAAAACGCCTCATAGGCCTTCTTCGCGCTCGCTTTGTCGCCACCCATTGCATACGCCCGCGCCAACCCCAGTTGGGCCGGCGCGTAGAAGGGTCCGGCCGCCGAAAGCAGGCTGCCTCCGCGGGACTGCATCGCCGCCTTAAAGGCGTTCAGCGCATGGTTGGCATCATGCAGTTGGAGGTACGCCAGGCCTTGCACATACGATCCCGGGTAAATCGCGTTGAATGGCTTGGCTGCCTCGGCACTCTCCACCGCCTCTTGCGGCCGGCCCTCAGCCAGGGCCACAAAAGCCTTGACCAGCGGCTGGTACACATCCTGGATGAGCGTGTCTTCGGGATACTTCTGGCTCAACTCCTGGGCCATGGGCAACGCCAGCTTGCCGTTGCCACAGATCGCCGCGGCCAGCACGGCATATGCCTGAGTCTGCTTGCTCTTGTCCAACGCCAGCGCCTGCTGCACCGCCGCCTCGTTACCCTCGCACAAGCCGGCCAGTCCCCGCGCCCCCGCGTTTGATAGGAGCGCGCCCGCCTGAACATCCGGTGCTTTGGCCCGACCCGCTTGCTCCAAAGCCTGCCGAACGGTCGCCGCCGCCTTCCGGTACTGGCCGGAGAACTGCTGTGTAGCAGCCATGACTTGGGTAATCAGGAACTCATCTTGCCGTCCCGCCACCTGGGCCACGATCCTTTGCACCTCGTCCGGCTCGCCCAGCAGGAAATATGTCTGAAGATGGTTCGCTGCGACATCCGTGCTTTTGTCGAGCCCCAGCTTGCGCGCCCGCCCCATCTCCACCCTGGCCTCGGCCATCCGATTCAATCCCAGGTAGTCGTCCAAAAGGTTATCTGCAGCGATCGCATCGTCGGGCTGCATCTGCACGGCTTTCTGCGCATAGGGGAGCCCCTGATCAAATTGGCCCAAAAGGTCATACGCCGCGTTGATGTTAATGTAACTGTCTAAATTCCCCGGGTAGGTCTGGATAGCCTCCTGGAGCGTCTCAATCACCTTGGGCATGTTGCCGGTGACGTTCTGGTAGTAGTGACCTGCGATGTAGAGCCGCTCACGCTCGCTCACATGCTGCGAGGACTCATAGGCCCTGGCAAAATATTTGTTCGCCTTCGCCACCTGGCCGGAGTTGATATACACCACCCCCAGCCGCGCATACGCCATGGCAAAGTTGGGGTCCAGCTCTATCGCCCGGAGATAGTGACCCTCCGCCTCGGGAATGTCCTGCGCCTTACCGTGCGCCGTATCGCCCAGCGCATACGCGCGAAAGGCCTCCAGAGAGGGCGTCGTCGCCTGGCCGAAGGGAGTATCCAGTTTCTTGATGCTCGCCAGGTCTTCGCCCAACTTACCCCTCATCGTCGCCGCAGCCTTACTTAATGCATCCAGCACATGCTCCTTGTCCGGCGCCTGGGCCTGCGCACTGACGATCTCGTCCCCAGTCGCGGTGTTCTGCGCCGCCAGCGTGATCACATACTCCTTGCCCAGGTTTGCAACCGTGCCGGTCAGGATCGCCTTTACCCCCTCGCGCTCGCCGATCTCTCGCGCAATCGCCGGCGTGATTGGCGTGCCCTCCGGCTTGCCTAGATACTTCACGCTCTGCACCAGGTGCTGCTGGCTCACGATGTTGATCACCGGCGACTGTTCCAGATCAATCTGCAGCGCCTGGTTCAGCGTGGTATCGAAGACCGGGTCGCCGGTGTGGTTGACGAAGTCCGCCAGAATGATCGAGTCCTTGGTTGACTGAGGGGCAGCTCCTGCTCTGCTTTCTGCCGCGCCGCCTGCTGCCGGCGCAGCCCCCGGCCGGGATTTCCACCATGCCAGCCCGCTCGCAACGAGCAGCAGCACCACTACCGCAGCAACCGCCAGCGGCCACTTACGCCCCGCTGCCTTCGCCGCCGGGCGGTTGGCTTGAGCATCATCCAGACTCTCCAGATCTTCCCGCAGCTGCCCAGCATTCGCATACCGTTGCGCCGGATCCTTGGCCAGCAGTTTCTCCACAATGGGATCGAGCCGCCTCGGCATAGCCGGATTCACCTTGCTCACCGGCGGCGGATTCTCGCGCAACAACGCCACGAATACGTCTGCCGTCGAGCCGCCGCCGAAGGGCGTCTTCCCGGTCGCCATCTCGTAGATCACCGTGCCCAGGCTGAAGAGGTCCGTCCGCGCGTCCAGAGGCATACCGCGGGCCTGCTCCGGAGACATGTACGAAACCGTCCCCACCGCCGAGCCGGGAGTGGTCAGCTCCATCGTTGCCCCGCCGGGCCCTACAGCGGTCTCATCCGCACTGCCACTCCCCGGCTTGCCGTCGACGCGTGAGTCTGCTGCCGCGACCCCGCCCTGCTTCTTGGCCAGGCCGAAGTCGAGAATCTTGATTTGGCGCTGGCCGCGATCAGCGTCCAATACAAACAGGTTGGCCGGCTTGATGTCCCGGTGGATGATGCCCTTGCGGTGAGCCGCGGCCAGCGCCGCGGCTGCCTGCTGGCTGAACGAGATCACCTCGTCGAAGGCCAATCCTTTTCCGCCCGCTTGCGCCAGATACTGCTTCAGCGTCACGCCGCGCAGCAGCTCCATCACCAGGTACGGGCGCCCATCCTGCTCCCCAGTGTCATAAATCGCGCATACATTGGGATGGTTCAGTGTGGCTGCCGAACGCGCCTCCCGCAGGAAACGCTCGTGCGACTGATGACTGCCGGAGTGGGGCGTCGCCTGACCGGGTGTGTCGTGCGGTGGCGGAGTGCCCGCTGGTGATCCGCTGCCCACATCGATAGCAAGATAGCTCTCAGAAACCAGCTTCAGCGCAACCTCACGCTCCAGCCGCGTGTCCAACACGCGATACACCTCGCCCATCCCACCCGCCCCGATCTTCTCGAGCAGGCGGTACGGACCAAACTGTGTTCCCTCTGCAATCATCATTTTTCCGGTAGCGCCGCGGGATTGGAGGCCTGAGTACGGTGCCAGCAGTCTATCAGCGCCGCTACTTTGTCACTTGGGATTTCTCACCAGGGTTTGGAGGGATTCAGCCGTCCCTGCCGGGACTGGCGCGTTTCTTTAACCTACCCAGCACTGGCGTGCTGGGCTACTTTCAGCCGTCCGCCTTTGGCGGACTGGAAATCCCTCCTCTCTCCTCTTCGTTATCCTGGATTTCCGTCGGGGCTGATGGATCGGCGAACTTAATGCGGGCTTTTCTGAAAGAAAGCTGCACAGGTGGCCGTCAATAGTGTCGCGCGCAGCAGGAGATGCGGGGGTAGCGAAGTGGATCTGCGGTTTCCGGCCTAAAGCGCAGCGTATTCCTTCTTTGCCTGAAGCCGCATGGGCAGGTCGGCATCCGCGTCTTTCCAGGTCAGGAAAAACGCCTCGTATGCCTTCTTTGCGTTCGCCTTGTCGCCGCCCATTGCATACGCCCGCGCCAAGCCCAATTGCACCTGTGCATAAAATGGCACTAACGCCCCAATCAGGCTGCCCCCACGGGATTGCATCCCAGCCTGAAAGGCCCTTTGTGCGCGGCCCGCATCATGCAGTTGGAGGAATGCCAGGCCTTGGACATAGGACCCCGGAAAAAGCGCGTCGAACGGCTTGGCCGGCTCGGCATCCTCCACCGCATCACGCGGCCTGCCCTCAGCCAGAGCAACAAAAGCCTTGGCCATTGGCAGATATGCATTTTGAATGAGCGTGTCCTCGGGAAACTTCTTGCTCATTTCCTGCGCTATCGGCGTCACCAGCTTGCCATTACCGCAGACTGCGGCGGCCATAATGGCAAATGACTGGGTCTGCTTGCTCTTGTCCAGCGCCAGCGCCTGCTGCACTGCGGCCTCGTTGCCTTCGCACAAACCCGCCAGCCCGCGAGCCTGCGCGTTGGTTAGAAGCGCAGCTGCCTGCACATCCGGCGCCTTGGCACGCCCCGCCTGCTCAAAGGCTCGTTGGACGGTCTCGGCCGCATTCTGGTACTGCCCCGAGAATTGCTGCGTGCTAGCCAGGACTTGCGTCACCTGGAACTCATCCGGACGTCCCGCCACCTGGGCCACAATCCTTTGCATTTCGTTCGGCTCGCCCAATAGGAAATATGCCTGCAGATGGCCCACCAGGTCATCCGTGCTTCTGTCGAGCCCTAGCTTGCGCGCCCGGTCCAACTCCGCCCTGGCCTCGGCCATCCGGTTCAAGCCCATGTAATCGGTCAACAGGTTTTCGGCGGCGATTGCATCATCCGGCTGCAGTTGCACGGCTTTCTGCGCGAAGGGGAGCCCCTGCTCATATTCTCCCGAGAGCTGATACGCCACGTTGATGTTGATGTAACTATCTAAGTTCCCCGGATAGATCTGGATCGCTTCCTGGAGCGTCTCAATCACTTTCGGCATATCGCCGGTTACGTTCTGGTAATAGTGACCTGCGATGTATAGCCGCTCGCGTTCGCTCACATGCTGCGAGAGCTCATAGGCCTTGGCGAAATATTTGTGCGCCTTCGCTACCTGGCCAGAATTGGCGTACACCACCCCCAGCCGCGCATTCGCCATGGCAAAGTTGGGGTCCAGCTCTACCGCCCGGAGGTAGTGACCCTCCGCCTCGGGAATGTCCTGCCCCTTACCGTGCGCCGTATCACCCAGCGCGTAGGCGCGAAACGCGTCCAGGGAGGGCGTCGTCGCCTGCCCGAAGGGAGTGTCCAGCTTCTTGATGCTGACCAGATCCTCGCCCAGCTTGGCCCGTATGGCAGCCGCTGCCTTGCCCAGCGCGTCCAGCACGTGCTCCTTATCCTGGGCTTGCGCCTGCTCGCTGACGATCTCGTCCCCCGTAGCCGTGTTCTGCGCGGTCAGCGTAATTACATACTCCTTGCCCAAATTCGCAATCGTGCCGGTGAGAATCGCCTTGATTCCCTCGCGCTCCCCGATCTCCCGCGCAATCTCCGGCGTCACCGGCGTGCCCTCCGGCTTGCCCAAATACTTCACGCTCTGCGCCAGGTGCTGTGGGCTCACGATGTTGATCACCGGCGACTGCTCCAGATCAATCTGCAGCGCCTGGTTCAGCGTGGTTTCAAAGACCGGATCGCCCGTATGGTTGACAAACTCCGCCAGAATGATCGAGTCCTTCGTTGCCGCCTGAGGCGCAGCTCCTGCTGCGCCGCCTGCTGCCGGCGCAGTGCCCGGCCGGTACTTCCACCATACGAGCCCACCGGCAATCAGCAGCAGCACCACCACTGCGGCGACCGCCAGCGGCCACTTACGCTGGCTTGCAGTTGTCTTCTCCGCCGGATGGGTGGCGTGAACATCCAATCTTTCCAGAGCTTCCTGCAGCTCCTCGGCGCTCGCGTACCGTTGCGCCGCGTCCTTTGCCAGCAGTTTCTCCACGATGGGATCGAGCTGCCTCGGCATCGCCGGGTTCAGCTTGCTCACCGGCGGCGGGTTCTCGCGCAACAACGCCGCGAATACGTCTGCCGTCGAGCCGCCGCCGAAGGGCGTCTTGCCCGTCGCCATCTCGTAGATAACCGTACCCAGGCTGAAGAGGTCCGTCCGCGCGTCCAGTGGCATACCGCGCGCCTGTTCCGGAGACATGTACGAAACCGTCCCCACCGCCGAGCCGGGAGTGGTCAGCTCCATCGTTGCCGCGCCGGGTCCTACGGCGGTCTCATCCGAGCTGCCACTCCCCAGCCTGCCGCCGACGCGTGAGTCTGCTGCCGCGACCCCACCCTGCTTCTTAGCCAGGCCGAAGTCGAGAATCTTGATTTGGCGCTTGCCGCGCACGGCATCGATGACAAACAGGTTCGCGGGTTTGATATCCCGGTGGATAATGCCCTTGGCGTGGGCCGCCGCCAGAGCCGCCGCTGCCTGCTGGGCAAAGGCTACCACTTCGTCCGCTGCCAGACCGTGCCCTCCGGCTTTCGCCAGATACTGCTTCAGCGTCACGCCCCGCAGCAGTTCCATCACCAGGTATGGCCGGCCATCCTGCTCCCCGGTGTCATAAATCGCGCACACATTGGGATGGTTCAGCGTGGCCGCCGAACGCGCCTCGCGCAGGAAACGCTCGTGCGACTGATGGTCGCCGGAGTGGGGCGTTGCCTGACCGGGTGTGTCGTGCGGTGGCGGAGTGCCCGCGGGTGATCCGCCGCCCACATCGATAGCAAGATAGCTGTCAGAAACCAGCTTCAGCGCAACCTCACGCTCCAGCCGCGTGTCCAGCACGCGATACACCTCGCCCATCCCACCCGCCCCGATCTTCTCGAGCAGGCGGTACGGTCCGAACTGTGTTCCTTCTGCGATCATCATCTTTTTTGGCAGCACAGCAGAATTTAACGGTTCAACGTGGTGCCAGCAGTCTATCAGCGCCGCTGCCTCGATCACTTCGGATTTATCACAGGGTTGGGGAGCGGTGCTGGCAGCAGGGACCTGTGGTTTCCGGCCTAAAGCGAAGCGTATTCCTTCTTTGCCGCAAGCAGCATGGGCAGGTCGGCATCCGCGTCTTTCCAGGTCACGAAAAATGCGTCGTATGCCTTCTTCGCATTCGCCTTGTCGCCCCCCATTGCATACGCTCGCGCCAGTCCCAGTTGGGCCTGCGCATAGAACGGCGGCGTCCCCGAAGTCAGGGTGCCTCCAGGATGCTGCAGCGCGGACCGGAAGGCGCTTAGCGCATGACCGGCATCATCTAGCCGGAGGTACGCTAAGCCTTGCACATAGGATCCAGGATAAAGCGCATCATAGGGCTTGGCTGTTCGGGCGTCATCCACCGCCTCTTGCGGCCGGGCCGCCGCCAGGGCCACAAAAGCCTTGGCCAGCGGCAGATACACATCCTGGATGAGTGTGTCTGTGGGGAACTTGTTACTCAACTCCTCTGCTATAGGCAGAGCCTGCTGGCGGTTGCCGCAGACCGCCGCGGCAAGCACGGCAAGTTCCTGAGTCTGCTTGCTCTTGTCCAGCTTGAGCGCCTGTTGCACTACGGCCTCGTTTCCCGCACACAAATCCGCTAAGCCTCTGGCCTCAGCGTTGGTCAAGAGTGCGGCCGCCTGCACGTCAGGAGCCTTGATGTGCCCAGCCTGCTCGAAGGCCAGCCGAATGGTCGCATCCGCCTGCTTGTACTGGCCGGAGAACTGCTGTGTAACAGCCAGGGCTTGCGTAACCACGAACTCAACCGGCCGCCCCGCCGCTTGCCCCATCATCCTTTGCGCTTCCTTCGGCTCCCCCATCAGAAAATATGCAATAAGAGAAGTCGCCGTGAAGTCCGCGCTGCCGTCCAGCCCCAGCTTGCGGGCCCGCATCATCTCCGCCTCTGCTGCGGCCATCCGGCCCATGCCAAGGTAATCGGCCAGGAGGTTTACTGAAGCGATCGCATCGTCCGGCGCTATCTCTACGGCTTTCTGGGCGTACGGGAGCGCCTGATCGAGCTGACCCAGGGTCTGATAGGCCACGTTGATGTTGATGTAGCTGTCGAGTTGCCCTGGATAGGTCTGGATCGATTCCTGGAGCGTCTCGATCACCTTCGGTATGTCACCGGTCACGTTCTGGAAATAGTGGCCGGCTATGTAAAGCCGCTCGCGCTCGCTGACATGCTTCGAGAGCGCATAGGCTTTGGCAAAATACATATTCGCTTTGTTCACTTGTCCTGAATTGACATAGACCACGCCCAATCGCGCATAGGCCATGGCAAAGTTGGGATCCAGCTCGGCGGCCCGGAGATAATGACCCTCAGCCTCGGGGATGTTCCGCGCCTGCACGTGCGCTTTGTCACCCAGCGCATAGGCACGAAACGCCTCCAGCGACGTGGTCGTCGCCTGCCCAAAGGGAGTGTCCAGCTTCTTGATGCTCGCCAGGTCCTCACCCAGCTTGCCTCTCATGGCTGCGGCTGCTTTGCCCAGCGCGTCCAGCACATGCTCCTTGTCTGGGGCCTGCGCTTGCTCGCTGACGATTTCGTCTCCTGTGGCGGTGTTCTGCGCGGTCAGCGTAATCACGTACTCCTTACCCAGGTTTGCTATCGTCCCGGTGAGGATCGCCTTGACTCCCTCGCGCTCCCCGATCTCCCTTGCAATCGCCGGCGTTAACTGGGTGTCAGTTGTCTTGCCCAGATACTTCATGCTCTGCACCAGGTGTTCCTGGCTCACGATATTGATTACCGGCGACTGTTCCAGATCGATCTGCAGCGCCTGGTTGAGCGTCGTGTCGAAGACCGGATCGCCCGTATGGTTAACAAAATCCGCCAGGATGAGAGAGTCTTTCGCTGACTTAGGCGCAACCGCAGCTCCGCTCTCCTGGCCACCGGTAGCTGCCGTGCCGCCCGCCGCAGGCGCGACGCCGGGATTGGCGCCATGCCGGTACTTCCACCATGCCAGCCCAGCTGAAATGAGCAGCAACACCACCACTGCGGCAACCGAAGGCCGCAGCCACTTTTTCCCATTGCCCCTTTGGGTCCGCAACGGCTGGCCGGTATGAACATCAATGGCATCCAGATCTTCCTGTAGCGCCTCCGCGCTCGCATAGCGCTGCGCCGGCTCCTTGGCCAGCAGCTTCTCCACGATGGGATCCAGCCGCTTTGGCATTGCGGGATTTACTTTGCTCACCGGCGGCGGATTCTCACGCAGCAGCGCCGCAAAGACTTCCGCGGTCGAGCCGCCACCGAAGGGCGTCTTTCCCGTCGCCATCTCGAAGATGACGGTTCCCAGACTGAAGAGATCGGTCCGTGCATCCAGCGGCACACCCTTCGCCTGTTCCGGAGACATGTAGGCTACCGTCCCAACGGCCGAGCCCGGGCTGGTCAGCTCCAGCGTGGCTATCCCGGGCCCCGCCGCTGTCAGGTCCGCGCTGCCACCGCTTCCCAGGGCGCTATAAGCCCGCGACTCCTCCACCGCCAGCCCGTCCTGTTTCTTGGCCAGCCCGAAGTCGAGAATCTTGATCTGACGCTTGCCGCGATCAGCGTCTAAGACAAACAGGTTTGCCGGCTTGATGTCGCGGTGGATGATGCCCTTGCGGTGTGCTGCGGCCAGCGCCGCTGCCGCCTGTTGGCTGAACGAAACGACCTCATCGGCAGCCAATCCCTTTCCCCCCGCTTGCACCAGATACTGCTTCAGCGTCACGCCGCGCAGCAACTCCATCACCAGGTATGGCCGCCCGTCCTGCTCCCCGGTGTCATGAATCGCGCAGACGTTAGGATGGTTCAACGTGGCCGCGGACCGCGCTTCCCGCAGGAAGCGTTCATGGGAAAGATGCCCACCGGATTGCGGCGTCCCATGACCGGGTGTGTCGTGAGGGCGCGGTGTGCCGGCAGGCGAAGGCGAGCCACTGCCCACACCCGTCGCCAGATAGCTCTCAGAGACCAGCTTCAGCGCGACCTCACGCTCCAGCCGCGTGTCCAGCGCGCGATACACTTCTCCCATCCCGCCTGCCCCGATTCTCTCGAGAAGGCGGTACGGACCAAACTGTGTTCCTTCGGCGATCGTCATTGTCCCTGACAGCGCGGCAGAATTGAGAGCCCGAATACAGTGCGAGCAGTCTATCAGCGCCGCTGCCTAGATAACTTCGGATTTCTCATCAGGTTGGGGAGGCGCCAGCCGAAGAGTCAACTGCAGTCGCTCCACTTCGGTCGGGATGACAAAGGGGAGGGCGGGGCTTCCGCCCGCATCGGTTGCTGGTGAAGAGAACTGCAGATCCCTCCACTGCGCTTCGCTCCGGTCGGGATGACAAAGGTTAGTGCAAATGCCAAACACGTGGGCATAACTGCGAAATGACTTAAAGTGCAGCGTATTCCTTCTTTGCCGCCAGCAGCATGGGCAGGTCGACGTCCGCGTCTTTCCAGGTCTGGAAAAACGCTGCGTACGCCTTCTTCGCGCTTGCCCTGTCGCCGCCCATTGCATACGCGCGCGCCAACCCCAATTGCGCCTGCGCATAAAAGGGCGGCGCCGGCACGGTCAGGCAACCTCCAGGGGATTGCATTGCGGCCTGAAAGGCGCTCTGCGCATGGCCGGCATCACGCAGTTGGAGGTATGCCAGACCCTGCACATAGGACCCCGGGTAATTCGCATCGAAGGGCTTTGCCGGCTCGGCATCGTCCACCGCTTCTTGCAGCCGGCCCCCCGCCAAGGCCACAAATGCCTTGGCCAAGGGAACGAACACTTCCTGAATGAGGGTGTCTTCAGGAAACTTCTTGCTTAGCTCCTGCGCCATGGACAGCACCAGCTTGCTGTCGCCGCAGACCGCTGCGGCCAGAATGGCAATCCCCTGGGTCTGCTTGCTCTTATCCAGCGACAGCGCCTGCTGCACCACCGCCCCGTTTCCCTCGCACAAACCCGCCGTTCCGCGGGCCTCCGCGTTTGTCAGAAGCAGCGCTGCCTGTACATCCGGCGCCTTGGCACGGCCCGCCTGCTCAAATGCGTGCTGGATGGTCGCTTCCGCCCTTCGGTACTGGCCAGAGAATTGTTGCGTGCCTGCCAGGGCTTGCGTAGCCAGAAACTCATCCGGCCGCCCCCCCGCCAACGCCATCGTCCTTTGCACTTCTTTGGGCTCGCCCAGCAGGAAAAAGACCTGCATATGGGTCACCAAGTCGTCTGTGCTGGTATTCAGCCCCAGCTTGCGGGCCCGCTCCAACTCTGTTCTGGCCTCAGCCATCCGGTTCAAGCCTATGTAATCGGCTACCAGGTTCTGGGAGGCGATTGAATCGTCCGGCTGCAGCTCAACAGCCTTCAGCCCATAGGGGAGCGCCTTCTCATATTGACCGAGACTGCTGTAGTTCGAGTTGATGTTGATGTAGTTGTCCACTTGCCCGGGATAGGTCTGGATAGCCTCCTGCAGCGTTTCAATTACCTTGGTCATATTGCCGGTGACCACCTCATTGTAGTGACCAGCGATGTATAGACGCTCACGCTCGCTTACGTGCTGCGAGAGCTCATAGGCCTTGGCAAAATACCTGTTCGCCTTCGCCACCTGGCCTGAATTGAGCGACACGACTCCCAGCCGTGCATACGCCATGGCAAAGTTAGGATCCAGCTCGATCGCGCGGAGATAATGACCCTCTGCGTCGGGTATGTCCAGCGCCTTAACGTGCGCCCTGTCACCCAGCGCATAGGCACGGAACGCCTCCAGCGACGTGGTCGTCGCCTGCCCGAAGGGAGTGTCCAGCTTCTTAATGCTATCCAGATCCTCGCCCAGCTTGGCCCTCATCGCCGCGGCCGCTTTGCCCAGTGCGTCCAGCACGTGCTCCTTATCCGGGGCCTGGGCCTGCTCGCTGACGATTTCGTCCCCCGTGGCGGTGTTTTGCGCGGTCAGCGTAATCACATACTCCTTGCCCAGGTTCGCTATCGTGCCGGTGAGGATCGCCTTCACTCCCTCCCGCTCGCCGATCTCCCGCGCAATCTCCGGCGTCACCGGCGTGCCCGCAGGCTTGCCCAGATATTTCACGCTCTGCGCCAGGTGCTGCTGGCTCACGATGTTGATCACCGGCGACTGCTCCAGATCAATCTGCAGCGCCTGGTTCAGCGTGGTTTCAAAGACCGGGTCTCCCGTACGGTTGACAAAGTCCGCCAGAATGATCGAGTTTTTCGTATCAGCTCCGGTTGCGCTTTCCCCGCTGCCGCTTGCAGCCGGCGCAGGGGCCGGCCGGTACTTCCACCATGCCAGCCCACCCGCAATCAACAGCAGCAGCGCCACCGCAGCCGCCGCCCACGGCCACTTCCGCCGCTTGGCAGCTGTCCTCTCCGCCGGGCGGGTGGGGAGAGCATCCAGACTCTCCAGGTCTTCCTGCAACTGCTCGGCAGTCGCATACCGGTGCGCCGGGTCCTTCGCCAGCAGCTTTTCCACGATGGGATCCAGCCGCTTTGGCATCGCGGGATTTACCGTGCTTACAGGCGGCGGATTCTCGCGCAGCAGCGCCGCAAAGACTTCCGCCGTCGAATCGCCCCCAAATGGCGTCTTCCCCGTCGCCATCTCGTAGATGACCGTTCCCAGGCTGAAGAGATCGGTTCGCGCATCCAGCGGCACGCCCTTCGCCTGTTCCGGGGACATGTAGGCCACCGTGCCGACTGCCGAACCCGGGCTGGTCAGCTCCATCGTCGCCGCCCCAGGACCCGCCGCTGTCAGGTCCGCGCTGCCGCCGTTCCCCGGTGCACCATAGGTCCGCGAGTCCGCCGCCGCCAGGCCGTCCTGCTTCTTGGCCAGCCCGAAGTCGAGAATCTTGATCTGACGCTTGCCGCGTCCGGCCTCCACCACAAACAGGTTCGCCGGCTTGATGTCGCGGTGGATGATGCCCTTGCTGTGGGCGGCGGCCAGCGCCGCTGCCGCCTGCTGGCTGAACGAAATCACCTCGTCCGCGGGCAATCCCCTTCCGCCCGCCCGCGCCAGATATTGCTTCAACGTCTCGCCGCGCAGCAGCTCCATTACCAGGTACGGCCGCCCGTCCTGCTCCCCGGTGTCGTGAATCGCGCAGACGTTAGGATGGTTCAGCGTGGCCGCCGACCGCGCCTCGCGCAAGAATCGTTCATGGGAAAGATGCGCGCCGGAGTGCGGCGTCCCATGACCGGGTGTGTCGTGAGGGCGCGGTGTGCCGGCAGGCGAAGGCGAGCCACTGCCCACTTCCGTCGCCAGATAGCTCTCTGAGACCAGCTTCAGCGCAACCTCGCGCTCCAACCGCGTGTCCAGCGCGCGATACACTTCGCCCATCCCGCCTGCCCCGATCCTCTCGAGAAGGCGGTACGGACCAAACTGTGTTCCCTCTGCAATCGTCATCGTCCCTGGCAACGCGGTGGAATTGGAAGCCTGAATACGGTGCCAGCAGTCTATCAGCGCCGCAGCCTCGATCACTTCGGATTTCTCACCAGATGGGGGAGCGGTGCGAGCCGAAGAGTCAACTGCAATCGCTCCACTTCGCTACGCTTCGGTCCCACGGCGAGCCCCACGGCACGCCGGGGCAGGCGAGACAGGCGGGATGACAGAGGGTGGGTCGGTGCTTCCGTCCGGATCGGTTGCTGGTGAAGAGAACTGCAGATCGCTCCACTTCCCCCAGATTTCCTGTCAAGCTTCGTGGGGTCAGCGAACTTCATGCGGCTTTCTTCAATGAAAGCCGCATACGTGGTCGTTGGTGGCGCCGCGTAGTAGGAAATCCGGGGTTCGG
>Ga0182015_10003674_pt1 | contig 16994 bp, 12 predicted proteins | sample 712P3MmetaG_FD_120478 | JGI IMG/M metagenome (GOLD analysis project Ga0182015, IMG submission 120478) | Permafrost microbial communities from Stordalen Mire, Sweden - 712P3M metaG | ecosystem: Environmental > Terrestrial > Soil > Wetlands > Permafrost | place: Sweden: Stordalen | collected... | reverse complement strand
TTGCCGACCTGGCGATGGCTGTTGGCGTCGTTGCCGATGCCGTCGAATTGCAGGTAGGCGTAGCGCAGGCCCGCCTCGAAGGCTTTCTTCGAGAAGTCCTTGCTCTTGGCGAATTCGATTCCGTTGGTTGCGGCCTGCACGCTGTTGTAGCCGATCTTGCGGGCGTAGCGCACAGAATCGAGGAAATAGGGATGCATGGTGGGCTCGCCGCCGGAGAACTGCACGGACATTTGGCGGCGCGGCTTGATCTTGATGGCGTTGTCCAGGATTTCCTGGATTTCATCCCAGCCAAGCTCGTGCACGTAGCCGACCTGGTTGGCGTCCATGAAGCAGGGATCGCACATCATGTTGCAGCGGTTGGTGAGGTCGACAGTGAGAACCGAGCCGCGGCCGTAGCGCACGGTGCTGGAGCCGTGCTTGTGCAGACCTTCGTCGTTGTGCGCGGGGATATCGCGGCCAGGGAAATTCTGTTCGATCCAGCCGAGGAACTTTTCGTCCAGGGCCATCATGTCTTCATACTTGCCGTGGATCGGGCATTCCTTGATCATCCAGACGCCGCCATCGCGCTTGATGATCTGCGCCTTGATCTCGCCGACCTTTTCGTACATCAGGTCTTTCCAATCTTTATCGCCGTTGATGATTCCCTCGCGGGCGTCCTTGACGCAGCCGGGGCAGAGCGAATCTGTCTGGCGCGGCCAGCCGAGGGTCGGCTTGGTCTTCTCCCAGGACTTCAGCAGCGGCTTTTCCGACCATGCCGGCGTGAACGATGGATTCGGATTGCGCTTGTTCCAGATCTGGACGGTGTTGAACACGACTCCTGCAGTGCGCGCCACGGTGTAGTCGATGGCTTTCCAGGCTCGCGACTTGAGTGTCTTCGGCATATGCGGTTACCTCGCTTTTTTCGTACTCAAAATCAAAGTTGTCGTTCGCAAAACCAAATGCCAGCAAACGGACGACGCCAGGTCCTAAAAATGGCCCGCGATCAACTAGATGCGATTGCTGGGAACCCGTTTGCTGCGCCGTCTGTGAGGCCCTGCCCTGCACGGACAGACTACCCGGTCGCCTGCTAAGTCCAAATGCGTCCATAGTTTCCCGTACCTGTGGTTATTGGTCTACCGGGAAGCGGCCAAAGGGGAGAATCGGGGGGTGAACGGCGCTTTTCAGCAGCCAATGGAGGCCCAGCAATGACGAAAAAGGTCAGTCGTTTAGCGCCGGGCGGAGGATGGAGATGGCGAAGTGGGCCAGATGCGAGGCACCTTCGTCCAGCTGCAACCAGCGGACCACGCAGTAGTCCTTCATATACTTCGGCGCGCGGACGGCAGGAATGCCCAGATGTTCGGCCAGGCGAACGCGGACGGGCTCAATGTGCTCGGCGGGTCCCCGGCCACGGCTAGCCGTGCGGAGCAGATTGGCGATGCCAATGCGCAAGGTCTGGCAGGATTCGATGTAGTAGTAAGTGGTTTGATCGGAATCGGAGAGAAGGAACACTCCGGGTCCGGCCGGGGCGCCGGGCGCTTCTTCCACCGGACTGGGTGCGGCGGCGAGAAGGCGGCGCAATTGGGATTCGAGCGGCGCGAGCCGCGAAGAAAGCGCGGGATCGCCGGCGCGGGCTCGCGGCAGAAACGAAGTGGGCGCGGACGCGGCGTCGGGGGCGCGCAGAAAGGAAGCCGGGGCGTCACGGCGGGGCGAAGGAATCGCGACGGGAACGGTGCGCGGAATTGAATCCTCGTCGTCGGCGCGTTCGGCGGGCGTTGTGGGCGGCGCAATCTTCGCTGTTGCGGGAGTGGTTGCTCCGGCTGTCGCGGCGCCGGGTTTTCGTCTGCGGCCGCGGCCGCCACGGCGTCCACGGCGGCGCTTGCGGCGCGCGCCGGCGAGGCTCGAAGCGTCGGCTGGTTTGGCTTGCGAATCTGGTGCCAGCTCCGCCGGTTCTTCGTGGGCGCTGAAGTCACCAGAACCAAATAGCGTGGGTTCGGCATCCGGCTCCGAGATATGGATTTCTTCGGAGTTCGGCTCATGCGCGGCGGGGCCGCTTGGATCGGCGGGCGGCGAGGATACTGACGCGCTTGATTCGCCAGCGGTGATCGGTTCTGTTGTCGCCGGAACGGGGGCGCCAAGGCGAACCAAGGCATCTTCGGCTTTTTTCTTCCACTCCGCGCGGCGGAAGCGTTGCACGGCTACTGTGTACCACTCGACGGCCTGATCGCGATTGCTGGCGCGCTCTTGCACGACGGCGAGTTCATAGGCCGCCATGGCATCGCGCGTGCGCGAATAGAGCGCGGCGAGCTGCGCGGTTGGATCGGCGCTCGTTTTGGCTTTGCGGATGCGTGCTTGGACTTGCTGCCAATTACCCACGGGCCAACATTGTAACAGCGCACCGCGCCGTGTGGTAGCTATGATGGCGTATCGAGGCGGCTTCATGGACTCGCAAATACCCATTGATGATCGAGGGCTTCGGGGCGACCGGCCGGCGAAACGCGCGGAGTTCGTTGTCGAGCGCGCGAAGCGGCTGGGCTTCGACCTCTGCGGCGTGGCGCCCGCGGAAGATTTTCCGGAATTGGCGCGCGTGCCGGAATGGCTGGAGCGCGGCTATGCGGGAGAGATGCGCTATTTGGCGGACCCGCGGCGGGCGACTCCCGCGGCGGCGATGCCGGGCGCGCGCAGCGTGATCGTTTGCGCGCTCAATTACAACACAGCGCAACCGCAATCCACCGAATCGGCGGCGAGCCTCGATCGCGGACTCGGATGGATTTCGCGCTACGCCTGGGGAGAGGATTATCACCGCGTTCTGCTCGAAAAGCTGGACGCGCTGATTGACGAGCTGCGAGGAGAGATGCGCGGCCGAGACGACGAGAGCTTCGAGGCGCGCGCTTACGTGGACACCGGTCCGATTGTCGAGCGCGTGGCCGCGAAACACGCGGGGCTCGGGTGGCTGGCGAAAAATACGTGCCTGATCAATTCGGAAATTGGATCGTGGCTTTTTCTGGGCGTGATCTTGACGACGCTGGAGCTTGCGCCTTCGCTCGCAACCGCCGAGACGCCGCCGGCCGATCTGTGCGGAAATTGCCGCGCGTGTCTTGACGCGTGTCCGACGCAGGCACTGGTTGAACCATACGTGCTGGATGCGCGGCTGTGTATTTCCTACCTTACGATCGAATTGCGCGGCGCCATTCCGGAAAAATTGCGCGAGCCAATCGGGCGCAACGTTTTTGGCTGCGATATTTGCCAGGACGTTTGCCCATGGAATCATCGTGCGCCGGTTGGAGCCGCGGCGGAGTTTGAACCGCGCGCGGCGCTGGGCGTGAAACCCGCCGGCGGGGAAAGCGAGCGGCTGGTTGCGCCGCGGCTCGAATTCTTGCTGGAACTCACAGAAAATGAGTTCCGCGAAACTTTTCGCTCAAGCGCGGTGCGGCGCACAAAGTGGCGCGGCCTGTTGCGAAATGCGTGCGTCGCGGCGGGGAATTCAGGGCTCGCGGCTGGCGATGCGGGGTACGGGGAAATTGTGCGGCGGCTGGAGCGTCTGGCGGCGTCGGACGATTCTCTAGTGGCTGAGCATGCCCAATGGGCGCTGGCCCGCATCCAATAGCCGTTTGGTGTTTCGCGCGTTATAATTGATTTGGCCGCTGAAAGTGCCCAACGAAATTCGAGTGAGTTGAAATCCCAGATCGCTTAAATCTTAGTCCGGAGGAAAGAACCCGTGCCCTTTACATTGCCGCCGCTGCCGTACGCGTTTGACGCTCTCGAACCATCGATCGATGCCAAGACCATGGAGATTCATCACGACAAGCACCACAATGCCTACGTCACGAACCTGAACAAGGCTCTGGAAGCGCACCCGAATTTGCAGAGTAAGTCTCTTGAGGAACTGCTCTCAAGCCTGGATTCACTTCCAGAGGCCATTCGCGGCCCCGTACGCAACAACGCCGGCGGCCACTGGAATCATTCATTTTTCTGGCCGATGCTGAAGGTGAATGGCGGCGCGGGACCGACGGGCGATTTGGCCGCGGCCATCAACGCGGCGTTCGGCGATTTTACGACGTTCAAGACTAAGCTCGCCGCGGCAGGCGTTGGCCGGTTCGGCTCCGGCTGGGCCTGGCTGCTGGTGAAGGGCGGGAAGCTCGCGATCGATTCGACGCCGAATCAGGATACGCCGCTTTCACTCGGCGGAAAGGCTGTGATCGGCATTGATGTGTGGGAGCACGCCTACTACCTGAAATATCAGAACCGGCGGCCCGATTACATCGAAGCGTTCTGGAACGTCGTGAATTGGGACGCAGCCGCGAAGAACTACGCCGCGGCAAAGTAGCAGGCAACGCGCGTTTTCGGCTTTCGCCGGAGGCGCGAACTCGCTTCCGAAACGGCTCGCCGGGCGAATCAAGATTCGCTGCGGCGAGCCGTTTGTTTGTGCTTGAGCACTTCGAGCCTAGCGCGCGCCCGCATGGCGGTTAGGCAATCGAAAATAGCGCGGCCGTTTACGCGCGGCAGCGAATCCGACACAATCCTTCGCGAGATGGAACGCCAAAGCACATCGGCGCTGGGACGCAAGATCGCCTATTCCACGGGAATCGTGATGACCAGCGTGGCGCTGAGCCGCGTGCTGGGATTTTTTCGCGAATGGACCGTGGCGCACAAAATCGGCGCCAGCGGCATCACGGACAGCTACTATGCCGCGTTCACGCTGCCCGATTTTTTGAATTACCTCGTCGCGGCGGGCTCGCTGAGCGTGACGTTCATTCCGGTTTTCTCAAAATACATGGCCGAAGAAAATGAAGAGGAAGGCTGGCACGTTTTCTCGATCGTCATGAACGCGATGGGCCTGTTGCTGATCGCGTTTGTTTTGATCGCGGAATTTTACGCGCCGCATTTGGTTGCGCTGCTCGCGCCCGGATTTGGGCCGGCGGAAAAGGCGCGGGTGATTTTCCTTACGCGCGTGATGCTGCCAGCGCAATTCTTTTTCTGCATGGGCGGCATTCTGAGCGCGGTGCAATACGCCAAAGGCGAGTTCGTGGTGCCGTCGCTTGCGCCGCTGGTTTACAACGCGTTCATCATTTTGGGCGGCGTGCTGCTGGCTTCGCGCATCGGGATCACCGGCTTCGCCGTGGGCGTGGTGGCCGGCGCGATCGTGGGAAATTTTCTGCTGCAAGTTTATGGCGCGCTGCGCGTGGGCGCGAAATTCTCGCCGGCGCTGAACATCCGGCATCCGGGTTTCATTTTGTTCGTGAAGCTGGCGATTCCAATCATGCTGGCGCTTTCGCTATCGTTTACCGACGATTGGGTGATCCGCTGGTTTGGCTCTTACTTGCAACCGGCTTCGATCACCTGGCTGACGTATGCGAAGACGCTGATGCGCGTGCCGCTCGGAATCGTGGGGCAAGCGATCGGCGTGGCTTCGTTTCCGGTGCTGGCGACGCTTTACTCCGAAGGGCGCTTCGACGAAATGAATCGCATGCTGCACGCGACGATGAAGGGATTGGTGCTGATGCTGGTACCGATCGCCGCGCTAACCATGGCGCAGAGCCGTCCGCTGGTACACCTGGTTTTTTCGCACACGCGGCTGCACGAATCGGATTTGAACGCGACCGCCGCGACGCTGGTGCTTTTCTCGCTGGGAATGTTCGGCTGGGGCGCGCAAAACATTTTGGCGCGCGGATTTTATGCCACGCGCGACACCATCACGCCTGCCGTGGTCGGAACGCTGATGACCTTCGCCGCCATTTGGCTGGATTGGGTGCTGGTGCGGCGCGCGCAGCATTTGGGTCTGGCGCTGGGAAGCTCGCTGGGGATTTCGATCTACACGATTCTGCTATTTGTGCTGCTCTTTCGCCGCACGCGAGACCGGCATGCGGGCGAACTGTTATGGTTTTCGGCGAAAGTGATGCTGGCCTCGGCCGCGGGCGGATTCGTGAGCTGGAAATTCTCAAATTGGCTGGGTGGACGCATCGCCTGGCGCACGATGCACGGAGCGTTCGTGGATGTGTGCATCGCGAGCGCCCTGGGTATTGCGCTGATGGCGCTCTTCACCTGGATTCTGCGCGTACCGGAACTGACGATCTATGTGCGCAGGATTTATCGCGGAAGGACGCGCGTGACCGTGGGAGACACTAGCTCATAGCGAATGCCGCGCCATACGATTCGCCGCGTGGTGGCGGACACCAGATGATTCCACAACGCGATGAGCGGAACGAGCGGAGCAAGCATCGTCCAAATCCATCCCTGCGCCAGAAGCGATTGCTTGCGTTCCGGCAGCAATTCGATCACCGCAAGCAACCGCAAGATTCCTCGCACCATTCCTAGAAGCGGCGGCAACAGCAAGAGCATCACGATCTGAAACATTGGCGCGCCAGCCAGGAAATTTCCGGCCGCGATGGTGATTCCCAGGACAAGCATTGCGGCGTAGATCGCGTGCGCCAAGCCGGCGCGCCACCACAGGCGCGGTTCGTAAACGCGCGTGAAGATGATTTGGCGGTTGGTGAACTGAAAGAAGCTGCTCGCGTTCACCGCCGCGATGCTTGGCACCAAACACTCCGGCACGAAGCGGATCGAGGCATTTGAATCGCGCAAGACGCGGGTGAGCGCGAGATCGTCACTGGCAGCGCCTTGCCAGGCCGCCATCACGTGCAGGGATTCAAATACTTCGCGGCGTATGGCCGTGCCTCCGCCCCAGCAAAATGCGCCCGCGTGTTCGCCCTGAAATGTGGCGATTGGCGCATTCCACGCGGAAAGCAACGCGCTCCAGAATCCGCCTTTTTCGAGGAGATACCAGCGGAATGTGGTGGACGCTCCCAGGCGCAGCTCCGCCAGAGGAGCGACGAGGCGCTTGAGCCAGTTGCGCGGCGGGCGTCCATCGGAATCGCAAAAGACGAAAGCGTCAAAGCGGTCGCCAACGCGCTCGACGGCTACGCGCAGGTTGTTCACTTTTTCCGAGCAGTTCTGCGCGCGGCCCGCGAGGATCACTTGCGCGAGCGGTTTGCTTTTCGCGGCGATTAGCGAGGCCAGAGCGTGCGCGGGATCGTCCACGCTCGCGAGGACGAAGAAGATTTCGTAATTCGGATAATCAAAGCGCGTGAGGGCTGTGAGATTTTGCTCCAGGCCGGGCTCGAGGCCTTTGACCGGGCAGAAAACGGCGACGGTGGGCGCGTAAAAACCGGGATGACTGGACGCGCGGCGCCGGGCCGCGGTGAGCCAGCGAAACGAGTCCCACAGGTTGTATACGCCCTGGAGGATTTGCTCCACGGCAAGAATATAAAAGAGGTAGAGCATCGCCACGCAAGATCGAGAATAGCAGATACGATTCGCTCCGGACGTTTGTTGCGGCCTGATGCGCCTAAAGTCACAGCACGGCCAGAATACGGCGCGGGAAGAGCCGGGGCGCGGCTAAAATCGCCGCTGACGCTTTTGGAGTCGGAGGACATGCACATGTCTGCTGAAACGAATACATTGATCAATCAAGCCTTGGTCACCGGTGCTTTTGAATTGCCCGGCTACCGCGTCGTGCGGAATTGCGGGATTGTGCGCGGGATCGTGGTGCGCTCGCGCAGCTTGCTGGGAAATTTCGCCGCCGGCTTGCAGACCATCGTCGGCGGCAACATCACGGTGCTGACCGAGCTTTGCGAGAATACGCGCGAAGAGGCTTACGATTTGATGGTGGAGCACGCCGTGGAGCATGGCGGCAATGCGATCATCGCTATGCGCTACGACGCCACGGAAATCATGCAGGGCGTGACGGAAGTGCTGGCGTACGGCACCGCCGTGCGTGTGGAGCCGGCGAGCTAACGCGCCGCCCGGATTCCCAACCCGCGCGCCATGATTTTCCGGGCCGCGCGAACCAATTCGCCGTGAAACTTGTCCGCTGCACGGCGGGCCTTTTCCATCATGGAAGGATCGAGGAGCAGCGCACAGCGGTCCGGAAACGGAAAGCGGTCGGGCCGTGCCGTATCGCGACGTGCGGCTGCTTCTCGCCGGCCGGCGGCGTTGCCGCGGCGGCGCGCGCCGCCCGGCGCCGCGTGTTGCGGGCCCATGCGCGCGTAGAGTTCAATATCTCGCAGAAATTCCACCATTTCGTCGTCGGACCAGCGCTGCACACGGCCCAGAGTGGAGAACAATTGGTCGAAAAATACCTCGACGGCAGCGGCTTGAGGCTCGGGCAATTCCGCGCCGCGGCGCTTGCCGAAAAATCGCGGCAATTGTTCGCGCACTTCGATGATCATGGAGAGGAGCGCTTCTCGGCCGATCGTTATTTCGAGTTCGTGCGCCTGCATGGCACTGGCGGCGACGGCCTTACGGTCAAATTCCCGGGCGTAGGCGGCGATGAAATTTCTCACCATGCCATCGTGCGCGAGCGCCTGGCAAAGCGCTTGCGCCACGGCGCTGCCGTAGGACGGAAATAGTTTTCGAGCAGTGGGCATCGCGCGGCGCACCGGAGAATTAGAAGCCGATCGAATACATTTTCATTCTATCGGTAGCGAAGCGAAACGCGAAGCGGCGCGGCGGGAAAATGGAGCTCGGAAATAAAAACGGGGCGAACATTTCGTTCGCCCCGTTTGGAGTTGGAGGTTGAATCGAGCGCGCCTTAGTGCACCGCGGGCGGCGTGATGGCTGGAGGCACTTGCCCCGGCTGCACGACAACCGTGGTCGCCGGCGTTTTGGAAAGCGCCCAATCCAGCGCCTGATCCACCGTGCGAGCGTAGTGGATCTCGATGCCGTCGAGCACGTGATCCTGCAAATCTTCCTTCACGTTCGGTTCGTTCTCCGCCGGAAGGATGACTTCGCGAATCCCCGCGCGCTTGGCGCCCAGCACCTTTTCCTTGATTCCGCCGACGGGCAGGACCACGCCCGAGAGCGAAAGCTCGCCCGTCATCGCGACGCGCGGACGAACCGGCCGCCCCGAAAGCAGACTGACAAGCGCCGTGACCATCGCGACGCCCGCCGAGGGACCGTCCTTGGGCACTGCGCCCGAGGGCACGTGCACGTGAATGTCCTGCTTGCGGAAAAAGTCCGGATCGATGCCATAGAGTTCGGCGTTGGCGCGGACCCAGGTGAGCGCCGCGGTCATCGACTCTTGCATGACCTCGCCCAGGTGGCCCGTCATCGTGAATTGTTTGCCACCGCGCATGCGGCTGGCTTCGATGAAGACGATGTCGCCGCCGGCGGGCGTCCAGACCAAGCCGACCGAAGTGCCGGGCCGCTTGACGCGGTCTTCCACTTCGCGCTCGGAACGGAACTTCGGCACGCCGAGAGTTTTGCGCACGATTTCCGGCGTGACCGTCAGCAAACCGAGCTCATTTTCGGCGATGCGCCGCGCTTGCTTGCGCACCAGTGTGGCGATCTCGCGTTCGAGATTGCGCACGCCGGCTTCGCGCGTGTAGCTGTGAATAATTTCGCGCAAACCGTCGTCGGTGAAAGTCACCTGCTCGCCCAATTTCAGGCCGTGTTCGGTGGTCTGCTTGGGCACCAGGTACTTTTGCGCAATGTGAACTTTCTCGACCTCGGTATAGCCTGGCAACTCGATGATTTCCATGCGATCGCGCAGCGGCTCCGGGATGGGATCCATCCAGTTGGCCGTGGCGATGAAGAGGACCTTCGAGAGATCGAACGGCACGTCGAGATAGTGATCGCGAAACGCGCCATTCTGCTCCGGGTCCAGCACCTCCATCAGCGCCGCCGAAGGATCGCCGCGGAAATCGCGGCCGAGCTTATCCACTTCGTCGAGCATGAAGACTGGATCGTTGGTTTCGGCGCGGCGCAGGCCTTGGATGATCTGGCCGGGCAGCGCGCCGATATAGGTGCGGCGATGGCCGCGAATTTCGGCTTCGTCGTGCATGCCGCCGAGCGAGATGCGCACGAATTTGCGATCGAGAGCGCGCGCGATAGATTTTCCGAGCGAGGTTTTGCCCACGCCTGGCGGTCCGACGAAGCACAGAATCGGGCCCTTCATTCCCGGCTGCAATTTCTTCACGGCCAGGTAATCCAAAATGCGCTCTTTCACCTTTTCCAGATCGTAGTGATCCTGGTCCAGGATTTCGCGGCCCTTGGGAATGTCGATTTCGCTCACTCCCGCGGATTTGTTCCACGGAAGCGAAGTCATCCATTCCAGGTAGGTGCGCGCGACCATGTATTCGGCGGAAGCCGGCGTCATTTTCTGCAAGCGCTTCATTTCGCGCGTGCATTCTTTTTTCGCTTCGGCCGGCATGCCGGATTGCTCGAGCTTCTTGCGCAGGTCCTCCAGATCGGCCTGGCCATCGTCGCTTTCTCCCAATTCCTTCTGGATGGCCTTCATCTGCTCGCGCAGCAAATATTCGCGCTGGCTTTGGCTTACCTGTTCCTGCACTTGCTCCTGGATTTTGTTGCGCAGCTCGAGAACTTCGAGTTCTTTCGAGAGTTCGCGGATCAGCGTCTCGAAGCGGCGGCGCACGTCCGGAGTCTCAAGCAGCTCCTGCCGCAGCAGCGTGGGCAGCGACGGGAGATTCGCGGCGATGAAGTCCGCGAGGCGAACCGGATCGTCGATGTTCAGCGCAGCGGTTTGCAGATCGTCGGAGAGTTGCGGCGAACGAGCCACGACATCGCGGAACAGATCGCGGGCGTTGCGTTCGAGGGCCTCGAGTTCGTTATCGTCCGGCCCCACGATTTCATCGAGCTTTTCGACGCGGGCGCGCAGAAACGGCTGGAAGTTTACGAGCTCCGCCACACGAATCCGGTACAGGCCTTCGAGGAAGACCACTACGTTGCCGTTGGGCATACGCACGAGCTTGTGGATTTTCGCCGCCGTGCCGACGGTGTGCAGATCGGCTGCGGTGGGTTCTTCGACGCGCGGATCGTGTTGCGCGACGATTCCAAGGCGCTTCTCCTCGCCATGCAATGAATTTAGAAGCGCAAGCGAGCTTTCGCGGCCCACGGTGATCGGCTGTACGCCGCCCGGGAAAAGCACGATTTCGCGGACCGGGAGTATCGCCAATTCTTCAGAAAATGGTGCTTGGGGTTGCTGGGTATTGCTCATCGGACCCCCTTTGATCGGATCAAGAAAACTGCGATTACCAGAGCACGTCCATAGCGCCTGGATTAAGACGATAGCACTCGAACAACCAATTAGATGCAGGCAGTTGGGGAATTGTTTCGCAGTTTTCCAGAACGGCCTACAGAAAATCTTAGTTCACAGCACTAAACTTTTAGATGCACCAACTCCATAAAATGATTCGACCTATAGCATTCATTATAAAGGGCTAATTGAATACACGGAGCCCGCCCAGCCTCTGGGGCACGGCACTGGCATTGTGCCGCACCCGCCAACATGCTCCAGTCTTAGAAGACGTCGATCGTGCCAAAACGGGAGCTTCGGGGACTGGTGGCAGTGGGCTAAGCGCGCTAAACCTTCCGTTGGACGGCCGGGCTCTGATTCGGGGTCCTTTGCGTCCAGGACGGGAAGTCGCTAAGCGAGATACTTCTCGCGAACGAGCTCGAGGGCTTTGGCACGGTCGGCGATCGCGCCATCCAGCTGCGCGTCCTCGACCGCTTGCAGGATTTCTTTATAGAGCGGCCCGGGAGGCAGGCCCATTTCCTTCAGATCTTCTCCCGTCACCAAGCGCTGCGGGCGAACTTGCTCGGGCGGCGTCTCGGCAAGAAAGCTTTGCACGAAATTGTAGGCGTCGAGGTTCCTGTGGCTGGAGAGGCAATCGAGGCGATGCAGTTCGAGATGCTCGTCAAAGCGCGGCAGGCGCACGAAACGCTTGAGCGTCGCGGGGCGCATCTGGAAGACATCTTTGAAGCGCAGGTGATTTGCGACCAACGTTTCGATGTGCTCAGTGTCGTCGTTTGAAAAGCGCAGCGCGCGGCAGATTTCGCGCGTCATCACTGTGCCCACCTCGACGTGGCGATCGAAGCGGATGCGATCGCCGGGTCCGGAAGGCGGGGTGAAAGTCGGCGGCTTGCCAACGTCATGCAGCAAAACGCCCCACGCCAGCGTGGGCGATGCGCCAGCCGGCAATCCTTCGAGCATCATCAGCGTGTGCACCCAGACATCGCCTTCGGGATGAAATTGCGGCGGCTGCGCGACTCCTTTCATGCGCGCGATGCCGGGCAGTAGCGGCGGGAGCAGTCCAGTCGCGTCAAGCAACTCGAACGCACGGCGCGCGCTGCCTTCGGTGAGCACGCGCGTCAGTTCGTCGCGCAAACGCTCGGCGGAGACTTCGATGATTTCGGGCGCGCGCTTGCGGATGGCGTCGAAAGTTGCCGGTTCGATGCGATATCCGAAGCGCGCGGCGAAGCGCACGGCGCGCAGCATGCGCAGCTTGTCTTCGCCGAAGCGGCGATCGGGATCGCCGATCGCGCGCACCACGCCGGCGCGCAGATCTTCGCGCCCACCGACGAAATCGAGCACTTGATTTGTGCGCGGATCGAGCAGCAATCCATTGATGGTGAAATCGCGGCGGCGCACATCTTCTTCGGCCGACGGCGTGAAATCAACTCGGTCCGGGTGACGCCCATCGGAATAGCCGACATCGGAGCGGAACGTCGCGACCTCAACGTCCGCGCCAGCTTCCTGCACGAGGATTACGCCGAATTTCGCGCCGATCGTCAGGCTGTCGGGGAACAGAGAGAGCACGCGGTCCGGCACAGCGTCGGTCGCGACGTCGAAATCGGCCGGCTCGCGCTTCAGTTCAAGATCGCGCACGCATCCGCCCACCAGATAGGCCTGATGGCCGTTGCTCGACAACACTTGGCAGATGTGCAGAGCGAGATCGCGCGGCGTCATGCCAGGATTATGCGCCGAAACCTCAAATTTCGTCTTCGTCGCGCTCGAGCGAGCCGCCGAATTGCACTTTGGAGAAGCCGAAACGGTCGCGCAGGGCGTCGGTGGCGCGCGCCAGGCGCTCGAGTTTCTCTTTGCGCCCGGCGTCGAGCAGATCGAGTTGACGCGCGCCTTCGGAAAACGATTCAAGCGCCACGCCCAGCAATCGCAGCTTTCTGCGGCGATCCCAGTTTTGATCGAAGAGGCGAGCGATCGTGGCGATCACGTCGGCGTCAAGACGCGTTGGCTCAGGCAGCGTATGGGAACGCGTGATGGTTTGAAAGCCCTCGTAGCGAATCGTCAGGCGAATCGTGCGCGCGGCCAGGCCGCAATCGCGCAGGCGCTTTGTGGCCATTTGCGCCAGGCGGCTGAGCGTGGCGCTGGCCAGGCGCTCGTCGTCCGTATCGTGGCCGAATGTGTGGTTGTGCGAAATCGATTTTGCTTCGGCCTCGAGCAGAAATTCGTAGGCGTCTTCGCCACGCGATTTGCGCTCGAGCGCGGCGCCCCAGCGGCCGAAATGTTCATCGAGGCGTTCGTGCGCGGCGGCGGCCAATTGGCCCACGGTTTTGATTCCGAGATTGGCCAGAGCCGCTTCTGTTACTTTGCCGATGCCGGGAATACGCTGCACTTCAAGCGGCGCAAGAAACGCTTCCTCGCATCCCAACGGCACCCAAACCAATCCGCGCGGCTTGGCTTGCTCGGATGCAACTTTCGCGACCAGGCGCGTGCGGCCCAGCCCCATCGAGCAAGGCAGTTTGGTCGTGTCCCAAATTTCGCAGCGCAAGCGATGCGCCGCGGCGAGCGGCTGGCCGTGCACGCGCCCGGTGCCGGCGAGATCGAGAGAGGCTTCATCGATCGACGCCATTTCGACGATGGGAGAATAGCGCGCGAGAATCGCGGCGATGCGATCGCTCCACTCCGAATACAAACGATGGCGCGGCTCGAGAAAAATCGCGTGTGGGCAAAGTTTGCCGGCGGTGCGCAGCGGCATCGCGGATTGAATTCCGTAGCGCCGCGCTTCGTAGCTCGCGGCGGAGACCACGCCGCGCTGATCCGGCTGCCCGCCGACCACCACGGGCTTGCCCTTCAGTTCCGGCCGTTCGAGCAGCTCGACCGAAACGAAAAACGCGTCCATATCGACGTGCAGGATGGAACTGACGGCAGAAGAATCTCCGGATTTCCCGGACGCCGCTGGGGAATCGTGCTTGGCGCGGAAGTGAGCGAGCTTGGGCACGCGGGCGAACCTCGTTAGGCGCAACTATACACCGATTTTGCGGCAGGCGAACGAATGGCGAAGCGCGGAAGGTCAGACGCGGACGGCTAGGCGCGGATGGCCGAGGCGACGCGCGCGATGCCGGCGAGATCGTCTGCGATCGCTACGTCGCGCCACGCCGCTGTGGAGAGAAGCGCGCGAACATGATCGGCGGCGTCGTGGCCGAGTTCGACCACAATTACGCCGCCCACGGAAAGCAAATTTTCCGCTTGCGCGATCAGCGGCGCGTAAAAATCAAGGCCCGATTCGCCGGCGAAGAGCGCGACGCCCGGCTCGTGCTCGCGCACTTCGCGCTGCAAAGATGGTGCATCGGCGAGAGCCACGTAGGGCGGATTGCTGACGATCAGGTCAAAGGCCACGTTGGGTCGCGGCGCGGCGGCTTGGCCCGCGAACGCATCCAGCAAATTGCATTCCCGAAATTCGATGCGCGTGCTGACGCGATTTTTCCCGGCATTTCGCCGCGCCACGCCGAGCGCGGCCGCGGAAATATCGGTTGCGATGATCGATGCCTGCAGCAATTCGGTGGCGAGCGCCACCGCCAAGCAGCCCGAACCTGCGCCCACGTCGGCGACGCGCAATTTCTTGCTGGTTCGTTCGCCCAATCGCGCCAGCGCGATTTCCACCACGTGCTCGGTTTCCGGTCGCGGGATCAGCACATCGGGCGTGACCTCGAATTCGAGGCCCCAGAATTCTTGCACGCCGGTGAGATATTGCACCGGCGTCCCCGAGGCGCGGCGTGCGACGAGCGCGAAATACTCTTGCCATTGCTCGCTGCTGAGCGTCGCTTCGGGATGCGCGTATATCCAAGCGCGGTCGCGCCGCGTCACATGCAGCAGCAACAACTCCGACGCCAGAGCGGCTGACGGCACGCTTTCGCTTTCAAGGCGTGTGATCGCTTCGCGCAATGCCGTGCGGACGTTCATAAAGGCTTCGGCCATGTGGGCGCGCGGGAACGAGCGAGCAGCGGCAGCGGCGCCGCGGCTCATGCGTCGACCAGCTCTTGATTCAGGCGCTCAGTCTCGTAGTGCGCCACGAGCGCGTCCACGAACGGCGCGAGTTTTCCGTCCATCACGTCGGTGAGCTGATGGATCGTCAAACCGATGCGATGATCGGTGACGCGATTTTGCGGGAAATTGTAGGTGCGGATTTTTTCCGAGCGGTCGCCGGTGCGGATTTGGCCGCGGCGTTCGGCGGCGATCAGATCGTGCTGCTTCTGCTGTTCGAGTTCGTAGAGCCGCGCGCGGAGGACGCGCATGGCCTTGGCGCGATTCTTGATTTGCGATTTTTCGTCCTGCTGCGAAACCACCAGGCCCGAGGGCACGTGCGTGATGCGCACGGCGGAATACGTGGTGTTTACGGATTGGCCGCCGGGCCCGGACGAGCAGAACGTATCCACGCGAATATCTTTCGGCTCGATTTTGATGTCGATATCGTCGGCTTCGGGCAGCACGGCCACGGTTGCGGCCGAAGTGTGCACGCGGCCCTGCTGCTCGGTTGCGGGCACGCGCTGCACGCGATGCACGCCGCTTTCGTATTTCAGCTTGGCGTAAACTTTTTTTCCTTCGATCGAGGCCACGATTTCTTTCATGCCGCCCAGAGAGGAAGGCGAACTTTCCAGCACTTCCACGCGCCAGCCCTGCGCTTCCGCGTAGCGCGAATACATGCGGAATAATTCGCCCGCAAAGAGCGCCGCTTCGTCGCCGCCGGTGCCGGCGCGGATTTCGACGATCACGTTTTTCCCGTCGTTGGGATCTTTCGGCAGCAGCAGCATTTTCAAATCCTGCTCGATGATCTTTTTGCGCTCGGCGAGCTGGCGTTCCTCGTCGTGCGCCATCTGGTTCATCTCCGCGTCGCTCGATTCCACCTGAATCTGCCGCGCCTCGCGCACACCGCGATCGATTTCTTTCCACTCGCGGTATTTCTCCACGATTTGCGCCAGATCGCCGTGCGTGCGCGCGAGCTTCTGGTATCGCGCCGAATCGCTGAGCACTTCGGGCGATGAAATCTGCGCGGTCAGTTCTTCGTAGCGCTTTTCGATCTGGTCCAATTTGTCGAAAATCGGATTGTCGGACACGGCCTAACTCCTTCAGTCAAACTTGGCTCACAAACGCTTGGGGAAAATAGCAGGGCGCGCAGGTTTCCGGGCAAAGCACAACAACGCTGGCCTCGCGGAAGCGGGTGGCAGGAGGGAATCGGCTAATAGAAGGAACGAAACATCGAGACTCGACCTGATTTAATTGTAATTCCGATGCGCGCCGAAGTCAAATCCTCCGCGCTATCTCAGAATCGCTAGGCCCAATACGTGCGATCCAGCGTGCGATATTGGATGGCTTCGCTCAAATGGCGCGGCTCGATATTTTCCTCGGCATCGAGATCGGCGATGGTGCGCGAAACTTTCAGGATGCGATCGTGCGCGCGGGCGGAAAGCGATAGTCGCGCAATCGCGGTTTCCAAGCGCCGCTCTCCTTCCGCCGAAATTCCGCAGAATTTGCGCAGCAGTTTCGGCGGCATTTGCGCGTTGGAATAAATTTTGTGCTCGGAGGCGAAGCGTTCGAGCTGGCGCCGCCGCGCGCGCAGCACGCGCTCGCGCACCGCGTCCGAGCCTTCGATTTCGGCATCGCCGCGCAATTCTTTGTATTTCACCGCGGGCACTTCGATGTGAATATCCACGCGATCGAGCAGCGGCCCGGAAATCTTGGCCACGTAGCGCTGAATTTGCGGTGGCGAGCAGTGGCATTCGCGCGTGCCATCGCCAAAAAACCCGCACGGGCAAGGATTCATGGCCGCGGCCAGCATGAATCGCGCCGGAAACGAGACTGAAACCGCCGCGCGCGCGATCGTTACCGAACCTTCCTCGAGCGGCTGGCGCAGGACTTCGAGAACATTACGTTGAAACTCCGGCAGCTCATCCAAAAAAAGCACGCCGTTGTGTCCCAGCGAGAC
>Ga0182015_10003673_pt1 | contig 16994 bp, 16 predicted proteins | sample 712P3MmetaG_FD_120478 | JGI IMG/M metagenome (GOLD analysis project Ga0182015, IMG submission 120478) | Permafrost microbial communities from Stordalen Mire, Sweden - 712P3M metaG | ecosystem: Environmental > Terrestrial > Soil > Wetlands > Permafrost | place: Sweden: Stordalen | collected... | reverse complement strand
GCCTGGATGCCGCCCAGCAGGTAGATCTCGTCCGCGCCGGCCATGCGCATGGCGGCGACGGTCGCGTCCGGCACTTCACCCTGAATGAGTGGCGTGCACGCCGCCACTCGTTCGACGCCGGCGACTCGTGCCGTCACGATGGTCATGTGGGCGCTCGCGAGCAACGGGTACTTGCCGCCCGGAATATAGACACCGGCGGCCTGGATGGGGACGTTTCGTTGACCGAGGAAGACCCCCGGGAGCGTCTCGATCTCGAAGTCACCCAGTGATTCCATCTGCCGCACGGCCATCGTGCGAACCTGCTCTTGCACGAAGGCGATGTCGTCGATCACTTGGGCGGGAACCCGACCGATGATCTCGTCCAACTGCGCTTCGCTCAAGAGGAACGACTCCGGGTCGTAGTTGTCGAACTTCTTCGAGTACTCACGAACTGCCTCGTCGCCGCGCGCTCGGATGTCGGCGATGACCTGTTCGACGGTGGCGCGCACCTCGGGGCTGCTGCCGGGTGCCGTATTGTGCTGAGCCGGAGCCTTGAGGAGTTTGGAGTCGATCTTCGAACTCGCTTCAGTGTCGATGGTCATTGTGGCCTGCCTTCTCTATGTTGTTCGATACACGGCGCGAGTATCGGAGACCTCGTAGGAGCGATCACTCGCTCTCCTCGACTTGGTAGCGTCGCTCGAGCTCGTCATACGAAGCCTTGCCGACGAGCTCCTGGCGCTCCTCCCAGTCCATCATCGATCCGAGGACGCTCTCCGTGCTCCCGACTTCGAGCAGGACTCGCATGACCTCTCGCATCCCGTACATGGCGGCGCGCATCGCCGAGTTCGCGTAGAGCACGTAGCTGTAGCCGAGTCGGCCCAGTTCACCAGCGGGCACCGGAGGCGTCTTGCCTCCCTCGACGAGATTCAGCAAGAGCGGACCCGGGAGCTCCTCGGCGATCGTCGTGATCTCTTCGAGGCTCTGCGGTGCTTCGACGAACAAGATGTCCGCGCCCGCTTCCTTGTACTCCAGGGCGCGACGAATGGCGTCGTCCAACCCCGTGACGGCCCGGGCATCGGTTCGCGCGATGATCTTGAACTGATCGTCGCGCCTCGCCTCGACCGCCGCCGTCAGCCGGGCGACCATGTCCGCGGAGGAGACGATCTCTTTGCCCTCGAAGTGACCACAGCGCTTGGGGAACGACTGGTCCTCGAGTTGCGCGGCGCTGGCACCACGCAACTCGAGTGTGCGGATGGTGCGACGAACGTTCAGCGGCCCTCCGAATCCGGTATCGGCGTCCACCACTATCGGCAGATCGACGGCTCCGCGAATCCTCTCGACTTGGTCCGCGACCTCGGTCAACGTCACGAGTCCGAGATCGGGCACACCCAGGCTCGAGTTGGCGAGGCCCGCGCCACTGACGTAGATCGCCTGATAGCCGAGACGCGCCAACACGATCGCACTGAGCGCGTCCGCGGCGCCGGGGATGATCATCGCGGTCCCCTTGGGTGGAATCGCGAGCGGCACTCCGTTCAAGGTTCACTCCCGGGCTCTGGCGCCACACTATTGACGGTCGTGACCTGCTCTCGGAGATCCCTCTTCAACACCTTGCCCGAAGCGGTCCTGGGCAGCGCTTCGGTCCACTCGAATATGCGGGTGGGCACCTTGAAATAGGCCAGGCGTTCCCCGACGTAGTTCCGGAGGTCCTCTTCCGTGGCTTCGTGCGCCTCCAGCAGCCGCACCACGGCCACCACCTCTTCGCCGAGCATTTCATTCGCGATGCCGAACACCGCGGCTTCGCTCACCGCAGAATTCTCCAGGAGGATGCCCTCGACTTCGGCGGTGTAGATGTTCTCCCCGCCTCGGATGACCACATCCTTGAGCCGGTCGACGATGTAGTAACGGCCTTCGGGGTCTCGGCGGGCGAGGTCCCCCGTGCGGAACCAGCCCTCCACGAAGTTCTCCTCGGTGGCCGTGGGATTGTTCCAATAGCCGGGAGAGACGTTGGGGCCCTTCACCCATATCTCTCCGACTTCGCCTTCTGGCACGTCGACGTGGTCCGGACCGACCAGGCGGACATCGGCCACCGCGGTCGGGCGCCCGACGCTGTCGGGGTGCGCGACGTACTCCGCACCGCTGAGCACGATGACCCCAGCCGTCGTCTCGGTGAGCCCGTAGCCGTTGGTCGTCATGACGCGGTGGTCGAACTGCGTGTCGATCCGCATGATCAACTCGGCGGGCACGGGCGCTCCACCGGCGCCCAGGGCCTTGAGCTCGGAGTGTTGCAGACGCTCGTCGTCGAGGAGTTGTCGTAGCACCGTTGGCACGACGACCGTAGAGGTGATGCGTTCACGCAGGATCAGATCCACGGCGACCTCGGTGTCCCAACGCCGCAGGAGCACCAACTTCGAGCCGTTCACGACCGCGAGATACAGGTTCACCAACCCGGCGATGTGGAACATCGGAAAAGTGAGCAACGCAGCCGCCTGAGAGGCCGGGGCCGTAGGCGGTGCCGAACCGGCCGGTCCCGACGCCTCGGTCTCGAGGCGGCGGATCTCGGATTCGAGGAGATTGGTCATGACCGAGGTGCAGTGATTGGAGTGCAGGTGGATCGCCCCCTTCGGCGTGCCACTCGTTCCCGACGTGTAGACGATGGAAGAGAGGTCATCGGGATCTATCTGCACGTCAGGCCAACCGGGATCGGGCGTCTCCCACACACCCTCGATGGGTTGGAGGCCGTCCCGTGTGAGATTGCCAGGCGGCGCGACCGCGAGAGTGCCTCGCAACTCGACGTCACCGAGTTCAGGGATCAGGCGGTCCCATCGCTCGCCGTCGGCCACCAGCGCGAACACCCCGGCGTCACGAACGGCGAAGGCCATCTCCGGGCCGGTCCACCAGGCGTTCAACGGAACCGCGACCACCCCGATGGCCTGTGCGGCCCAGAAAGCCGCCGAGAACTCGGGCAGGTTGCGCATGGCGATGCCGAACCGATCGCCTTTTTCCAGGCCGACGACGTCTCGCAGGTAGACGGCTAACTGTCGCACCTTGCGCGCGTGTTCGGCGAACGTCCAGCGGGTCTCTTCGAAGACGATGAAGTCGCGCTCCCCGAAGGACTCACTGGCCAGGAGGATCTCACGCATCGAGCGTGGAGCGTTCCGGTACGAGCGGACGAGTCCTCCTCCGCTGGCGGCCGGGGTCTCTTCGAGCTCGAAGCGCTGACCCGGAGCGGTGAGCGCAGTGATCGTTTCGAGGCGCGTCGGTCGGTCACTCACTGGTCACCTTGATCTGCGGGTCCGAGCAGCGCATCTTCTACGCCCGGGTCGGAACTTGGGGGAAGCTCCGAGCGGGGCGTAGAAGATGCGTCTAGGTGCTCCGACGCACGATGACAGGCCACCAGATGGTTCGGCGCCAGAGCCTCGGTCAGAGGGAGTTCGCTAGTACAGCGATCGATCGCGATGGGGCATCGGGTGTGGAAGCGGCAGCCCGACGGCGGGGAGATGGCCGAGGGGACCTCGCCCCCGATACCGACGAAACGTCGATGTCGAGGGTCCGGTAGCGGCTGGGCGGCGAACAGGAGTTGCGAGTACGGGTGGAGGGCGCCAGCCGCGGCGAACATGTCCACCGTCGGACCGTCCTCGGCCACTCGACCGAGGTACATGACCGCGATGCGGTCCGACATGTGTCGAGCTAGGTCGATCTCGTGGGTGATCATCACGTACGTGAGTCCCAGCGTGGCTTGGAGTTCCAGGAGGAGGTTGGCGATGACCGCCTTCACGCTGACGTCCAGGCTCGAGGTCGGCTCGTCGAGCACCAACACGGACGGCTCGACCGCCAGTGCTCGAGCAATCACCGCTCGTTGCATCTCACCTCCGCTGAGATCCGTCGGGCGTCGGCCCATGTAATCGCGCCGAAGGCCCACCTGTTCTAATAGATCGCCCGCTCGCTGTCGGCGGGCCTTGGAACTGTCACCGACGTCGTGCACCTTCATGGCTTGGACGATCGTGGCTCCGACGGTCCGGCTGCGGTTGAGCGCCGACAGCGGATCCTGTGACACGAACTGGACCTCTCGACGGTGCTGACGGAGCGCGTCCCTGTCGGTCAGGTCCTCGCCGTCGAGCAAGATGGCGCCCGAAGTGGGCCGCATCAGCCCGACCATGCAGCGAGCCAGTGTCGACTTCCCGCACCCGGATTCACCGACGATCGCGAGCGTGGTCGCGGCCTCGACCGTCAGGTTGACGTCGTCGACGGCGTGCACGACCCGGTTCTCACGACCCTGGCCGCGCAACGGGAAGTGCTTGGTCAGGTTCCGGACCACGAAGCGCGGAGTGGCGGCGGCGCTCACTGTTCGCGAGCGTCCTCACCGTAGAGATGACACTTCACGAGCGAAGAACCGGCCCTGCGGTCCGCCGGCCAGATGCTCTGGCACGGTTCGAAAGCGTTGGCACATCGTGGGGCGAAGCGGCAACCGCTCTCGATTCGAAGTGAGTCCGAGACCTTGCCCGGAATGGCGGTCAACATCTCGTGAGGTTGGTGACGCTCCGCAAGGGCTCCGAGCAACGCCCGGGTGTAGGGATGCTTCGGGTCGTCGAACAACGAAATGACGTCGGCATTCTCGACGACCTCGCCGGCGTACATGACGAGTACCCGGTCGCATACTTGGGCCACCACTCCAAGGTCGTGGCTCACGAAGATCACCGAGACATTGACCTCATCGCGCAGGCGTCGAACCAGTTCCAAGATCTGCGAACGCACCGTCGTGTCCAAGGTGGACGTTGGTTCGTCGGCGAAGATGACCGAGGGTTCCCCGAGTAAGGCACTGGCCGCGATGAACATGCGCTGGAGTTGCCCGCCGGAGAACTCGTGCGGGTAACGCTTGAGTTGGCGGGGCTCGAGGGCCAGACCCACCCGACGAAGCAGCACCGTCAGGTCTTCGGCGCTGAGGTCGTCCTGTCCGGCGGACTTGGCGAACTGTTGGAACTGCTTGATGACCGTGCGGACCGGGTTGAGCGACGTCATCGCGCGCTGCGGTACCAGCCTGAGCGCAGACCCCCTGAGACTGCGCCGCTCGGCACCCGACATCTGTAGCAGATCGCGGGTACCGAAGCGGATATCGCCGGAGTCGACTCGGCCTTCCGGGGGGAGGAGGCCGAGAATGGTCGACAAGAGAGTTGTCTTTCCGCTACCTGATTCACCGACGATCCCGAGGATCTCACCAGCCTTGAGCTCCAAGGAGATGTCTCGTAGGACGTGCTTCTTCGATCCGGCGGAGCCGAAGGACACGTTCAACGAATCGACGGTGATGACCGTCTCGCCAGCAGTGCTGGCGAGACGGTCATCGGTGCGGGTCGTGGTCACTACAGCGACACGGTACCAAGACGCAGGTAGTCGAACTCCAGCGGCGGCTGCGGTAGCCCCTTCACATTGGTGCCCATCGCGCCGGTGAGGTGCGGCACCACCGGGATCAAGTTGACGGCGGCCACGGTGAGTATCTCGTTGGCCTGCTTCCACAGGGCGATCTGCTCGGCTGGGTTCTTCGTCGCCCGGGACTTGGCGAGCAACTCGTCGAACGCCTTGTTTTCGTAGTCGACCCAGTTGGGGAAGACGCCGGACTCGTAGTTGGCGAGCTGATTGATCCCGTCCTTCGCCCACCAGGTGCCGTTGAACTCGTAGGACACGCACATGTCGAACTTGTGGGAGGTCAGTGTCGTGGCGAACTCCGCCAAGGGCTGGGCCACAATATTCGCGATGAAGCCGGCCTTCGCGATGTCCTGCTGGATCACCGCCATCGCGTTCAGCGGATTGGGGGAACCGGCGTACGTGTACGCGGTGAACTCGACGTGCTTCACACCAGCCGCTTCCAACAGGGCCTTGGCCTTTTTCAGGTTGGGCTTCGACGGGAAGTAGTTGTTCTTCGGGTTATAGCCCAACATGACAGGAGGGAGCACCCCACCATGGAAGATCTCCGCCTGGCCGGCGAAGACGATGTCGTTCACACGAGTGCGGTCCATGGCGAATCCGAGAGCTTGGCGAACGCGCACATCCCTGAAGGCCTTGCTGGTCGTGCTCACGTGCAACGGCAGCATGACCGTCGCTTCGTGGTTGATCAGTTTCAGCTTCTTGTTGGCCTTCAACTCCCCGAGGTCGCTGAAGGGCGGCAACAGGATGATGTTGGAGACCCCCGTCAGCGCGTCGACGACGCGGGCGTCCGCGTCGGGAACGAACTGGAAGGTCACGCTGGCGAGCGGCGGCGCCCCGAGGTGGTAGTTCGGATTCGCGTTCAGCACGAGGTTGGACCCCGACGTCAACGTCCCCCACATGAAGGGTCCGGTACCGATGATGCCGGTCTCGTCCGCCAGGTGGTTCTGGTTCATCATCGGGATGATGGCCAACAGGTGCGGAATGCAGTAGTTGGGAGCCGCCATCGTAAAGGTGACCGTGGTCGCGTTGACCGCCGTCGCGCTGCTGACCGTTCCGAGCTGTCCGTTGAAGACGTTGGTCGGGGCGACCATCGTGGCAAGGAGCGTCGCCGCGACGTCAGAAGCCGTGAAGGGATCTCCGTTGTGGAAGGTGATACCCGGCTTCAAATCGATGGTGTAGGTCTTCCCGTCGGTCGTCTGCGGAAGGCCAGCCGCCAGGAGTGGTGCGAATTCCCCGGCGTTGTTGTACCAATAAAGCGGTTCCGCGATCTGACCCTGGATCCATACCGAGTCGCCATTCGGGTACTGAAGGGGACAGTACCCCTGCGGCTCGGTCTGGAGGTCAATGACGAGGTTCCCGCTACTGGTTCGAGCAGCCTCCGAGAACGCCTTCTCGACCTTCCCGCGCGTCGCCGCGCCGGCCGTTCCTCCGAGAGAGGCAGCTCCAACCGCGCCGAGAGCGAGGCCACCGAAGCCGGCAATTAAGCGTCGACGGGAGAGCTGGTATACCTCTGAGGTTTCATCATTCTGTTCATTCTTATCCATGTTTGAAGCCTTTCTTTGTTTGGTTTGGTTGGGGGAACTACGTAAGAACTATTTGGCGGAGCCGCCGATTGATTCCGCGATGCCGTCACCGAGGATGTTGAAGCCGGCGATGACGAGGAAGATGAGAATGCCGGGCATGACGACTCCCCACCACTGTCCGAGCAGTAGGCCGCCCTCTCCCGTCAAGAGGATGTTGCCGAGCGTTGGTGTGGGGGGTTGTATCCCGAGGCCGAGGTAGCTCAGTCCTGCCTCGGAGAAGACCGCTATCGCCATCCATGCAGTGACCTGCACCATCACCGGAGGAATGACATTCAAGAAAACGTCACCAAAAAGAATGCGCGTACGCGACACGCCGACGACTCGGAGGGCGTCGACATAATCTTCTTCGCGTTCAACGAGGACGCAGGAGCGCGCGACGCGCGCGAACACGGGCACCGCGGCAATGCCGATGAGGACGATGACACTGCTGACCGCCGGCAACTGGAAGCCGAAGATGTGCATCGGTCCTGTGCCTATGAACCCGAGGACGGCGATGGCGAGGATGAACAACGGGAGAGCCAGGACCACGTCGACGACGCGCATCATCGACTCGTCAAGCCACGTGGTCGGGAAGAAGCCTGCGATCATGCCGACCGGGACGCCGATCACGAGGCCCACGACGACCGAGCCGATAGCAACTTGGAGCGAGACCAATGCGCCGGCCGCGGACCGGGCGAAGAGGTCGCGTCCCAAGGAATCAGTGCCGAACCAGTGACTCATCGAGGGTGGGCCATTGAAGTCGGTGGTCTGGGTCAGAGGACTGGTGCCCTTGATCTTGCCGATCACGGCGACCGCGATGAACAGCAGCACCATTACAGAGCCAATGATGATCAGCGCGTTCAGCCGGAACCTCTTGCCAGTCGTTTGTGGGTGAGACTCGAATACGTCGGGCTCGGTGACGTCGGGCGCAATCATCTCAAATCTCCCTGACACGGATCTTGCGCGAATACATGGCCCTGATTCGAGGACTGAGGAAGGCGTAGATGATATCGATGATGAGGTTGATGGTCACGAACACGACGGCGATAACGGCGATCGAGGCGCTCGCGATCGGAAAGTCCTTGCGCTGGAGCGCGTTGACGACCTCCTGGCCCAAGCCGGGGATGCTGAGCGTGGTCTCGATGATCAGTGAACCGCCGAGAAGGTAGCCGAGCAATAGACCGATGACCGTGGTCGTGGGAAGGATGGCGTTGGGAAGGACGACGCTGCGGATGACCCGGCCCTCGCGGAATCCCGCGGCGCGCCCAAAGCTGACGTAGTCCCGATCGAGTACGTCGTTCATTGATGCTCGCAGCGATCGGTAGATGATCGCCACCGTCGGCAGGCTGAGGGCGATGACCGGCAACACGCACGTCTTGAGGTTCCCCAAAGGAGAAGCGGTGAAGAATACCCAGCCGCCGGCGGGAAGTATGCCTCGCCAATAGAGCCCGAAGAGGAGCAGTAAGAGGAGGCCGCTCAAGAAGGTCGGAATCGACAGTCCGAGGAGGGTCCCGACGTCGATGATCTTGGAGAGCCAGCCCTTGCGCACACGAGCGTTAAGTGACGCGAGAGCGATGGCGATGGCAGTTGACAGTATGAGCGTCAGAAATGCCAGTTCGGCGGTGACCGGCACCCGCTGCCAGACTGCCGTGAGAGCGTCGCCGTGGCTGTAGTACGACTTGCCGAAATTGCCGTGCACGGCGTGCCATATGAAACTGACGTACTGCGACAAAACTGGGCGGTCGAGCCCGAGTTGACGATTCATCGCCGCGATGTTCTTGGGTGTGGCGTCGCTTTGGAGGATCGCCGTGGCTGGGCTGCCCGCGAGGTGGTTGAGCACGAAGATCACGCTGAGGACGGCGAAGACCACGAACAGCGAACCCAGAATGCGCCTGATTATGTACGTGCGCACTTCAGGCTCCCATGGACCGGTTAGTCGATTTTAAAGTCCCCAAGGCCGAGACCCCCCAAAGCTCATCGGGTTATTGTACCAACTGGTCCATACTCTCGCAAGTCGCCCCGCGATGATTCCTGCGACCCATCCGGCGTCGCTCTCAGGGGACGGAGTAGCCGCCGTCGACGACCAGCGCCGAGCCGGTGGTCCAGCTCGAAGAGTCCGAGGCCAGATAGACGTAGGCGCCCAACACGTCCGCGGGAGTACCCAGTCCCAGAGGATGTCGCTGCGCCAGCGTGGCCATGACCGAGTCGTCGAGACCGTCGTGCATGGCCGAAGGAAAGACACCCGGACAGACGCAGTTGACCCGGATTCGATCTGCGGCGTACTCGACGGCCGCGACCTTGGTCATGTGAATCACGGCGGCCTTCGTCGCCGCGTACGGAGCCGCGTAGCTCCATGCGGTAAGTCCGGCCACCGATGCGGTATTGATGATCGACCCGCCAAGGCCCCTCATCACCTTGAACGCGGCGCAAACACCGTGGACCGCGCCCATCAGGTTGACTTCGAAGGCGCGGCGCCAGTCCTCGTCGGTGAGGTTGTGAATACGCCCGTTGGGCGAGAGCACGCCGGCGTTGTTGATCAGAACGTCGACGCGACCGAACTCATGCAGCGCTAAGGCGACGAGGGCGTCGACACTTTCTTGACTGCGCACGTCGACCGGCGCCGAGACCGTGTCGCCCGAGAGCTGGCTCGTGAGTTCGTCGAGGCGGTCCTGGTCGAGGTCGCCGAGCGCCAATCCTTCGGCACCTTCCTCGAGAATCCTGTGGGCCAAAGCCGATCCCAGGCTGCCCCCGGCACCGTTCATCACGACGACCTTATTCTCGAGCACCATCGCCATTTCCCTTCGCTGGCAGGATCGCCAGCGATGCCGGCGGCATAACTACACTACAATAGACCGTTCAGTACAAAATTAGGCGAACGGCCAAATTGAATCATTCGCTTCGGGCGATGCTAATGGAGGGAGAAGTTGGTTCGGTGACCGATGACTTGATGGCAGCGATCAGTGAGTTCAAGGAGTCCGGCGGCCGTTGGCCGTCGGCCTACGACGACCTAGCAAAGAGTTCGCCCGACTACGCGCGGGCCGTGCTTCGCTTCTTGGCGCTCTCCCAAAACAATCGTCGACTCGATGTGAAAACGGAAGCATTCGTTCGAGTCGCGTTGGCAGCCTCCGTAACGAACCTTGATCCGACAGGTTTGCGTCACTGGCTCGGTCGTGCCTTTGAACTGGGCGCAAGTCGAGAAGAACTCCTTGAAGTTCTCGCGCTCGTCAGCATTCTCGGTATACACAGTGCAACGGTGAACGTGCCCATCGTAGTTGAAGAGCTTCGCGCTGCCGGCCAACCAGTCGAGTTGAAAGGACTCGACCCACGTCGCCGCGAACTCGCCGACAAATACCTCACCGGAAGCCGATACTTCGATTTCTTCAGAGAAGTATTCGGGGACTTCATTGACGGACTGCTTGCGTTGGACCCCGCAATGTTCGAAGCGTTCATGGAGTTCACGCAAGTGCCTTGGCAGATGGGGAACCTCGAGCCGAAGGTGAAGGAATTTATTTATGTCGCCATTGATGTTGCGACGACGCATCTCTACACCGACGGCGCTCGTTTTCACATTCGCAACGCTCTCGCGTTCGGTGCGACGCCCGACGAATTACTCGAAGTGATCGAGATTGCGACAGTACTCAGTTTTCGAACTCTTGAATTAGCACTACCGATGATTCAAGAAATCGAGGACTCGAAGAAGAAATAGCTCGCGCGCATGCAACCACTCCAAGCGGCCACGCCGTTCAGCAACGCGAGCATGGTGCGTTTCGCATCAGCAAGGGCTACGAACATCATCGAAAGGCTCGTGTCACATGATTCACGTTGAAGTAGATACCGTTGCTGTCGTCACCATCGACCGACCAGAAGTTCATAACGCGCTTGACATTCCAACTCTTCTTGAACTAGAAGACGCCTTCAGCCGCTTAGAAAGCGATCCCGCGGTACGGGTGATCATCGTGACCGGCGCGGGCGACAAGGTATTCGTCGCGGGTGGTGACATCGCTGACCTCGGTTCTCGACGTGGCCTCGCTCACTACCTGGAATTCGCTGAAGTGATTCACCGCGTCTTTTCGAAGATCGAACGGTGTTCCAAGCCCACCGTGGCGGCGGTCAACGGTCACGCACTCGGCGGCGGCGTCGAGCTTATGTTGTCGCTTGACATTCGGATCGTAGCCGATGAGGCTCGCATCGGACTACCGGAAATCACTCTGGGGCTGTTCCCAGGAGCCGGTGGTACCCAGCGCAGCATTCGGCAGTTGCCCCTCTGCCGTGCGAAAGAGATGATGTACACGGGCGATCCGATTTCAGCCGCCGACGCCGTGTCAATCGGGCTGGCTAATCGTGCTGTGCCGTCCGACCGCGTTCTCGACGAGGCCCGTGCCATGGCCACCAAAATCGCGGAGAGATCGCCGATCGCGTTGGCCTTGCTCCGACGAACAATCCAAGACGGTGGCGAGATGCCACTGCGCGCCGCGCTCGCGTACGAGCAGGCGATGATCGGGCTGACGTTTGACACCGACGATACGCACGAGGGAATTGCGGCGTTCTTAGAACGACGCGCTCCCCTATTTGAAGGAAGGTAGCCAATATGGACGTAACCCTTAGCGACGAACAGAGGATGATCGTCGATCTCGCGAAGAAAGTCGGTGAGCGGTTCGGTCTTGACTACTGGCAGGATCGGGATCGAAAGAAGGAGTTTCCCGAAGAGGCGTGGTTGGAAATATGTAGCTCCGGACTTGGGGGTGCCACCCTCTCTGAAGAGTACGGCGGCGGCGGTCAAGGAACCGTTGAAATGGCTCTGATCGTGGAAGAGTTGGCCGCCGCGGGGGCCGGCGCCACGGTCGGTCAGTTGTTCATGCTCAACCCGGTTTTCGGCGGTGTCGCAGTTTCGAAGTACGGGACTGACGCGATGAAGGCGGAGGTCTTGCCGCTTCTCGCAAAGGGCGAACTTACGTGTTGCATGGCCCTTACGGAACCGGATGCGGGCACGAATACGCTCGCGATGCGCACGACGGCGAAGCCCGCCGATGGTGGCTGGAAGATTAGCGGCACGAAGACCTGGATCACGGCTGTCCCCAACGCCGACAAGATGCTCATCGTTGCGCGCTCGCTCCCACTGAGCGATACAGCCAACAAGTCACACGGTATTTCGATGTTCCTCGTCGACCGAGACCGCGCGGGAATCCAGTATGAAACTATTGAAAAGGTCGGAACCAACACTCTTACGGCGTGCACTGTCTTTCTTGACGATGTGTTCGCTTCAGAGAACGAGTTGATCGGCACACTCCACGGCGGGTGGCGCGAGCTGCTCGATGTTCTTAATTCGGAGAGAATCGTCACCACGGCGGGCCTCGTCGGCGCGGGTCGCCTGGCAATAAGGTTGGCCGTCGAGTATGCGAACGGTCGCAAAGTTTTCGGGGATACGCCGATCTCGAGTTACCAGGGGCTTCAGTTTCCCCTTGCGCAGGCGCACGCCGAATTGCAGTGCGCGCGGGTGATGAATCTTCATGCCGCCGCGCTCTGTGATTCGGGTCAGTCCTACGGGAGCGAGGCCAACATGGCCAAGCTGATCGCGGCTCAGGCCTGCGAGTCTGCCATTAGTAGGGCGATGCAGACACTCGGCGGTATGGGATTCGCCCGTGAATTCCACGTGGAACGCCTGTGGCGCGACGCTCGATTATTCAAGTTCGCGCCGATCTCAGAAGAGATGATCCTCAACTTCATCGCTACGCACAATCTTGGTATGGCCCGCAGTTACTAGAACCAACCAGATGGAGCGCGTTGGTTGCGTTCGAGTAGTTGGTTCAGGCGCGAGGGCCGCCGGCGACGTACACGACCTGCCCGGAGACGAAAGACGCGTCGTCACGGGCGAAGAACGACGCCATCGCGGCGATATCTTCGGGTTGGCCGACGCGTGCCACGGGGATTGATTGAGCGGCATGAGATTTGAGGTCCTCGAAGGAGATTCCCATTCTCGCTGCGGTGTCCGCGGTCATTTCGGTCTCGATGAAACCGGGTGCGATAGAATTGGCGGTCACTCCGTACTTGCCAAGTTCGATGGCAAGGGTCTTCGTGAATCCCTGGACGCCCGCCTTCGCGGCGGCGTAGTTGACCTGTCCACGGTTGCCGAGAGCCGAAACGCTCGAGAGGTTGATGATCCTCCCCCAGCCCGCCTCGACCATGTACTTCTGAGTGGCCTTGCTCATGAGGAATGCCCCGCGCAGGTGGACGTTCATAACCGCATCCCAGTCTCCCGAGGTCATCTTGAACAGGAGATTGTCGCGGGTGATACCCGCGTTGTTTACCAACACGGTGGGCGAACCGAGCTCGAGTGCCACTCGGTTGACGCCCAGCTCGACCGCTGCTTCGTCGCTCACGTCGACACCAACACCCAACGCTGCGCCACCCGCGGATTCGATTTCGTCAACGACTTTGTTGCACGCCGCTTCGTCGAGGTCCAGAACGGCAACGTTGAAACCGTCACTGCTAAGTCGCTTCGCAATTGCGGCGCCTATGCCACGGGCGGCTCCGGTAACGATGGCGGTGCGGTTCTCTTCGGTCATACTGTCTCCTTAATCAGTGAGTTACTAACGTCGAACACCTGAGGCCGTCGGATCCGCATCGTCATCAGAGAGCACCTTTCGCTGCGTCACCGCTCCGCACGGCCTCAAGCCTTTGTATAACAGCCGGCGCGGCAATAAGACCTTCGAGATTTCGAACCAGCTTCTGGACACTTTCGGCCGAGTTGTGGGCCTTCAGTGCGTCAGCGTCGGTCCATTTCTCTATCAGTACGAGACAGTCCTTGCCTCGGTGGAGCGCAAACATCTCACAGCCCTCCTCCTGATGCACTTCGGGAACCAGTTCCTTGAAGATTGCTTCAACGGCGTCCATGTGGTCCGCGACCGGTGTAATCGTGGCGACGAGAATGATCATCAGTGCTCCTCGGTTGATTCGACCAGTGTCGCTACCGGACCGATCGGTGGATTTGGTAGATAAGCAGTTGGATCCTCAACTCTTGCCACAACCATCTGCAGGAACTTCGCAGCATCCACACCATCGAGCGCGGCATGATCGAAACTCAAACTTAGGTGCAACATCTTTGCGCTCGTAACGACGCCGTCGATGAGTCGCACCTCTTGGCCGATTGTGCCGACGCCGAGAATGGCTAACTGCGGTGGATTGATGATCGGCGTGAAGAACTCGACGCCATAGGCACCGAGATTGGTGATGGTGAACGTCCCATCGGTCAGGTCAGCGAGCCCCAGACTCTTGGAGCGCGCCTTCTGGGTCAATTCGTCCAATGACTCCGCTAACTCGACCAAGGACTTCGCGTCACACTGATGGATGACAGGTGCGACCAGACCATCTTCAATTGCCACGGCAATACCAACATTTATGTCGTGATACGAACGAATCTCATTCTCTTCAGTGCGTCCGTTGATGCGCGGATACTCCTTGAGGGCATGGGCAACCAACGCGGCGAGCAGGACCGTAACGGTGAACTTTGACTTGCTGTGCTGACTAATCTCCTTGCTCAACTCTTCGCGCACGAGAAGGAACTTGCTGGCATCGACACGGACGTGGAGCGTGACGTGTGGCTTCTCCGCGACCGACTCCCTCATTTTCCGAGCGGTCAATTTTCGGATTCGATCCTGCGTTAGGACGTCGTAAAAGGGTTCTTCGCTCACTCCGCGCCTACTTCGAGTTCATTCGACGCGAGCAATTGCCTGCCCCGCCTCGACAGTTGCGCCTTCTTCCACCAAGAACTCGACGATGCGTCCCGAAACCTGACTCTCTATCTCGTCAGTGGCCTTGTCGGTCTCCATCTCAGCGATCGCTTCACCCTCGCTGATCTCGTCGCCGATCTTCTTCAGCCACTTGACCAGCGTCGCCTCCTCCATCGTCAATCCCCACTTCGGAACGAGAACGTCTTTCATACTGACTCCTTCATCAAAAGATTCTGAACCGCGACAACGATTTCATCAGACTGCGGAAAATATGCCCGCTCAAGTTCTTGAGGGAAGGGCACCGGTGCGAATGGCGGCGTAATGTGCACGGCTCGGCCGCGCAGGGATGAGAACCCTTCCGTCGCCGCGAGACAGATAACTTCCGACCCGATGCTGCAGGGACCACTAGCGTCCTGCACGACAACGAGACGACCAGTTTTCGCGATCGACGAAAGAATGAGCGACTCATCAATCGGACTTAGGGTCCTGAGATCGATGAGTTCCACGCTGATGCCGTTCTCCTCCAGCGCCGTGGCCGCAACTTCGGCGCGCGGCACCATCCCTCCCCAACATACGAGCGTTACGTCGGTACCCTCGCGCCGCACCAGGCCCTTGCCGATGGGAACGACGACCTCCGGGTCGTCGGGGACTTCGCCTCGCTGACCCCACAGAGAAACACTTTCGATGACTATCACGGGGTCGTCGTCGCGAATCGCGGCCTTCAACAGTCCTTTGGCGTCGGCCGGCGTTCCACCCCAGACGACCTTGAGGCCGGGAACAGAGGCGAACCACGATTCGAAGTGCTGTGAATGCTGCGGTCCGGATCCTCGGTGCGCGCCACAAAGCGTGCGCACGGTTAGAGGGACGGAGAACTTTCCCGCGGACATGTACGACATCTTCGCGGCCTGATTGACAATCTGATCCATGGCCAGCGTGATGAAATCGAAGTACATGATTTCGGCAACCGGTCGCAGACCAGTCATCGCGGAACCCACGGCCAAGCCACCGATGATCGCTTCACTGATGGGAGTATCGCGCACTCGCCACTCACCGAACTCGGCGAGAAGACCTTTACTGGCGCCGAACGGCCCACCCGCTTCGGCTACATCTTCGCCGAAGATATGAACGCTGTCATCACGTTGCATCTCCTCGCGCAGTGCCGAATTGATCGCTTGCCAATATTTGACTTCGCTCATTGAACCTCACTCATCCTTCGTGATCGCCGCGCCGCAGAGTTCTGAACGAACGCACTGGGGTCGCGGTAGACGTCTGACATCACCGAACTCAATTCAGGAGGAGGATCACTTTGCGCCCACGCGATGGCCTCTTCAACCTCACTCGCCACTTGCGTCGTCACGTCTTCCATCTGAGAGATCAGTGAGGCGTCGCTTGACACCGCATCGGTCAAGCGCTTCAGCGGATCGTCTGCCCTCCACTGCTCAACCTCAGCCTTGTCGCGATAGCGCTGCGGGTCACCCTCGTAGTGGCCGTGTACGCGATAGGTCTTGCACTCGAGCAGCGTAGGCCCGCCACCGTCGCGGGCTCGCTCCACCGCATCGGCCGCCGCTGATCGAACCGCAAAGACATCGTTCCCATCGACCTGTACCGCCGGAATGCCGTAGGGAGGGGCGAAGTCGATCACGTTCTCCGTTGAGAGATGAACCGACATCGGCGACATCTCCGCATAGCCATTGTTCTCACAGACAAAGATCACCGGAAGACGCCAGAGCGCCGCAAGATTCAGTGACTCGTGGAAGACGCCTTCGGCGACCGCGCCTTCACCGAAAAAAGTCCCCGACACTTGTCGAGTGCTCCGCGCTTTCGCCGAGAATCCCGCGCCGACCGCGATGGGGATGCCCGCGCCAACGATCGCGTTCGCACCAAGAATGCCGATCTCTGCGTCGGCCAAGTGCATCGAACCTGAGCGGCCGGCGCTGGAACCACCCGCGTGGCCAAACAACTCCGACATCATCGGTTTGAGCTGGCCGCCCTTCGCGATGCAGTGTCCGTGACCACGGTGAGTGGACGTGATGTAGTCCTCCGTCGTCAGAACGTCGCACACGCCAGCGGCGACGGCCTCTTGACCAATCGACACATGGAGAGTTCCGTGGAAGGCTCCGCTCGCCAATAAGCCCGACGCAGCTGTCTCAAACTGACGAATCAATGACATTGTTCGAAAGAGTCTCAGTATCGTCTCTCTATCTTCCGGCAACACCGAACTTCCCTCCATCGAAATCCTCTCTCTCGTTTCGTGCTCGACCGCGTGTGCGGGCGTCATGGTCAAAGACCTCTGAACACCGGCGGCCTG
>Ga0182015_10003672_pt1 | contig 16995 bp, 15 predicted proteins | sample 712P3MmetaG_FD_120478 | JGI IMG/M metagenome (GOLD analysis project Ga0182015, IMG submission 120478) | Permafrost microbial communities from Stordalen Mire, Sweden - 712P3M metaG | ecosystem: Environmental > Terrestrial > Soil > Wetlands > Permafrost | place: Sweden: Stordalen | collected... | reverse complement strand
GGAAGTTTACGCCTACCCAGGCAAGGCGAGATTTAAACGCAACTTCAGCTTAGAAACGTTCTTGGATCTAAAGGCTAATTTGTCAAAAGGTGGGGTGTGTAAAGGCTACTTGCTTCGCCTATGCTTCGGTCGGGGATGTTCAGTGAGGTATTTTCTTACAGCCTGCCTATTCCGAACTCGATTGTACATTCGCTTGTAGTGCTCGGGGTCCGTATCAAACTCATCCAAACCCGCCTGGTCAATGATCCCTGTAAAGTCAATTTCGCCAGTTTTCAGCGGTGACAGCGGAATGTGACCGGTACACACTTTTGAGATTCGACAATCGGTTATGCGGGAGGTCTTTACAGCAGAGAATAGCTCTTCTATGTCTTGCTTTGTCAGTTTCAGGTCGTAAGAGAATAGCTTCATTGTCCAGTGGTATCTTTTGTCGTAAGTAAGCGTCTGTAGGAACAGCGGACACGGAGACTCCTTGAGAACAGCAGTTATGAAGTCAGCAAAATAAGAGATTTGTCCTACAGTAATAGGAGTCTCCAGTTCCACAGTGAAAGTATGGCTCGGCTTTTTGTCTCTGGCGATCCACCAATCGTGGTCACGGACTACAAACAGGTCGGCACCACAGACTATCCACACTTCGTTCTCTTCAGGGGTAGGTCCGTCAAATTCCAGACAGTCGCCTTAGTTTATATCAATGGCAGCGAGTACCGCGTTTCGGCTCCCCCCGCTGCAATTGGAGATGCGCTCGAATGGGAGAAGCATTTTAGTGTCAGGCAGCCAGCAGAGTTTAATTCTGAAATTGAAGTCCGCGATGCCTTTGCTATTCTCGCTCAGAAAGAAGTCGTCGAAGCACTACGAAAACACAAGCGAAACTCCAACCGAGCTGAAGGCATGCACCCGGACGGGGTTCACTGCGATGCTCAGATTTGCCTGAATGGACACGTGCAGCACTGCGATGGGTCTTTCTCGTCGAACGTCCATTGCACGAAGTGCGGTGCGCCTTGTATTGATGAATGTACAAACTGCAAGGACCCGATTCGAGGTTCGGGGATTTATCAACTAACCTCAGAGTATGTTCGCCCGCTGTTTTGCCACAACTGCGGGCATCCGTATCCTTGGATGGATAAACGCCTGCGATCTGCATTCGAATTACTGCAGCATGACGACAAGCTCTCGTTAGAAGATCGGAATGAGCTCTGGGACCTTTTACAGTACGTAATGTCAGACCCTAAAGCGGATCTCAGCCCGGCCAAGAAAAAGCTGATTGATATCAAGCTCGGAAAGGCGACGGCGCTCGTGAAAGACGCACTGCTGGACCTAATGGCGAAAACTGCGGCTGAGGTTTTAAAAGGTTAAGGTGTCGCAGATTATTCGGAAGGCTTGGGATTTTGGTCTGGCCGATCCTCCGTGTTGTCAAATCTCACCAACGCGACCACATAAAATCGGCTACATTTGCTGCTATCAAAATTCACATTTCTACTGTAAATCTTAACTGTAAGGAATCGGCTACATCCGCAAAGCTTTTAGAATCTAGGTCAGTTCTCAGTCCTGCACTGCCCACCATCTTTTAATCAGGGGTTAGGAATAGCGTTTGAGGGCTACGTCTTTGCGGACCGGTGAATCCAGAAACAAACTCTTGCGGCGATCAAATTTCCAATCCGGCCGAGGCGCGATCCAACTTTTTTCCGATTTGTTCCGCCAGGTCCTGGCGCTTGATTTTCATCGATGCCGTCCGCGGAAAATCCTCGTCCCAAACAATGTAGCCCTTCACGCGCTTGAAATCCGGCAAGTTGCGATTGCATGCGATTAGCTGCTCTTTGAGCTCGTCGGAAAATTTCTGATTCGTATCGAGCCGCAATACGAGAATAAGAATTTCCTGTCCGCGAGTTTTCGTTGGCCAGATGTAATTCGCCGCGAACACGCAATATTCCTTAAGTACCAGGCTGTCGAAGACGGACTCTACATCTTCCGGATAAATATTTTTTCCGCCTTCGGTGACAATCATGTTTTTCTTCCGGCCAAAAAGGTGTAAGTGCCCGCTGTCGCCAAACCTGCCGAAGTCTCCCGTAAGCAGCCAGCCGTCGACAATCGTTTCCGCAGTCAGTTCCGGGTCATCAAGGTAATGCGACATCACCGTCTTGCTGCGGGCGGCAACTTCTCCAACTCCTTCGTCATCGGGACTCAAAATACGAAGCTCAACACCAGGTAGAGGTTTACCTACCGTGTCGGCGCGAAATGGCTTAAAGTCATTCAGAGTCAGTGCGGTGCCCGCCTCGGTAAGGCCGTATCCATTAGCGATGGGGAGGCCCAGATCATAAAAAAACTGTAATGTGGACGCTTCCATGAATGCGCCGCCGGTGAATAATGCCAGCAATCGATCGCCAAATGCCCGGTGCACCTGCGGCAGCAATTTACGGCTCCATTCAACGTGAGGACGCCGGCGGGTTAGCACTTTATTAGCCGCGATCAGCGACTTCAATATCCATAATTTTATTTTCGGGAGCGCGTCGAATTTTGCCTTCATTCCGCGCTCAAGATTTTTAACCACGAGTGGAACCAGGCTGGCATAGTTGATGCGATATCGAACGAACCCGTCGCGCACAAATTCCGGCCGCAAAGTTCGCAGATGCACCACGCAGGCCCCGCAAACAAATGGGCCGATGAAGCCAACCATGAAATCGATGGCGTGGTTGGTAGGAAGAATGCTCAAGTACCGTATGCCGGGCTTGAAAGGGAACAGCGCCGTCAGAGATTTGCACTGTTCCAAATAATTCGCATGGGTCAGCACGCACCCTTTGGGCCGTCCTCCGGTCCCCGACGAATACACGATGCAGGCTGGATCCTCGAGCTGCCGTGGTGCGAATAGCGGTTCGCCCTTTCGGCGGAATTCCTCCCAACGAATGGCTCCCGCCAAATCGGTGTCTGGCGGCGCTTCGGTGACTAAGACGGTTTTGAACTTCTTGTTTTTGAACTCTGGAGATTTTGTGATCGCGCGCCACAGATGAAATTCAACGACAAGAAGCGAAGATTTAGAATGGGCCAGCAATTGCAAATGCTCGTCAGCGCTTAATTTGTAATCGAGCGGAACCAGCACTCCTCCGCAATAAAAAATCGCATACGCGGAGATCAGCCACTTCGACTGATTCGACATAATGATCGCCCCGCGATCACCGGGCTTGAACTCCGCATCTTCGATCGCGCGCGCCACGGGCGTGGCAATGTCTTTGAAATCAGAATAGGTAAGGCGAGTTTTTTCCTTGTCCCGGTCTGATTCAATCAGGCACAGTTCATTGGGCCACTTCTGCAACGCATCGCGCAGAGCGGCTCCCAAACATCCGTAGCGGTCCAAATCAAGCATGTCTACTGTTTTGTTAAATGATTCTAGATGGTCGAGACACTAAACAGAGATGGAATTCGACATCACGTCCCCTGGGAATAAACAATCAAGCTATAGGCGGGACTGGATCCGGCCCGCTAACGTCCTAAAATCCGACACTCCTTGAAGCTCATAGTCGGGCAATTCGATGCCGAAATGGTTTTCGAGTTTGGTCAGCAGATCGAGAGCCTGAAGGCTGTCAATGTGCAAAGTTTTAAAAAAATCGTCGTCGGGACGAAGTTTCTCGCGCGGAACTTTGAAGTGAGTAGCGGAAAGGTTCAATATTTCGTCTAGTGTCTGCTCGGGATTTGCCATCGCGTAGTTATTCTCGCTTAGATTCTCGAATCATGGAAGATAGGGTTGTGCTTCGGTGCTCTCGACAAACTTTCGCAATCCATTTTGCACCGCGGGTTGGACGAACAGTTCGCAGAATAGATCAATCTCTCGCCGCAAATCCTCATATGGAATCGGCTTGATGAATTTCTTAGCGGCTGCGGCCGTAGCCCGGTCGAATTTTCTAAGCTGGCTCGCTGTGGCCCGCGCGATTCGCAAAGCCTCGCCTTCTCCCACGACTTGACTCACTAATCCTGTGGACTGCGCTTTAGAAGCGTTAAAACTCCGGCCAGTGAGCAGCAAATCACGAACGACGGCATTCCCCATATCCCGCTTTAGTCGCGGGATTCCACCGAAACCGGGAATCAGTCCCAAACGGAGTTCTGGAAAACAGAATCTGGCGGTCTTGTCGGCGATGATGAGATCGCAGACTAGCGCCAATTCAAATCCGCCGCCGAAGGTCACACCATGGACAGCGGCAATCGTGGTCAGCGGCGCGCTGTCAATGATATTCAGCACGCGATGAATGCGCTCGAGAAATTCCCGGACGCCTTCAACCGCAACCCCGCGTTCCATTTCATTCGAGCGGCGATAAAGCTCCCGCAGGTCCGCGCCGGCGCAAAATCCGCATTTCAGCGTGCTGTAGATCAGCAGAGCGTGGGCGTCATTTTCAACGCGCTCGATCGCGGTGGCGAATTCCTCCAGCTCTTCCAGGGTCGACGATCCGATCTCGTTGCACGCGTCGCGATGGAGGGCCAGCTCGACGACCCCGTCGCGCAACTCCCACGATAAGGTGTCTCCTTGAAAACTGTTCATGACGCGGCCTTTACTCGATACATTGTCTCAATTTCCGAATTCATCTTTACGGCGATCAGATCGCGCTTAAGTTTTCCATTGGCGGTCAATAAACCATTCTCAATCGAAAATGGTTCCGCAGAAATATGGAATGCCCGGAGTTGCTTATAGTGCGGCAATGTCAGATTCACCTTCTCCAGAGCGGACTGCACTAACTCGTGGGTAACTTGGCCCGTCACGATTGCCGAAAGATATCCGCGTCCGTTGCCCGCTAAAACTACATGTTGCGCCCCCGGAATATTATTGAGCAACTCATCTTCTATCGGCTCAGGAGAAATATTATGCCCCGACCCCAGAATTATCAGATTCTTAATGCGACCGATGATTCGCCAGTTCCCGGCGGCGTCCTCCTCGCCCTGGTCTCCGGTGTGAAACCATCCATCGCGCAGAACCTTTGCAGTCTCATCGGGACGATTCCAGTATCCCGAAAAAATGCTTGGGCCGCGCGCGATTATTTCTTCATTCTCTCCCAGCTTCATTTCGATGCTTTCGATGGCCGGACCAACGCGGCCGGGCTCGACATGGCGTGGGTCATCCATTGTGCAAATCGCCGTAGTCTCGGTCAGCCCATAGACCTGGAGCACCGGAATTTCCAGCATCATAAAGTAGAGTTGAGTTTCGACGTTTAGCGGCGCAGATCCGCAAATCAAGGCTTTGAGATTCTTTCCAATCATCCTTTTGCGTATTGTGGGAAACACTATCGTCTTCGCGAGGCTCGACCACAACGAATCCATTAAGCTTTCATGCTTTTGTTGCTTATGGAGCCACGCAATCTTTGCATGGTTATAAATGGCGAATGCGATTCCGCCTGTTTTCGCAAGCTGTTCATCGACGGCTTTGCGCATTCGCTCCAGCAAGGCGGGGACATTTAGAAAATAATTTGGCTCGGCCGCCCGCATGTCGGAAGGCAATCTCGCGAGATCCGTATTAAGGATCATCAAATTCTGAAGCTTCAGCGAGGTCAACAGCATGATCCAAGATCCAGCGAAGCAAAAGGGCAAATAGTGAAAAATACGATGCTGCCCATTCTTGTTTTCTGGCAGCCAGTGCGAAGTGCAACCTACCATGTGGCTAACGTTCCCGGCGGTAAGGCCTACGCCTTTAGCGTCCCCCGAAGTGCCGGAGGTATAGATGATAGTGACGGGATCCGAAAGCTCGTGTGGCGCGGGCGCCCCCGCCCGTGATGCAGCATCCGTCTCGCTGAAGATTTCTTCAAATAGGAATTGCGGGGGGGCATCCGGCCAGTTTTCCTTAATTCCATCTCGCAGCGCGCTATCGCCGCAGCAAATCAGCGCGGGAGCGCAATCCCGCATCATGGTTACGAGTTCCGCGGGCGCTTGCCGCGCATATAGTGGGACGACTATCAGACCCTCCGCCATGATCGCCAGATCCATTGCAACCCAGCGGATGCTGTTGGGAGCCAGGAGAGCGCAGCGCTCACCCTTCGGAATGTTTTTGGCAGCAAGAAAAGTTCGGGCGCGTACAACCATCTCGTGAAGTTCTTTGCCGCTGACTGATAGCTCTTTGCCGTCACGCAGTTCGCGCAGCACGCAGGCAGCAGTTGCTTCCAGTCCGGCAAGAATGTCGTCAATAAAACTCATCTAATAATTGTCATTCCAAATGAGGCGTAGCCTCGGAGGAATCTGCTGTTTTGCCCTAGTTATATGTCTCCAGCAATTGGTGCAGGCTCTCGCCCATAGCGGGCAAATAATCCTCCCACCCCCACTCGCCCTTTCGCGTCGGGAATTCGGGATATCGTCGTTGTATTTCTTCTTCAAAATAAACTCCCATTCGCGCCATGACTTTCAGGTTGCGCGCTACAGTGCGGCCGATGGAATCTTTTATTGCTTCCGCTTCGGTGGCGAGCTTATTCAACGCGAAGAGCAATCTTTGTTCAAGGTCGGGATCGTCGACGTTCATCAGCAATTCTTCGTGGCCGCGCTCACGCATGAGATTGCGAATGCGTTCGTCCATGGTGATGCCAGCAGAAGGCACAAGGCCTGGCATGGTTGTGACGATTCCGTGATACCGCGACGAGGCCATCATGCTGCACGCGCGCAATATACTCACCAACTCATAAATGTTGTAATCGTCGGAGGTAAGCACGGGGACGCCGCCGAGCTTCTCGGAAATCTTGTTTGCCGGACGGGCGTCGAGGCGTTCAGTCGCGATCATGATTGCGAATATTTTGCGCTGCTTGCGAAATGCATCAATTGCATCAGCAATTGCATTGAGGTAATGACGGTAGGCTCGGTCGGCCTCGGCGCCAGAGTTATGAAAGTAAACGGAGCGGTAGTGGCTGTCTTTGTATGCGCCGGTCAAACTGTGTGCGGCAAACTTTGCGACCGAAGCCCGCACTGGCCACTCGAAAGGATTGATCGGGCAGACAACCAGTACCGGAGTCTCGCCGTCCCATCCCACGCTGCGCAAGGCTTTGCGGCCATATTCCGGCGGATGGGGCTCGAATGTCCACGCGGTATCTGTGCCGAGTTCGGTGGGCACGCCAAGTTCGCGAAGCACGGTGCGGGATTCTTCATTGCGCGTGATCACCAGCGAATTTCGACAGTAACGGGCACACATTTTCCGAATGGGAGGGTCCATGTGCCCGGCCTCGGCCCCATACCCCACCGAAAGTTTGTTTTGCGCGGCAGCGATTCCAAGCGAGCCGATCATCATAGTCGTAAGCGCATTGGCAAATTTGCTCTTGAACATCGATCCTTCGCACGCAACTACGCCGTGATGTTTGGGAACTTCGGCCGATAAAAAAGGCGGGAAGATATCCGGCAGATGTACTTGCGAACTGCCTGCAAAATATCCTTGAGTAAATTTGAAGTTCTGCGTCATGACGGTGGTGTCGACGTTTTCGGGTCCCAGGATATGGCGTATCTGTCGCAACATTTCATCTACGCGGACATCCGATCCCATGTTGCGGGTGCCGTTGTATCCGGCGAACAATAACTTTAAGTTCTCTCCCGGACGCCACGGCTTTCCTTTGCCCAACATCCATCCCGCCTTCGCTCGTTCGATGGATGAACTCACCCAGGCTTCGAGGATGAAATCCATCATGCCGCGGTTCCTCCCAGAGTTTTTGGCCAGTCTTCGTAGTGGTAGGAAAAATTTGTTTCGCGGCTGAACTTAAGCAGGGGATAACTGTAGCGAGAGAAGGGAACCGGCTTGCGTCCGAGCTCGGAAGTAACACGTGTGTTGTCGAACACCGTGTTCCAGGTTAAATACGGCATAAACACTTTCATCAGCGACGCGCCATATGCGACCGCGCCTTTGCGATTCGCGAACAAATCTACGGTACGTGAAAACGGACGCTCGAGCCACGGGAAGAACATGGGGCCGCGCTTATCCTGTTCTGCCGCCAGCGTGTTGGTCAATTCACGGAACGTCTGTGAAGCTGTGCCGGAAGAAAGATGATACGTGTCGTAAAGCGGATTTTGTTTTTGATGAAGTGTCGCGATGGCATCGGCGACAAAGTCGACGTTTACGATATCAATCTTGTCGCTCGGACGAAAGGGAAGGACTGGAAGTCCGGCGAGAAATACGAACGCTTTCACCATATCGAATTGCGTTGTCTCGGCACGTCGGCTGTCTCCGAGCACAATGCTGGGACGGAAAATTGTAATCGGCGCTTCCGGCAGCAACTGCCTGATCATGTGCTCGCAGAATTTCTTCGTGCGCGCATATGGATCATAATCCGAGCGATCCCAATCGACTGAATTCTCTTCTTTGACCACTTCATTTTGACGCTTGCCAGCTACGGCTACTGTGCTCACATGGCTGAAGCGCCGCAATCCGTGATAATGATCGACGCGAGTTGCAAGCTGTAGCACTTCAAGCGTGCCACGCAGATTTACATTGAGGCACGATTTTTCAGATTTTCGATTGAGAGATGCCGCACAGTGGATGACGGAGTCCGTAGTGTGAATCAGGCGATCGTAATCGTCGCGAGCTAAACCAAAATATGGATCTGTTAAATCACCGCGAAATATCCTAACCCGCGTTTGCAAATGCTCATAGAAATGCGGGAAGTTCATGTGTAGCTGAACTGCGCGCCATAACCGCTCTTCCGCCTCCTGCGTGTCGCGGGCGCGGATTAATAAATTGAGCGAGGCACCCTGCTGTTCTAAGAGATTTGCAGCGACATGCGCGCCGATGTATCCGGTGGACCCGGTCAGGAAAATCGCCACGATGCTCCGTCGGTTCCAGTTTTTTCGGTAAACTTCGATTGAAATTTGATCACTTCAGGCTGATCCGCTCCAGTCGCGCCTTCAATCGGCATCTTCCGCGGCTCGCGAGCTTCCAGCGGACGTCCTTCGATCAAAGGATAAGTCCATTTCCTCAGAGCTGGGATGTGAATATTGATCCAGTAATCCCACCAGTCTAGCGAGCAGGTTTCGTATCCGAAATCAGATTTTTCTTCGGGTACGAGTGCATGCGAAAGTTTCTCGACGTTATCAGCAACGAAATCCTGCTCGTTGAAAAGGATGAATGGCTTGAACAGTTCGATGAGTTTTTCGACTCTTTCCAGAAATCGTTCCGCCTTGGCCAACGGTGTCTTGCGTAACGGCAGCGGAGCCATGATTCGCTGAATGGATTTGATGATTGCCTTTTGCGCCGGCGCCGACATGCGCTCGTAACGTTCTTTGGAGACTGGGATGGCGTCGAACTTCAATCGCAGCCAATATTCCAGGCCTTCCTGGGCGCGATAGTGTTTGCGATGCGCGAGCGAGGTCAACTCGATCGACCGGCGCATATCGCAGGGATTCGTCACGGAAGTCGCCAGTTGGTAAACGGAATCATGGCGGCGCTCGATGATAGCCGCTGCAATCAATGTCATTCCCTGGCAAACGGAATCGACCGGAATAATGTCCAGCCGCTTGCGTTCGTTCGTAGGAAGTTGTCGAAAATAGGTCCCCAACAAATAGGATAGCGACGCCGAAGTATTGATGCCTTCATTCCATCCCACAAAAGGCTTCGCGACCGATGTTTCCACAATCGCGGGGCGCACCAACGCGACTGGCAACCCTGCCCCAAACTTGCATAGTAAAGACTCGGCCAGGCTCTTCGTTAAAGTATAAGTGTTCGGCCACCCCAACTCGTTTGCGCGCCGCGTCCCAGCTTCAGTCAGGTGATTTCGCAGCCAGCGCACGCGATTTTTGCGGATCTGGTTTTCGAGGGCCGCGCCGTGTAAATCTTTGGCCGCGTGTTCTTTTACCAGCGCTTGCTGGCGAAGTTCGTCAGTAACTTCTTTGCCCGCAGCATCTGTTTCCGCTGACCTCACAAATTCATGCAGCGAACGCCATTCGCGCTCGGCATCGAAATCTTTCAAATCAATCGGCGTGTAATTAGGACGCAGCTTTTCGGCCACGCGTCCATCTCTTGTGCCCGCCACATAGCAGGTAGACAGATGCAGCAATCCCGTATGATCGGATGCGCGAACGAACTCGAGGACATTCAGTGCCGCGTCCACATTCGTCGCCAATGCGTCGCGCAAATCCGGATTGAAGTCTGTCAACCCCGAGCTATTAATAATGAGGTCGAGCTTCTGCCGCAGAGTTTCGGCGATTTCGGATGCGACGCCCAGCCCGGCCTGCGAGACATCGCCTTCCACGACTTCAACATGGTCGCGGATGAAGCGGGCGAAGTTTTCTCCGTGCCCCTGCCATAGCGGATCGAAAACGGGAGATTCTTCCAACAATTTCTCGAAACGTCCCTGAGCGGGATTCGATTTCTGCCGCCGGATGAGCAGATAAATTTTGCCGATTTCGGGTAAATCCATCAGCGTGTTCGCCAGCCATACCTTTCCGATGAACCCGGTCACGCCGATCAGCATGATATGTTTCCCAGTCAGCGCTTTGCGCACCGATAGTGGGCCGCTGGGACGTGCGGAATCGAAATTCACCACGGTGCGATTCAGTTTCACTTGAGGACGCCGGGCCTGAATCACCGCCGCTCTCAAAGCATCCGCATTCGGCAATCCCAAATCCGCGATAAGTTGTTCGGGCGAACGCCTGCCATCTGATGCCGTCCCTGTAATCCGAGCGAATACTCCCCGCGGGCGAATTACCGGATCAAGCAACCGCCCCGTGGCGATACCGTCGCGATATTCCAACTGGTTGGCAATAACGCGCTGGACGCCCAAATGCGCCGCCAGCGGACGCATTACGACATCCAATCCCTGGCTGACTAGCACCACGTCGGCGCCGGACACCAGCAGCCGGCTCAATTCCGCGACGCCGCCCGGCTTCAACATCGGCTGCAATTTGTATTTGAAGTACTCCTCGCCGAGCAGATCGAGACGATCCTGACTGACCCCGCGCAACACGGTGTGCACCACCCGCGTGGCAAAGGCACGGTTCGTCGCATACAGCAGAGGACGCAGCGCCGCCATCAGCAGCACCAGACCGCGGCGCATCCAGCGCTCCGAAAACGTCTGAGCATTCCAGGTAAAAAACCCAATGGGACGCACCGTCGTCAGCTCGAGCAGACTTCCCTCGACCCGCCAGTAAACTTCCTGGCCCCGCGAATTATGGTTCGTATCGTCCAATGCCCTCCGTCGGAGTGCCGGGAATGACAGCTCCGAAATGGCTTCCCATTGTAAACAATTGCGGCAAAAGGGCGAAGCGGTTGTGGAATTGCAAGCGGGAAACATCATCGATCAGGCTTGGAATTTGAAGAGGTTGGTGAGACTATTGAGCCGAGAACAGCGAGTATGGACGCATGAAGTTCCGCATCGTTAGCTGGGCGGGCATAGGGATTCTGGTCGCCGTGTTTTGGGCGTTCTATTTCTTTCCAACCGTCCCGATTTCGATGATTTCCGCCAATCCAATTTGGACTCTGGCACGGCTTACTTGCCCAGTTGCGTTTGCCGGTTTTCATTTCCCTATTAGTATTTACCGGGCCATTCTCGCGAATGCTGCGACGTATGCGCTAGCCGGTCTGATCGTCGAAGCGCTCGGGCAACGACTACATCAGAAAAGATAAGTGTCAGTCCGCGATTCGCGGGCAAGCTCCGCATTGCGCGTATTGCGCGCCATGGCCGTGCTAAACTCGCCGCGTGAACTACTTCCTTCTCTCCTACGAACTGGTCGATGATTACATTACGCGGCGGGCGCCGCTTCGCGATCTGCATCTGCGTCTGGCGCGCGAAGCCCAGGCAAGGGGAGAAATAATCCTCGCCGGAGCCTTCACCAATCCGCCCGACGGGGCTGCGCTAGTGTTTCATGCTAAAGATCAATCCGTAGCCGAAGACTTTGCCCGCAACGATCCTTATGTCGTGAATGGATTGGTTAAGCATTGGAAGGTCCGTCGCTGGAATGTCGTTGTAGCCGACCAGCCAATCTCGCCGGGGACAACCTAGCGTTCCCATAGAGAAAGGGGAGCCTGCCGCCTCTCACGAGCGTGACGCCCGTCCCTGCATTAATTCAGTAAGGCAAATGACGCGTCTTCCCTAGGAACCAAAACATTTTATTTGAGCGCGAGCCGCCGCCGAATTTCTTGCACAATCTGCTCAGGAGTTCCGCTGACATCCACCACAATCGCGTCGCGAGGTTCTTCCAACGTCGCGAACTGGCTGCTCAGGATATTGTCTGTCGCGAAGTGACCATGCCTTGAAAGCAGTCGCTGGTCGATGACCTCATAGCTGCCTTTCAAATAAACAAACTTGACCTCGGGCCCGACTTCCAGCCGCTCACGATATATCTGCTTCAACGCCGAGCACGCCAAAACCACGTTGCGGCTATCCGCCTGCCACTTCAACATAGCGGCGCGCATCGCCTCCAGCCACGGACCACGGTCGGCATCATCGAGCGCGACTCCACGCCGCATCTTGTCTATGTTTTCTGGCGAGTGGAAAGTGTCGGCGTCGGCAAAACGCCATCCCATCTCCCGCGCCAGAAGGCTGCCCACGGTCGTCTTGCCGGCGCCGGTCACACCCATCACAACTGCAACCAATCAAACCTCCCGTGAATGAACAAAAGCCAAGGTTGGGACGACGTGAAAGAGACAGCCGACTCCTGGACTAGGCGCTGGCCTTGTCTGCCAACGGCAAGATGTTGGATTCTGCTTTGGCGTCGAGTTCCAACTGCTCTTGTCCACTGAGAACGGTTACCCGTCCGCGGTAAGTCTTCAAGTGGCGCTGCGCCGTTTCGAAGGCGTCCTGAGCTTTGTTGAGGCTCTTTCCTACGTTTTCGAATTGATTCTGGAAATGGTCGAACGACTTTTGCGCCTTCGCCAACTCCAAGCGGCTCTTCTCAAATCTGCTGGCGACTTCATACCATTTATGAACCAAAGCAATGGTTTGCAGGGTCATCAACAAGGTATTCGGCGAAACGGGAAACACGTGTTGCTGGTTCAGCCAGTCCGCAAGATCGCGGTTGCGGACGGCTTCCATGTAAAGGGTCTCGCTGGGCAAATACATTAGAGCGATTTCTGTCGTTCCATGCTCCGGCTGAATGTACGCTTTAATGCGCTTAGCTTCGACCTTCATCACGCGCACAAATTCATGGCGTGCCAGTTCAATTTCAGCTTCCACATTGCTTTCGAAGAGCGCCAGTACTTGTTCGCGCGGAAATTTCGCGTCAATCGGTAAACGGCGATCCGGAAACTGAATCATCGCATCAACCCGCCCGCCACCAACTGGAACGGTGCATTGAAGTTCAAACATGTGCGCGGGCAAAAAGTCAGCAAGCAGACGCTCTAGACTGGCTTCGCCGAATGTTCCTCGCAGATGCGGAAGTTTCAATAAATTATTTAGGTCGTTGATGGAGTGTCCCAAAGCCCCCACCTCGCGCAACTGCTCTTCCGCGGCTTTCAAATGCTGCTGCACTTTTTCGAATTGCGCGAATCCTTCTTTAATATTCTGGTCAAGTTTTTGCTGCACCTGATCGGTGATCGCGAGCAGTTTTGCATCTACCCGATCGCGGATTGAATCGAGGCTCTGCATGGTTTTCTGCGTCAGGTTGTCGAAGTCGCATTTCAGTTGCGAAGTCGTCAGAGTTAACGAAGCTGTTAACTCGGTGCGAGCTTCCGTAAGCCGTCCCGATTGCTCGTTGCGTCCCGCTTTCATTTGATCTTCGACAGCATTGCGAATCGCCGAAAAGCCGTCGCCGAGACGGTCTGCGACCTGTTGCCGAAGGTCGCCTTTCGTCTGCTCCAGGCGCATCGCCATATCAGCGGTTGAGGCGGCAAACTGTTTCGATAGCGTTTGATGTAGAGATTCCGCCTGGCTGGCGAGCTGCACCAGCGCCTCGGCTTGGCCCGTGGAGCGCGCAAAGCGCTGATATAGCAACACGGCAAGCACCAGAAGTACTAGGTTAGAAACGAGAAGAAAGCCGAGCAGTAATGTCTCCATTGTAATGATGCGTGACTGAATTCTAGAGCGTATCTTCCAAGGAACAAAGTAATAAGTTGTATCTCCCGATTCTGAGCGTGGGCACGAAAACCATGTCTCGGACCATCATAACGTTGCTGGCAGGTTTGACGGTTGCGAGCTGTGCTTTGGCTCAAAATCAGCCTCCAAAACCGGGCACAATGACCGACGCGTCGCTCCAACCGTACTCGTCAGACGCGAACGCGTTTCGTTTCGCAACCGCGCCTGAGCGCCGTCTTCTCGATCTCGCGAACCAGGCGAGAATCGAAGCTGGACTCGTCCCCCTGCAAGCCGATGAAGGACTGGCACAAGCCGCCCGCGCGCACGCCGCTTTCATGGCCGCCGAACAACAGCTGTCACATCAGTTTTCCGGCGAGCCCGCGCTGCCGCAAAGATTAGCATCCGCCAGCAAATTGCATTTCGATGTTGCGGGAGAAAATGTTGCTTATGCCGGAACCGTAGAGCAGGCTGCAAATAATCTCATGCATTCTCCGCAGCATCGTGAAAATTTGTTGAGCGCGGATTTCAACGTTGCCGGATTCGCGGTCTTGCAAAGCGGGCCCCGGCTCTATGTCGTGCAAGATTTCGCCCACAGCCTGCCGTCGATTTCGGGCAGGGAAGCCGAGGATGCGATTGCCACTGAAATCAATCGTCTTCGTTCCGCAGCGCGCCTCTCGCAATTGCAAAAAATGGACGACACCGTCGCGAAAACCACGGCATGCTCGATGGCCAATGCTGATTCCTTGAAGACTCCATCCCCACGAGGCCGTTACATCATGCGCTACACCGCAATGCAGCCGGACAATCTTCCATCGGCCATTTCGAAAGTTATCTCCGACGCCTCAGTGAACGCCTTCGCAGAAAGCACATGCTATGCGAAAACCGCGACCTATCCTGATGGCGCATACTTCGTAGCCCTGATCTTCTACTAGGAACCGTCCATCCGGCATGATCCGGCAACTCGTCATCCTCCAAAGCCCATCCACCAGGCATGTCTACCAGGATGTCATCCCTCCGTCATCATCCTCCCAACGTCCTGAGCGCTTGTTCTTCTTCGCTCGCGAAGAAGAACCAGGTCGAAGGATCCCTATTTTCGTCATCGCCGCACAGGCCTGATGAAGACTCTCTTGCCTGCAAAAACTCAAAGCCGGCATATAAACCCGTTTGCGTCCCTCTGTCTTCCTTGATAATGTCGCCACAGTTCGAATAAAAGAAGGGAAGTTGCATTCCCGCGACGTTTTTTTGTGACCAGCGAGGTTGAAAAAACAAGTCCCCCATGTCGACCGCCGCCATCTCGTTTCGTCGCGTCGCTCGTCACAATATCCTGGCGGTAATTGGGATTGCGCTGGTCGTCTTATTTATATTCTCGGCCATTTTCGCGCCCTGGATTTCCCCGCAAGACCCCGCGCACATCGACCTCCCCGCACGGTTGCAAGCCCCCTCAACACAACATTGGTGCGGCACTGACGAACTGGGGCGCGATATTTTTTCACGCCTGATTTATGGATCGCGAATCTCGATGCTGGTAGGAACCTGCGTAGTAGCGGCATCTCTTACTCTGGGATTAATTATCGGCTGCGTCGCGGGATATTATGGCGGAGGCATCGATCGCTTCGTAAATGTGGTGGTTATGAACGCGTTCTTATCTTTTCCCGGCATCCTGCTGGCAATTGCCTTCGTCGCGTTCCGCGGCCCCGGAATCTTCAACCTGATATTCGCGCTGTCTCTGGGCGGCTGGGTGGGATACGCCCGTCTAGTCCGCGCCCAAGTTCTCGCCGTGCGGGAGCGCGAATTTGTGGAAGCCGCGAAAGCGCTCGGCGCAACCGATTTGCGCGTCGTGGCGCACCACATTCTGCCAAATATCATTCAGCCCATCGTTGTCCAGGCGGCTATCGGCATGGCCGGCGCAATTTTGGCCGAGGCCACGATGAGCTTCCTTGGCCTTGGAGTCCCACCGCCTACCGCAAGTTGGGGAGCAATGTTAAACGACGGACGATCTCATCTATTTGACGCGCCGCACTTGGTAATTTTCCCTGCGCTCGCCGTCATGCTCGCCGTTCTGTCCTTTAATTTTATAGGCGACGCATTGCGGGATGCCTTGGATCCGCGATCAAGAATCGAAGCCGGTTTCTAAGCCAACACCTCTTCAAAACGGAAAGCGAACCGTGAAAATGCCATTGTGATTGTTGGTATGAAAATGCGTGGTGGCAATTTGATATCCGCCACCGACCGTGAACCCGACTCTGCCGAACAGACGATAACGCCCCAAAACTAACCCAGGCGTGGCAAAAGTTTGCTTCCGCCCATCGTTCGGGCCGTCTTGAAAAAATGTCGAGTTCAGTTCGACTTCGGGCCAGATCTTGCGGAACAATCGATACTGGAACGTGTTATTCCAGGCATAGTTTCGGCCCAGAATATCTGTGTCCGCCACGGGAAGCCCAACTCCAAATGTGCCTTGCAGATCGAAATCACCAAACCCCTTGCCGTAAGCGATTGTGGGAGTGATCACCGCATGCAGCGCTCCATTCTTGTGGTCTCCGGTGGGCAAACTCCAGCCCAAAAATGCCGTTAGGATGTAGTTGCCATGCTTTTCATTTTCAGCCAGCAGCCGGTATTTCACCAGAAATGCCACATCGCCAAATCCGTCTACATCCTTGGGATTGTTGTGCTCAATATAGGGAGGGGTATTTAAAATAACTTCCACTTTTTCAAACGGAATCAGCTCCAGCCCTTTGCCGCCATCGAAGTTATCAGTGGTAATGCCTTCGGCGTTTTCCTGCCATAACTGGTCGTAGCGGTATTCCTCCTCCAAACGGGGCGTCGTTGTCGCTATCGGCGTGATCCAGTGAGGCTGCTCATCTTTTGTCTGGTCCACGCGCGCAAACCAGTCTGCAAAATATCCGTCCTGGGCGATTGCCGCCGTCGACAAACAAATCAGTGCCGCTGCACAAAAAAAACGAGCTCTCGCCATTCTTTACTCCCATCTGAGAAATAGAATCGTAAAGTGTATAACAAATATAGTTGTCGATCCGAAAGATGTACTATTTGATATCGCGTG